>JAABVA010000103.1_pt1 | contig 103599 bp, 115 predicted proteins | sample 5560331 | NCBI WGS metagenome assembly JAABVA01 (sample SAMN12812661, study PRJNA571458) | rock metagenome | isolation source: Antarctica rocks | place: Antarctica: Victoria Land, Mt New Zealand sud | collected 2016-01-07
TTCACGCCTTGAAGATACCCCTGCCCTGTGTTTTTAGGCGGCTGTATATACGATACGAGGTATATATGTACCCAACCCCACTGCTGGGTAAAGTGGTGGGTTCCTGAGGATTTACTCGTAGCTACTTAGGGGGGTTTTGTTGAGATGAGGAGGGGGGGGGTCTTGCGGGGTTGATAGAGGGTGGGATGGGATGGATGGGTGGGATGGATGAGAGATGTGGTTTAGGGAGTGAAGGGATGGGTTTGCGGTGTGAGGGTGTGGGGTAAGAGAGAGATGTGGGGAATGTGAGGGGTTGATATGACTGGGGTACTCGTGTTGGGAAATTGGGGTTTGGGCAGATGTAATAATGGATACTGTTCGGTGACTGGACATGATACGGATTGATCATTGTCAATTGGGTCGAAAACGACCAAAGCAATATCGTGCAATACCATCAGCTCGCTCGCCACGCACCCATTCAAATCTTATCCGCCGTGTTGAAATCCACCAACGCCTCCACCAACCTCGCACTCATCGTCTTCTCGCCCTCCCTGACCCAAACCCTCGGGTCGTAGTAGCTCTTATTTGGCTTATCCTCGCCATCGGGATTGCCCACCTGCTTCATTAAGTAGTCCTTCTTCTTGAGCACATAGTCTCTGATGCCCGTAAGGTAGGCGTATTGCAGGTCGGTGTCGAGGTTGACTTTGACGACGCCGTGGCTGATGGCTTGCTGGTATTCCTGCTTGAAGGAGCCGGAGCCGCCGTGGAAGACGAGGAAGACCGGTTTTTCTTCCGAGGAGGAGGTTTGGTCCTTGACGTATTTTTGGTCTGGGAGGGGAATGGAGGGGTTAGTTGAGGGGGTGTTTTCGGGGTTTTCAGGGGGCTTACGCTTTCCGAGGAGCTCGGGGTGGAGGCGGACATTTCCGGGTTTGTAGACGCCGTGGACGTTGCCGAAGCCTGAGGATGTTAGTGTTTGATAATCATTATATCTGGGTGTGTTAATTACCGGCAGCGATGGAGAAATAGGGGCTAATCTTGCTGAGGGTGCTCTGGATGTTGTAGATGTCTTCGGGTTGGGTGTACAGAGAGTTGTTGTCCACATTCTCATTGTTTACGCCGTCTTCTTCTCCGCCAGTAATGCCAATTTCCTACATTTTTCTTTCAGTAACGGCCTCCCTCCTCGACTATGTCGTTCACCTACCATCTCCAGCCATTGTTTCATGGGCGCCGCTCTCTTCAAGTATTTGGCAGTCGTTTGGATATTCCAATCGACCTCCTCTTCCGACAAATCGATCATGTGGCTGGAGAACAATGGCTCGCCGTGTGCTTTGAAATACTTCTCATCTTCGTCCATCATGCCTATGCAATCGGGTAAGCCCTCGTTCAGTAGCTCTTTCTTTTTTTGATAGGAGCATACCATCCAACCATGGGAGTAGCTTCTTCGCACAATGGTCGGTATGAAGAACAACTGGGATGCCTGCCGTCCTGCGTCAGCAATTCTATGCTGCATTCTCTCGGAGAGGTTTAGTCGAACCGTAAGTTGGGGCAATGGCGCGAATGTACTGTGCACCAGCTATAGCCCCAGCAATTGACGCCGACTGGTCCTTGTTGGCGACACCCTTGCCGGCAAAGTATGCAGCCCCACCCTGAGACATCTGTAAGATGATTGGGGCCTTTTTATCCCGGGCAGCCTCGAGGGCGGCGACGACGGTTGAGGAGGAGGTGACATTGACGGCAGGGATAGCAAATTCATGCTGCTGGGCATATTTGAAGAGTTTCCTGACGTCCTCGCCAACAATCACACCGGTCTTTCGATCCAGTACGCTTTGAGCTCCCATATTGTTGGTAGGTTAGCGAGAATGGTTCCTAACGGTTGCAGTAAGAACGAGTCTTTTGGAGACGTCGATTGTTCACAATCTGTAACATATGTCGAGCGTTGGAGGATTGATTCTTAAGTAAAGCACGACCGTCAAAAGAAATTATGGAATTGCTACAAACTAGAGAGTATTACAGTGGAGACTTTAGGGACCCCTCGGACAGTGGTCTGGTGGGGCAATTTCTACGGGGACCGAAGCCTCGGAGAACATGGCGGAAAGTCGACAGGAGAATGTATCTTGAGACCGATGCCTTAGATACTGGAAATCGAAATCTACGGTAGCTCGCCGCCTGTATGGATTGGGCAGATACTCTATACCATGAGTAGGAGTCCAAACTTCTAAGTACTCGTCGACTCGGTTGATGACATCCCACATGACATTCGGCTAGGGAACTCAGTGTGAGATCATAAGATGTGCCACTCACGTTGAACCCAAGATTCTAAACCATCTGATCCTACCTTAGAGGCATCGTATCTGATATATGGCGGTTTGACGGTAGCCGGGAAAATGTGAGCACTTCAACTTCGATTGAAGCGGATTGATCTCCGCTTTCGATGTTTTCCGCGTAATGGACGGTTAGGGTTAGGTCATCGCTAGTGACGTGGAATCGAAATGATAGCATACGGGGTAGATATCTTCTATCAACCTGTCTAAGAAATTCCCTGTCAATGCCCCTCATGATGTTAGCCTGCCCATGTACCCTTTCATGACCCACAGATCACGTTGTACTACCCACCATGCTCACGTATTTAGTCCCTTCCCGATACCGGAGCATACCTCGAAACCCAATTCAAGAGTAGGATGCTCCGCCAGCTCCATACCCACTCCTGGTCTGTCCTAACCCATTGCTGAGTTTCCCACCACCCCCTGGTCCAACGGCCTCCCTCAAGCCTAATGGACTGGACATCCTCCTCTCAATCCGTCCCAACCTTGCACCACTGCTGTGGCTCACTGTCTTTGAAAGGCGGACTGAGGACACCACTCCCTCGGCTTCAGCGGCGAAGCCATCATCAAGCTCCTCTTCCGGACCCGTCGCTTCTTGGATGGCTATTGGCGAAGACCTCTCAATTCCTGATGGTCCGTCTATACGAGGTATCAGGTTTTCGTCTTCATCTTCGGATTCGGAATCTTCAGCTCCACCGAACCCTTCCATCTCGACAAGCCACCAAACAGGCACCGAACCTAACACGGCGAACGCCGCCAGAATCCACCACGGCAGGATCACGTAGCCTTTATCTAGACCTACACTAAACGTCCACCCCCCTACTGCTGGCCCGGTCGCTCTCCATATAGCACTAAAGCTTGTCGCGACTCCATTGAGGGTCCCTAAGATCCTAAGGCTGACAGCGCTATTCGTGAGGAGGATGGTAGTGCAAGGGAAAGCGAAGATAGCTGCCCCGCATTTCAATAGCATGACAAGGAACATAGCAATTTGCTGAGCCGCAGGCGTTGGGAGGAGTGCTGTGAAGGGCGTGACAATGTAGACGATCGGGAACGTTAGCGTGCAAATGCGGAGGCAATTGAGGACACCGTAGTATCTTGCCAACGGTGGAAAGGCCGCGAATTGGATTATCATCCCACAGATTCCGTAAAGAGTGAATAGTAGACCGATGCGGTCTGCGTCTATGCCAAAGCCACCAGTGAACTTGAAGGGAAAGCGGACATTAGGATCGGCTCGTCGGTTCTCTTGCCGGGGGTAGTGCATGAAAATTGGGAGAAGTTGGTCGAAGGCCACAGAGTGGAGTGCAAGAAGGCTGTATGTAAGAAGGTTGATGTTGGATTGGCGGGAGAATACCTAGAGAGGGGGTGAGTTCTTAAGGCTTTTATAAAATAAAGGAATCATAGGAAAACATCATTGGAAAGGTCTAGTACAACATGGTAGGATGATAAGTACCTCTCGATATGTTGGAGGAGACTGCTTGGCCGTCTTCGGTTCGAATGCACAGTCAGAGTCCCCAGTCATTGTAAATCCTGAGGATATACGGGAATGCTTGAGCAGGGAGGATGCTTGCTCGTCATGACGCTGCCATTTCGATTTCTTTTGCCTTCGTATAAATAGTCGTACTAGAAGCTGTCCAAGCACTCGGCCGTAATCACGCCGGTGTCTTTTGGATTCCAGCGTTTCCTTTAGAAACAAGATCCCCGCAGAGAGACCAACGAGGAAGAACATGCTAGCCACTAAGTTTGGCAATGCAAATGGAAAGGTTTTGAAAAACTTGATGTTTCCGAAGACTTCAGGATATCTTGTGGCAGGATCGGCAAGTGCACCACCAAACCCAGGACCGAATATGCTTCCTATAGTCCAGACAAGGGGCATGATTGAGAATGCTTTAGGTTGTAGTTCTTTCCAGGGCACCATCTCCGCTACAGTTGTTCTGATGATGCCAACGTTCCCATTGCCCGCCCCAGCAAGACATCTAGCGACGATTGCCCAAGTCAAGGAACGTGAGAGTCCAAATAGAACGCTTGTGAGCATTGTACAAATCATGCCAGCTAAAATAACGGGCTTTCGGCCAAAGCGATCAGACGCCCGGCCCCAGGCAATACCGGTAACAGCTTGGCTTAAAGAGAAGACTGCGGATGTTATCCCGGCCCATCTGGCGACTTTGTTCTTGGGAACACCGAAGCTCTCAATCATCTGGGGTAAATATGGGAATATATTTGATAACGCCAGAGGTTCTGAAAAGCGGCAAATAGAAAGTATAAGGAGTTGCTGTACAGGCAGCTTTGGCTGCTTGCGTGACTTGCCCATTGCCTTAAAATTCGGCGAGATTGGATCTAGTACTGTATTAAGTGTTTTAGGACAAGTCTCTGCACGCCATCCTGTGTATATGCCTTCCGTAAAGATTCAGGCCTTCCACTTTTGTGTTTAGGGTGAGGAATCAGCGAAGATCCACTCGACGCTCGAGTGGATCTGAGAAACACGAAGAGTCATATCATATGACATCGAGCCCGTTGTGGATAAGACGGCAATAAGGTACCCCCCACTTAGGCAGGTACCAGTACGGAAAGTCCATACGCTCCAAAGCGGAATTATCGATGGTACTTGGAACGAACATTTTGTTCTAGTCTTATGCCTAAGAGCGTCAGCTATTGAGCAGACAGGCTCACACCTTACGCGGGACCTTGATAACATAGAAAAGTGAGGTCGAGGAAAGATACAGTAGTCGCTCGGCCCCAGGATTCAGACTGAGGCTCAAACTAATCTCGATGCGGTTGGTTTGGCACTAGTCGCGATCACCTTCAAATGCCTGATAACTTCAGCGGAAAAAAAGACTGGACCTTCACCTTAGGTCAACCCAATATCCCAACCCACCATCACTCTGCGATCAACACTGGAGAGGTCCGGTCGCAGCTGTGAATGTACTGCTGATGTCCATGTTGATCTCATAATCTTCAGATTCGCAAGGTGGACGGGGCGCGTGTTTCAAGTGTGCTGCCCCTAGGTCGAGGCATAATCGATCAACTCAGTCTTCCTCAAGCGCTCATTTTCGGTTATTACATCCGTAGCTATGGCGAATTACGAGAGACCCTACGATGATGGATACCTTGATGACGAAGACGAGGGCATCACGGCCGAGGACTGTTGGACGGTCATTTCCTCCTTCTTTGACACCAAAGGCCTGGTCTCGCAACAGCTGGACTCGTTCGATGAGTTTGTTTCGACCACTATGCAGGAGCTAGTTGAGGAGAACTCACTTCTCACGCTCGACCAGAATGCGCCAGCGTCAGAGGATGAGTCGGACCCAATAGTCTTGAGGAGATACGAGATCAAATTTGGGACTGTTCTTCTCTCACGACCAGCCATGACGGAAGGTGACGGAAGTACCAGTGCTATGCTGCCACAGGAAGCGCGTCTGCGAAATCTCACATACTCGAGCCCTCTATACCTCGAAATGACAAAAAAGGTCACAGTAGCGCGAGAACGACCTATTGAAGAACCTAGCCAAGAGGACGGTGCCGAGCTGGACCTGGATACCCAGAAACCCAATGGAGGCACATATCTACACTGGGAGAATGAAGATGGCACAGAGGAGGATGAGGAACCTACAAAGGTCTTTGTCGGCAAGCTTCCGATAATGCTCAAGTCCAAATACTGCATCTTGAAGGATTTAACCGAAGCCGAACTGTATAACTGGAACGAATGTCCCTACGACCAAGGTGGATACTTTATAATAAATGGTAGCGAGAAGGTACTCATTGCGCAGGAGCGAAGTGCAGCCAACATCGTACAAGTCTTCAAGAAGACGCAGAGCCCAACTCCATACGTTGCTGAGATTCGTAGCGCTGTTGAAAAGGGCTCGAGGTTGATATCAAGTATGACGATCAAACTGTTCGCAAAGGGCGAGGGAGCGAAAGGCGGGTTCGGCCAGACTATCAAGGCAAACTTACCATACATCAAAGGCGACGTTCCTATCGCCATCGTCTTTCGGGCACTAGGCGTTGTGTCTGACGAAGATATTCTAAACCACATTTGCTACGATCGCAATGATACCCAGATGTTGGAAATGCTCAAGCCTTGTATTGAAGAAGCCTTTGTAATTCAGGATCGAGAGGTAGCCCTTGACTTCATTGGTAAGCGTGGAAGCTCCCAAGGTGTCACGCGGGATAAGCGTATAAAATATGCTCGCGATATCATGCAAAAGGAACTGCTACCGCATATATCGCAAGTTGAAGGCAGCGAGACACGAAAGGCATTCTTCCTAGGTTACATGGTCCATCGTATGCTACAGTGTGCGCTTGGTAGGAGAGAAGTCGATGACCGAGACCATTTCGGGAAGAAACGTTTAGATCTCGCTGGCCCTCTGCTCGCTGGCCTATTCAGGATGCTGTTCAATAAATTGACCAAGGACGTCTATAAATACCTGCAAAAGTGTGTCGAGAGCAATCGCGAATTCAATCTTACCTTAGGTGTCAAATCTACGACGCTAACGAACGGTCTCAAGTACTCGCTGGCAACTGGCAATTGGGGTGATCAGAAGAAAGCTGCATCTTCAAAAGCTGGTGTCTCGCAGGTGCTTAACCGCTACACCTTTGCTTCTACATTATCACATCTACGACGTACCAATACGCCTATTGGCCGTGACGGCAAAATAGCAAAACCACGACAGCTGCATAACACTCATTGGGGTCTGGTCTGCCCGGCTGAAACGCCAGAGGGACAAGCCTGTGGGCTCGTGAAAAATCTTGCGCTGATGTGTTACATTACGGTTGGGACGCCAAGCGAACCCATCATCGACTTTATGATACAGCGCAATATGGAAGTACTTGAAGAATACGAGCCCCTTCGCTCCCCGAACGCGACTAAGGTCTTTGTCAATGGTGTATGGGTTGGTGTTCATCGGGACCCCGCTCATCTTGTTAGTACGGTGCTGAATTTGCGACGACATCATATGATTTCCCACGAAGTTAGTTTGGTGCGTGATATTCGAGATCGCGAATTCAAGATCTTTACCGATGCTGGAAGAGTTTGCCGACCGCTCTTTGTAATAGACAACGACCCCAAAAGTTCTAATCGTGGCAACCTTGTGTTGACGAAGGAGCATGTCCAAAAGCTTGAGGATGATAGAGAAATTATAGCGTCAACGGATCCTGAAGAGAGAGTAGCCAAGTTTATGGGCTGGGAAGGGTTGGTCCATCAAGGGGTGGTGGAGTATGTAGATGCGGAAGAGGAAGAAACTGTCATGATTGTCATGACACCAGAAGATCTCGAGATATCAAGGCAAATTCAAGCCGGATTTGTACTGCCCGATCCATCCATCGACGATCCCAACAAACGTGTCAAGGCGCCTCTGAACCCAACCGCCCATACATGGACCCACTGCGAGATTCATCCGAGTATGATCTTAGGAATATGCGCCAGTATCATTCCCTTCCCCGATCACAATCAGGTATGTTGGACTGCTCAATCCGCTTGTTTTGCTACTAACACCATCAGTCTCCTCGTAACACGTATCAATCTGCCATGGGTAAACAAGCCATGGGAGTATTCCTCACCAACTATGACCAACGAATGGACACCATGGCCAACATTCTCTACTACCCACAAAAACCGTTAGCCACAACAAGATCGATGGAATTCCTCAAGTTCCGAGAGCTTCCTGCCGGCCAGAACGCCATTGTAGCTATCGCATGTTATTCGGGATACAATCAAGAGGATTCCGTAATCATGAATCAGAGTAGTATTGATCGAGGTCTTTTCCGAAGTCTCTTCTATCGAGCGTATACCGATCAGGAGAAGAGAATCGGCATGAGCGTGGTTGAGGAGTTTGAGAAACCAATGCGAAGCGACACTTTAAAGCTCAAGCACGGGACATACGACAAACTGGACGACGATGGAATCGTTGCCCCTGGGGTACGAGTGTCCGGCGAAGACATCATCATCGGAAAGACTGCACCTATTGCACCAGATGCTGAGGAACTGGGTCTAAGGACAAAGCTACACATGAAACGCGACGTTTCGACTCCATTGCGGAGCACAGAGAACGGCATCGTCGATCAAGTCCTTCTGACTACGAACGCGGAGGGACTACGATTTGTCAAAGTCCGCATGCGAACCACCAAAATCCCCCAGATTGGGGATAAGTTCGCTTCGCGCCATGGTCAAAAAGGTACCATCGGTATCACTTACCGTCAAGAAGACATGCCGTTCACTAGTGAGGGCGTTGTACCGGATCTCATCATCAACCCGCACGCTATTCCTTCCCGGATGACGATAGCTCACTTGATTGAATGCCAGTTGAGTAAGGTCTCGTCCCTACGTGGCTTCGAAGGCGATGCTACGCCCTTCACCGAGGTCACAGTCGACTCGGTCTCTCGGCTACTTCGTGAGCATGGCTATCAGTCTCGCGGCTTCGAGGTCATGTACAATGGCCACACGGGTAGGAAGCTGGTGGCGCAGGTCTTCCTGGGCCCGACATATTACCAGCGGCTACGGCATATGGTCGACGATAAGATCCACGCCCGAGCACGAGGGCCGGTTCAGATATTGACCAGGCAGCCTGTGGAGGGTCGAGCCAGAGATGGAGGTCTCCGATTCGGGGAGATGGAGCGTGACTGCATGATCTCGCATGGCGCGAGTGCCTTTTTGAAAGAGCGGTTATTCGAGGTGTCGGATGCCTTCCGGGTGCACATATGTGATATCTGTGGGCTGATGACTCCCATTGCGTAAGTCCTATATTGACAGACCGGGGGGGAGTCGAAGCTGAAAGAACGGACCCCTGGCTAACTTTTACGTCAGGAACCTCAAGAAGAATACGTTTGAATGCCGGCCTTGCAAGAACAAGACGAGGATCTCGCAAGTGCACATTCCGTATGCAGCCAAGTTGCTTTTCCAGGAGCTGGCATCGATGAACATTGCGGCTAGGATGTACACCAAGAGATCGGGTATCACCGTCCGATAGGCTGGAGGTCGGGAGGTCGGGAGGTTTGCCTGCAGCCCAGTTGGAGCACGAGTTCCGTCATCCCCTAAATCCCCTAATCTGCCATTACAGTTGGCGTGGCCTATCAGCAGTGAGGGCTGCCTGGGTACGCCCGATTCAAGTTCTCTGTCTCTGTCTATCATTCTTTCCAATCTTGGAAGAACGGGGGGGCCTTTCACATTTCAGCATTGCGACGGCGCAGGGTCGGGTGATAGGTGGTGCTTACATGCATGATAGGCCGGGCCGGGGCAGGGGCCCTAGAGCGATCACCTGCGGATTGTTTGCTTTTGGTCTTTTTATTAAGGTATTTGCATTTTGTACGCTATATTCCTCATAGTTGAATAACTACGTAGCTGTGTGGCAAAGCTCAGTCGCTCCGGACAAGAAGGTCGATATAAAGACTTATTCTTATTGTTTGTGATGGAGGTGTCGAATAACAAGGGGAGTATTCCGTAAACGCTCAACTAAAGTAAATCATGGACTGTCAAGGTATGAAGGGATGTTTCCGCTCTGTTGAGGCCGGTTAGACGTACGCTGTGATTGGTTGCTGGTCGTGACTCGGGGCCTCGGTGAAAGAAACCCCGCTTCTTCATCACCTGGGCTCTACGGAGTAGGTACGGAATACTCCGTAGTATTCCCGACATCAAGTTCTACCTACTCGTAGGTATTCTATCTATTCCGTACTAGACTGCTACTGTGTAGTCCTATCACATCGCATTCCTCTCGACTCCCGACTGCACCTTTTTCTATTTTTCTCTTTTCCTCTCTCTAGCCGCCATCTCTGCTTCTTTTCCTTCTTTACCTTCTCTGGCTCCTCTAAGCGCCGAGGAACTTCCCACTCGCTCATCGCTGCACACCCAAGCCAAAGCAGAAATGCAGGTTACTGACTGTACGCAAAATGCATGCAATCGAGATGCAGCTGATGCATGCAGCCTCCATACAGAGCTCGCAGAACCGGCCAGCTCCCACATAAGAAGCGCCCACCCCCTCCCACCCTTCTCATGTTTCTTCTTCAGCAAGCCTTCAATCTTCTTTGAGCTATCCTTAGTAATTCGTACTTTGTTTTTTTTTGCAACTTTTTTGCCAAACAAGAGCTGTGCTCTTTGTTGTTCATTTTCGAAGTATTTCGGTAACCTAATTACTATTATTGGTCGCCGGTCGACTTTTGGGATAGCTCTTACTTGCTCGCTCGCGCTTACGAATTGCCCATTGTCTATGTACGAGGCATTCTGAGTACTTGCTTGTTTACTTCTATTTTCAACATCGTCGACGTCCTAATCCTGCTTAATTCGAGAGATACGAGTGCTCCGGTAGCCTCTATCAAGCAGTCACCACTACCATCACCACACCATTAGGACCTTCGAGTTTATTCTATTCATCACCCTCGCGATCCAAGCCAGCATCATCGACGAGACTTATACTTACTATTTTACTTACTTAATCATACCACCACAATAATGGCTGCCACTCAACTATCTTTCGCTCTCCGTACTTCTTCAAACGTCAAGACCACCCATCTCCTCGGTTCATGGGATAATTACTCTGGCCAACTTCCACTATCCAAAGACTCCTCCAAGTCTGGCGGATGGAAGGGAACCTTTCGCTTTTCAAGCTCGACGCTCCAACCGGGTCAACGGTACTGGTACTACGTAAGCACACCTTCGCCTGCCACACTTCTACTCTGTATTCTAACATCCAACTCAGTACATCATGGACGGCTACCACGTCTCCCATGACCCAGCCCAGCCATCGACCAAAGAGCCAACAACAGGCCGCTCCCTCAACATTCTAGACGTTCCAGCCGGTCGTTCGTCGGGTGCACCAACATCAGGCCACAGCAAGCGCGATTCCCGTCAATCAACGGAGATCCCCAAAGGCCGTTCGCTCTCGCCCAGCAAGATCGCCCACCCCAAACCCTCGAAACCCTACGCTTCTCGACGTGTTCGCGAGGCCGACTACAGCACCTCGCCCGGCGTCGATGACTTGACATCACAACTCGAACAAGCTTCCCTCTACAAGCTCCGCAACATCAGCCCCGCATCATCTGTTGGCTCCAGCCTATCTAGTCGGAGTTCGGATCGAAGCTCACCGAGCTCGCTATCGTCCCTCAGTGACCCATCCAGCGCCAGCGCCAGCGGCTGCCGCTGCAATCGCTATGGTCTCACAAGGAAAGGCGACAGAGTCAAGCTCGATTGTGGTGGAAGTCGATGTGGTTACAGTGACGATAGCTCCTCGACTTGTTCGAGCAGCGATTCCGAGAGTGAGGAGGAAGAGGAACGACCAAGGTACCAGGAGATCCGACCACGTCAGCGCGCCGAGGTTCGAAGACGATGAGTGAACTGGTGAAGAAGGGTTTTTCGTTTCAGTGAAGGATTTATTTCTTTTGAGAACAGTCATTATTCTAATGTTACCCATCTTGGCTGGTCTGAGATGACCACTTCAGCCATACCGCAGACACACACAAGGTCGTGCACTAGCACAAGACACAAGTGCCGCGGTAGGGTTGGCGTGCGTGACAATCGGAGATTCGGGCAGATCTTGCCCGGCAGTTCTCTACACGGCAAAGAAGGATACCTGTACCTAGTACATGGCCTATTTTGGGGAGAAGAGATTGGAAGAATGAGATGATGAAGCGTAGATGGAAATTGAGATCGGAGGAGAGGAGAGGAGGCAGTCTTGTCAACCACACTGCGTATTGAGGTAGCTTAGCCTAATGAGATATCAACACTGAGGAACGCTCGTTTCACCCATCGTTGTGAAATGTTGCAATACCTTGACTATTCTTACTGCTGCCATTGAAACTCGGCCTCCACTGCGAGATCGAATCGACATCCCCCCCAAACCAGCCTAGCGCCCTTTCCCGCCAAGCCAGCATCTCGAACCTCGTCACAATTCGCCCAAGCACCTGGAGTACACATCCACCTCCATGTTCCTCCGCCGCTCCGCCATTGCCCTCTCGCGGCGCGCCGCAATCACTCCCATCGCCTCCCGCAGTTTCACCTCCTCCACCATCCGCGGTGCGCCCCTCCTCCGCTGCCCCGTCCAGTATCTATGAAGCTAAACCGTCAAGCAGGAGCTGCCAAATCTGATGACCCAAAGCCCAGGGAGCCGGAGAAGAAGATGGTTCCCTTTGAAGGTGCGTCTCCTGCCTCTGGTCAAGCAGGTTCCAACGCTCGATGGGTCGATGCTCATGTGAACCTGAATAGAACTCAAATCAATGGACGACCTGCTTCCCCCGGGAGCGGAGCCGGGCACTATCCCTTCGGATTTAGAGCAAGCGACTGGGTTGGAACGGTTTGAGATTTTGGGGAAGATGCAGGGGATTGATGTGTTTGATATGAAGCCGCTGGATGCGAGTCGGAAGGGTAGAGTCTGCCCTTTCAATTTGAGAACAGTGTGGAGGCATTGGTGTTTCTCCATTGACTTTAGGGTTTGAAAGTCTGGTTTGGAAGAAAGCTCTTCGGGATCAGTGCTATGGAAAAGCAATCGCGGCACATGGTATTGGAAGAACAATACTGACAAAACCCCCGCAACCAGGAACCCTCGACAACCCCATTATGGTAAAGTCCTTCGGCGACGAACAATACGCCGGCTGCACAGGCTACCCCGCTGATTCGCATGTTACTATCTGGCTTACTGTATGCCCCCAACCACCTCCCCCACCCCGAATTCGCGTCGACACAGTCCCCACGTCCATCAACGTACTTCCCGTATCGCAAGCTACCATATGCTAACCAATGCCCTTTGCGTGTACCAGATGTCCCGTGACCGCCCCGTTGAGCGCTGTCCTGAATGTGGCAATGTGCTGAAAATGGAATACGTGGGTCCGCCAGACGATCCCCATGCGCATCACGGGCACGGTAAGTGCTTATTCCTGCTCCTACGTCGATACTGCTGCAGTGGGGAAAGGGATAATACTGATGAGATGGCACCAACGCAGACGCCGACGGCCACCACAAGTACGAGGAACCAAAGACGTTTGCGGATTTCGTGAGGCCGGAGTATCGGTAGAAATGCCAGAAATTGAAGCGGAGGCAGGAGAAGGACCGGGGTGGAGGGGGTTGTATCTTTAACAACGGATTGTAGCAAAATTTTCCACGAAACCGGAGACCACAACGCGAACGTCAAGCACACCGGTCCACAATCTCAGTTCATTCATCTCCAGACTTTGGGATTTTCATCTCCATCTTTGTTATATCTATGCGCACCCCAGCGAACTGCCCTAGAAATGAACCAACCAACCAGCGCACGCTTTGCCCAACCATCTGTAACCAAACGATCCCCAAACCGTACAGCCCTATCTTCCCTCCTCCCTCCTCTCTTCCCTCTTCCCTCTTCCCTCTTCCCTCTTCCCTCTTCCCTCTTCCCTCTTCCCTCTTCCCTCTTCCCTCTTCCCTCTTCCCTCTTCCCTCTTCCCTCTTCTCTTCCTCACCCCTTCACCTCTTCTCTTCCTCACCCCTTCACCCCTTCACCCCTTCACCCCTTCCCCTTCCCCCCCCCTTCCCTCCCCATCCCAATTTCCCTCCACGCTGACAAAAACGGCAATCTTACGTTTCTTGAAAGTAGATCAGTGCTTTCATTTTATTTCATTTCATTTTGTTTTTATTTATTTATTTTCTATTTTATTTTCTATATAGCTTGGTTTGGCTTGGTTTGGTTTGGGGAGAAAGAAGTAGGGGGAGATGAGTGGGTGGGTGGGAAGATTTGATGGTGGGGGAATGGTGGGGGGATGGTGAGGGATGATGGGGGATGGTGGGGGATGGTATTGTAGTATTAGGGGGGGGGGAGGTTGGTGAGGGGATGGTGGGGGAGGGGATGGGGAGGGATGGGGAGGGATGGGGAGGGATGGTGAGGGATGGTATTAGGGGGGGGGGAGGATGAATTGGGGGAGGAGGGGTGGAAATGGAAATGGAAATGGAAATGGAGTGGGAGTGAAAGGGTGAGTGGGGTTTGGAAGAGCTGTAGTCTAATCGCAGACCTACTGTACAGTGTTTTGGATTGTTGTTAGTGGTTGTGTTTCTTTTTCTTTTTAATGTTTTTAATGTTTTTGTTTTGAATAGACTAGACTATGATTTTGGAGTCTCTCGATAACAATACTGACTCGCTTCGACACCAACAACGAAACAAAAACCTCCACCAAACTATGCCATTCCAACTTCTCAAGCCCCTACTTTCGGTTATTCCCCCTCATCCCCAAGACCTGCACCATCCGCACAAAAATGTTAATAAAATCCAACTCTAGATGAATACTCTCATTCACTACATCCCTCCTCACCATCCCCCTCTCCGCCAGACGCGCATGCTGCAGTATTTTTTGTATATCATACAGCGTGAACCCTCCAAACACAGCCAGGCCACCGTACAGCCAGACCCTCTCGCTCCAGAGTAATGTCCGCGCTGCCGTGGCTGGCAATACTAGGGGCGCGAAACCGCTGACGGCGACAATGGCGACGCCGGCGAGTAGGGGACCACCGAGGTAGAGGTATTTCTCTTGCTTGGCGGTTGCGCCGACAAAGGCAATCGAGCCCATCATGGCGACGGTGTAGAGGCCGGCGCGGGCGAGGAGGGCGGGGTGGAGAAAGAAGAGGGGAGAGAGGATAGCGGCCTGGGAGAGGTTGAAGGTGGACCAAAGAGCGTATTTTTGGACGTAGCTGGTAATGAGAGTCAGCGAAAGACCAGGTCTGGAAGATCAAGGGTGGCGGTTTGGAAGGGGAAAGCTTACTTGTCAGGGTGCGTAGCGAACGTGCCGTACATAGATCCGATACTCGCAGCCAAGCTGACACCAATAACAACCCATGGGTTCGTGGCCATGAGTCTGTAGCTCCATCCACTGCGGTGCAGAGCTTGAGCTGCTACGCCAATCATACCGAGGCCGAGGCCAGTATGCATGAAAGTTTCGTTGAGATATGACCGCTCATAGGGCGGCATGCCTCCATCCTCACGAGTCTCGCGGTTGAAGACGACATTTGTGGCGACGAGGGTGGCGCCCACGACTGCGGCACCGTAGATGAGACGCTGGTTTAGGTTGCCGGTATTGAGCGCGGGGATGGGGCGGGCGGACTGCTGGTAGGAGCGGCGGAAGGTTTGTTGGATGACTTGGCGGTTTGTGAAGGTGGTGAGTGGGGATGTCTTCGAGAAGGTGGGGGCTTTGAGAGGGGAGGCGTGGAAGGCCCGCGTGGAAAGTGAGGTGGATTTGGGTAGTTGTTTGATTGCTGTGGTGAGGGCGAATGGTCGACGAAGCGCGAACGCCATACTTAATACGCTGTTGTAGCAGTCGGGGTTAATTTAACGTTGAAAGAGAAGAGATGAAGTTGAAGAATCTGGAAGAACTATGAGGTCAAATCTATATCAAGGTAACGTGACTTTCTACGTTGACCGAAGGCTACCATTTGCGCAGCTAGCTATTTGTGGTCTGTGGTGGTTTGCGGTCTGCAGTTTGCGGTTTGCGGCGCATGAGCACTGTATTTCTACTCAGTGAGTCAGTCTGCGGGGTAAGGTAAATACTCTGTTGGTATCTCCTGTCTATAATGTTTCACAAGATGCGCGACCGCTCGTCAACGAGTCCATACATCCTCCAGCCATGGTCACCTTCAACAGCCTCAACCCCTTCGGCACAAGCAACCTCCCGCCACCAAGCAAGATCATCTCTCTGCGGGTTTACCCCATAAAGTCATGTCGCGGCTTCGAAGTCACTCATACTACTTTAACTAAACGCGGACTCGAACTCGATAGGCAATGGATGTTTGTCGACGCCTTGACTAGGAAGTTCCTGACTATCCGGGATATCTCCGAGATGACCCTCGTGCGGACCTCCCTCAGCGTTGACGGAAGTCTTTTACAAGTAAGGATTGAGGGTACGAACAAGAGCGTTGAAATACTGGCGCACCCAAGCCAAGAGTGGCTGGAAGAACATGCAAAGCTTGTCCCTGCGAAAGTGTGGAGCGCAGATACCGATGGCTATGAGTATTCAGATGATGTCAATGGCATCTTCTCGGACTTCTTTGGGCGGAAGGTAGCCCTCCTCATGAAAGGACCTACACCACGGATCCTCTCTGGTAATGGAGCACCTAAATTCCTAGGGCGGACAGAAAGCACTCAATTTGCAGACGGTGTGTATATCACCTTTACTCTTCTACACAGCCTCCTCAAAACTCCACGATACTAACTCTACCCTAGTCCTACCAGTCCAAATCGCCTCCCAAGCCTCCATCGACGAACTCAACACCCGCCTAAAAGCCCGCGGCCACTTCCCAATCACTATAGAGCGCTTCCGCCCTAATATAATCATCTCCGGCACCACCCCTTGGTCCGAAGACACCTGGTCCGTCATCCGCATCAACGGCGCCGTCTCCTCTTTACCATCCTCCACTCCCTTCCTCAACTCCTCCGCCCTCGACCTCGACGTCGCCTCCCGCTGTGCGCGCTGCCAAGTCCCCAACGTCGATCCCGACACTGCGGAGAAGAACAAGCACGAACCGTGGGATACGTTGATGTCGTATCGGAGAGTGGACGAGGGGATCAAGTATAAGCCTTGTTTTGGGATGTTGTGCGTGCCGAGGAATGAGGGGGCGGTGGAGGTGGGGATGAGGTTCGAGGTTTTGAAGGTTACGGAGGAGCATTTTTACCAGAAGGGGATGTGAGGGGGGGTGATGAAGGGGTAGGTGGGGAGGCTTTGGTAAAAGCTCGGGGGTGGGCAGAAAAAGCGTAGACAATATCCGGCTTACGTAGATGTAGCTATATGGATCGATAGACTTTCTCGTCTTCTGGAAATAGTATAACCGTCAATTCGGGTTCAATTGCATACACATCACAAATAACTTACAGAATCGAACAACAAGTATAGGAAAACACATCAATCTTTGACCTCTCCATACCCAAACTGCCACTGACTCTGATAGTTGACCTGGCTATCAATTCTCGTTTACTAACATTTAGCACCCGCTAATGCTGAAGAAGTTTGTATAGGCATCAAAAATCCCAGAGCAAAAAGCTATCGACATCCCTTTTCTTATGCTACAAAGATCTTCCCCAAGCTGTGATTCGCTTTATGCGTAAAACCCTGGATTTTGACATAGCTGAACATTCAAGCCTATAACCGCTCGTCCCATCTGTATGCTACATACGATTGTACGCCCCTTTCCGCCTACCTGAACCCATATGTATCTCAGAATCATGAACTTTGTGTAAAAATCCGCAACTCCTATGTCCAGAGCTCCACTTAAGGATTATGAAAAAGCCTGCTAGCTTCCGTCCCTCACTGTCCCGTATCAAAAATCATCAACGGCCACGGCTGCCCTGTCGTATTCATCGTCTGGGGCATATTCGCTGTAGGCACATGGCCAATAGCTCCCTGATCGCTCCTTCCCCCAAGCTGCATCAGCGCGCTGGCAGAATTAATATACTCCTGCGGCTCCAGGTTGCTGGCCACGTTGCCCGCCCACTGACGCCACGATGACTGGCTGCCCGTGCTGTAGAGGTTGGCGGCTGCGTAGCTGTTGTCGTTGGTAGTGGGGGTGTTGGAGTAAAGGTAGGCGTTCGCGGCCGCGGCGGTTGCTTGTTGGGGGGTTGTGTGTTGGTGGGAAGCGGAAGTGAGGACGGAGGCGGGGTAGGTGGACGTGTCGAAGGAGTTGGGGTTGGAGACATAGGGGGCGAGGCCGGAGGAGGTAGGTTCGGGGTAGGAGTATTGTTGTGTGTTGTAGGTATCGGACGAATGGTTTGTCATGCCAGGGTCGTTCGAAGACGGGTAAGTGTTCCCCGTGTGGTTGCCATCGAGGTTGTTGTTTGTAGTGGCACCGTTGCTTGTTTCGGTGTACGACGCATATGCGTTCTGGTGACTGTAGGTATCTGGGTTAGGGACGAGGGCATGATTTGGGGAGACGCGAGGAGAAGTTTCATGCTCTGTGGTAGAAAGCGCCGTAGAAGCGGTCTTGGATGCCAGATGTTGCGAGATCATGTCGAGGGTGTTATCAACGGTAACGCGCACTGCTTCCTGAAGGCGTTTTCCGGATCCTGCACTATCATCAATATCTCTCTCGGCAGCTGTACGGTAAAAGTGAAACATACCTAGCAGTCTGCCTACATCACCCGTGATGCTTAACCAAGCGTCCATGTCCTCCCGCAGCGTTGCAAAGTCCGCGGACGTTATGCGGTCTCTTCGCTCCCAATAGCCGAACAAAGTCGTAGAGATAGCAAGAACGTATAGCGCTCCAGTCTGCCAATTTGTGTCCAGACTTTTGTAAGCTTGAATTTGTTTGACATGGTTAAGCATCTTCTTGGAAACATCCATACAGATAGCAAGGTTCTCGTTGTTGAACTCCGGATTCGTAGTGAGGGATAAAGATGGATGACGGAGTAAGAGACGGAACTCAAGCTCCCAGACGTTCATGTATTGAGAATGCACACGACCTTCCTCGTCATTGGAGGCTGATCGAGCGATCAGCTCGCGCGGGCACTGCTCGCAGCACTGGCGTAGACGATTTTCGAGTCGTAGGACGGTTTCAATGTAAGATTGTGGTGATCTCTTCACAGCATAGATATTATTGTACAAGTCCATAAAGATGGGCTCGATCTTGAAGACCTCGATACCAACAAGGAAAGTGCACTTCCCTGGTCGTGACGTATCAATTCCTTTCTCACTGAGTAGATCGTCATCGATTCCTTCAGGGAGCTCAACATCAAAGTCGTCAACGGCGATGGCCATGGGACGTCCAAGCTTGCCAGAAATGATAATATGGATAGAAAGTATCGACCAGAAGATACGCTTTCGCATCTCGATCTCCAGAACACTTCTCTTGGGGTTTGTGGGCGCCCACCTTCTGGAAGACCTATGCAATCCGAGCTCAATCGCTAAATTGAATGTTGTAGTGGTCATCATCCAGCAAGCCCCAGGTTTGGGAAAACTACGAAGATGCAGGGATATCATAGTCAAAGCTTGCACGTCATGCATAGTATGGCTAGCCATTAATTGAGGGAAGAATCCTAGAGCGTAGTGATAGTGGAGGTTTGAGGTATTGTTGAGCTTATTCTGCTCGTCAGCATTTTCCCAATTGCGCGCTGCGCACTGATAAAACATAATCGCGAACATCATGTGAACCAACACCGTATCAGCCGCTGATGGTTCGTAGTGGTCTTTTGTGTCGTATATTCTTGATAGCTAGGGAAAGTCAGTAAAGTTTGACTACAAAAGGTAAGCGCCAGGAGGAATATTTATCCTACCATTGACATGAATGACGGCTTATGCAGGAATGGTAGGTATGGATTGATCACTCTGAAATACCATTGAGCGTACGTAAGTCCCTCTTTCTTTGGCGGCAGCGAAGGTTTTTGTGGCTTTGGATTCGCACTGAAAGCAGTACGGATAAAGGCGTGATAGGACTTGTTGTAGACAGGCTCGTCTTGTGGTCTTGACGGGTCGGGGTCATCAAGATCGGCGGACATGTAGTCTGCAAGATCTATCTCCATTCCCAGTACGCTGAGCGCAGTCCCACGGATAGAGCTCAGAAACGAGTCACCGGAGGATACACCCAGGTAGTTGTCACCTGCAAGACCACTGCGGAATTCTGGGAGACGAAAGAGATTCGAGTCCGGCTCCAGTACCGTAGAGGATCCATTTGGTATAGGGTTGACTTGCGTTGCACTGCTTTTCGTTGGATTACCAACGTGGCTATTGCTTCCCCACCGCTGATGGTTTCTTCCACTCCCTTGAGATTGGCTCCACTGTTCCAGAGGCGCAGTCACAGAATCAAGATAAGTGTCAGTAGGCTTAAGATCAACACCCATGGAGATCAAGCGGCTCTGGAGTTCACGGTTGTGGGCCTCCATCTCCTGCACCCGGCGCTCAAGGCTTTGCACATACCCTCGTGTGGTGGCAACACCAGTGATCCGGTCGGTGGTCCTACATGGCGATTGGTTCTGCATACACGGCGAGCAGCCCTCCGGGAGGTCATCGCAGCGCATCTTACGAATCTGGGAAACGTAGTAAGTATATAACTCCTAGATCTAGAGGACTGATCAGATTTCCTTACCCTGCACCTGTCGCATGCCTGCCCAGTGCGGTTCGACGCTGAGAGCTTCTTCTTAACATCATTGCTGTAATCGGCAGTCGAGCCCTCTGCCTTGGTCTTGGACACTTTGATGCTATTCAAAGGTGGCCCGTTGTCCGGGGCTTGCCGTTTAATAGGCATCTTCCGAGGAGCTTGCCGTTGGATTGGAACAGGCTCTCTAGAGGTTAGTTTTACTGGCCGGCCGTTTCGAAGTACTCCTGGTGGCGTTCGTGCCTTGGCTGCTGGAACATCTGGCTTGCCATGGAAGGACTCGGGTTGTTACAAAAGGCAATGTCAATCTACCTACCTCTCTTTTAGGCTGTTGCACTCAGCCGCTAACATGAGCACCATGTTTTGTATTACTCGCTTATTGCGGTCGCCTAAAGTGGGACGACAAAGCTTATCTAATCCTAAGACGTGTCCAGCTCTACTCGTACAGTTGCCTCAGGACCTCAGACGTGTGGGGGGCTAAGCCCCTGCAGGTTAGCGCTTTGCTTACGAAAGCTGCGCCTGCACTGAGCTCGCGAAGTAAGCAGAGCTAACCCGAAGGGGCTTAGCCACGCACGTCTGAGGTCCTGAGGCAACTCTACAGAGCACTAGAAGTAAGTACATATTGAAACCGCAGTCTAAGTCTGGTTTGCAAGAGGCATATTGCTACTAATATCATTCAAAGTAGATTCAAGTACACAATATCTACTACCGCCCAAGATTTATGGCAGACCTTCAAACTCTCCGGCTGGCCCACCTACCTACAGATCTCTTAGTTCACGTGGCTCTATATCGAGATCTTAAAAATGCTCCCTTCCTCCGCCAGCAGCTTCTTAATGGGAACAACGAGTACGAGTATGCACTTGTAGATGCCAGTGTAGTAAGCAGAGACGGTAGTTGACACCTTCCTATATCTGCTGAATGGTTTTTGTTTAGATCATCTCGACCACCCATGCCCTCGCAGCTGTGTTTAGAGCTGCAAATGATTTTCAGAACAAGCGTCTCAAATCACGAAATGTCCATTCAGAGATCGTCTTTTCGTTGAGCCCGAATAACAATGTAAGGTTATCCATGGACGATTTTCCAATTGGCTACGTTATTTTCACTTTCTCACTCAACTGAATTCTCTTCTCCCTGTGCCGCAGATTGCAGAATCCTTTCGTAGATTTGGCATCACAGATACGACATCAAATCTTCTAGTTATTAAACTGTCTACCTCGTCTGAGATCACCCATGAAAAGGTGCAACAGCACCTGAGGACTGCCGTTGAAGGCACGGCTGTCGAATTCTCGGATGCAGAATTGTCCAAGATGACTGATATGGCGCGGGTAGAGAAAACCTACAAGATCAACTCTCACCCCCAAGTTGTGGGTAAGGAAGCGAGTTGCAAGGGGACTGTGAAGGCGGAGACAGAGAAGAATGAGCTTGAAGTTATTGTGTTGGGAATGATGGCCTTGAGAGGGGCGAATTGAGGTCTTCTCCATCCGTAAGGATGGAGATGAATGTCGAATTTACACGCTGCTATGGTAACAGCTGTAAGTTCCCGGTACCGCTGCTAGGTTTCAGAGCTAAGGTTTCAGCTCGAACAGTACTATGTACTACCAATCCTTCCTCAAGCAACCTTTCAGGTTCATAAGAGAAACGCCAATCTCTCTATCTGGTCTTCCTTTACCCCTTGCTACCTACCCGTAAATCATCCCATGATCGTAGACTTCTGCTTATATGTCAGCCTTTTCGTCTTCCAATGGATGTTGTTAGTACGCGACTATTCAGTCATGCTCATGCTCATGCTAGCATATCAATATCACATCCTTTCTGTGTGGCTTTACGACCTATTTTCTGATGGTGACAAGCCAAACCTCTAAACATTGGCATGACAGGCTTGTCTTCGTCCATTAAACGAAAGGGAACCACTAAACGTACACCCCTTTTTACTACATTGACGCCCCCACTTACTAGGTACATATACGCCCCCCCAGAATAGGTTTAGTGGTTACCCAACTAGGGTTTGGCAGCTTTGAAACAGACGAACATCTGTATTACTTGATTTTATATGAGCGGCTCACCAAAAATCAAGTATCTTTGGGGTCGATATGTTTTTCGAAGCTGATTTACATTTGCAACTACATATCAAATTTGAAACACCCCGTAGAAGCCTCCACCGTTTGAAGCTTCCTGCTGATGTTCGGATAGAGACTCAGCCGGAGCTTCACCCCCTCCACCCTCTCTACCTCCTCGACCTTCTCGACCTCCTCGACCTAGCCCTCTACCTCTACCTACGCCCCGCGCCCTACCTCCCCTACCCCTCGCTTGTGTTTGCCCTAGCTCTTGCTCAGCCCGTTGTTGCAGATACGCTTCAACGCGTTCGAATTGGCTTGGTTCGCGTTGAGTAGAGTCCTCTAGCTGTTGTTCACAGCGTGTACGAGCTGCAGCTGCAGTTGAACTAGCTGGTCTACCCCGAGCCCTTGCAGTAGGTGGATATTGCACTGAAAGTAGTGGATCGATGGGTTCCGGAGCTACCTCCGGTTCGTTGTTTGCACTCACTACCCTAGCTGGTTTGGTGAAACGCCAGTGAGGATGCACGTCCTCCAGCTTCAAAATGTAGGGCGCCTCGCTACAAATTCGAGCTTGAATTCGATGAGCCTTGAACCGGCGTGTAGTCTCTTTCGCCCGACAGGACTCGTAGATTTGCCACCCCTATCACGCTTCAACCAAATTTTATCCTTGATTCCCCGCTTGTTTTTGCTCGAGCGTTTGATATTGAGCGCGTAACCGTGAGCTCCAGCCCATGTATAGACGGCGGCGATGAGCTCCTCGTGGCTCACATAGAGCTCACCCACTGGAGGGGGTGCAAGATCCATGGCGGCGATGAGGTAGGGTGGGTGGAGGTAAAGTAGTTGGAAGAACGCGTGCGCGTGCGCGTTGTTATGATTTATTCGTCGCTAAACCCTAGTTGAGTAGCCGCTAAACCTATTTGGGGGGGCGTATACTCGTATAAACGGGGTTCCCGCGCAAACGGGGTTTCTGCGCACGCTAACTAAAACTATTTATATTAGTGCCATTTTTAGCACGCTAAACCCGATACTATCTATTGCTAACCTTTCTAGGTTAGAGTGCGCAGAAACCCCGTTTGCGCGGGAACCCCGTTTATACGAGTATGTACCTTACCTTAGCGAAAGATTAAGAGACAGTATAACCGTAGTGCTACCGTAGCAGAATCACTAACCTTGATGAATATGTATTCTGCAATGACACCGCATAAAGACGGTCGCGCAATCTTAACATTTATAACAGTTATCTGTTATTTTTTCCAGAGACGTGTCAGATTCAATGCTTAGTCAGCTGTATTTTTGACTGTAACATAGAACTATTGTACAACCTTATCTTCCTTACAACCTCATGTGCCCTGTGCATGCTTCGCATCCAACATGCATAAGATACTATTCATGACGCACTTTTGCAGTCGCTTGCTTGATGACCACGCGTGGAAATTGTCTGAATCGATCGAATATAAGCTTAGATTTGCAAAAGCGTTGATGTTGTTCCAAATACAGTCTACCCGAAGATAAGGTTTGACATTTTAGCAGTATTGTATCTGTTATTTTCGATTAACTGATATTTATCTTGAACTGTATCAAAGATAATTACATTCATGAAAAATAACAGTAATAATTCTTAAACATTTCATTGAAGATACATTATTTTTAAAGTACTGTAACAGAACTGTTTCTACAAAATGACTGCATAAAGACTGTTTCAGTCAGAAGAACCGTAGCACAACCGTAATGTGTTCTCATAATCTTCCGCTAAGGTAGTAAACAGGGGGCGTCAACGTAGTAAAAAGGGGTGTACGTTTAGTGGTAACCAAACGAAATGCGCCGCTTTTGCGCAATAGGGGTCGTAATAAGACTTTGGGCGACCAAAGGTGTCTTAGCTGGGACGGAGAGTGGCCAGTACGAGGTCTGCGGTGGATAGAAGCGAGGCTGAGATCAAGGTCGCCTTACTCGTAGTCGTGTGAGTGAGGTGGTGAGCGTTGTTCTGCAGAGTGCCTTATGTGAATTCATAGGAGAGCGATGCACGATCAATCACATTTGCCATGGCGTTGACTACCTCAGGAGCACGGTCAGGCGTTGTATGGAGAGACATTGAATGCGTTGGAGATCCCACGTTACACCTCTTGGGACCCATTCATAGTTCCTCCGCTCTTCGATTCTCTACCTATCGTGTATTGTGTATACGTCAGTCACCATCCATCTAGGCATCGTCTTTTCTGATTTACGATTATTAATTTCCAATATTGAGCTTTCATCATCATAATAATAATAACAAGCTTTTGTTTCTACATTATTTTCAGCAATGATAATTGCTGCCAACGTGAGATTGACAACAGTACAGCGAGATCAATCTACAAGTTTGTATAGCTTCAATTGCTGAGGTTCTCAGTAAATCCGAGCCCGCAATATAGCTACCGTCGCAACAATCCGAGCTCTCATAACCTCGTCACAAACAATGGTCTCTCATCTCAAAGCCCAGCCCAATATAACACTCTTCAGTGGTTTCCAAGGTTCAGGAGCCTACGTTTGGTCGCCCTTCGTCATAAAACTCGAAGCTCGGTTGCGCTTTACCGGACTCTCCTACCGCACCGAGGCTGGATCGCTGTTGAAAGCTCCAAGGGGCAAAATTCCCTACATCGCAATTTCGAGGAAGGACTCTGATGGTCAGGCTCCAGTCACCCCAATGATTCTTGGGGATTCTACGCTTGCTGTTGGTTTACGAATCGGCCAAAATATGAACACACTTTGGAACAATCCTATTCAGGTATCTATAGCATATTTCAACAATTGCCGAAAGATTCGTAAAGGAGGGCGTGTTGGATGACCTCAATGCCAAGCTCTCTCCAACGGAGAAAGCGCATGATTTAGCACTCAGAGCCCTGCTGGAAGAGAAGCTGTATTTCTACCAGGTGGGTGTGCTCGTCCAAATGCTTTCCCATGCCTACCGCCAGCTGAATTTTACCTGTCATCAAGTACAAAAACTGACACTCGACTACCCAACCCCCTAGTGCTACGAAGGATGGCACGAGAACTATTACACCACGCGATCACACATTCTCTCAACGCTGCCTTACCCTGTCCAGCTCGTTGTTGGTCTGCTCACCTACCGCAAAATCAGCCAGATTCTGTATGGTCAGGGTACCGGGCGGTACTCCGCGGAAGAGATTAGCTCGTTTAGGCAGCAGATCTGGGAGAATGTCGATGCGCTTCTCGTTGCGTCGAGAAGGAAGAATACAGAGACCGGCGCCAATGACACGACGTTTTGGGTCTTGGGAGGGAATGGGCCGTCTGAGGCGGACACGGTTCTGTTCGGGTTCATAGCTTGGGCGCTTGTTTGCACTGCGTACGTTCCACTTAACAGTTAGGTGGTTCGTGATTATACTGATAGTTCTTGCTAGGGCGCCTGAGACGCAGAAGATGGTGCGAAGCTCCTCCGCAGTGGTGGACTATGCGCGAAGGATCCATAACCGTTACTATCCAGATTATGCCTGCTGGGACTAGGAATGCACTGTTATTAGGCACAGTACTCACTGATAAACAATTTAATGCTTTTCAAATCCCAAATAGTCAGAGTTAATTTATATTTGTTCATATCGGAATCTCTTCGAAGCCTTTTATCTATTCCTGAGATTTTCAATACTCTCGATGGAATTGATCTTTCGAAGAGCACAAATGCTCACGTCTGTTATATGCATACATCTTGGCATGAACTACGTTAAACAAGGGAAGGACTTGTTCTGCTGTAAAGAGATTTGAAGCATCGCTACCAGGAAAGGTACAGGGGGAAAGTGGCCAGAAGGTACGGGTCCTTCAGACTGATTTCGTTGAATGAACACCAACTTCTCGTCGCGTTTTCCGCGGTTTCGTTCCATCATATTCGAAATCGACAGATCATACTACCTGTTTGTGAGACCGAATAGGTTTAGCAAAAAAGTTAACTGCTCCTCTGACGGCATAATGTCACTTTGGGTCTCTATGATGGTTTAGGTAACTTCTTGACATTTGTGTTAGTTGTCATTCGTGCGGAAGTGGAAGACCATCAGTCAATGTTGTACGGAGCAGATAGCGAACTCGATATCTTTGGTGATCCGTAATGTGATGGGTGATATCGAATAACTACCAGGTTGGAGGTCGTACAGGACCTGTTAGCTACCTTACCTTACTCCGTACATACTGCGCACTACGCCCTAGTAGAGTAATACCGACCTTTACACTTTAACCCCACGGGATCAGCGAATCAGCACTGATCTGCAACAACTGCCGACAGAGCAATATTTCTCAATTCCTCAGCTAAACCAATTGTCTCACGCTGTCCTGTCAGCTTCCCTCTCTCTCCAGTCTCCACACGCGGCTGAAAAGACTGATCGACTGATTGACGATCTCCACGCGGTTCAAGCGTCATCCGTTATCTATCCGGTACCTTAACCCGAGCCCCGTTTCGCTACTACAGAAGACTTGAAACATGAGCACTGACTGCTCCCTGGGATGGCCTGAAAAGCTTCCACAGCTTCTTGCGTCTTCGCGTGCATGACACACTTCCTTGTCGTGCAGGGCAAGGGCAACTGCAAGTGGCGACTAGGTAGCCTTTAATTCAATTTGAATTCTCAATCGCGCGCCTACAGGAGAGATTCTGCCTTGTTAGCCAGCTGCCCTCGGGGACTTCTACATCCCAGAAATCCACGAGGATAAGGGCACTTTGGTTCTGTAGCGGGCGCTGTGTATTGCGGAAAGCAACCGTTGAAGCTATTAGAGGCACGTCCATTCGATGCTATGAGATTTTGAAGAGACAGCTAATCATGCAGTAAGCCTTGTAGCCTTTGGCGAGTCTGTAAAGGTTTTCATTCGTTAGCGCCGACGCTGTTTGATTCCTCCCAGCATACCATCCGAGATTGTCAAGAGAAGAAGCCAGTGGATGCGCATACACCAAGAGATGTTACCGAGTCATCGGTACTCTCCTTCCTACTTCAAGGCAGCTTTTGACATTTTACCTCTCCTTCCTAGTCACCACCTACTATGCGGCGCCACAGGACCAGTGCTGGAGGCACTGCATTTGCCACCAAGGCAAACGCAGCACCTATCCCGGATACTCTCTCGTTGATTAGGACGTTCAATTCAGAGACAAATCCGTCAAGACCAATCCGACCCTCACCATTGACTGCATCCACCATTCATGGCATGCCATTGGACATGCTTGACCGGATAAGAAATTTCCCGCTTTTCCTCTCCGCTCCTGATAGCTTCCTTGCGGCCATAGGGAAACATCTGCGACCTCAGCTGCATTCACCACATGACTATATACTCACAGAAGGTGACGACGCCAAAGCAATGTATTGGTTGGTGCGCGGAGCAGTTGCCGTAACTTCAAGAGATGGCGAAAGTACCTATGCTGAGTTGAAGCCTGGAGCCTTTTTCGGAGAGATAGGCATCCTCATGGACATACCTCGAACGGCCACGATTATAGCACGTACCAGGTGCATGTTGGTTGTCTTGAAGAAGGAGGACCTTACCAAGGAGCTGCCTCGATTTCCAGAAGTAGAACGGGCCATCAGAGATGAGGCTGCGGAGAGGCTGTCGATACTGCAACGAAAGAAGCGCGAAAAGCTAGCTACAACCCAAAAGGGAGCTACAGGGGCTACGGGACGGGGCAAAAGAGCTCGTGATGGTGAGGATAATGAAACCGGCGATATCGTAATGGCAGACAGTCATGGGACCTATTCCAACGGAACACAGATCAACAAGAAGCGGAAATCACCATCGCCTGGTCTTGTCGAAGCAGCAGCCTCCAGTGCTCTCGGTGATGGACTGGTCAACGTAAGGCAATTGCTTAGGGAACTCCCTCTATTTTCGGGGCTACCCAACGAAATTCTACATTTCCTTGGACTAAACGCTCAGCCGTGCAATTATCCGCCGTTTACGGACATCATACAGCAAGATTCGCAGGGTCGTGAGGTTTTCTTTATAGTACGAGGAGAGGTTGAAGTGATTGATGAGAATGTTCCGGGTCAAAACCAACGACTTCTCCCAAACGGAGCCGGAAGGAAATTAAAGCGTGGTCTACAAGTCAAGGCCCGCTTAAAACCGGGACAATATTTCGGGGAAGTTGCCAGTCTCTCACTTGCGCCTCGTCGGACTGCTACTGTTCGATCAGTAACCTCTGTGGAATGCCTCATGATTACTGGAGATGTCCTTTCGAATTTTTGGATGAGATGTCCCCCAGCCCTCAGAAAACAGGTCGAAATGACCGCAAAACAGAGACTACAGTCTAAGTCAGACAATGACGTTGTCATGACAGACATTGGAGACTCTACACCTCCTATCGATGAGCTTGCCATTGCGGACAGGTCACCAAAACCAGGGCGGAAGAAATCGGTCCCTAAAGTAACATTCACGCATAGTAAGACAGAGAGCCCTCATAAGCCCAGCCGTATCGAGGACCGTTCCATCATGGAACCTGCAGATCCTGATCCATTTCTGAACGTGGATTTGGATAATATTCGCTCAAGGTCTAGACGAGGATCTCTGGCGCCTCCAACCCCTGAAGGCGGACAATCCAATGGCAAGGAAACCCAGGAGAGGAGGTCTTCACCGCCAGGCGCCCGCTCAGTAACTGCACCGTCTTCGAAATCCAAGCCTGCGTTTACCACACCAGATTTTCGTGGGAAATCTAAACGGCCCAAAACACTACGACGTCGGCCAAGTGAATTCAGTCAAGGATCACTGCCAGACAACATCCTTATATCTATTTTCAGGCATCTTGAACTGCACCAGCTAATGCGATTACGTTTGGTTTCATTGCACTGGTCGAAGATCCTGAAAGGGTCACCGGAGCTGTTGCAGACGCTAAACCTTGCAATGTATAATCGAATTATCACGGACGAGATCCTCATCAACCGGATCTGTCCCTTTGTGGGAGCTCGGCCTCGAGCCATTAATATTGGTAACTGCTTTCATATCACGGATGAAGGCTTTGCAGCGCTCGCAACAACATGTGGTGCGAACGTGGTCTCTTGGAAGATGAAAAGTGTGTGGGATATTACGGCACAAGCAGTTCTAGAAATGGCAAACAAAGCTAAGAATCTGGAGGAGGTTGACCTGAGCAATTGCCGCAAAGTCAGCGACAACCTTCTGGCTCGTGTGGTAGGCTGGGTCGTTCAAGGATCCCCTGGTAATATCGCTCATCAGAATTTGCACGGCCGACAAGCAGCTGCAAGATCTGTTGGTGCGCCAGTACCGCCGCAACCGCCACCAGGAACAGTTTTTGGTTGCCCGAAGCTCAAGAAACTAACGCTCTCGTATTGCAAGCATGTGACTGATCGGTCCATGGCACACATGGCTTATCATGCTGCATCAAGGCTAGAGCAGATAGATTTGACGCGGTGTACGACCATTACCGACCAAGGGTTTCAGCATTGGGGCCAGTTCCAATTTACGAAGCTGACCAAATTATGCTTAGCCGACTGCACGTATCTCACCGATAATGCTATTGTATATCTGACAAACGCGGCGAAGGGACTACGAGATCTTGACTTGGTATGTCCTGCCCTGAAGTTCTGCTTCAGATCCTCTCTGACATAACCACAGTCCTTCTGCTGCGCTCTATCAGATACCGCCACCGAGGTCTTGGCGCTTGGCTGCCCGCAGTTAAGGAAGCTTAACCTCTCCTTCTGCGGCAGTGCCGTCTCAGACTCATCCTTGCGCAGCATTGGTCTTCACCTGCTCGAACTGCACGAGCTATCAGTCAGAGGCTGTGTCAGAGTGACCGGAGTCGGTGTTGAGGCCATTGTAGATGGGTGCCACAAGCTCAGTGCATTTGATGTCAGTCAGTGCAAGAACTTGAACAAATGGCTCGATGCTGGCGGGATGCAAAAATTTGCAAAAAGAGTTCGTTTCCAGACAGTCGCAGGACCTGCGAACAAGGCCCGGTGACATTAGTATTGGGGATTCAAAGACTAATCGGCTTCGTCATCGCGTTTAGCTCGGGTCGGGTTGGGTTGGATCAGAATCTTGGCGATGTTTTTGCATTTACAGTGGAAAGAGCTTCTTGAATTACGATGCCATGATATAGGACGGACGTATTTAGGACTTATAGCCATTAAGGATATAATTTTGATTCTTTCATGAGACTAACAAACTGCTTGATGCGGCTCTCCAACGCTTGAGAGTGGTGTAATTACGTATTGACCACACTGGAAACACTGTGGTAGATACAAAGGGCAGCAGGAATACTGTACAAACCTTCCAGGAGAACTGTACTTCCTCCGAACAACATGAGAAGCACGCACTACAAATCTCAGCAACAGTCACACACTATACCGTCGCTCAATATACCCTTGAAGGAAATAGCCCACAATGTAGACATTAGCAGATTTTTATAACGTCTACTACGCGTGAGAAGCACTCCTGCTGTTCGTCCCTGTTTCGGTTCCTGCGGTTACGAGACGTTTAATGGTCGTCGAGAGACGAAACAATGTACCATGAACGTAGTCTCATAGTGGTCTTCATAAGCGTAGCACTCATGCATTGCTTCTTATCTTACTGGTGCTTGAGAAACGATTCTTGTCTCATATGATGATCTTTTGGTAAGGGGTATCATCTGGATGTGGACGGAGTAAACAAAGTTTGCCTAGCAACAACCGCGGCACCTTGTTATTCCAACCTCGTCAATACAAGTTACGATGTCGAACATCCAAGGGAGCTGAAGGCGAGTGCACAATCACTGGTTCCTAACTCTGACGTGCCTTCCCATCCTCCTGCGCAATTCGCGCTCCGCCGCTATGGCAGCCACAAACCCTATTCTTCTTTCGTCCTCGCCATCACATTCGATAATCTCAACTACTCCTCCACCCGCCTTGAACGCCGCCATGTCCTCTTCCCCTGGACTACCGTCTCCTTCTCAGCTATTTGTGAAGAACACCTTATGCCTAGCGACAGGCAGTAAGGTGGGTCCAGGGCCGAAGGGGACTGTGTTAGGATTCGCGAGCGCATCGAGTCTTCTACGTCAAGCATATCCGGAAGAAGGATCACGGTCTCCGCGGATTCCTGTAAGAGCAGAACTTGCCGAGAAGAAGAATCAGCAGAGCTGTGACAAGCCAGCTTCAAAGCGGAAAAAGGCAGCCGTCCGGCGAGAAGAGGAGGAGGGCATTGTGTCTAAAAAGCCGAGAGCGCCACGAAAGAAAGTCACAGTGAGAGATTCCAGCAACGAGACCCCTATTGAGGCCAATAAGCCTCATGCAGCAGAGCGAGTTGAGGCTTCTGAAGCGCATGTGGTGGAGAAGAGCCGCACGAAAAGGCGCAAGGACGAGGCACAGACGAAGATCAAGAAGACTAAGATAACTAAGCCTGGAGCTATTAAGGATACCGCCAAGGCGACAAAGACGGCCAAAACACCGAAATCAAATAAAGTCAAAGAGACCGAAGAGTCAGGTAGCGTAGCACTGATCAAGAAAAAAGAGGCGTCTGAGGCGAGCACAGAGCCTCTGAATTTGGAAAGGGCTGTCAAAAGGAGAAGAGACTGGACACCTACGAAGGATACTTCTTTAAATTTAACACGCTTGGTAGATAACAAGGTACTGTCTGATATATCTATTACAATCCAAACTCCTCTAAAGAACAACTTGCCTGCTAGCCAATTTGGGAACGTTTTGGGAGATTTTGGATATGTTCAGCCGAGCCATTCCTCAATGCCTGCGCCTGCAATCCTACGGGACGTCAATGGTAAGGGCTCGACTAAGAGGCGGAAAGTGGAGCTTCTTAATACAACCATCTGCCCACCCCTTCAGCCAGTGAAGGCGAAAAGAAGTACTTCGCCCAAGAAGAAGCCCCAAACTATTACAGAGAAGGCAACAGCTCCATTCGCTCCCCCTGCGCCGCAGATTACCTCGCCCTTATTACAACATCTTGCTGCTTCGGAACCTCAAAGCAATACTGATGCCGGACCTCTCAATCTTGCGAGCACGTCAGACAGAGAAAAGCAACGCAAGTCACCTGTGAGAAAGGTCAGAAAACCAAAAGCTGCCACTACCAAAGTGAAAAAGCAGACTTTCAAAGCACCAATTCTTCTATCGCCTGAGTCGGCTATAAAGACTGCCAAGGATCAAGAGCTAGTTTTTGGTACTTGCAGCCAACTTGAAAGCGAAGAATCTCCGACGTTCATCAGAGATCTACGAAAAGCAATTGAAGTGTCAGAAACGATGGCTAAGCCGATCATTACTAGTCCAACTATTTCCAAATCCACAGGCATAATGTCAGGCTCATCTACGAAAACCAACGTAGCTTCATACGTAGCTTCCAGGAATCTATGGTCGGTTGCGTCTAGGGACTCAGGTGGTTCATTGCTACATGCCGAAGTGGTGAATCTTGTAGATTCGCCGTTGCCCAGGCAGATGCGTATGGCTGAAGGTGTATCTCCACTTTCGAAGCCAGTGTCTTTAGATGTTTATGTGGCTTCGGTTGAAGCCGAGGTCGAGTGGAATGTCCCCGAGGACCTTTTCGGACCTCGTGAGAAAGGCCTTGAAAGACCATCAATAGTTGAACAAGACACGGCTACTACTGAACGAAGTATACCTAAACCTGTGGCTGAGGAATCATTAAACGGACGTCTAAGGAGCCGCTCTCTAGTCAAGAAAACTAGGAAGAATGCTGTCCCCTTAAAACCTGGAGCAAGTGCTGCTAAATCTTTGCCAGAAGGAATGCCCAACTACCAAGGGTTTACAACCACCGACCTTGCCAAAGCAGTTGCCTCGTATGCCTTCAAGCCCATCAAGAAAAGAGAAGGTATGATAGATCTCCTGGAAAGATGCTGGGAGAGCAAGAATCGAATAGCTCTTCAACCATTACCTCCCAACATAAACGTACCACAGCCGCCAACTGCTGAGGCGATGACCCTAGAGGCGCTTAAGCAAAGCAGCTCGCCCCAGAAGAAAGGAAGACCACCCAGAGCCACCATTCCAGTCACGACTGAAGTTGCAGCCGCTTTCAATCCGCCTGCCAAGAAGCCACGAGGCCGACCTCGCAAAGCGTCAACAGACGCACCATCACCCAGACAGCGTCCTACAACATCGTCAAGAAAAGCTCCACCCCTTACTAAACCTCGCCGCTCCAGCACCCCAGCCCCCGTCGACGAAATATCCGACTCGGACTCTATTCCCCCCACCCCTTCTCCACCCCGCCGCCGCTCCTCGAAAACACCCTCTACCCTCCCGCTGTCCCCAGCAAAACCCAAAATCATTCTTCCCACCACTGTCACCCCCTCTTTCTCATCCTCGCCAGATATCCTCCACTCCATCACCCTCGCCATTACCTCGCACCCCCCAACCCACAACCCGCTCAACCTCACCTACCACGAAAAAATCCTCATGTACGAACCCTTGGTCATAGAAGATCTGACCCGCTGGCTCAATGAAGGTGGACTGGGAAGGGTGGGTGTGGATGAGGAGGTCGGGGTGGGGAAGGTGAGGGAGTGGTGTGAGGGCGGGAGTGTTTGTTGGGTTTGGAAGGGTGGCTGGAGGGGGAATAGAGTGGGAAAAGAGTAAGGAGTTGGGGGGGCAGGGGGTAGCTTGGGTTTTGGAATGGATAGGGGTTGGTGAGAAGGTGGTTGGATGCTTTGGTGTTGAGGTTAGGGCTGGGCTGGGGCGCTGGATGCTGGATGCTGCCGCGCTTATGCATTTCTTTGAATTCTTAATGCCTTGGCTGTAGTACTCTTAGCTCGATATGAGCTGTGTATGGGTGGCTTGAGTACGATGCCGAGTACGATGACTATAGAAGAGGATAGAGTAACCAAATATCCATGTGTCAACACAGTAGAATTTTTCTTTCCGTTGTAACCCGGTAATAGATACCCCAACTGCCAAACTCCCACCATAACCCCCCTCGCTCTGCTCGAAAAAAAGTGATGCCATGGTCCTTCGCCTCCTTGCTCCCAAGGCAAAGTCCCCCCATCTGACCCCGCATTCTGTCAACACAAACACCAGCTCCCCCCCCACCTCCAACACACAAACACCCTCACTTCAACCCTACTTCAAAGCCTCTCGACGCTCCGTACCGGCGTCGAGGATGTCGAGGTGGAGGTGTATGCTTGGAAGGGGAAGTGGGGAGGGGATGCGGTGGTGCTGGGAAGGGGGTGGAGATGGGGGGGTGGGAAAGCTGGGGGTGGGTGTAGGTTTGTAGTCGAGGGGGAGGCATGGCGGGCGTAAGCGGGCGTTTCTTTTTTTCCCTTCTTCTTCTTTTTTTTTGGTGGGGGGACTCTGGAGTTGGAGGAAGGATTACTGTAGAAAAGAGAGGGTCTAATAGAGTCGTGCTGGAAGGGTTGTGGGATTTGTGTTTCAGAGCTATGTAAGTTTTTTTTCTGGAGAGTAAGTAGGATTTTGTGAGCAATTTTGTATTGTGAATGGGAGTATGATACAGTGGTGGGTTTTGATGGAGGAGGCTGACAAGGGGACATATGAGGAAGGAAGTGAGAAAACGAGTGCGGTTGAGTAGTTTGTATGGTATAGAGGGGCGAAATAAATATAGGAGTGATTGTTGGGGGAGGTGGGAGAGCTTGTGATGGAAATGCTGAGAGTTTGATGGTTAGTTTTGGATGCCCTTACTTTTATGCGCGCCGCACTATTCCTTATCTCCAGCCCTTGCGAGTTGGCGATGTGCGATGTTCCTAGGTCTTGGGGTTCCGTGATCAAATAACATCGAGGCTAAGGAGTTGGAGTTGGCGGACTTGGGCGTTGAGAGGGGCTTCAAAGGGAAGGGTCAGAGTAACGAGGTTTGTTTGATGTAGATGTAGGAGGTCATTCGACGTATTCTGACAGTAGAGCGGTAGCTTGCTTGGTTATGATAAGATGTTTTATGACAAATCTACCTATACCCAGCTGGTTTGCATGCTTTCTAGGAAACAGATTTACTATTCGGCACCATCTAGCCTCCCAATAAACAAGCAAGCAAGTACACCCTTTTCATGCAAAGACAAGCTCTGAAAATGTTGGGTAATAGAGGAAATTGATATTGAAAGTCCTGCCTTATACATGGCGGGAGTTGAAGCCGTGTACCTAGTAGAAGGAACCACAATTCTTGGCAATTGACGCAGTCCTTTGGTGCGGAACAACCCTATCAATACCAAGGTGGTGGACGGCCATAATAATCATCAGCGTACCAACATCGGCGAACGGGCCGGTAAGCTGGTACTAGGTATACCGGGCGTTCGATGACGGACGGAGCAATGACCACAGTATGATTCGATGATCCACCTTGAGTTGATCCACCAACGACAGCCGATTTCCCGTCGCCTGTCGATTGGCCATCACGCGGGGTTCCGCCAGTGCGTGTGGTTCCGCCTGTGTGTGTGGCTCCACCGTCGCGTGTGGTTACAGCATTGCTTGTACTTACGGCATGGCGTGTGGTTACGGCATTGCTTGTGGTTCCGCTATTGCGTACTGTTCCGCCGTTGTGTGTAGATTTGTGGTTTGTGGTAGGTTCAAAAATCGAACGAGCCGGCATGCCACCGTTCAAGTGCCGTTCGTTCTCCTGATGAGTATCATACTTTTTGATCGCTTTCTCACACTTTTCGCGATCATTGGGCGTTGAGTTCTTCAGGAGCTTACTGATATCCGCGCGGTTTTTAGTAAGATCAAGGCGGATGTAGTGAGCTTCGCAATACTCGTCGAGCTTCGCTGGCTTGATTTGGAGTACATTCTCGAGTAGCTCTCCCAATTCTGGAAATTTGGTCAAGAGAAGCTGGCCGCTCATTTTCGAAAAGCGGTTCTTAGTAACGACCTCCTGTTCGCTGTCGGTTTCGTCATCACGAAAATCGGTCTTACGCCTGGAACTCCTCATAGTGGCGCCTCCGTGTGAGGTCATCTGGCCATCATGGCCACGTCTCGTCAGTGCCTGTGATGGACCTACACTCCGTCCCATTGTAGTGCTAAAGCCGCGCTCGTCCTCCTCTTCGATTTCCCCAAGGCGGGTTGAGCTGGCCCTGCTAGGCCCATCGCGTGTAGCTATTCGGGTATGACCGTAACCTGCGCTCGAGGATTGGAAAGGTCGTGAGCTCCTGAGCTCGTCTCTGTTTCGGCCATCGTCACGACTGCTAGCACCGGTTCTAGAGAGTCGAGAGGTGCCGCTCTGGCTCTCGTATTCGTCACGGCCAAAATTGCCTTGATCTAGAGCATGGGAGCTTGAACGGTCCCCACTAATCCTCGCCAGAGATTGAGAATCTGACCGACTGCCTCCACTAGCTCTTTCCAAGGCTCGAGAGCTGCCGCTGGTACGGCTGCGATCCTCGATCTGGTGTCGGCTGCTGGTACGGTCATGGTCTGCGATCTGGAGCCGGCTGCTAGTACGACCACCTTCATCAAGGTGGCTTCCTCCATAGCTGCGACTGCGATCGTCAGGACCATGACTCTTGCCGCTGATGGATTGCCTTGATGGCATGCTTGAACGACCTATAGCAGCGTTGTTAGTTGGTCTTCGCAAAGAGCTTCCGTACAATGAGCTACAACTGACCTTCGTAGGCTGGATGTGACCCTCCCTGTGAGGGCATCTTGGAGGTGGATATGGTTTTCGGCGCCTCACAAAGGAATAATGATGTTCGAGGCTTGGGTAAGAGATGCTTTGGGTGCAGTAGAGCTTTGAAGATTCTCTTGGTTTGTAGGAGAAAGAAAGAGAAGCAGAGAGCAGGAATACTGGGCCTTTATATAGAAATCAGAGTTGCGGTGTTCGAGTCAGTATAATGAGTGAAACCTCGGATCCCCATATCCAAGACTCCGATCTTCTAATTCCACCTCGAGGCTCAGAATAAGATTGCTACATTAGAGTCAGCTACTTCTCCGTCAATTGTGCTATTGCTGACAGCAAACGCGCTTACACGTATACAATATTCACTACTAGCGGTGGTCTGACTTACACGCATAAATGGTACGGATTAGTGGATGCTCTAGATAATCCAGGACAACTCATAACATTATTCCAACCATGATCTTTGAAGGAGCGTTGTACCAGACCACCCTGAGCTACAGGCTTCGAAGTATCACAGGCTCCAAGCTGCCTGTCAAACTCAGTGGCAGTCTTCATGGCTCAGGCAGACCTTTTGAATTGCCCTGACGCTATGCCAATGTCTAAAAAATGATAGACTTCATCGACTTCTGCTTGGACCCAAATTTGAGTGATGTGTTAGAACAAGGGTCTGCATCCACGGAACGAAAGGATAGGTAAATATTGCAATTGTGGGATAGCCGGCCTAAGTTCCTGGACGTTTGTATGGCTTTGTAGTTGACTCTTTCTTTGCTAACTAGAACAAAGTGTATGAGTGGTAGGGTGCAGTCTGATCTACCAAATGAGGGCCATTTGAGACCGAGTCATATTAAGTCCTACCATCTTCCATAACATGGGAGCCACGGTTTCTGCCGAGCAGAAAATCTACATATGCCAATTTTCGACCTCTTGCTAAGCTCAAGGCATCCTGGAGAAGCCCGAAAGCCAAGCTGCTGTAAAGTCCTATCTTGACTGTACGTGCGGCAGTGACGAGGGAAAACATGTCTGTATGCGTCAACTACTGGCCATTTAACACTTAAGCTTGTACTAATGGACCTACTCCAGGCACTGAAACCTCCGGCTACACTCAAGCCGGCCACCACCGTTGATGCAAAGTCTCTCTTACCTCCTCTTACCCTGTCGACGGCTTCTTCAATCACAAAGAAGCCTCCAGCCCAGAAGGCTACTTTGGATCCTAACTTCAGCCCCTCTTTGACCCCTCCCAGCATCATATGATAATTCTTGCTTTTGTGGTAGAGGTACCAGCCTGTTGAGGTAATTGGAAATCTGTGCGAGTTTTCTGCCCGGAATCGTAGACCGGCTGTCTGGCTGCCATGGGAGAGCCCAAGGAACACGCCAGTAAAGAAGGCACAGGTTGTGGCAGCTGAAAGGCGATTTTTGTAGGGAAGGGAAAGGCGGTTTTCGTTGATTCGCCGAGACCAAGGTGCAGGCACGATTGAGCCGTTGGAATCAACCTTTGTTATGGTGTCCTCCATGGTAATTTGTTTTCTGTATATATATCGTAGGGATAGATCAAGCTGTGGTCAGGAAATCTCGGAGCTACTTAAGACGTAGGGCACTTCGAAATGTTTGTCAGGGCGGTGACAACAGTTGTTCATACCGGGAAATGGCCTTGCCAGATTGTCAGCAAACTCGCCCCATGTGTTGTGTTGGTAGTCGGGCACCTCTACGGATGTACATGAATTACGATCGTTAATTAACGACCTTTTCATCACAATCTTTCTTACGTAAGCTGAATCTGTGCCGAAAGAACTCGAAGCTCGCCGCACGGAAAATACTTGTAGGCAACTCACCATGGTACGTAGGATTTTGTGCCATATATCAAATTTCTACTGATAACCGACCGCCCAGCCTTTCAAAACTCCAGACCAACACCAGTGGACTCTACGATTAAAGCAACACAAAACTACAATCCTTCTGTTCGTTGACCAAAGCCAGTCATTTACCTCCATCAAGCAAGACCTCCTAGACGCAGTGAAAGCAACAGGGAAATCTACCTTAAATGATCAACCTCTACCATCGGATCCAGATGATGTGATTCTTGGCGTCCCAGTCGATAAGAATGATCTCAGTAAAGGCTGGGTGGGCTTGGACATACCAGAAATGGATGGAGAGGATGGTTTTGGTGGGAAAAAGTCAAAGGCTGGGAAGAACAGTGTGCTGAACAGTAGTCCTTTGGGTGCAGGCCTGAAGGACGGGGCAGCTCTGGCATTCAGATTTAGAGATCATACTAAGACGGAGGACGAACTGGATATGGATGACAGTAGCTGGGATGTTGATCTGCCTAACTACGAGGAGGAGTATGGAAGCCAGAGTTAAGATCGAGAATGATGAGTTCAAGCTTTGATGAGCTGTGAAATACCGCCAATTTAGAGCTACCAGACATGTTACATCAACGCCAGTCTACTTGGCTTGCTGGCATGTCGAAACACGCTTGAATGCTTTTAGGAGGAAACCAAGCTGCAAAACAACGTCCTATTTCAGTGCTCAAGGAAACGAGTAGTAATGGTTATAATGAGAATCAAGCCAGAATCTTGGGACATGGTAATGGGTTTGTGTATCACTACGCGAGGAGAGCAATATTGATACTGTGATATTGCTCTACACGTCTTACTCCTGACGATCGTCTCTGCTAGGCTTATAAAGAAAGCTTCTCAGATCCCAACAGCTTGAACAACAAAAGAGTAAGACATAATTCCAGCACAAAATGCAAAGATTGATACTCCGTAGATTTACCCAGTTATATGTACCATCAAATTGGACTGCATCACACCAATCTCGAAAAATCGGCTTGATAGATTTTTCGTTTACTTTGGTTAGCTTCTCACATTGTCAGAGCAAACCTGTATAATTGATGGGCAGGTCGATTGATAGGGGCCGAAATTAGAGTGGTCGAAAGTTGCCGCTTATTGTACGTTGACTTTTGCCATGGGTCAGTTGCCTCTGGCAACCGGCAAGTTTACGCTTAAAGTTAGTCAACATGAACCATCGACATTGCGCATATGCGACATTTATCTCATCATCATCATTGGACATACGTAGGTGGTTCATGGGGGAATTTACAAGATCATATCTCCATTACGCCAGAGAAGGCGCGTTCAAGTGTACCGAAATACTGAGTACAGGGCATTGCGCAAGTAGCTCCGCTCGCCGCAACTTCACCTCTTCCACATCAACATGGCTGCCTCAGACGGAGCCTCTTCAATCAGTGTAGCAATAAGAGTCCGCCCGTTCACTGTGAGTTTTATCCTTAGAGCGTGTAATACCTCGATACTAATGAAATCCAGGTTCGAGAAGCAGCGCAATTGACACACATTCCTGACGGTCCACTCTTTCTTGGTGATGGTTCTCTCGCTGGAGTCCCGACGCCCAAACTTGCGCAAAAGGGCATTCGACCTGTTCTGAAGGTAATTGACGATAAGTGCTTGTAAGAGATTCCCCAGTTTCCACAGTAGACGCCCCGCTAAAAAGCTATTAGAGTCTTCGACCCGCCAGAAGAACATGCAATACAGCGCATCTCGAATCGGGCTGGGCCCACTGGCAGACGGTCGAAAGACCAGACATTTGGGTTTGACCGAGTTTTCGACGAGAACACCACTCAGGCAGAAGTATACGAATCCACAACGAGGAACCTGTTGGACAGCGTCTTAGATGGCTATAATGCAACGGTTTTCGCATACGGCGCAACGGGGTGCGGAAAGACACATACCATTACTGGGACAGTACAACAGCCAGGTGTTATCTTTCTGACAATGCAAGAACTTTTCGAGCGGATTGCGGACCGTTCAGAAGACAAGGTGACTGAGGTTTCGCTGTCCTATTTGGAAATCTATAATGAGACCATTAGAGATTTATTGGTACCAGGGGGGAGTAAAACTGGGTTGATGTTACGGGAAGACGCTAATCAGACTGTATCTGTGGCTGGATTATCAAGCCATCATCCTCAGAATGTACAGGAGGTCATGGACATGATCGTGAGGGGCAACGAGTATCGGACGATGTCACCAACCGAAGCAAATGCCACCTCGTCTCGATCGCATGCTGTACTCCAAATCAACGTGGCGCAGAAGGATCGGAATGCGGATATCAACGAACCACACACTATGGCAACTCTGAGCATTATCGATCTCGCAGGAAGTGAGCGAGCAAGCGCAACGAAAAACAGAGGCGAAAGGCTGACTGAGGGGGCAAATATCAACAAGTCGCTACTTGCATTGGGAAGCTGCATCAATGCTTTATGTGATCCGAGGAAGAAGAACCATATACCTTACCGAAATTCCAAATTGACTCGACTGCTCAAATTCTCGCTCGGCGGAAACTGTAAGACTGTGATGATTGTATGCGTGAGCCCGTCAAGCCAACATTTCGACGAGACGCAGAATACATTACGATACGCAAATCGAGCAAAGAATATTCAAACAAAGGTCACTAGAAACGTATACAACGTTAACCGGCACGTCAAGGATTTCTTGGTCAAGATAGATGAACAAATGGCTCTGATCAACGAGTTGAGACAACAGCAGAAAGACCACGAAGGGGTTGCATATGCTAAGTTTCGAAAGCAAGACGAGAAGCGCGAGATAATTGTTAAAGAAGGAGTCCTGAGGATTCGTAATGCTTTTGATCACTCGGAAAAGGAACGCTTCGAAAAGGCCAGCAACATGAAAAAACTGCGACAACTCGAGCGACGGATATCCATGATCTCTTCTTGGGTTGCAGCATTCGATCATGTCTGCGATAGCGAGGAGGAAGAAGGCACCCTTAACAACGTCGCTGCAATGCGCAAGACCGCCCAGGGAATCCTGTTGGAACTCGAAAGCAGCAGACATCACTACCACCAACGTCTAGCGAAGAGCAATTGGGAGCGTGCCGTAGACTCAGCGTTGCAAAATGGCCTAAAACAACTTAAAGAGGCAGATGCTAGCGTTGATGGACAAGATGCTGCTACCTTGAATAGGGAGGCTGAGCTCTTGAAGGCGAATGCGGATCGCGAGGCTTTACTTGCCGTAGCAGAAGATGATAAAGGCGGCGACGCAGGTATGGTACAGATCTTACTTCAAAGCCATTTCGAAACTATGGCCGCCATCCAAAACATTCTAAGCTTGGACGAGGCCGAGGCCGTCGCAACTGCAAAGAAAGTTTTGGGCAACATTTTGAATTCTTGCACAAGCGTGACATCTCATGTTATCAAGCCCGATGGTAGCATGATGCCATGCGAAGCTTTTCCACCAACGAAGTCTGGTACGCCGAAACGGAAAAAGCAGGCAGCTCTAATTGGAGGAACACCACTCAAGAACATACTACCCCCTTCCTTTGCAATTGCACCACACATGACCTCATCTCCAGTGCGAGCGTCACCAAAACGGCGGAAAATGGGCGGTGCAAAGAAAGGTATATCTTTTACTCCAAAGAAAAAGTCGCCAGTTAAAGGACTGAAGAGGGGCGTTCGATGGCGAGATGACACAGAAGAGGGTACTTTAGCAGAATTTGAGAAGACACCACAGCGGAAGGATCTTACGCCAGAGTCATCATCCATCGAGCCTCCCACAGCACTTCCTTCAGTAGAGTCCACAGCTCTACCAAACCCACAGTTAGACTTCTATTCTGATACCAACGGTTCCTCTCCGATTCCTCCCCCGCCTGTACCTTCGCGAGAAGCATTGCCAAAGCACAATCGATTCAAGGCAGGTTTTCTAGCAAAGAAAACAGATGGGTCCCCACTACCACCAACCCTTACCAATTTCTATCCGGACTCAGATCACTCACCATTGCAAGACCTCGAGCCGAGCAAAGCTGCCAATCGTCCATCCCTACAACACATGCAAAATATCAGCAGCGACATCACACCGAATGATAGCGCTAACAACTCAGGCTCCGAAACGGAAGACAAATGGAGAGCAAACAGAGACGATGCCATGCATATTAAAGCTGCAGTGAAGCGAGCTTCATACGCTCCATCATCTAACAACCCTGCCAACCGCCCTCGTCGAACGCGGAGCCCTACAGCAGCATCATCAGGAAGCCCTCCAAATGAAAACGCCATGTTCACTGCTTCGCACGCCCGACGGATGGTGAAGAGCGAGAAAGAGAACGAGTGGAAACCCAACGTCCTCAGCCCCCGCACCGCACCAGTAGTCAAGACCTCGAGTCAGCGAAGGACAACTCTAGGTGATGGAAAGCCAAGAGAGATTAGCGTTTCTGGCAGAGATATGGCGGGCAGGGAGACTGTAAGGTTGAGCACTGCTGTTACAGGTAGTGGTGGAAGTTTGAGGGGAAGTTTGATGGTGGGCGGGAAGGCTACGTGGAGATGAGGAATCAGCGTAACGAAACTCGGTTTTCTCATCTCGGAGCATTCTTGGCGGTTTTTATGTTGCATGGCGTTCGTTATTGTATTCAGCGGTAGCCTTTGTTGAGGGCGGAGTTGTCCAGTGGAGTTTTGAGCCGAGCTGTACATTAGGATTTCGAGGTACTGATCCCGTAGGAAGCATCGATCCAATCTCGCTGCGGTCCTGTGCTATGTACTCCGTACCCTCGTATCAGTATGGTGAAATTCCAAATAATGAATCCTAATCATGAGTGGCTGAAATGTTTTTCGCCACCTCCGGATTTGTCATCCCTGCCCTTATCGATTGGCAACAAGTGCACCCTCGACGTCAATCGAATATATAAATCTACATACGCCTCCATTATTCCATAAGTAAACTTTCACTATCTCCTCAACTCCATTCATCAATCTGAAGCTCTCACCCACGACCCTCATTCTCTCAGTCGTCGCCATCATCATGGCCTCCACAATGCCCAACTTCATCACCCGCCTCTTTCGCCCCTTCACCTCCTCTACCCGCATGTCGCTAAACCCCGACATGCCTGCGCAAAACTTTCCTCCAAACGCACAGAAATGCACCGTTGCTGCTGGATGCTTTTGGGGCGTGGAGCACTTGTTTCGCAAACACTTTGATGGAAAGGGATTACTGGAGGCGAGGGTGGGGTATATTGGAGGGGACATGAATAACCCGAGTTATCGAGCTGTTTGTAGTGGGAGGACGGGACGTATGTGATACCTTCTCCAGGCTTCTACACTTTCAACCCTTACCTCTCGGAATTTCGAATCTTACAGCGGCTGACCGTGAATACCACACAGACGCCGAATCCCTCCAAATAACTTACGACCCCTCCTCCCTCGCCTACACCACTCTCCTCGAATTCTTCTACAAAATGCACGACCCCACCACCAAGAACCGCCAAGGCGGCGACAGCGGTACCCAGTACCGCTCCGCTATCTTCTACCACAATGAGGAGCAGGAACAGCAGGCGAAGAAGGTGACGGAGGAAGCGCAGAAGCAGTGGTGGAAATCGTCAAAGATTACGACGGAGATTCTGCCAGCGGGACAGTGGTGGGATGCGGAGGATTATCATCAGAGGTATTTGGATGTCAATCCTGGGGGTTATGAGTGTCCCGCGCATTTTATTAGGAATTTTGCGGCGCTGAAGTTGGACGAGTGAGGGGAATTGGGCAGTATAGATCTGTGTTCTCGGTTAGAAAACTTGAATATTCAGCAAACGAATCTGACTGCATTCCAGCTAAAGCTAGCTTCCACAGTCCGAAATAAAGGTGTTATCGAGCTCGTATCCTGTTCTTGATAGAAGAGCCTCTGCCGCATGAACATGTTGCCATCAAGTCCAGCCCCCTGTAGCAGACACTTTGCCCCGTGAACAAGTTGCCATCATCATATCCAGCTACCTCGGATAGATAAAAGGAAACAAGCACCCCCTAATTAGCGCCTAGACATCATAAAAGAGCAGCACCCTTAGTAACCGCGTAGAAAAACCGGAAAGGAGCCTCCCTCAACAGCCGTGTAGATGGAAGGAAAATACCACCCCTTAACAACCGCGTAGAAAAAGAAAACACGGCCGAGACAATCTTGCAGCCACCAACATCAGCTTCGTCTCCTCTTTCGATCTTCAATCTCCACATCAAACGGCATCGATCCCTTGCCCCGCCCCCGCCCCCGCCCCAGCTCCACCAGCTCCACGCCCACTACGACTACTCCCCTGTTCACCTCTCCCACCACGCGCCGCCGCCTGCTTCGCCGCCTTCTCCGCCGCCTTCTCCGCTGCACGCCTCTCTTGACGACTAGCCGGCGCACCCGCCCCAAAGTCGCGCGTCGTAACCCCTTCTTCCGTAGTTATCGGCGCAGGCGCAACCACTGGTGCCTGGTGAGCTTGGCTAGCCAGAATTGAGAAGCCAGGAGCTGCGAGATCGGCAGAGGTCATTGGTCGAGATGGATGGGTGGACGCGGCGCCAGGGGCGGGCGTGTCAGGCCCACCACGGACCGCCGCCGCTCCTCCGCCGGCGTCGAACCAGGCTTGTTGCACCGCGCTATCGACCTGGGCGTCGGGGTGCGCGGCCAGACCCATCGCTTCCAGATAGCCGGTGTCACGGATCGGCGCCGTGTGCGTCACCCAGCCATCTGGAAGGACGGTGTCTGGGCGGATTGGGGCCGCGGCGCTCGCCAGAATCGTCGTGGTGTCCGGGAGGCAGGTGTGCGGACTCGTCCTCCAGCGGCCGATGCATCGGCAGAAGAAGCGGGTGTGGGCCGGGACGTAGGGCTGGTCGATGTGCGGAGCCGTGAAGATGCTCCGCTGGACGTGCAGCACGTCCTCTGGGTCTCCAATTGGAAACTCAGGCCAGCTTGCCTCGGTGGTGGGCTCGGGAGGGCAGGGGACTGTTCCATCTACCCGATGGAGGGTTGGTCGGGGCGCCCCGTCTCCCATGAACAACTTGGTCAAGGGGTCGTAGAACATCCCGTGTACCGATCCGTACAACGGGATCCAGTGAGAGGGGACGCCCGGGGTCTCGTTGTCGTAGACCTTAAGTGGAGATCCTCCACTTGGAGGGGGAGGGGGAGGGGGAAGAGGGAGGCGAGCGGGGACGGGAGCGACAGGTCGATGCAGCACTGGGACTGCGAGGAGTTGTGTGGCCGCATTGGCTGGGTGGGATGCAGCCATTGCTCGGATTCGCTGTTCGTCATATGCAGCGAACGCGCGGAGTTCTGGCGCTATTTCTGGCGCTTTTTGGATGTTAGCCTATGTGGAACATTGTTTAAATCACATGCTCAAAACAGGAGAAAATCGGAGGTTGGACTGCTAATATTGCTTTTCTGGCTGGAGAAATAAAGTCCCACGAACAGTATATGTAGGTGGTTGTAATGTATTGGGTAAGATTATGGTTGGAAGAGGAAGGGCCGTAGATGTGATGCGAATGCTGAAATCTCGACCATTTCACGAAATGAGAGTATAAAATCACAAGGGAAAGCGAAGAAGCAGAGGAGATGGACGCGTATGATGTTTCCAGCCTGATGAAAGAGACGTGAGAGCTTACCAGCAGCAGGGAGGTCAGGAGCAGTCTGCTCAGTCGATGGTTCAGGAGGAGTCGAGGTGGAAACCTCAGGGATGGCTACACTCAGATCAGCAACCAGCACCCCACAGCCTTCGGATCTCGAGCTCTCGTTATAAGACATACTAGGCATTGGTACAAACTCTGCCGCCTCAGCGGACAAGGCAGTTGAAGGTCTACGTTGCGTCATTGTTGCTTGAGGTGCTGCATGTATGCGTGAAGTGAGGTGTGGGTCTTGGAAGGTGAGGTTAGTTAACAGCGGTCATTTTGTGGGTGAGGATATAGGGCGACCGCTTACTGCTAAGCGGCAACTCCAGCATTGCTTTCTTGGTCAACAACTCCGACTCAACGTCGCCTTGCGAACCTGACTCTTTTCCTACCACTCGTGGTATATTTAGTACTAGAACGCTACGTCCAGTATGTGTTAAGCTATTATCTAGCATCCTGGTCGGTCCCGTTGTATTCTTTTCTTTCACCTGCTACTGCACATTAGCGAACATAAGCGAACACGTGATTTGCGGTGAGCCCTAATCACGTGGGTCGCGCCCCACTCTTCTCCAGGAAGGATTTTCACACACCGTTTGGGCTAGCTCTGGCTGGTTCTTTGCCACTGTCTGTACTGGCACGTTTTGCGCAGTTGCATCTGGGGTATGTCCGGAGGTTTGCGTGAGTCGCAATGCTTTCCCCTTCTGTTTGTCAACTGTCTGATCTTTTTCCGCAGGTGCGGTTTGTATAGGAGCCGCTCCTTGTGTGACTTCCGTCTCTACTTTGTGTGTAGGTTGTTCACTAAATTTGTCGGTGATATCTATCTCAGGTGACTCCTCTCCGCCCTCGAATTCGGGCGCTGGGAATGTAAGAAACCGTGTGTGGAAGTCTGGGCTATGTGGTAAAGATTCGGCTGTACTAGAAGCTGATTCTCCGATACTCTCTTCAGCGCATTCTTCATCAGTCTCCCTCTGTTTTCCTCTGTTTTGGGTCCCATGGTCTGAAGAGCTTGGAGATTGTTCGTGAATCTCTTCAATTGATGCCTGAGGGTGCACGACGTCTGACAACGCTTCTTCGGGCTGCGCAGTAGCGGAAAGATATGCTTCTTCAGTCTCAGGAGAAGCCTCGTCACCTAGAACATCGCTACCTGCCAAACCTTCATTTGGAGATTGCGGTGCAGTGAGGTAGTCTTTCTCTGGCGAAGACGACACGCTGGACTTTTCAGACTTTTTGGGAGACGACTGCTCTGGAATACTAAGGTACGATGCCTGACTTTGTTCTGCTGTTAAGAAGATAATTGGTATGGTAGTTGGTTGCAAAGGCTCATTTGTAGTGTGCAAGGCCGCTGACCCTGGTGGCGATCTGATAGGAGAACTTGCTGCCGGCTTTACACCTGATGTACGAGAACGAGGAGCAGACTCTTCGGCTTCAGCTAGTGGCCTTGAACTGGGTTTTCTCCTACGGCCAGTGGCGATTTGCCAGCCATGGTCTTGTGAATTGTCAGACATCGCCACGGTCGGCTTTAAGATTTTTGTGCAGTGTCCCTGGATGAGGTCAGCTTCTCTGCCGTGAATGACTTGGGATTCACTATGTTTACCTCAAAGTCTGAATAGCGTTCTCAGGGGTCTGTTACTGCAAACAGAGGCTACTGGATCAAGATGTGCAAATCAAAGCCAAGGCAAAGAGTACCTCTGCAAGGGACTGATGGTGGTTGTGGGCACTCTACAACAAAAAGTGTGCGGCAATTTAAGATTGGCAAGAAGAATGAATGCCCGATAGACTGTCAACATTGTGATCTCGCCCTACAAGGCGGATTGCTAAGGAAAGAAGTAACACATTACTAAGAAAACATTATCACAACACGGACCAAGGACCAGTGCAAGATGGTGCGAATCAATGGCCATGAGAGCTTGACTAATAGCTAATTCATACCCAGGCTGGTAATGTAGACATCCGAGAAACCTCCAACCGATATACGCAGGTTTCTCCACGGAAATTCCTTGACAAGCCGGCCTTGTTGGGCGGTTAGCCTTGAAACGAAGAAGATTGAAGCCAACTTACGAATGTTGTTCGCCCTATAATTACCGGAGTAAACGGGCAATGGGCTAGGCCAAAGCAGCAGCTCCACTGCTATCATGCTTCAGATTCTGCGGGCTGGCTACACGAGATCTCACAGCCGAAGTTCCACATCTTGACCTTGGCTATGCGTAGGATGTGTCAGTAGTCGTCTTCCAAACTTGTAGAATTGGGCACAAATGTAGAGCGCCGGTGCAGCGAGGATAGCCCAGATACTAAGCACGACGAAGAAGGTGGTCTTGGTTATGTCGCCATAGCCGGCAACCCGATAAGCAACGACGAGAACTGCACAGGCGATAAGGCAATTGATGCCCGCCAGAGGGACGGCGAGGTGAATCCATACCCAAACGGTGAGATAGGCGTGAAAAGTCGCGATGATGGCAAGGAGGATCGGTATAAGGAACAGGGACTGTGTCTCAATGAACACACCAACCAGCCCACCGCCCACAAGAGTTGTCACGATGACAAGATAGACGACTATTTCAGGATGGTTCGAACCTGCCTGGTGAGAGGGAGCCAGATGCGTCTTTGCCTTCTGGAAAAGAGTGTAGACAAAGCTTGCCATAATAGAAAATCGGTTGTTGGTTGTTGAATTGATTCTTGATGTTATGATGGGCCTGGAGAGCGATAGCTTTCTTGCAGATGGAAAGGTAGGATGGCTTGTTCGATGAGGAAGAAGTTCAACGATCTCACAGAAACCCCATAGGACCAATTGAGTGGTTACACTAGCGTTGATATTGGGGCTTATCCGAGAAACGAAACCCATCCTAGAACTTTCGCTTCTTCTTCTTTGCATTACTCTTGCTCTTCTCTTCTAGATTTCGCTTTAATTCCGCCCTCTTACGATTAGCCCTTTCCTGTAAATTTCCGCGAGGTGAAGGAGACCTTGCTGCAGTGTTAGCTCGACCCGTCCTTTCAGTACGCGTTGTTGTATGATCTCTACTGATGCTGCTCTCCATGTCCACGCCAGAGTTACGAAGTACCTTGTGCTTTGAAGTGTGATTTTCATTGATAGGCTGACTGAGTGACTCGCTTGGTTCGTCTGGTAGTTTCCTTTTACCACCAATTTTGCCCAGCTTGGCCTTTGGTTTAGGTGCCGAATGCGTCTCATAACTTTCGTCAAGTACGGGATCGTGGCTAGCTGAGATACTTTCTTCCTGCCTCTTATTCTTCCTCGCAAAATTGCTAGACAAGATGCCATCGTCCATGGTGTTTTCATGCCCACTATTTAGCTCTATCGGAGGCTCTATCTTCAGTGAATAGCCACGACGGGGTTGGCTATCCGCATCTCCTGCATCTTCGACAATAACAGAGTCTTTCCTCTGAGAGTTACTTTCTACCTTAGCTAACACGGGTTCTTCGTCACCTTCGTCCGTCGTCGAATCGTCATCGGCTGACTTCGGGCTTGCCGTTCTCGCCCGCGGTTCCTCTCCTGTGTTGGCCATCGAGGATTCTTGGCGAGCGTTTGCTAAAGTCTTTAGACCTAGAGGAATAGATCGTTTCTAGTATACGTCAGCCGGCTCGAGATGGACGTTGATTACCGTGGCAATGGTGACGCACCTGGAATTCATTGTCAAAATCTACATCATCCTTGGGTTCTATTACATTTTGCTTTGACACCGGTCTATCATCTAAAGCCTGAGAGACATTTGATATTCCGAGATTCCATTCATCTCCTAAACGATCCCACCATGTGTTGCAATCCGACGTTCTGAAGATCACGTTAGGGGTTTCTGCTGTACCGGGAGCAAATACTCCAGAACAAATATCTGACAGATTGCTGGATTGAGTAGCGGTGAATGTCCTCCACTGCTCTTCATCGAACACACCAAGCCCCTTCACTAATTTTGCACAATACTCTGTTGAGTCCAACCTGTTCGCAGCCTTTGATACTGCAACGGCAGGGAATATTTTGCTGAAGTCTGACCCATCTGATTGCACTTTTTGGGTTAGTCTATTGATGACATGGTCTTTATCTTTCAAACTCTGTAAGAGGAATTTGATTTGGGCTTTTGCATTCAGTTGCAGGCTTAAACAAGGCAGAACGAATTCACTGGTAAAGAGATGCTGAGCTACAGGCGTCAGGCTTATAGGCCATTCAAGCGGCTCTAGAGGTGCTGGTAAAGGGGTACGAATATTTAGGACTAGCTGCTTCGGGGTATCTCCTCGGGAAAGGCTCAAGGAGGTACCTTTTGTACCCGCCAAGGAGTCCCGTAAATTGCGCAGGAATTGTTGCATCTGGTCGGCATCTTCGCTGGGATCTATACTCGGATCTAAAGCTCGAGCTCTTCGTAAGATTTCGTTTCGGTCTAAGTGCTCTGTCCAGATATATGTAAGGTCTGTAACTAGGACAGTGTAATTCGAGGGCCCAAATTCATACTTGACCAATAGTGGTGGCGAGCCGACGATGTTTTGGGAGAGATTTAATGGTCTCCAGAACGATCCCATGGCACAGGCCCGTTCCGGTCAAATGGTAAATGTTTGTCAAATCAAGGTAGTCGTCAGATTTTGAGCTTACCACTCTTACCAGACCTAGCAGCCTGGCTCCAGTAAGGTAGGCTGATTACGGTAGCCGAGATGATCAATACACTAGTGTAATATACATCTACTTGATGGTAGGGTGAATAATTGGAATCCTGCAACTCTTCACTCGTCTACATATATGATAACAGCTTCAGCTTTCGGCCTTACCCTTCAATACCATGACTTCCCACGAAGGTAAAGGGCTTCTCGATCGAAAGAGATCCAGGAGTCCTCCACAGAACCCTTGGCGACGTCAAAACAAAGACTACAAACGCCACAAAGGACAAACTGGACCACATGCAGGAGACAGCGAACGTCTGGCCGAGGAAGGCATTACGGAACGGAAAGAGCATGAGAGCTTTGCCCGAGAACAGACACGACTGAATCAAATACAAGAGGCGGAACGAATGAGGGAATGGGTATCCCAGGAGGATAACTTTGTGTTGAAGCAGTCAAAGAAGAAGGCTCAGATCCGTGTAAGAGAGGGACGTGCAAATTCAATTGACTGGCTCGCCGTTACTCTCAGCGTTATAGATCCAACAAGAGACCCACTAGAAGACGAGGGTGTTGAATCAGATGTTGACATTGTGGACCCAGCTGGTATCTTTGAGGGTATGAATTATTCTCGACTACAGGATTTGGGCAAGGAGATCGACTCGTACTTGATTCTCGAATCTAACAGAAGCAATCGGGACTATTGGAATGTAGGAAATTCTTCCTCTTTACGGACCATGTTCTCCATACTGACAACACCTAGGCACTTAAAGTAATATGCAAGGACCACCAGAGCAATTTAGCCCCTTCAGGACCACAAACCCGGTCTGGCAACACTGTTTCTGCAGACGTAGAACGTCTTCTAGGACCTAAATCTCTAACAGAGCTTGACGCTTTAGAACATCAAATCTCTGCCAAGCTACGGTCAAACGAACCGATCGATGTCGAGTACTGGGAGCAGCTAATTCTCAATATAGCCGTCTACAAGGCAAAGGCGGAGCTAAACAAGGTTTACAAAAGTATCATTGACAGTCGCTTGAGTGACCTGAGGCAGGAGCAAGTAATAGAAGCGGAGCATGCCAAGGAAAAGTTGGCTTTACTCCTCGCCAGGCCCTCTACTTCCGGGATTCACCTGTTTGGACCTCCCATCGTTGCGAATAATGCACCGGCCGCATTCCCGTCTGTTCAATATTCGCGCCGTATAGATCCGGAGCCTTACTTAAAACTTCGAGCTGAAGACAAAGGCCATGAAATAGTTGAAGAGGCTGATTTCATGAGTAAAATTGTTAGTATACAAGTCCCTTTAACGGGTCGACGAGGTTGCTAACGCTAGTTTGACAGGCTCTAGAGCGGCGCAGGGTACTTAAGCTGGGATACGTGCCCTTGCGGCAACTCCAGTCAGATAGGCCAGCTGCTGCGTCCATTCCTAAACCATCGGACGCAGCAATTCCTGGCAGTTCTCGTTTCGCCGCTGTGGCCAACGAGGACTTCTCTTCTGCTACAACTGCTCTGTATGAGCGTGAAGTTGCTCGTGGTGTTCAGGAGAACGAAGAAATCTTTGCTGGAGAAGAAGAAATATCATCTGTATCGAAACCTCAATGGGCAAGTAAATATAGGCCGCGAAAGCCTCGTTACTTCAACCGTGTGCAAATGGGCTATGAGTGGAATAAGTACAATCAGACTCATTACGACCATGAAAATCCACCACCGAAAGTTGTGCAAGGCTATAAGTTCAATATCTTTTACCCGGATTTGATAGACAAAGTCAAGGCTCCTACCTATCGCATTGAGCGAGAGAACGGCCGAAAACGAGGACAATCATTTGCACCAGCCGGGGAAGAAGATACGTGTTTAATTCGGTTCATCAGTGGACCACCGTATGAGGACCTTGCGTTTCGCATCGTTGACAAAGAGTGGGACTATAGTGCGAAAAGAGAACGCGGGTTCCGAAGTAGTTTCGACAAGGTTTGTTACACATCCAGCCTCCTGTTTATTGCATTCATCGCTCTTTAACTATTATTGTGCATTGCCCAATGACATATAAAAGTATTCAGAGACTGATTGGCTAATTCTTCAGGGCATATTGCAACTTCATTTCCAATTCAAGAAAGTCAGTGGCTCTTCCCTGATCCTGATAGGGGGAATTCCAGTCACTGATTTTGATTTAGGTCTATTACCGCAAATAGATGAGGTGAAAGACGTACTGGCGTTAGACAGCTTTTCAATATTCTCTTATTACGTAGGAGAACATGAGACTCCAATGTCATCAAAGTATCCACATGCTAAAGAGCATCATTGGTTATCTGGACTAGGGCTCCATCCATCACGTGAGCTCTAGAGCCTTGTGGCGAATCGTTGACGAATATATTCACGTCCGCATTGCATAAGACCCCTAAGTCAACGGCACTTACTATAATGTGCAAGCCAAGAGGATGAATCATGCATGGCGACGCTACCCTCGCGGTGAATCATTCCGCGAAGTCGATTCTAATGCAGGAACCCTTACTTACATGCTGAGCAGTCTATAAGACTGGTATGTTAGTAAGTGCTGCAAATTTCATAAGCCTATGAAATATTCTCTCGCTTCAAATTTTAGGATACCTATGCCTATATTAAAATTCGAAGAAGCATGATACGCCGCCAATCCTCAAGGAACTTAGCAGTAAGAGCGGAGTTACCAGTTATCGATCCCTCTCAGCTTCAAATTGATGTTTAACACCAATTGCGGAGAATTCGTCGTGGCTCACCATATTGCTGTAAAGTCTGTCTGGACCCAATCAACTGGTTACAGGTAGGCTATAAGGCACCATCCGCCTTCGCTGCAGCTTCTAGAAGGATGGACAGAAGTTACGGCAATGAATGCGGTTACCGTTGGGCTAGTCCTCATGCAGCCACCCACGTCCAGTAAGGTCTCTCAAAAACTCCTAGATAATGTCTCCATGCTCCTGTGACAGAGGCAGGTATCCGCTCTGCACAGCAGCCCTAGAAATGCGTCAGCCTCGGGCTAAGGCGCTGGCAACAAATCACTGGCTTCTCCTTAGTAGGCGGTGAGTCTAACCTAGATTCGGATGCTCAGTACGATGAAGAAAACGACAGCGTCGTGGAACGTTACGCACAGCCAACTCAGGCCTAAACCATTCTTACCTGCGCCCATGCAGAAGCGATCATTCCTGAGGCTCACGCATCCGTTGTGTTTGCTCTATGCCGCAGGACCGGAAGATTGCACGAAATCTTTCAACCCATGAGCTGGCATGCCTGATCGCCTGGTCTATGGAGGAGCCTAATCTTTCCCTACATGTTTGGGTGGGGTGCGTAATATCAATGTCTCACAAGTTACGTCTTCCAGAATTTCCTTCGATTCTTGCACCTCCCGTTGAGGGACGAATTTTTGGACTGAGACCTTTGCTGCTCTGCATCACACGAGAGAAGATCCGTCGGTCACTGCCATTGTACGAAGAGGCTTGTCATGCAATTGCAAGATTCGTCATACCATTCTCTCTGTATCCAAGGTCTGCTCATGAAAGGTGATCTCTCCACCACGCATAAAGCTTCGCCTACTTTGCAATCCCGGATACCTGAGACCGGCTCCCAGACCACCATGCCTTCTCTGATCGATCATACCGCAAAAATTGTCTCAGATTATTGCTATGATATGAAGCCTTATCATGAAGATGGGCTCTTGCCTTCGAAGCCTCTTCCCTGGCCGAATGTTCACGATCCATCAACATCTGAACAAAGGTCCAACCGTTACCAAATAACCAATGACTCCGCGGAAAACCAACTTCAGAGCGTATTTGGAGCATCCTATATTGAAAAGCCAGTGGAAGATTCAGCGTGGGACTATGGATATATACACCATTCAGTTCCCCCATATACATCCTCGATGCGCCCACGCAGTTATCCCCTAGAAAACGACGTCAATATGGGAGAGTCTTTACAACCACAAGCAGAGACAAATACCCCGTCCTCATTTTTCATGGACCCTCGCCAGCAACCATCGCATGAGACGTTGATCGCAACTCTACGATTACAGCGCCACAGGGACATCTTAACAAATCCCACAAATATTTGCCAATTACAACTTGGAGACGAACAATTCCAGGACCTATGCTCAAGTCCCTCGCTATATTCGACAGACACACCAAGCTTTAATCTACCTCCGACTGATATTCCCGGCACCGTTGTGGGACAAGAAGTTGCAAATGACCTAACGGCACTAAACGGAGAGGAAAGTGATGGGGATGGAAACGCTAATAGCGAGCCTTATGCGCAACTAATTTTTCGAGCCCTCAAGAGTGCACCAGGCCACAGAATGGTGTTAAAAGAGATTTATGAGTGGTTTGCAAAAAATACGGATAAGGCAAAAACCTCGTCATCGAAGGGTTGGCAGAATAGCATCAGGCATAATTTATCAATGAATGGCGTAAGGCCATACGCTGACACCGAAGAATGTTCTCGAACAATGCTGACTAGACATAGGCCTTTAAGAAGGTTGACCAAGCGCCGCCGACCGATGAAGCCAAGAAAGGTTTCATATGGGTCCTCGAACCAACCGCAGTAGAGGAGGGCGTGAAATCAACCACAAGATACCGAAAATTCAATTCTAACAGGAAAATTGGCAAAGCTGAGCATCCTGCCCCCCAACGGCAACGCTCCGGTGCCAAAGGTGGAAAGGCGGCCAAAAAGGCAGCAAAAATAAGACGATCTGCAAGATTCTGCGAACCCAGTAGCCTTCGTTATGTCGAGACTCCCAGCGTAGTCTCATCCGCCGCTTCAGTGTCCATAACGGAAAACGGAGTACAAATAGTCCCGGACTCTGGATTGGCTCATTCGAACAATCTCCCCTACTACCTATCTACCCCAACCTCGTCCTCTGGATCGTCGGTCTTAGACTCCAAGCCATACGGGTACGAGGATATCACTGGATGTTCTCCCCACCTTTGTGGCGATCCCGTTTTCTACGAAGATCACGACCATGCCAATGACTCCGTGTTTTCTTATCCCTCGTTATGTGATCCCGGAGAAAGCATATTCAACTATGGCTTGGCCGCATGACTAGTTAGAATGCTTACTTGTTTACTCCCGGTACAGCATGCTTCGCAGCAATGTTACCCATTGCGCTATTTCTATGATTGAACACTATAGAGGGTTATTGTAGGCTTTACATATCTGCGTAAGCGTCTCTGTAACAACACACCTGCCTGCATTCACATCCTAGTCAAACATCCAAGCGTGTCTTCCGTTTCCTAAGAAGTATGGTCGTTTCTCCTAATACCCAATAGACCGTTTGCTTTCGTGCATGTATATAATTGATCGAAGTTGATTGTTTGATGATGTCTTTTGGCCCTCGTGTATATACTCTATAACATTTTTCTATCAGTTTGCCTGTCCGCCCTACAATATCTGTTATAACATCATCGCTACATCGTACCCTTTGTCTTTTACTTTCAATTGACTGATCACGACTTGTACCTCCAAAGGGTTGGACGTGATGCCAACAGAGGATCAGCATTTCGACCACACTGACTCATTGGAACTGTGTTGACGACTGTTGCTACCATTCCTCCTGCTACGTCAAGATGCATTGGGCTCTGAAACACGCCAATCAGTCCCTGGTTCTCGAGTTTGCCTGCAACCTATTCGTGACAAAGGCTTGAGGCCTGGAAGGTCCAGTATATGGGGTAGCGTGCAGATTCAACCTCGCCTGTCGTCAAGTGGCTTGCAGTAGCTCCTTATGGAATAACAACTAGTATGTGGAAGGATCAAGATTGAGAGCAGGTAGCTGTCAGCGGGAGCGGGCCGTTTGCCTTGCAAAATCACGTTTTGATATATTGATTTCGCATCGCTTGGCTTCTGAGCTGCCTCGGAGAGACTGATGTAAGTCTACTTGATTTGCTGTTGAAGAATATGGATGGCAATTGGATTTTGGCAACATCCTACTCATATGAAGTATTCAGAAGGGAGGTATTGCATCAGTATATGCAGAAAGAGCTTTGTAAGGGTTAGCGGGGTTGGAGAGGAACCCTGCACCAGCGTATGGATGCTAAGAATTATCTACAGACTAAAAGACTAGTATGGAGAGCCATTGGAAAGGCTCATATGCACCAAGACATTTCGGTGTCGTCGTTCCATCTGTCCCAGGCATGGGAACTCTACTTTACGCACAGTCGTTACCGACATGATCGGCTCGGCCCCTGGGGATCCGGGACGTCAAGGTCCGAAAGCGCCTCTGGCTCGACCTGCATTAGGAACCAGAGAACCAGACAATCTTCGAAAAAATAACTTATTCCGGGCGCGATACATGTCATACCTGAAATCTCTCCATCCACAAGCAGCCTGACAGCCTGGTGGTCCTACATTACGTCCTCATCGACAACGGTTGGCGATAAGCCCAACACAATTGACTGGTTGACCACGGTTCAACAAGTCGATCTGATCTCTGATCGAACTATAGGTACCATGGAACAATTCCAAGATCGGCGTCCATATGGTCGATGTCTTCCCAAATAGGCGGAGAGCAATTGATGGACTTAAGGTAGCTGTCAAGACCTTTAGTGTGGTGGATTCGTCAACACACACGTGGTTATCCGTGCACTCGTGCAACAGTACCGAGACTAGGAATATGACAGGTGCTTAAGGCAGCGGGAAGTAGTGTCTTCCAACCACGGGTAACCGTTCGGCGGTCAACTCCGTTAGATCAATACCTGCGTGACAACCTCGGGATATTGCAGGCAGTTTCAAGTACGGCAATGCAAGAGTGGGTGTAAACCCGGCTTTGAAGAAATCACGGCGTGAGCAGCTAATGTCGGGATATGAGGCACTACTACCGGAGTTTAGTAAATGCAAGATGTGCAACAATGTGGCTCCAAGTTTGCAGTCATCAACTTCATGAAACAGTATAGGGTAGATAGATCGAGCAGCAAAACCCATTTCCCCATGTCAGATTCAAAAGAAATCAGCTTTGATTCATGCCGGTAAACACAATTGCCGCTGTCTTATCAAAAGGTCTCGGTTATCCAGAGGGAATGGGAGACTAGAACAGGTCGAGGACCAAGTATTATACCATATACGATCTAGGATCTACAGCGGGGAAAGCTCTTTTGGCAACATCGAACCCGCTTGCACGTTCTTAGCCGATATCAAGCTCCAGAGAGACGAAGCCACTATCCTTTCGTTACCCATTCCTTCTCGATCAGCGGCTGCTTCCAAGCGCCTACTATTTACACTTTCCACTGTACGAATCTTGCATATTGAGGCACTCAATAAGAACTTATCGGGATTGATAGATGCATAATGACAGGGGCACTACTAGCACGACACCAGAATTCCCTATCAGGGATGTGGAGAATATGATATCAAGCCCTTATCGACGTCCCGGATTCGGAACTGCAAACAGAAGATACAACTCGACAGGGTCTTTCTGACTCTCGGGCTCGATTGCCACCACCTCTCCAAAAGAGCTTTTGATAATCCTGACATTGGGGCCCCTGAACCGTACTTTATCATATATGCGAACCTTACGCCGGAGGAATGACATGAGATATCAACTTTAAATTACTCGCCAATCGCACAAACCAAGGTTTCCTTATATCACCATCTTGATCGGATAAACGATTGGCTTGGAATCTCACGGTTAGGGCTTCTGTAAAGCTTTACCGAACAGCGGAATCCCAGCTCTGCAACAACCTACTAGTCTCACGAGGACGGAGTGGGGTGCCAGCCGACGTCACCAACGCTCAACCACTCAGGATTGAGAGGCTCACCATATTCTCCAATATTCGATGGCTCCCGTTATCGAATAGCCGTCGCTGTTCAAGCTTCATGATACTGTTTCGGCTATTGAACCGACGACAGTGAGACGGTCCTTTCCTCCCTCCTCTCCCATGCAATTTGAACGGTTACAGAGCCTTCGGCTTATATCATGCCAAAAACCCCCTATGAACAGTGCTTACTCTGATACTCGAGAAAAATAAGGTGTGAGTCAACCGTTTTCGGTATCTGCATCATCAAGCTGCGACACCACTCGGTGACTAAATGGCATGTAAGTGCTATCACTGGCCGCTTCCGTGATTAGGCTCATAAAATAGTCCCAGGGGTACGGATCGCCTTTTTCCATGGCAGTCTCGACAAGCGGAGGCTTAGGTGACTCTGTAACGCCCCATCGATCGTTCTCGAACGTATGATACATCCATCTATTCCCTCAACCAGCTTCACTGTTCGGTCTATAGCCACCTTCTGTCACAGTATGGGCCCGTTGCCTTTTGAAGCTGAGGAGGTGATACAGAAGTGGCCCCCAGTCTCGTTAACATTTTGCCAGCCGTATAAGTAAATACTAACTAGCTGACCTTGTGTTAGAAAATGCAGATATTCCAAGAATTTCCTCTTCCACTGTGTCTATGGATACCCCAACCGCCTTCGAGCCCGGAGGATTACCTCACCGCAGCTTACAAATCTGTTCGAACTGTTGCGGAAGTTCAGAAAAGTGCGACACTATACCCCATGGGAAGCTTCCGAAAGAAGCAGTTGCCGCTATTGCATGGAGACAGGTTTTACAATCCCTACCGGCATCTGGATCTCGCAGCCGAGATATACGTTTCGGCTACAGTTTTTTCAGCTCCATAAAATGAATACGACAGCAAGCCTCTACAAACATACTTTTCATATCAAATCCTCTCCCAGATTCCAGGTATGCGGCTGGAAAACATGGCGGTATCGATAACTCGTAATTGAACACATGTTATCCAACTTCTTTTCACAAGTCGCTACTCCTCCGTCCTCATATCACCCATATTCTTATTCAATCTACGATGCACAAGGTCCCCTAACCCAATCACTACACACTAACCCCGATCTAACTAAAAGTACTCATCAAACCTCATCCGATCGTTCACCCCGTACTTTTCTCGCCCTGTCCTCTGAATGAGTTCTTCCGCACGAACGCCTAGAGAAAAGGGGCTAAGATGAGAAAGGGGGCGAAAACCGGGAAGTTTTGGAACTTTGAGACAGAGATCGTGATGGGGGTAAAGCTTTGGGTGGGGGGGGGGTTCTTTATGGGAAGGGCTTCGGTCTCAGCGATAGAACAGCAAGAGGACGTCGTCTTTTCCAAGTTTTCATTACCCCCGTGCAAGCTCCGTCTCCAACCTTACTCCCCCAACTTCTATTCTTCTTTCCCCTCTCCCGCCTCCCCAATTTCCACCTCCCTTCCCCCCCCCCTACTCCCCACACAGCCCTTAAAACAACCCCGACACCAAAACCCCACATCACAACCTCTTCAACTCCCCATCAACACACGCACTCCCATTCCCACACGCTCTACCCCTCACCCCCTCAACCCATCCCATTTCTTCCCCCAAACCCGCCGACACAAAACCTATGGAACTTAGAGCCCACTCTTGAGCATCACGGTACTTGTCAAGGACCCCCTTGGGGTGGCGTGGGGCGAGGTGGCGTGGGGTGGGGTGAAGTGACTTGGGAAGACGGTGGGGAGAACGAGAGAGATGCGGGCGTGTGAAGCACGGATGGCGTTTGGTGCGAGGGTGGGAGTGAGGGGTTTGGGGGGACAGTAGTGAGGATATGTACCCTCGAGGGTTGAGTGAGAGAGTGAGAGAGGGGAACGGACGGCATGGTGAATTCGAGTATGGGAGGTGGTTGTCGTGATGTTGATCTAGTGCTAGCTGATAGATGCAATCGAAATCCTTCTTCCCCGTCTATCTGGCACCCCATCTCAGGCCAATTTCCACGCTCAATGCCAGCCCTTGCAATTCGGCTGACCATCCTTGTTGCTCTTCCAACATTTCCTCGTTCTCCACCATGGCTTTCGCGTTGAGATACCTTTTGGGCAAAGTTCACATTTAGCGGCTTAGGAGATAGAGTTCGGAACGGGAAGGCCGCTTTTGTTTGCTTGGTTTGTTGAGGTTTATGATTTTCTGGGCTTGTGGGGCTGGATATTGGAGTGGTTTGGAGGAGGCCGGCTGGTGAATGCAAATTTCGTAGCCGCAGTGTCGTCCAGTCCCTTCGTACATTTGCCTTTCCCATCAGCTCCGATCTTGCCTCTAGGGATTTTTCACATTCGCCTCCCAAGGCTCTGGGCTGCCTTCTCCATGTATCGGCCTGGGCATATTGAGTTTTTGGTCCAGGCGGGTCGAGTTGAATCTGTCTGTAGACAACAACTCCTCCTCCCTGTCCCCTCTTCCCAACCACTACAATCTCCCTGTCTCACCCCTCACTAAGCCCCGCGTCCCCTCCTTCAAGACATCCGCCCTCCAGACCACCTCCAACGGCTCAAGCCTCCCCTTCCTCAATCCAACCGTTAGACATCTCTCGAATTCCCCCCTCCTCTCCGTCCCCATAAGCTCTGGCCCCGGCTGACTCATATCCATAACCAGCCTCCTTTCCTCCTCCTTGAACATGGGTACTGGGGAAATACACTTTTCCGTCCACGGCGGATCGCTGGACTTGATAAAGTCTAGTAATGCGCGCCGGCGCGCACGGATTGTGCTCGGGGCGCTGGGGTTTAAGGGACAAGGTGCGGGTGAGGGGGAGAGGAAAGAGGAGAGGAGGTGCAGGAGGAAAAATTGAGGGGGAAAGAGGATGATTTCGGCGGAGAGAGCGCCGGAGAGCCATGTTGATGGCGGAGCAAAAGCGGCGGAGGTGTGCTCGATGCCGCCGTCAGGGGTAGGATTGTGAATTATTGGGGCAGGGGTAGGGGATGAGGGGCGGGATGAAGTGAAGTTTGGGGAAGATGTTTGGTCTCCGGAAGTGGGTGTAGGGGCAAGGGGAAGGAAGTAGAGATACATTTGAGTTGAAAAACGTTTAGCAAGGTTGGCTGGGGTGAGCCACCGAGTAAAGGGGACAAGGCTTCCTGGTAAGGCAAGATCGGTTAAAGGGGACTGGCATGAAAGGAGGCGGGGAGGAGTTACCGGTGTCTGGGACTCCACCGTGCTGGGAGACCCACTCTTGGAAAGGGATTCGTTCCGAATGGACGGCGTGACGGCCCTCTTCTCGTACTTCATCACTCAGATATAAGAAATCCTCCGGTTTCTTCTTGTTTCTTGCTAATAGTATGCCACATTCTTCGAAGCATTCTCTTATAGCGCTCATCCTGTACGCTTCACTGTCTTCATGTCGTTTAATATCTTCAACGGGCGGTAAGGCGCCGTCCTGGGGATCTAGATGACCGCCGGGGAAGACGTGGGCCGAGGGGAATGAGGATGAGGTTTGTACGCGATGGAGAAGGAGGATCTCGTTGGTCGGGGATATCAGGAGTATACTATAAGGCGGTTCGGGAATCAATTTCAAAGAATGAGATATGTTAGATTTACCTTGCGCTAGGGCTAGGGAAAGCTAGTTCTTTAAGTGGCTTTGGGTATTCAGGTGCCGGGCTTACATTGCCCTGCCGGTCTACCATAGTTCTGGCGTGGCCACTGCGACCCTGTTGGAATTCTTCCATAGTGCTGGATTGAAGTAATGGAGTATGTCTACGGAACCGCGAGATGGGTGAGTTGCTTAATAATCTTAACGAAGTAACATACTGGATATTTCGTCCTCTGCAAATTCGTGCAGTATATGTTAATATCCTGGTGAAAGTTGTGGTTTTGAACGGCAGAGAGCTGAGCATGGGATTTGTAGATGATTTTTATACATTGCGGTTGAGGGACGAGGTAACGATAATCCGGGGAAGCAGGCAATGCCGAGGCTCGTTACTAATCCCTATCTGACTTAGGGTTCATATAACAAGTAAGGTATATCATTGGTTCAGTGAGCGATCACTGATACCTATTCAGTACGAGTATTCACGTGATATGTGGATAGATAGGTATTTGAAGTAGGAAGTGCAGTTTCACATGATCATCAAGACTGATTCATTGTTTTTTCAACGTGAATTGACCGGATGTTAGCATGCTAGGCAGGTTGTGAATCACTGCTGCAAGAGTTGCATAACCTCACCGTAAACCCCTATCTCGAATTACCTTAGCCATCACACCAAGTAGGAACATCATGGAATCTGGAACCACTAAACCAGAGATCGACTACATCCGAGACCAGAGAATGGGAATATCTAGCCCTAACCGGCCTATCCCAGTCATGAAGCTGCCCGTGGAGCTTCACAAAGCTACCTATCATGGATAACCTCACCTTCATTGATGACGTCACCTCTGAAAGCTGATTAAAGCTCTGGACCATTCGGACCTGTTGCAAGCAGAAAAATCTTATGCTTGATCTCAAGACCTCGTCAGAAATGCCTCCGTCCAAGGTACAGCGCGGAATATCCAGACACAATGATCAAGGATAAACGGTCCGTAGACGGTTGTGAAGCTGGGATGCGTTTCTGCATCGCTTATGGCCTGAACTCACAATCCGGCTCAGCGGCCATGGTGATGGTAACCACATTGTCATCAAAGGTCAGGTCTTTGTGAGATGTACTGTGTGCGGACGAGTTTAGAGAACGCATCAATGGCACAGCGACGAATAAATGTCCTGTCTGTTAGGGACCGAGCAATATATAGTCGTTGGGGGTTGGAGGAGCGAGAGGCAGAGCAAGCTCGGCGTTCGCAACGAGCAACACGCACGCAACGCTGAGCGTGAAGCGTTTGGGCGAGAAATCAGCTCTGATGATCTGGGGGAATCCACCACGGGGTCTGGAGGTTCTGGGTCATGACGGGAAAAGATGGCCAGTGTCTTAACTTGCGCATACGCCCTCGGATGTTATGGCGAGATTGCGTAAATGCTGTACCTAGGCTACCGGCAGCTATGTTCAATCAACAATGGGTAAATCGATCAAGGCAAGGATTATCAAATAGTTCATTGGTTTACCTAGATCCATTATGAATACAGCTTTTTGTCGAAGCTATGAAGCCCGTGCACATTACCCTCTGCCTGAGCACTCACAGTCCGCAGTTCAAAACGGACTTTGCCCTCGAGCACGCCCTGTCGCAACTCTGGCAGGCTCTTCGTACCGATATCCTGTAAAGAATGCTGGAGTCCCGCAATCAAGTAAGGCACGAATTTGGTCACGGACCCTCGATCGAGGACCGATCCAGAGACTCCTTGAGCTACCAACAGTCGGTCACCCTCAGAGAAATATCGAGCTGTTCCGGCGTTGTTTTGTTTGGCATTTTTCCCGCCAGCACCAGCTTTCTTGTCTTCCATAGCATCAATGCTGCCCATACCCCGATACGCCTTGACCAGCTGGCCTTCCCGGCTGACAAAGTAGTTACCGGGTGATTCGGTCGTACCTGCAAGAAGGCCCCCCATCATCACTGTAGACGCCCCCAAGGCAAGCCCCTTCACGATGTGTCCCACGTTCTGGATGCCTCCGTCGGCGATGCAAGGTACACCGAATCGTGCTGCATATGACGATACATTAAATACAGCAGCAGCTTGCGGCCGGCCAACAGCCATGACCTCTTGCGTAATACAAGCACTACCACTTCCCATACCGATTCTCAAACCATCGACTCCAGCTGCGATCAGAGATGCCGCCTGTGCACATGTGACCACATTACCGCCAATGACGTCCAATCCTGAGTGCTTTTCTTTGATATACTTGATCATCTCGATTTGAAAGATGCTGTTACCCTGGCTGCTATCGAGAACAACGATGTCGAGCCCTGCATCTGCCAATACCTGCAAGCGATCCTTATCTTCTGGGCGTGTACCGATTGCAGCGGCGCAAATCAGTTGCTTCGAATGAGGCAGTTTCGAAGCTAGTGGGTAGTGGAGGTTTTTCATAAGATCGGAACGTGAGAGGAGGGAGACAAGCTGACCAGTGGAGTCCACTATAGGCAATTTGCCTTTCTTTGATCTGCTCAAGACGGCATTTGCCTCACTCAATGTAGTACCCGACGGGGCTGTAACAAGATCAGTGGTCATGACGGCAGTGACTGGCTCATCGAGAGACGGGTGGAACTGGATGTCTCTAGATGTGATCATTCCCACGAGCTTTGAACTCAAAGTTCCATTCTCTGTAGCGTAGACACGTATTAGCTGTCGATTTCGAAAGGAGGCTGCGATTGTGCTGCAGCCATGATATAGAGAATATCATCGGTTGAGAATTTGCTTTCTCAGACGTTAAGCAAGTTGCTTGTCCTCACAACGATCAGATCGTTTTGGATGAACGAAAGTTAATGTATGAATGTGCTAATCATTGAAAGGGTTGATACAGTGATATTGGATACGCAGTAAAAAGACTTACCGGTGACTGGGAAACCACCAAAGCCCCACTTTTCCTTCAACTGCTTTGCTTCTCCGACTGTTGTCGTTGGCGAAAGAACAACCGGGTCGAGGATGAATCCGTTCTCAAAGCGCTTTACTTTTCGGACCATCTCTGCTTGATCCTCTGCCGAACAATTATGATGAATTACTCCTAGGCCTCCTAGCAAAGCCATGTGGATGGCCATGGAGTGCTCTGTAACAGTGTCCATGGGAGAAGAAACAAGGGGAGTTTTGAGCGATATACGCTTAGTGACTGGGGTATCAAGCATCACATCGGCTGCAGAGAAGCCGATGTAGCCAGGCAGTACAAGAAAATCATTATAAGTCAAACCTCCATTGACTCGAGAATCTAGTAGTGTCTTTGCGTCTAAGCCGTCCTGGGCAGAGTGCTCGCCATGAAGTATCTCTATAGCTTTTGTATAATCGCAAGCTTTCGAGCCAGGCAAGAGCTGGGCTGCGCTATAATTAACATCACCGTTTGTCAGCGGCATGATTGGCGATGGTATAAGTCTTGCTCTTTCTGGATGTAGTGATAGTTGACAGTCCTTGTTCTTTGTAGGGGACGTTTATGTCAACGGGTTGAAGTTTCCTTCTCCCAAGAAAAGAAGAGAGAAAAAAAAGATCGCGGTCTGCTCCATGTGAAGTTTGGATGTGGGACGACGCGAATACGCTAGTGTTTTAGCTGCATAACTGTGCTATCGGATCATGATCCCTGTTTGTTTACATTGAGACATCAGGTTTCCAACGTTATCGACATTACCTTGCCACGCTTACTTCAACACCAAATCTCACCATCGACGCCCTGAAGTTTACCGAGCTGGACTTGCGCGGCTGTTTACCATCTATCTGTCGATTGCTCTCTTCCGCTTGAGATTTGCCGTCAGTTCGATATGTCATAGAAGCCAACGCGACCTCCTCCCAGAAAGCGCAATAGGCCACATGAAGGCCGCATTTGCCGGCAAGGAGTACCAATGTCAATTCCAGTATCAACACATTTCAGAGGAAGAGTGCTACAAGAGGCGCTAATGCTATTGGCTGCCTTTGGTTAACATAATGTCGTCGTATCATCCACCGCGTCAGACTCATACGACAAGTCCGGTGTCCAGGTCCAGTCCGTTGCGACATTCGTCAAACGCCTCAACAGCCTCGTCCAATCTCTCGAGTGCCTCAAATCCGTTTCCTCCGAGTCGTACAAGCACGATATCTTCAACCGCATCCAGTGGATACCAACATTTGGGGTCTGGCCACAAGCGGGGCATCAGCGAGACCTCCCCTACACGGCCTTCTGCCGGGCGAGAAATGTTGAGCCATGAGACAAGAGCGGCTGGGGGATACAAATCTGCACGGCAATCGTTACGGCCACTACCTCAACCTCCAAGTGCCTCATCCCCGGCGATATATGACAAATTTCAACACACGCACTCACGGGGTCAAAGCTTCAATGACGCCCCGAAGCTCGACTACAATGCACCAGTATATTCTCCTCTGTCAATGGCAGCAAATTCAAATCGTCCACAGTCAATGGTTCTTAGTCGAGCAGATTCCGTAACACCCAGCTCATCGCTATCTCAAAGGCCGCATGTGCATCACGCCAACACCAGCCCTCACGGACCTGCTTTCTCATCGCCAGATTTGAATACTTTAAAGAATTCCTCTACCAATCATCTAAGAACCCTTTCGAAATTTGCGCAGCAAGGATCCAGCGAAGACTTTTCCATTGCTTCACCAGCACCGTCTGTTGTGGGTTTGCAAGGTCGAAGACAGTTGAAGCGCACGGATTCTACAAGGGGAAGTAAGGGCTCAGCGGCGGTCAGCAATCGTAGAAGCTATGCATGGGAAGACAGGAATTGGATGGACAAGCAAAGACAATTCCTTCAGGCATACGAGTATCTGTGCCACATTGGAGAAGCAAAGGAATGGGTAGAGGATATCATACATAAGACGTTGCCTCCCATTGTACAGTTGGAGGAGGCTTTGCGAGATGGCGTCACGCTGGCAGAAATCGTTCAGGCGTTGAACTCAAACCATCCTATTCGCATCTTTCGACATCCCAAACTCCAATTCCGCCATTCAGATAATATTGCGCAGTTTTTCCGCTTCCTCGCCGACGTGGAGCTGCCCGAGCTGTTTCGCTTTGAATTGATTGATCTTTACGAGAAGAAGAATATACCAAAGGTCATCTATTGTATACATGCACTATCTTGGCTACTGTATAGAAAGGGCATAGTAGAGTTCCGGATCGGCAATCTGGTTGGGCAATTGGAGTTCGAACACCACGAATTGGAGGAAATGCAGAAAGGTTTAGACAAGGCCGGAATCAGCATGCCGAGCTTCTCGGGTATGGGGGCAAGTTTTGGTGCTGAGCCAGAGCCGGAACCGGAACCGGAACCAGAGCCTGTTGAGTCGGAGGAGGAAAGGATAGCGAGAGAACTGGGCGAAAAGGAAGCTATGGTGCTTGACCTTCAGGCTCAAATGAGAGGTGCTGCCGTGCGAGTGGGGCTTGGTCAAACGATGCAGAGCCTCTGGGAGTCGGAAGAAACGTTGGCTGAGCTGCAGTCTATCATACGGGGTGATTGGGCCAGGCAGGTTTTCGACTACCGGCTGAGCATGAAACAATTCGCGGTCAACCTTCAAAGCGCTGCCCGAGGTTTTGTATGTCGAAATAGACAGCAAGGCAACGAAGATATGTGGAAAAGCAAAGAGGGCGAAATTACCTTCCTCCAGAGCTTGATCAGGGCTAGAAGAGCTCGAGCAGAAATTCAAATTATCGAGTCTTGCACACGAAGAGAAGAGCTTGGCGTTCGACAGTTGCAGGCAGCCATTCGTGGCGCTTTACGGAGGAACGAAGTCTGCGAACAATTTGAGCAGACCAGGAATGCTCAGACGAGCGTGGAAAGCCTCCAAGCCGCTCTAAGGGGAACGTTGCAGCGCCGAAGGGTTCAAGACGACAAATACCGACTTCAGCAAACTCAAGGTATGATATTAAAACTTCAGGCTGCGTCAAGAGGGGCTTCTGTTAGATCGTTCATGGCAGATCAAACGCAAAAGCTTGAGAATTTGACTGGACTATGGTGCTCAATACAGGCAGCCTCACGGGGGAGCCTTTTCCGACACAAGCTACAGGAAACCAAGATTCAGCTTCGTAATCATCAACATGCTACATCTAGACTCCAAGCCAGGATTCGTGGGAAATTCGTACGAGAAGAGATCAATCAGATCAAATCCTCCCTATCCCAAGTAGATGTGCAGAATGTAGCCTTACAAGCTGCGTCTCGCGCGTACCTTTTCCGTATACGATATCTCGCCGATCTTCAAGCGTTGAGGAACCAGACACCCATGATTACTGCGCTTCTAGCTTCCTCTCGCGGATTTTTGCTTCGACAAACTCTGCATGACTTACATGAGGATTTGCTATCTAACACACCAGAGCTCATCGATTTGCAGGCTTTATCCCGGGCAATGCTGCTAAGAACAGATATTGGCGGTTTGCTCAGCCAACTTGAGGACGAAGAATCTGTCATAGCAGAGGTGCAAGCTGCCATCCGGGGCAAGCTGGTTCGCGGGAAGTTCGCAGAAAAGCAACGGTTCTTTAAGCAAAACATGGAGAAGGTCGTCAAGGTACAAAGTTACATAAGAGGAAGATTGCAGGGCGAAGCATACAAGAGCCTGACTAGTGGTAACAACCCACCGGTTGGCACTGTCAAGGGTTTCGTACATCTCTTGAACGACAGCGACTTCGACTTCGACGAGGAAGTAGAGTTTGAGAGGCTCAGGAAAACGGTGGTACAGCATGTCCGGCAGAACGAAATGGCAGATCAGTACATCACTCAATTAGACATCAAGATTGCCCTCCTCGTGAAAAACAAGATTACTCTGGATGAGGTTGTGAAACATCAAAAGCATTTCGGTGGTGACGCCGGAAGCCTACTTACGAACACTGAAATTTCTTCCAAAGATCCTTTCGATCTCAAGGCGCTCAACAAGAACTCAAGAAGAAAATTAGAACACTATCAAGAGCTTTTTTTCGTGCTACAGACGCAGCCTCAGTACCTCGCCCGACTATTTAGGAGATTCAGAGAACAAGCATATGCCGAGAAAGAATGCGAACGAATCAAACACTTGATGATGGGTCTTTTCGGTTACGCGCAGAAGCGAAGAGAAGAATACTATCTGATCAAACTCATCGTAAGATCCATGAAGGAAGAGATTGACAATTGTCATTCGATCCAGGAATATCTGAGAGGTAACATCTTTTGGGCGAAGCTTTTCAGTGCGTACATCAAGTCACCGCGGGACCGCAAGTATATGCGTGACATCCTAGGCCCAATTATCAAGGAAAATGTTATTGAGAACCCCGAGTTAGACCTCGAAAGTGATCCAATGCAGATCTACCTTTCTTCTATTGAGAACGAGCAATTACGCTCCGGCCAAAGAAGTCACCGCAGTCCCGACATTGCTCGAGAAGAGGCTATTCGGGATCCAGAGACAAAGAGGACTTTTATAGCCCATCTTCAGGATCTCCGAGATATTGCTGATCAGTTCTTTACCGCACTGGAGGAGCAATTGCACAAAATGCCATTTGGAGTTAGATACATTGCACAGCAGATGTTTCAAAACCTTACCTCGAGATTCCAGCATGATGAGCAAGGCCACATTCTGCAAATCGTTGGTCACTGGATATGGAAAAGCTACCTCCAACCTGGCCTACTTGAGCCAGAAAAGGCCGGATCCATAGACCGGGGTCTTTCGCAAATGCACAAGAGGAATATAAACGAGGTGGCAAAGGTGCTTGGCCAAGTTGCTGCAGGAAGACTATTCGGTAGCGAGAATGTTTTTCTGCAGCCTCTCAACAGTTATGTTGGGGAATCTATCGAGCGGCTTGGAGAGATCTGGGGCAATCGTAAGTAGCGAGTTTCAACCAAGTATTCTAAGAACCCTACTGACGATATTCCTCTACAGTGATTGCTGTTCCAGACGCTGAAACGCAATTCGATATCGATGAGTTCAACGATCTTTACGCACGTACAAAGCCCACTCTATACATAAAAATGGCAGATATCTTCTCAGTACATCATTTAGTTGCCGCCGAAACAATGAACATCTGCCCGAATCAAGATGATATGTTACGAGATGCGATCCGCGAGCTCGGCAGCGCAAAGACTAACGAGAATGAGCTTATGAATGTCAGCACCTCCGAAATCTGTCTTACTCTAAACCCGAAACTGCACGATGTAGAAGGTATGTCACACCTTTGTTCGTTCACTAAGAGGATTTCGAAGCTGATCCAAAATACTAGACCCTGATGCGGAGATAAAAGCCCTCTTCATGGAAACCAAACGTTGTGTCCTCTACATAATCCGCGTCCAATCCGGTGCTAATCTCATGGAGATCATGGTCAAGCCCATCACCATGGAAGATGAGGACCGCTGGGACGCCCTGGTCCGTGACGAGCTCTCCGCAGGCTCTCGAAAACGTGGCGCTTACTCCGAAGCCAACACCCTTGTTGACATTGCCTCAATGCCATATTCCGAACTCAAGCGCACCGCCCTCGAAAACATCCTAAGACTCGAACAGGCCGCCCGCCTCTCCCGCCACAATTACTACCAAGATCTCCTCAACGCCATCGCCGTCGATATTCGCACCAAGCACCGCCGGCGCATTCAGCGCCAGCGTGAACTTGAGGGCGTAAAATTAACACTTGCGCGACTGAACGACCAGGCACTATATCTCGAACAGCAGCTCAAGACCTACAACGATTACATCGAGCAGGCAATGGTCACGCTGCAAAACAAAAAAGGCAAGAAACGCTTCCTCTTACCCTTCACCAAGCAATGGGACCACGAGCGTGAACTCGCCCGCTCCGGCCGCGTCCCCAAATTCGGCTCCTTCAAATACAGCGCCCAAGACCTGGCAAACCGCGGCATCCTCGTGTCCTGGAAAGGCTACACGGAGCGCCAGTACGCGCAAATCGACCTGACAATCAGCAGCAACGAAGTCGGCGTTTTCAGCATCGAGGGCAGCATGGGTGCGATCAGCGTCCCGGGTGCGAGCGCGCAGGTGCCCCTGGATGATTTGCTGCAGGCGCAGTATAACGGCACGCAGTTTTTGGAGTTTTTTGCGAGGGGCGGGGAGGTGAGGGTTAGTGTGAATTTGTTTTTGCATTTGATTATGAGGAAGTTTTATAAGGATAAGGAATGAGAGGGTTTGTCGTTGGGTGGATGGATAGGGAGAAAGACGGCAGAGGGCAGAGGGCAGAGGGCAGAGGGCAGAGGGCAGAGGGCAGAGGGCAGAGGGCAGGGAAAACGGGGAGAAGACGGAGAGGGAGAGAGGGGTTTTTGATGCTTCGATGAGTGAAGGTGCATAGGGGGGAAGGCAGGCGCATTCCGCATCTTTTTGGCTGGCGTGGTTGGGTAAATACGGTCATACCCAAGGCAATATGGACTTTAAGCGGGCAGTCCCGCCAGGTGGTCAGGGTAGGTGAGGGGGTGGAGGTTGTACATATGTAGGTTACATACGGTACGACGTCAATTTACTCTTTAACGCTGCTGTTTGAATGAATGGATGGATGGATGGATGTTGTTGGTAATTATTTGTTACCCATTTCACGGACATATACGTAATACAGGCTACTCCAAAAACCCCACCAACGTCCCCAACATATCCTTCACCACCCCATCCCCATCCCCATCCTCATCGTTCCCCCTCGCATCCATCCCCTCAAGCTGCTCCCTCAGCGTCTTCCGCAAATCCTCAAAGGTCTCATCCCGCTCAGCGAGCAGATCTTGGATCTTAGCTCTCGCGCCGCTGTCCTCGGCGACTAACCAGGCTAGTATCACATCTACGGTTTGTAAAGAAAACAAGCCGGCGTCCAGCCGGCGCGAGAACCAAGCGTCTGCGCGGTCGTCTTGTTCTTCGGGGGAGAGACGTACTCGTTCCTCAGTGATGGCTTGGTCGATGGTGGAGAGTCTGGAGGCGTAGTCACGCCGTATTTGGACGAGGCGGCTCAGTTTCTCGTAATCCTTCTCGACAAATTTAGCGAGTAGACGTATCCGCTCGGCGGAGTCGGCGGGTAGGGAGCGTAGCAAGGATGATAGGATACCGAGGAGGTGTTCTGTCATTTGATGATCGTGTTTCTTCATCAGCAGGCTGAAGATTGGTTTCAGGCCTGCTGCTTCGACGAGTTTCTGGCAGCATGGGCAGCCATTGGGGCCAGCGAGGGCGTGGTCGAGCAGGCGCAGAGAGCGGGGGCGGCTCATTTTGCCGTCACGGAGCATGATTAGGCAAAGCTCAATGCCTTCGGCGTCGACGAATCTGGATTTTCCGGGGGTGGCGTCCAGGCAGCAGGTTAGGCAGTCGAAGATGTTTTCGACATATTCTTCTTCTTCTGTGCTTTTTGCGGGGTCGCGTTTTCGGTATGGGCTGAGGAGTTGAAGAAGCGTGTCAATGCCGTCTCGTTCGATGAGTTGCAAGCGATTTGCGGGAGAAGATTGGAGCAGGATGGCAAGGATTTCGGCGGCGTATTGCTTATTTTGGGTGACTGGAGTTTCGGGCTTTTGGGAGCGGGCGAGGAGGAATTTGATGAGCGAGGTGGAGGTGCCTATAAGGGAGGCGATGGATGGGCGGGAGGAGAGGTTTTCTATGACGCCGAGGACGTGGTAGACGCCGGCTCTGTCAGATTCATTGGATTCGTCGAGGCGCGAAATGTTCTCGTAAAGGAGGTTGAGAAGATCTGCTTCGAGCTAAAGATTTGTTAGAGTACGAAAAGAAACAGGATTCTCATATCAGCTTACCATTGCATCGACAAGCGCGTCCCACTGCGCCTGTTCGGCTTCAACATCCTCATCCGTAAGTTCGTTGATGATCTCGATTGCGTCAATAGTGATATCAGTATTCTCGTGAGATAGCAATGACACCAGAGAAGAGACGCAGCCCAGCTTCGCAAACTCTTCGTAGAGGTTTGGGTGTTCAGAAAGAATTGATAGGGCCTTGATATCTGCATCTAGATCTGCTTCTGAGCCCATGAACCTGATTTGAAGTCAGACCAGACCCACCAATTGCTATAAATTTCCCGCACATACTTTTCCGGTGTGTCCTCGAACTTGCTTCGCAGCTCGGTGTTTTTGGATATCCTTTTCTCGAAGTTTAAGGCAAGTTTTCGCAACCATGCGGAGTCGATCTTCTCCGACTTCTAAAAGCTCGGGTCAGTCAAGCCGTAAAGCTTCTTGTGGACAGCTTCCAGCCTACTATATCGTCCTTGTCTCTTTCATCGATGAAGTTTAGCACCTCCGCTGTATCGTCTGTTATGCCGCCTCCAAAGAAGCGTCCTTCCTCATCATCTACAACCTCCTCCTCGAAGTCAGGCGGTAGCTCGGGGCCTGCTACCCCATCATCGCCTTCCTCGTTCTCCACTGTCGCTCGTCCATTCGATTTGACATCTCCGTTCGCGCTGGTCTTGTTTGCCTTGTAAACTTCATCTAAGGCTAGTCAGCCATGTTCGTTATCATCTCGATGGTCTTCCCATACGAGCATCTCCGGCTGGCTCTAATTTGCGCTTGTTGCTCGGCAGTGAGGGTTTCTAGAAAATATTTAGCATGTACGGAGGGAACGCTTATTAAAGTTATCTACCTTGAACAAATCGTCAATGCTCGTCATACTGTTAAGTGTTCTGACTTAGATACAGTCTAGAACGTATTCATGCTTCAAATGTCATAATTATGGTCACTCAGAGCTTCACGAGTATCTCAACCTGATGCTCAAGTAAAGCCACAGATAATAGCCGCAGTAGACGCAGTAGACGCAACAGCCACGATTCATAATCCTAGCCTCAGCATTACCACAGTTTAACAAACGCCATACAGCAAGTGTGCAATGGATTCATAGGCTGTCACTATCCACTTGGCGCCTGGCCTCCCGTAGGGTCGGGTCTAACCCTTCCTGGGTGCCTCACTCTCCCTTTCGCAACTAACCCTCCCGGCCCATCGAGCTCTTCAATATCCGAAAAAAGCTTATCCATGATCCTGCAACAACTCATAATATCTTCTTTGAGATCTTCCAGCTTCAAGCCTTCAATTTTTCCATTACCAGTACGACCGCAGAAAGCCTCAATGAATTCTTCACCCTCTAAAGTGTGCATCAGAAAACCCATAAACTCGTCATCTGGAACGATTTGATTCTCCAGATGCTGGAATTCCTCAACCAAGGAAGAGTGCCTCTTGTTCAGCAATTCAAAGTGCTCACAAGCAGTTTTAAAGGCTTTGACAAGATCAACTTGAGAGAACTCATTAAGGAAGCTGATACGACGTTCGGAAGCTGGTGTGGAGGTAATGAATGCATTGAGGCGGCTTTGTGAGGTACTAATTGACATATTCTGTGTTATAATGTTTTGGAAACCGGATATGAGGATGCTGTAGTTTTTGATATATTACAAAAAATTGTGGGATTTGACTTCTATATATATTGTGCTGGAAGTTTGCTTCTTTGTTCAGAAAACTTCGATCTTCTGCTGTCGGCAGCAGGCCATCGTTCCCCCAAGATCACATGACCACTAAGCTTCTGTCACGTCCTTAATAGTATCCAAATCTTCTAGGCCGTTCCGCAAACTGGAGACATAGCGATGACCTGCTGATCTAGCCCCCATTCGATTGTCGACAAAGATCGTCAGAGACAGATCGGACAGAAGAACAATTTCCAAGACATCAAGGGCCATGCTTCCCGCATTACAAAGCCAGCCCTGAGACAGATAATCAACTGGCTGCACGTCTCTCTTAAAGGCTGCGCCAACCACCTGAACCCCTCGACAATTAGAATCTTAGCAAAGCATGAGAGCACCGTTCTTACTAATCTGCAGAGAAATTATGGAAATCATCACCTATGGCGGGGGTGAAATAGCACCACGTAGACCAGAGCGAATATTGAGAAGGGGTACGTCTTCCTAGTGAAACAATGAGGGGCTGGTCAATGTATGTTCATGTCACCTTATGTTAGGAGGAGCTGAATCTCAGTATAGTCACATACGAGCACTGGACCACATAATACTGAAGGCAGCTTTCCCACGTATTTTTTAGAAGACTACCTATGTTTGACCAACCTACAACAGCCCTAAGTATTTTTTGATAACATGTTATAAGACAATCGTTCCTCCCTCGCCAAGACGCGACTCGTTCTTGACAGTACAAGCTTGTTGTATGTGGCTTCGTAGGATGGTGCTAAAGGCATGGGCTGTGGTGGGAGGAAGGCCTCTATTTGGTGTATTAGTCAGTTGTCTTGAGAATCTCTCTAAAGGCCACACCTGACCGATCGAGTAGTGCCGACAAGGCTAGAAAATGAGGAGCCGAAGACCATCGGCTACTTCGGGTTTCTGGTTGGAAGGTTCGAAAGATTGTGGGGTGTTAGTCTCTTGCAGTAACGGTTGAGAGCTGACCGGAGCACTAGTGGTGTCCATAGCGGTGACTGGAGTAGAAGTAGGGCCTTGAGTTGAAGGCTCGGGCGAAAGTTTTGCGGCAATGATTGTCTTCGCTCCTGCTGCAACTGTGATCTGGACGGTTTCACTGGGGTGGAGGAGAGGGGTTTCTGTGGCTGGAGTCTCCCATTCTGATCCTGACAATGATTGGCAAGGTACTGAAGAAGATAAACTCAGGAGATCTATTCACCCCAAAGAGACGGTTGATTTAAGTTCGAGAAGACAAAGGATTCAGAAACGAGCAGGGGTTCAGTCGGTTGCTGGACGAGATAGAAACGACGCGGAACAAACCTCAATGCATCATTGGTTCCATCTTGTGAAGTGGATTAGAGCTCAACGCGCTCATCCACCTCAATTCAAATATCCAGTATTGAATGATTTCTTTACCACTCCCGCTGCTGCACCCAAGTACCTACCATGAATTTCCTGCTATCACGACACTAATGATCATTTATAGGTATATAATAGCAGCTTTTGATTGAAGGAAACATATGCTTAGATATCCAAGCCAGCAGCAGAGCTCAGCGCTAGCCAGGTTGCATATCATAATCATGTTAGCCTCGTTCAAGACATTCAGGACTGTCAGCCGGTCATATTACGGTATGCGTAGGTAGAGAACAGGTCCTCCCACTATGAATATCGACAGTCACGACGATATCTACGGTTCCTTCAGTGAGAAAAGGTATGTCCTACGAAGTAAGGTAATCACGTGGTACTCTGGAGTAAAAAGCCGCTAGGAGATAAAGTAAGCGAGAAGCCCTAGCCCTGATCAGGCATGCATGTCCGATAATATCGTCATCACCTTATCCTCCCCTCAACCAGGGGAAAATCTAGAAAGTAAATAAACATGGAATGGTAGGAGATTGTACATATTTAATGTTTTGACTTGTTTTGAAGTCCTTGCTCTAGTACATAAAGTTCTCTACATTTAGTATTTCTCTTCGGATCCTTTGTACATACAGATGCCCGTACCCACTCGAGACATCCTAGCCGGGCAAAAGCGCGGTGTCTCCAACCCGCCTCGTCTGCTTAAACACAGATCCTCCACCTGGTTCATTCTGAGTACCATCTGCATTGCTGTCTTTACTGATGTTTTCCTCTATGGCATTATCGTGCCAGTAATACCTTTTTCCCTAACTGTCCGCTGTGGCGTCGAGGAGAAAGATGTTCAGCACTGGGTCTCAGTTCTCTTGGCCGTCTACGGCGCTGCTCTACTCGCTTCCTCCCCAGTCTGTGGATGGCTCGCTGATCACTCGTCGTCGAGACGCCTTCCACTTCTCTTCGGCCTCCTAGCCCTCGGTGGGGCGACATTGCTGCTATGCCTGGGCACCAGCATTGTCTTATTGATTATCGGCCGCCTGCTGCAGGGCATCTCAGCTGCAATAGTATGGACGGTTGGCTTGGCGCTGCTGGTTGATACTGCTGGACAGGAAGAGATTGGGCAGGTGATGGGGTATGTGAGTATAAGCATGAGTGTGGCGGTCCTGGTGGCGCCGTTGCTGGGAGGGGTGGTATATGCGCGAGGAGGATATTACCCTGTTTATTATATGGCGTTTGCTTTGATCATCTTGGATATTGTCCTTCGGGTGGCTTTGGTGGAGAAGAAGGTTGCAAAGAAATGGATTGCGGAGGACGAATCAAAAGTGGAGGAAACTAGTACGCCACCACCTTCAGTAAGCGACTCAGAAAAAGAAAAAGAAGCAAACCCCAAGACTTCAGAATCTCCGATTCCTCTCCCGATCGCCCGCCTTCCGAGCACCAATCCCCCATTTTCTCCCAAATCCTCTTCTCTCCCTCCAATTCTTACCCTTCTTTCCTCCCGCCGCCTCCTTTCCACCCTCTACTGCACCCTCGTGCAATCCTCTCTCCTTACCGCCTGGGACGCCATCATCCCCCTCCGCGTCAGTCACCTGTTCGGATGGCACTCCCTTGGCGCCGGCCTCATCTTCCTCCCCCTCGTCCTTCCCTCCTTCCTCGCGCCCTTCATCGGAGCCTACGCCGACCGGCACGGCCCTCGCCTTCCCACCTTCCTCGGCTTCCTCCTCGCAACGCCCTTTCTGGTCCTGCTACTCCTAGTCTCCCACCCAGGAATCCGTCAAATAGTCCTCATGTGCGCCTTACTAGGCTTGCTAGGTTTCGCCCTAACAATGGTCATGACCCCCTTGATGGCCGAAATCACCTACGAAGTCGCAGCGCAAGAAAAGGCACAGCCCGGAAAATTCGGACCCAAGGGCGCGTACGCGCAAGCGTACGGATTGTTCAATACCGCGTTTGCGGGGGGCATGTTGGTAGGGCCGCTTTGGGGAGGTTTCGTGACGGGGACCGCTGGGTGGGGGACGACGTGTTGGAGTTTGGGGGTTTGGAGCGTGGTTAGTGCTGTGCCGGCGGTGTTGTTTACCGGGGGGTGGATTGGGGAGAGGAAGAGGAAAGATGAGAACCAAGGAGAGGGAGAAGGCTAAAGGGTCAACGAAATGGCACAATCATGAAATGAACCGGACGAACACGGCGTGGGTCCTAGAGTCAGTCTTTAGGCCACAAACCCGCCCGAATCACTTGCTCCATCGACGCAGCCACGCCCCCGTCATGCTGCGGCACCCCGGATGACCACACGAACCGCACCAAAAGACCCGTGCAATCTTTTCGACCCCTCCGCAAAGCGAGTTGATCGACCCAGAAACTAGTTCATGTCCCATCCGGGGAATTTGTCCCTCCAAGGCTCCAGAGCGAAACCCATTTTTCACTCACCAATACCAACAGGCAAAGTGGTCATACTACGCTCGGGTTCTTCAACTCAGAACGACACGGCTATCCACTTATCCCACAAACCCACTCGGAACATGGATGACGACTTCCACGAATGATACAGACGATCGCCCTACATAAGAAAAGTTCTATATATATATATATCAACCCGACATGACATGACACCCATACTCCTAAAAAAAAAATACATACTACTTACTACATCACCACCGACCACCCCTAGCATATGTAACTATCGAGATTATACTTGGGAGAGCTAAAGTCGGGGGAGGAGGAGGAGGTGTAGTAGTGGGGGCGGAGAGGGTTAGTACAGTAAATGATGGGGGTAGTAGTAGTAGTGGGAGAGAGAAAAAAGGGGGGGAAGTGAGGAAAGTCGTTGTTGAGAATGGAAGTGAGACGGGCGGGTTGAAGAATTTTGCGGTTTGGGGGGGGAGCGGAACGCAGAGGGACAAAATAAGAGAAGCGAGATGGGCGTGGTGGGGAAAGATGGGAGAGTACGAAAAACTCCGTTGTGTGTACAGTGTCGCAATGATTGGGGCAGAGCATCGGTTTTTTCTCCAGTTGTGCGGAACAAGCCTTTTAGCGGCAGTGGTGGCAGGTCATGCTGGATGGTGGATCGGTGTTCTGTATTTAGATCTGGGAAAGTGGTGTGTTGGGGAACTGGGGAATGGAAAATACCTTAACAGGGAATACTTTAGGGATGGTTTAGACTTCAAGCCTTAGAAGTTAGGGACGCCTTCGCTTACGCTTACCATGGATGCGTTGCTGGTGGAGTGGGTCTGATGCGTGGTATGCCTTGGTGGTGGGTACAGTACATCAGGAAAATTAAAAAAGTGAGAACGAGCACCAAGGTTGAAATTGTTGCTTGGAGGAATTTCCTCGTTAGTGGCAAGAACTGTACAGTTGTGCTACGTTTAGCTGAAAAGGCAGCTAAGTAATAGGAACGCAATAGTTGGTATCTCGTCGCTGAAAGCAATCGACACCCCTCTTGTACTTGTGTCGATTCTGAAACGCCATCGATGGAATTGGAGCAAGTGCTGTGTGCTCGTTTAATGCGAAACCTTGCCGACCGTCCGCCCTTTGGAGATAGCGCCATGCTGGAGGAATAGAGGGATCGCGAAAGGGCTGGTAAATAACGCTGGCTGGAAAATGCTGGTATTGTACAAATGCTGGTAGGTAGCTGAAGCATAAATGGTGGCATGCCTGGGTCATGCCGAATACATAAAGGTTGGATGCAGGTGGAGCGTCCGACTTTACTTCTTTGCTTTGGTGGAAGTGATGGCGGTGTTGGACATGCTGCGGGTGAGACCGCCAATGTAGTCTTGTAACGCGACATTCTGCTTCTCAAGCCTCTCGTGGTCCGACTTGACCAGTTCAATCTTCTCCGCCAGAGCATTGAGTCCGGATTGTAGATTCTTCGCGTGTCTGTGAACCCGTCAGTCATCAACCCAGACATAGCTGCCTCATCACGCGCATCGATCGTACCTTTGAACCGCTTTCCTGGTATCCAGCCCCAACTTCTCAGTCTCATAGGTCGAACGACGTGGACTCATGGCTCGCGCATCATCGGCCGGGAACGACTCTTTTTGTATTTCGACATCAGGGTGATCGCGTGGTATGATGTTAGTGCCACTGGATTTGCGGGAGGCGAGTTTGGGACGCGTCAATGCTCGGACCAAGGATAGACGTTTGGGTTCACTGTCGGACATGTCTGATGAAGTGTTTGACGAAGGGTTGGATTCCAGGTCACAGATTAAAGGCGCGTTTGTGATGCGGATGGTGGCAGAAGGTTCTGAAGGTGTGGGTGTTAAGTCGAGGGATCCTGATAAGGGACTCATAACTCCAATGGTAGGGTTCTACCTATTGTTGGAAGAGTCGCTGTCAGTTGATGTTGATAGTTTTCCCAGAGTGAAGGCGCTCGCACCGATTCTCTGTCAAGGATCGTCGAGCGTGTCACCGCTTCTGAGACCAAGTGACGTAGAGCGCAGGAAAAAGCCGATGGGCAAGAATGGTGATGGTTGAAGAAAGACTGCTGGGAGCTTGCCAAGCTGAAGTAGGCAGTAGAAGTGAGTACTTCTCTGATGATCACTTTTCAAGGAGCAATGGAAAGTGTGTGGATGCAACTGCAAGAGAAGGTTTGAAGGTGAAGGTCAGGGTCCGCAGGGGAAGGTTGTAGGGTGAAGGCTAAATTCTTTAACCCCGGTTATCCACGGAGCGGAACAGTCAAGCGAGTGTGCTACGGGTACGACTCGAAAGCGGGGGAAAGACGGAGGCAAAAGAGGCAACAGAGAAATGAATTGACAGGTGGTCGAGCTGTGACTCGCAGGAGGCATGTAATAAATCATCCCTTATTAAATCATACCGTATTAAATCATTCATTATTACAGCTGGTCACTGGTCACTGGTCACTGGGTTGATTGGTAAGGTAAGTAGGTACTTTATCTACAAAAAGGGGAAAGCAATCGCAGGGATCGCAAGATATCCCGCTAAGGTACCTTAGCGGGCCCGAGGAACGCACAATGACGCAGACTACCTTAGAATGGATTCGGTAGTGGGACGCCCATGAGACACCCCTGCTAGCCGCAGTCACCGTCGCATCTTCGTCGGGTTGGATCATTGGATGGGGGAAAGCTCAGCCTGCAACTTGTATGGGTATCGCTACAACCCCCCGCCAAGACGCTTCAACTCCTGCACGCGCTGATTATCAGCCCCCGAAGTCACATGTTGGGATTCCTCAATCGTTTGCTGAGGTAAGGTACATAGGTACCGGTTGAGTTGTTAGAGCCAGTCGTCACAATCTTACTGCTGCTCTTATGCTTGAAACACCAAGAACACCAAGATTGGTGAGCTGTGAGGTGCCATCGTGATGTATCCGTCCTCGTGTCCGTGGTCTAATCTCACAGACAGTGGGCCTTGTTATGATGCGCACGTCTCGTTGGTTTCCTGTCGTTTGTCTTGCTCGCCAATTGTAATAGCAGAGCCGCATGAAGCGCCAATGTACGAGTGCACAGTAATACCTGCAGCTTTGATATCCTGTCTCTCGTCGTCTACTTCCAACAACCGAGATTGCGACGTTTCACTGGTCACGTTGTACCGCAGGAGACGGGTAAGCCCTCATCAGCAGATAAAGATGAAGTGGGTGGGACATGTATCATCATGTATGACTGTGCGGATAACGAACAACGAGTTCTATGCATGTCATTGGATCGGAAGTCTGGCCAGCCCTATCACCTCTGACGTACGGCACGGTAACGCAAACGTCGGAAAAGATAATGGCCTCATATCGATGTATGGGGATAACGGGCAGCCCTCGATATCTTTTCAAGATGCTCAGGATTTCTGAGGCGGTAGAATAATCGAGGTACCCGACTCATTCGTACAGAGCACAAGACGTTAGCCAACAATCCTACAAGTAGAGAATCGAGATATTGCGGGCATAATAATTAGTCAAATAGTAATCGAGTAGGGGACTCGTATTTTAGTAATACCGGAAAGAACGATACCCATAGCAGATAATGTCCATGACGGTAAAAGGTAGATTGAAAAACCAGAACACCGTTCGCAATAAGCAAAAAGCTCTTGAATATTCATAGAAACATCTATAGGCAGCATGCATAACGATGACGGTATAGGAGCAACGATACAATTGTTGCTGTGCAACCAGTGGTTCCCATATTCCTCCTAGCACTGTAAGACGACAAGAAGGTGCAACCCTAGCAAAAGAATCTACAAAAGAAGTGCTGGGTAAAAGGGACATGCGGAGCTGACCAAACCGGACTTTCTCTACTCAAATTGCCAATTCCTGAGTCTGATATTTGACCTGGTGTGCCGGGCTATCGGTTGTTGTTTGCTGACATTCAGCCACTCCTGGTACTGCTACATTGATTGTCATCCAAGTTTTCAAGCAAAGTGCTTTGAGACACATGAAATCTTTGTAAAAAGATTTGGACCTAGCTGTGGGATAGAAGCATCCTGGCGAGCTGAGAATAGGGACTGTGCCGTTCATGTCCAGCTCGCAGTTCCATGAAATTTGAATACATAAGTGGGCGGGGAGAGTAGAATGTATGAGAAAACGAAGGTTCAGCGTTTGGCCGGAATTTATACCGGCCTTTAGCGCTAAGCTAGTATCTTAGGGTTTCTGCGCGCTACCCTCATCGAAATAAATAAGACCTCGTCTATGATGATCCAGACGGCAAGACGGCGAGATACCAGTTGCCAAACAGACAAATCATTGCAAAGGAACCTACAAATGGTCGTCTTAGTTCAGCCGAGTATCGATGTTTTCTCTGAATATGATTGAAGCCGTAAGAACGCCATCGAGTAGGTGAGATAGTATGGGGGCATCGCAGGAAACCGGGATACTAGCATCAAACAGTCCCCCGCCAGCATTGATATATCGTATGAATTAATGCTTCCGTTCAGCCACTGCAATCATCACCTGCCCCGTTCAGTTGGCGCCCGCCATGAAATGGAGGGGAAGGCCGGAAATCTTCCGGCCACGAGGTATATAGTCGACGCAGACGTCCGGTCCTCTCGCTCCTTCTTTGGTATCAATCTTCGCTTTGACGCGAAAATTTGCCGCATTGATTTAACGTCTTCTGAAGCAATGGGCTCCATGAATACCCCTGAAAGCTTCCCCCTCCTTACCACTCTCCCTCCTTCCTCCACCATCTCTACTCTTCCTCCCTTCACCGTCTCCATTCCTCGTGGGTTTCTTCCTCTCAGTGACCCACCAACCAAGCTCCCCGCTTCTTTCGCAGCCCTGAGCTCGCTACTTGCCCGTATGCCCATGGTAACCATCGAAGGAAAGCTGGGCTTGTTAGCTTCGTTCACATTTGGAGAGACCGTCTTAAGGGAGTTGCCTGATCTGACAGAGAACGTTGACGAGGTAAAGAAGGACTTGAGGATGGTATGCGCTCTGTATAGGGATTATTCTTTCGTAGCGAGCGCCTACCTCTTGGAGCCGTGCCATGAGCGGTGGGTAAGGAGTGAGGGGTATGGACTAGGGAGGCAGCGGTTACCAGCATGTATTGCGAGGCCTCTGGCCAAGGTGGCGGAGATGTGAGTATTGCACGTCGATGTCGCCGTTATTGTCCGTTTGTTCTGTTTGCTGCTCGTTTCATCTCCTTCATCAGCGTACTCAATCTGTCGCCCAAGAACTTCTCAACACTTGTATACATATCGTAACGACTCAAATTCGTGGCAGATCCGGATTCAAGCCGTTCATGGAATATGCTGGCTCGTACGCTCTCTTCAATTACTGCCTCGCCGACCCAAGTGTCGGTATGGACTACTCGAACCTTCGCCTAGTGCGTGCTTTCGAAAAAGGTCTAAACCCTTCGAGCTCAGAGGCAGGCTTCGTCCTCGTACATGTTGATATGGTCAAGAATTCCGGTCCTCTGGTCGAAGGAGCAGTCAACACACTTGCCGCTTGCGGCAACGATGATAGGAAGGCTTTCGACGCAGGGTTGGAGCTAGTCATCAAAGCAATGGTTGAGGTTAATCGGGTAATGGATGGTAAGTTCAGATCTCTGTGTGGATGCTAAACAATAGGGTTAGATTGATGAAATTGACATTTGTCCGCGAGGTATGTGGAAGAAGAGTATGCCTGGCGACTACAACAGCTTTCGCACTTTTATATTTGGCATCACGGGACAATCGATGTTTCCTCACGGCGTAGTCTATGAAGGTGTCAGCGAGGAGCCGATGTCGTTCCGAGGCGAGAGCGGTGCGAATGACAGCATGGTATATTTTCCAACGTCTATTCCACCTATAAGAAACGCTAAAGAGACACAGATCCCACTCTGCGACAATCTTCTGGAGATCGAGATGCCGGATACCCCTCTTACAGAGATCCTCGTAGATTTCCGTTCCTATCGCCCGGGAAACCATCGAGAGTTCTTAGAGTGGGTTAAAGACAGAGCCCGAGACATTCGAGTGAGGGAATATGCCATGAAAGACAGAAATTCCGCAGGTACGACTCCTCGCATTCATGATCTCGTTCGCAGTGTTTGACATAAACTGGCTCATAGTGCTTTACCTGCATGCGCTAAATCAAATTCGGGACTTCCGTTTTCGCCATTGGTGCTTCACCAGAGAATACATCTTGAAGAAATCAGCACATCCTACCGCCACTGGCGGCAGTCCCATAGTTTTGGTAGGCTACCTGTCAGGGCTAACCGTCATCATTCTGACTTTCTCTTAGTGGCTTCCGAACCAACTTCTCAGTGTATACGCTCAGATGTTGTATGTCGAGAAGGTTTGTAGTGGTCTACCCGAGTGCAACGACATCTTGGATTTAGTCCGCACACAACAGGAAAACCTGCAGAAGGACGTTCATAAATACTCTGCAAAGCGTGGAAGTTGAATAAAATCCGCTTCTTCACGTCATAGCTTGTGCTGTTGAAAAGGATGAGCTTGTCAAGGTTTGGCGGCATATTGTATTTCGATAGGAATCAGAGCGAAGCTCCGATAATCCCACAGTGCTTCTATTCTAGTCTGACTCTCTTACCACTGCGTGAAACGTCTGGAAAGTAGTAATCGACTTTCACGCCTCGTGCCCTCGCAAATTCGACAGCATCTCGGCTTACGTCTTGGCAATTGTGGATGAAAAGATGCTCCAGGTTGTCTTGAGGTTTCAGCACCGCGGCTTTTACTCCAACGCCTGTGATTTTCGTACGTTCAAGAGCCAAGTATCGAAGGCGCGGGACGTACGCCATAAGAGACTCTACGCTTCTGTCATCGATGTTGCAATTTCCTGCGTCCAGCGAGACGACCTCCTTCAGGTAGCCGGCTTTGCCCAGTAGTGAAAGTGATGCCGAGTCAACTTCATGGCAACCGTTTACATTCAATTCTTTGAGATTCCCCTTATTTGACTCAAGCAAAGCATACAAGCTAAGAGGGTGCAGCGTAGTCACATTGGCCATCGAAAGGCTAGTCAAATTAGACATATTGCTGTCGACGATGTTATCATGACTCTGGGCGGATCCCAGGTTACATTCAAAGCAGCCAAACATCACTAGCTTCTGTAGTGATGGTGGCAAGAGGGGGAAAACTCGCAGGCTCATGCTGGCGATATCGAGGCTTTGGAGTTGTTCCAAGCTACAGAATTGTGGGCCTTCCAATGTGCCAAGCCGACTCCAATTTTGGAGGCTCAGATTCTTAACGTTCGGGATCTTCTCGATGAGGGCATCCTAAGATTCATCAAATATGTAAAAGTAGAGGATAATAGCGTAGAACTAACCATGTTTAGTTCTCCTCCGGCATCTCCGGCTCCTCTACTAGTGTTGAGTGCCAGTGTACGTATTTTTGTCAGGTCACCAGCCCATGAAGGACTGAAACGACCTCGACAAACAGAGAGAAAGTCAACTCGTACTAACTGACTGCATATTGCAAGAACTCGGCTTACAGTATCAAGAGTGACCTCGCAGCCCTGTCCAACGATGAGAGTCTTCAAATTTATAGCGAAAGGAGCAGCTTTAAGCAGTGACGCTCCGGTAAAGCCCACGGGTATAATCAAACTGTACAAGTCTTTGCAACGCGTCGTGATGCATTTCAGAACATCGTTGTTTTTATACGTAAATCGATGGAATGTTGCTCCAGTGACTGTCCCTTTGGATCGTTTAATGTACGATTGAACAGCGCCGACAGTCACCGGCTTACTAGCCGCTGAGAAGTTCAGCTCGCTCCACAAGCTGGGTATGTTTTCAAGAAGTTGACGCCATGACTTCGAGACACGGGTTGCTGCTCTAATGAGGCCTCAGCAAATAGAAAAGGCTAACCTAGCACCAATGCTTACACAACTTGGCGGAAACTTAAATGCATCATTATCATTTCTGCTAGCTCAAGTGGCAGAACGAGCAATAGATCGACCGAATTGGGGGGCGAACACCTTTTGGACAGCTTATCCAGCATACCTCCTAGTAACTGCTCGGAATTATTAGGATCAGTGTCAAAGTAGATAACATCGTGATATGTACCTTGAAATTTGGATCACTATTTGGCACATTTCGGATGCCATATTTGTAGATACCCTGCGCAATGTCGTCCTTGCCTAGTAGCTGCAGCACTTTCCCTGTTCGAAGGTATCCCTAAGCTTTATCAATGACTTATTTAACACGTAGAAACCTTATAGACCATACCAAACAGCTGATGCTCTCTTCCTGGATCATACGTCTTCCATCCTTTAGGGCAGCCTGCAAATTGCCAAGCTTTGTGTGAGTTGCAGCTCGATTGTCAAGCGCAGCAACACAATCCCTATTTCCAGGTATGATGGCCTAAGGGAAACTGAGTAAGGTCTGTCGGGTTTCTGAAGGTGACTTACTGCATTGAAGCATTCGAGAGCCTGTTCGTACTTCTTCTGGCGATACAATTCCTGGCCACGTTTCTGCAATCCTTCGAAAGCCATTGTCTCGCAATTCGAACGGTTCATCAATTGTTTTACCGAAGTACTCTCGGCTCTCTCACCAAGTAAACGCGTAGAGAAGCGCTAGAGAAGCGCGTTCGTGATTTCGGCTGCCTGTATTCCGTACCCACCCCCGATTAAAGCCACTGACCTGTCAACTGACAAGACCATTAGTCTAAACGATATAGAAAAGCTGCATTCCCAACTCTAGGAGCTCCAGAAGACCAAAATTACTAAGCGGTTACTCAAGGTACCTCGTTATGAAGCGAGGCGATGCAACGGTATAGGTCATGAATTGACCACAGGGCCTCCACGCGTTCCGAACACGTTTTGCTCTGGCTCTCACCATTAACTAGTCACTGTTTCCACTTGCCAGGGGGAACTTCAAGATCAGTCATGGCTTGCAAGAAACGAGGCTATCACTTCACAACCGAATGCGAAAACAGCTATCGAGATAGGATCTACAGAGATACGGACAGAAAGCCCAAGAAATTGCGATCGCGCCTGCTCAACACGCGCGAACGCGATGCACCCGCTGCACAGAGGGCACTGTAAGACATTCTTGCTATAAGTGCAGCCATCCTGTGCTAATTATGTTAAAAGTATGAACCGTAACTCAGTTGTCTCCCCATTTCTCCGCTTGCCTGGCGAGATCAGGAACAAAATCTACGGCTTCATCGTCGGTGATCATCATCTGCAGGTCGGATATACACCACATCAGCATGGGATCGAGACGATCAAAGGAAAGCGCTACCGAACACATGTTGGCGGAGGATTTTTCAATCGCCTAGCAGCGCGTGGAAAAAACCACCATAGATATCAGGAGGCACCGAGTCTCCACCTGGGGCTGTTGCGTGTTTGCAGGCAGGTGTATGGTGAGGCAGCATTGTTACCTTACGCCATGAACATCTTTAGTTTCGAAAACGATTGGGTGATGAGGAGGTGCTTGAAAACGTTACGACCTGCGCAGAAGCGGGCGATGGGGAAGCTCTTTGTGCAGTAGTACGTTTCTGGATATCTTCTCTTGAAACAAAGAGGAATTGAACCTGGCAAGCAGAATCGGGTCTGAGTTCAAAGAAGGTTTGGTGGAACTGTCGACGACGGCAAAGGAGACATGAGATTTGACTGAGCTGGACGTGAAAGTAGGGAAGAAAACCACGGGCGATGATGTCTTGACGGCAGTAGGCTTATCTCGGGTAACATACGAAGTAGACTCGCTCTCATACAGTAGCTGCGGCACTTGGCCTACCACGCTAGCTAAATCACGAACGCTGAGACATCCAATCCAGACCAGAATATATCCCTCTCTTTCTCCATAGCCACAAACTCATCTCTCCAGCACACCACGCTTGTGTGCTACTATAACCCCATCATCCGTTCCTTTTCTAATAGCCTTTATCATCTATCCCCTCACTGCATCTACTTCACTCCATCTCTGCTCTCCACCATCCAACCGAAACGCAGGTTACGGTTTTGGGGTGGGGGAAACACAAGGTAGATCTATACTTCTATCTCGAAATGTAAACAATCTTATGTATTTCTGAAGTAAAGAAGTAAAGCTGTCGAGGTGGTAAAGGCCGGTTGTCCTTCTCCTGGGACACCAGTAGAATTTGCCAGCATGCTTTGCAAACGTATCTTTCTCAATTGGAGAAATCTGTGCAAAAACAAGTCTCGTTACTTCATGCAAGACCACTTGTCTCCGAGCCATGTGACTGTAATGTCTTCTCGGCGGCGTGACTCGCTCTCTGCCGACCTCAAGTCCGCGATGCTTTAAACAATTTCCAAAAGACCTGAGAGAGCGGGATAGTTGACACGTTTGATGCGAGGCCCTGAGGTTGTGCAAGGACCTGTCGAATGTCATCTTGTGCGATTTCCAATTGGGTATCCAATACTGTGCGTACACTCGGCTTCTGGCTAATACCGGAAGAATCGTAAGAGAATCCACCGCAGGATCTGTTCCGTTCTTCACTTCCCCCGGCTTAAGCTGGCTTCGAGATGGACTTTGGGTGTTCTCGTCCCGCTCAGATGTGCTAGGTCTAACGGGTAGTGTCTCTGTTGCAACCGGAGGAGTTAGCTGCCGGATCATATGTCGCTGCAACTAAATGCTCAGTGCTCAGTATGAGAATCGACGGTGACGCTGAGTGCTTGGCCTGCATGGCAGTCGGTTGCAGATACTCATGTCCCGATCAAAAATTCTCCAATTGCTCATCATCTTTGAACGAATCTGCGTCAATTAGCACAAGATTTGGAATGCTGTTGCGTAGACATGCAGATATATCATGTGAACTTGTCTGTGAGCTTTTCAACGAACATCCTGCGGCGGCTGTGATTTGCCTTGTTGGGGAGTGGGAACTTAAGCTGTTGCGCCTTTGGGTGGCCAAACGTCGACCGTAAAACGTTCGAGGGTGATGAGTATATCTTGCGCTTGTATATTTTTTCGTCGGGACCAAGACCGATATCGCATTCAAGATTCGTATTTGCGCTGTGATCAAGACCCGTATCGTACTCAAGATTCGCCTTTGAGCCATGATCAATTTCGATATCGCACTCAAGATCCGCCTCTGCGCCATACAGAATCAGTATCTTCGTTGTCGGCAACCATGGCCCAAATTCCTTCGACCCTCTCAAGGACTGGCATTCTTCATGAAGGAGAAGCAAGAAACGACCCCAAAACTGTGATGTCCCCAAAATACTGATTTGGATTTGCACCTTGACCTGAAACAAGTTCCACAAACTCAGGATCCGGATCCACAGCTCCCTCAATGCCGTAAGCGCAGCTGTTGTTTGAAACCGGAGTCTGCACGTAAAGCCTAGACGCAAGATGCAGTCGAGCATTGGACGGCCTTGCTTTCCCAATACAAATTGAACATCTGCCTCGATCTTTTCTCTTACATAAGATCGATGACCCACCGCCCATGCTAAAGCGAGGAATGTCTCTCCCCGTTTGTTCGAATGGGTCCACCGTTCAAGTCCAGCATCGCGAATGTTCATTCGTCCAATTATCTTTTGCTGAAGTGCAAAGGCGGGCTGTCGAACCCACTCTAGCAAACAATATTGCAGCAGTGCGATTCAATTCATCAAGCAGTGGGGTCAGCCCTGTGAGTTGTTCCTTTCAACTCCTTGAGCGTATCTAAAGATGCTGTTCCAACAGTTTAACGAATGGCTGCTGATTACTGCATTCGAACGCGAGAGATTTAATCTGGGCGAGCAGTGACTTGCACAGTGCTAAGCTCGACATTGAAAGAATCATTCTTAAAGTTCTTGAGCATTTTCTTTATGGCTAGCGTCTGTAAATAGTCTCCGACTGTTCTATGCAAGAATCCGACACGGCGACTGAAGTAGATGTGTGTATTAGGAATATGGTGGACCTCGAGCATTTCTTTGCAGCGAAAATTTAAACGCCGCTCCATAACTTTGAACCTCTCGTATATTTCCGGCACGGATAGTGGTTCGACTTTGGCTTTGACGGCAAAATACGGATCAGCCTCATGAATAAAGGTGCACGTCATGAGTGAGAGCCCCTTGTGGGCACACATAGCTACCTCAAAAAGCTGCGTTGCCTGCTCAAGGTAGAATCGGTCCAGCATGTTCATCGTGTACGTGAAGTGCTCTTCATAATCCGCAGGTATCAGTCTTAGTCTTCTTTGCGGATCTTCGATGTCATCTTCATTTCGAAGGCCTTGCAACAAATTTTTAACGACGAGATGAACCCAAAGGAACACTCCCGCGTCTTTTTCGACAAGCTCCAGGATGAGCTCTGACCAACCAGGGCTATTTGTTAGCTCAAGTCTTTCAAATCGCGGGTTGTCTCCAAGCTCCACCTGAATAATAATTCTTGATATCTTTATAGGTTAAATTTTGGAGCAGGAGCAATGGGCCGTTTTCAAACGCATCCTTGAAAATGAGCCATGGCCGGCTTAAGAGACAGACATTGATGTTCAGCGAATTGGAGATCTCTTTCAGCAGATCGATTATCTCCGTACGAGCTGTATCATCGCCTTCGAACTCATCCAGGCCGCCGATGAAGAAGCAGATTTTTGCAAAATTTTGAGCCATCTCAACAAGATTCCGGAAGGCGTCCAACAGTTCTTTGTCTGTCCAGCGACCAAGGCTTGTTGCACCCAAATCATATGATTGCCAACGCCACGGAGACGTTATTTCAATCAATTCCGGGGCACTGTGACAAGATCCCGTGAAGCAAGGACTGGAGCAGCCAGCGTTTCAACGACCATTCCAGGACGGTCGATATCTTTCTGGGCGGACATTGCACCGTGAATATGCTCACGAGGCAGGTATGATAAACACAAGTTGCTTCAGACATTTCAGGCCCTGTGCGTATTTGGTAGCCAACCATGGCGGGCTGAGCTGCAGCCTTGCAGTACATTATCGAGCCGACGAGTCAAGTTGCTTCTAACGCCAACCCTCTCGAATCACGCCTAATTCCATAGTAGGGTCGGTGAAACCGTCGTCCGAATGTAACAATAAGAGACTGAAGCTGTGTACTTGATATCACTTTGAATGGCATATTGACTAATGGATTGATCTAAAACACGGGTTGTTCAGACTGCTCACATTGCTGAGAAGGCTCGAGTCTGGGTATCTTACAAACGTTGGCCTTCCTTCACAGTCATACTGTGATCTCAATAGCTTGTGGACCAGAACCCTCTCACGCCCAAGGCCAAGAACATACAGATCGTCGTAAGAAAAAACACCCTCATACATTCCATCCTATCATCCTGTAATCCTACAGCCCCAACATCCCTCAAATCCTCCCAGGGCCTCCATAACCATCTTGCGGTCCCGCATAACCTGGCGGCGGTCCATGGGGCGGCGCACCGTATTCCAGGGGAATGTCGTTCTGAAACTCAGGTGCGATATAGGCTTGGCTTAAGTTCGCCTGCCGGAAGTTTTGCGCGGCTGGCGTCTGGTAAGCCCCGCGACGGCGCTGGCGGCGGGAGTTCCAGTAGATGGCTGCGGCGAAGACGAGAGCGGCGATGACGACGATGACCAAGTAGGCGATGTTGTGGTTGCTGCCGGCGAAGGTGAAGCCGCTGCGGGGAACAGAAGGGTTAGTGGGGATCGATCTGGGGTTTGAGAGGGCTAGGGAAAGAAGGGAGAGAGGCCTTACAAGGCGCCATTAATGACTCCGAGACAGATGACGGCGGGGCCGAGGAAGCGGTGGATCTTGGACATTATTGTGGGTTTCATTTGCTTTTTGAATATCCTGTGATGGACGGATCCGAGGGTTGCTTGGACGAGTACGAGGAAGAGAACGGTGAGACCGATGATTTGATGTTTATCCTTGTAATGCTTCGACTGTTGGCGGTGTCAGTTGAGCCCCAACAGACATTGGCTGTTCCAAGCGTCAGTGGTTCTTGTTCTTACGCGGTTGTAACTCCCACTCAAATTCACCCCGATTCCGGCTCCCACGATGACGATAAGGACACCAAGTGCCTGTGTTATCCAGTGGAACCGCACATTCTCGAATATTCTTAGGATGGCCGCCCCCAGCGGGAATAGAATGACAAACGTCCCACACATAGCTAGAGCATGCAGCGCAGCAGCGAAGTCATGATCTTTCTTGGGACTGCCGATTTCAGTGGCATTTCTCATTTGCGAGGTATCTCCAGGGAAATCTCCAGGATCGCCGGTTGCAGACACCATGTCTATGGTGAAGGAGCCATCTGAAAGATTTCGGGGTTAGCATTTCTCTTTTGATATTGATACGTGAGATATGAAACATAGCTATAGACTGATTGCTCGTAGAACATGAGTAAGATGCTCTTGTAAATGTTTGGATTGGGATATACTATCATAACAAATATGCTTACGGAACTCATGCATTCGGATTCCTGCATCTTTTGCGTTACTCTTCAATTTATCGCCAGATCCGATAGCGTAGATCATGTTCTGGGCTTTTGATTTGAAGTCAAGGGATCCGCCAGCCCAGTATCGACAGTCATGACAGATCCCATTGACGATGTAATGCTGGTCGACAACGCCTGAGCCGGGTCGGAGAGTGTAGGTTATGTTGGTATCTGAGGAAGGCTCAGAGTGACCTGTGGCTATTCTAGGACTGACTGTAAAATCTGAAAGATAGGTAAGCTGATATCCTGGGACGATGTTTGAGCTGGGTATGTCCTACTCTTGTCGTCTGCATCGGGGTACACAATGAGCATCAAGGAATTCTTCATCTCCTTGCCGAATCCGACGCCTAGGCATTGACTGAGCTCGTGCTCCTCCGACAGTTATAGTATTCTCTTACCGATCCATGAATTGCCCCATGGGCCTTTGATCTGGAACTCGATGTCATCGGGCGAAGCGGGAACATTAGGGATGTTGATCGAAAAGGTAAAATTCTTGTCTCCACCTGCAGAGACAAAGGTCGACTTGGCTGGGTCTGCGCTGACAAAATTGGCAAAGGTACCTGCAATGTTGCGTTAGATATCTCCTGTTCGATTGACGATAAGAGTGGTGGTGGTGGTGGTGTGGGATTGAAAGGGCGCACTAATTAAACCGGTAAGGCTTGTTAGGAACAGAAGTCTCCTGAATGGTGCCATGATTGAATTTGACCTTGATCCTGCGGCACTGCCCCGGATCTTGTTTATTTCAACCCTTTGTTTGACTCGCTGCTGCTACTCTAAGCAGAATGGCGCAAATCAACTATTGGCCGATGGACGTGCTTAAGAAATGTGTCAAGACGTTTCTTCATAGATTTGGTTAAGGCCCCGAGGCTCAAGAACAGGCGCGTCGTGAAACACCGCCGCCCCTTGCGCGCTGGTTCCTCAGGGGTAAATAAATCACGCGTCCCTGGACTACTTATTACCAGCTCTTCACCTGGCCTCACCTGGCCTACAGCAAGATATCAAAGTCAAGTTTGGGATATAGAAAGGGTTTTTCCCCAAGAACAAGTACGACGAAAGACTTCAACCATATCGAAACTGAACTTAGGATTTTGTAAGCGCTGCAGGCGCTTCACCACTTCAACGAAATATCCTACTGGAACATATTACAAGGACTGAGCCCCACAGTGTTCTATGACAGTCATCGAGTACTCTCGAAGTTTTAGTAATGACCAGGTCTCGCTATTTCCATTCCTTGTTATTGCTTAGCTCAATACGAAACCTCAGGCTCCGGATTTGATACTCCTCCAGATGGACAAAGTGGAATGCCTTCTATTGGAAGACTTGTATCGCCGGTCCCTACAAAATTATATGTTAATTTTACGAAGACTCTGCTGCTACGAAGTTGGCAGCGGTAGGTTTGCCTAAAGTCATCATATAAATTCGACTTGAATCTTCTTCAAACGTAGGTTTGTAATGTCTCCCTAATCATTTTGCTATCGTATAACACTCTCATCGTCGAACGTCCAGCTCCCTAGTCGAGGATTAATTCCTCTTGTAATTCCCCGCTCCTCCGACACCTACAAAGTAACCACCGCTACCTTGCTTTCCCGCATCAAGCTTGGAAAATTCTTTCCACATCTGCCCCTTCTCTTTCGCTTGAGAGTTTTCCGTGTCGAATAACTCCTCGTGCGTCGCGTACGCTGGAGGACTATCAGAAGATACATCCGTGATAGTGGCGAAGGCGGGATGAGTTTCTGAAGGGGGCTGGTATTGTGATTTTTCGATTGAAAGAGAGTTCGTGGGCTTTTGGTCTGAGAAAGGCGAGGCGGGGGTCTTGTCAGAGGAGGGCGACATGGGCATCTTTTCTGACCGCGACGGGACCTTTCCCGAAAGAAGAGGCGAGGTTTCGTTGAAGGGATTGGACTGAAACATGAGCGACTTGGTAGCGCTTGGATAGATAGGAGCGGCGGTAGGAGTGGAAGAGAAGGCGATTTTATTGGTAATGTCTTTGGCGAGATGAGGATGGAGGATATGGCTTGAAATGATCTGGAAGGTATTGTGTTGGTTGTTGTTGACGATGAGGAATATTTGGAAACGAGAAGGGGGCAGTGAGAGCCACGGTGAGTCCTTATTCACCCCTCCCCCTCGTCTTGATTCACAAGTTTTCATGTTTGTTCATCGACACGCGGCTGGTCTGAAACCTCTTCTTGGAAGGGAGGAAATCCTGTTATGATATTGACATCTCTCTACCTACATCTGTTACAAATTTCCATTCCCTCCATATAGCCCACTTAACAATCAACTCCGCACAAAATGCCAATTTCCACATTACTCCTTGCCTCTTTTCCTTCCCGCTCGACTTCCCTTCCTTAACGTACAAACTCATCATTTCCCTTAAACCCTCCTTATATCCCCTCCCGCATCTCCCACCCACAACATCAACTCCAACACCGCCCCTCCTCTCCCTCCTTCAATGTTTTCTCCCCCCAAACTTTCCCTTCACCTTCCCCCATACGCCCTCATCTTTCAAAATCGCAGCCGGCTGCACCTCGCGCGGCGGCGCATACCCTTCCCTACCCGTCGCATCAATCGGCGTGCTCAAACTCCCCTCGTGAAACTTCGAAGCACGATGCCCCTTATGCGTCTCCCCGGCAGTGCTGATCGCAGGCGCCGCTTTCTCAGGCACGTGGCCAGGAGGGGCACGGGCACTCTCAAGAATCCGCGTGGGACAGCGCGGTAGCGGGACGTGCGGGATGTCGGAGAAGGAGGTGATGTGGCTGGGGGAGGAGACGTCGAGGGAGACGTGTTGGGAGGAGTTGAGATCTGTTGTGCAGGAGATGTGGCGGGTGGACGGTTGAGGGGGACGATGGGGACCTGTGGGGAGGGAGGAGGGGAAGGTAACGTGGTGGGACATTGGGGTGGTGGAGTGATGGTTGCGGGTGAGGTGTTGTGGCGCCGGGGAGGTGTGTGGATGCTGAGGAAGTGGTGAGGTGGATGTTGGGATACAACTGTGTTTATGATGTGGGGCTCTTTACCAGAAAGAGTTTATACCAGAAAGCCAATTGTTTGATCTTGTACTGAAATACAAGCAGGAATTCTCGAGATCTTATATCCCCCCTTCTTCTCCTCCATCCATATCCCTACATCTCCCCAATCACGCATCTCCGCAAAGCCGTGATGTTTATTTCATTCCTAATTAACACCATGGAGGTATCATAAGGTGATTTTTTGGGATTTGCGAATCTCTCTCATCTTGATCACTTGGAGATCTGAATGTTCCAAATTCATTCATTTCCAACATCCCGAACTCTCTCAAAAGATATCTCACAAGTCTCCAAGCATTCACAGCTCCAACATTTTTTCCTTCACAAAACATCCACTTCTGGTTTGTTGAAACATCAGAGCCCATACATAAGCTTATCTATTCTATTGCATGACTCTCGCTATGATTAATTTTGTGGACTTGTGGGAGTGAGTGCGCGGGGCAGGTTCACGGGTTTTTGTTGGGTTTGTTGGTTTAGTTCTTGAAGAATCTTCCGATGGAGATGGGAAAGATGTGAATTTCCAAGACATCACTCATCCATCTCACCCACCAGTCCATCCCCCAAAGCTCTCCACCACGTTCCCAACTTCCCTACTAGGCTTTTTCAATAAACCTCGGATCCCTACTCCCCGTAATCGGCACCCATTTACTCCCACCTCCTCTCCTTCATCCGTGTCCTCTTCACTACTTCCCCCTCCCCCTCCCCCTCCCCCATCAGCATCCCCACTCCCACTCTTCAGCTCCCCTCCATCTTTGCCTTTACTACTGTCCCCCAAATATTCCTCAGCCGAGTACCAAGTCTCCGGCTCCGGAAAGGAGGCGTATGCCCCCTCTGGCTGTGGGGTCTCGTAGGCAGAGGTGTGTTGGGTGTGATTCCAGCTGTATTTGACGTGGGGAGTGGTAAGCTTTGCATTGAAGGGGCCGGATGCTGTGTGGCGGGACCTGTCTTTGACGTAGTCGGCAGATGTGCCTTTGGCGTCGTGCGTGGCTTCGGGAATTTTTGGGGGAGAGTCGGTGGGGTTGGATGGGGGTTTTTTGGATGGAGGAGTGGAGGGGGGAGGAGAGATGCCGCCGTGGACGTAGGGTATGCAGGGCATTCTTTGGTGTGTTTGTGGATTTGGAGGATGGTTTGGTTGTTGGATTATGAGAGATTGTGAGAGGTAGATGGCTGCAAATGAAAGGTGGGAAATGAGGAATGAAGAAAGTTTCGTTTGTTCTGTATTCGGTGACATGAAAGACTCATGGGTATTTGACGTTGTTCCATGATTGGTAGTCTTAGGGGAAAAGCAAGTTGACTCGTGGTACATCTGTGAATACGACAGACATTCACACTTTGTAGAAGTATATTGCGTGTCCAGCATTAGCGACTGCGTGAAGAAATAGCGCAAGAGGAATCAAGTAGAGAGTAGCCATACGAAAAAGCTAGGGCGACAGGAAAACGCCTTTTTGGGGTATCTTATCTCACTGTACTCCGATATATCCTCAAAACCAGCCCAACGTCCACAATGCCGGCAAATGCGGCCACCTCTCCTGCCAATCCGCCAGGATATCGGGCACCCTCTTATCGAAGCTCCTCTCTCCGTCCGCATCTTGCTTCCACCCGCGATCTCCCCTCTCTTCCCTAGCCGCTGCATTCAAATTGTCGGCTAGTTCCAAGATTGCTTTCCCGCCTACCAATGCTTCTTCGTGGTTATCTTTTATATCCACATTAATGACATGCACCGGTCTGTTTAGCCTCCCCTCCCTCTCCAAGAGATTATCGACCACGGCATCCCAACACCTTTCCTCGCATGTAAATACCACGTCTACCACCCCTCCCTCAACCCCCCCTGCCCCCCTGTCTTGGTTATGCTCCAGTCTCGGTTTCCCAATCGGCCAATCCTGCCATCTCTCCGGGCCCCACTTTACGCTCCTATTCCTTTCAATCATGTTAAGCACGCCATTCTGACGATACAGCGTCGGGTTCTTCGAGACGAGGTCACTATGCATGGAATCGTAGGAAGTCGTATTGAAGGGATATACGTTTGGTTGATGGATGCTGGGGCCGGGCAGCCGGACGAGGGAGCCGGTGCCGAAGGAGATGACAGGGTATGAGGCGAGGGAGAGGCGCAGGTGAGCTTCCATCGAGCGATTTTGGTTGCTGGCGCAGACGGTGCAGAACTTGAGTTTGAATCCGCCGGGGTCGTTGCGGGGGGTTTCTTGTGTGTCATCGGCGCCGTCGTATTGCGGAATGGAGTTTTGTTGAGGTATGGGTTCTGACGGAGGTGGCGGTGGAGGAGGTTGTAGAGGGGTCGCAGTGCGAGATGTTGCACGTGCTAGTCGAGGATCTGTTGCCATGGCCGGGGCAGAGATGTGGTCGGAGAAGGGTGTTTTCAAAGGTGACGACGCCTGGTTGTATCTGGGTCACCTCAAGACTGACATGGTGGTCATGTATTTCTAGGAAGACTAGGGATTAGCATCGAGGATAAGTATCCGACATCTGAGCTTCACGAAGATCCAATTGGCATCAGAAAGTTGCGTATGTAATATGAATATCCTCATTCTCGAAGGATAGGACAGCTCCAATAAATAGAATTCATCATTGGAATAGGGGTAGGACTGCAGTTTCTTGCGACTCACATCAGAACCATCTATCTTCACTGACTACCTATGAGACCAAATCCAAAGGTGACTTATGAAGAGAGTTGATGAGTTGTACCTTGGGTTTGCATTATTCGGTTATTGAAATACACACGTGATCGGTGTTCTGCATTCTTCCACTATTCTAGTGAGAAGCTAACAGGGCGCTTTCCATAAGCGGTCAAGCACACATCTGAAACACGTTTGCGTGATCTGGACCATCTATTTTTAAACGGCAACGGCTTTCCACCAGATCGAACATCATAAAGAAGAGCGCAAGATGGCCTTTTCACACTGTTTACCCTAGTGAATGCTGGAGAAGGAGACAATACCTTTGTTGTATATTGAAAGGAGTCACCAGCCGGATAGGAACTATATAGACAACCTCGTTCTGGCCACGCTGAGAAAGAGAATGCTATGTGGAATACCCAAGCGGGCTTCATAAACAACCTCTGACCCTTACATCTCCACCCACGTACACCACAACAATAAATAATTTAATCAACAAAACAAAACAAAACACTCCCCATCCATCAACGAGTTCGCTGGAACCGCCGCTGAGCCACCCCATTAAGTACTGAGACGTAGCATTATCAATCCTCTATCGGCATCTGAAACACACCTGGCCGAACCCGCCCATTTACTCGAGCAAGTCGAAGCGCCGGCCGTTCGGCTCAACCGACCTGAACGGTCCACCCATTATCACGGGATTCTTTATCTGATTCTCCTTTTGCAGCTTCCAAACTTCTGGAAGCTTTTCATACCAAGCGAGGTCTCATTCCAGAGAACTGTCTGTTGCTTTTGGCCCAGTGGCGACCTCGGCGGGCCTTGGGGTGGATGGTCTTGGGGCCCATCTAAGGCAGTAGTAAGTATCATCTGACGGTCAGCACACCCTCAAGAAGGCTTTCTTACGGCTGAAAGCTGCACGAATCGCACGGAATCTGCATTTGCGCCGCCGAGAGGCGCAGTCGCTACAAGGTGCTCACTGCTCACTGCTAACGCTTTCTCTTTCTAGACTCGGTGTTTTCGTTGAGGTACCACGCTTTAACAGCGCTGTGATTCTGGGCATCGCAGCTCTCCAAAAGGGACTTTTGTGGAAGCTAAGCCGCCGGACAGGTCTGGCATACACAGAGGGAGACAAAAGTTGGGTAATCAGGATATCAAGGCTGGCATCATGACGGCTGTGCTGTCATCCTCGCCGACCCCCAATAAATCTCCACATAATACTCAATCTCCACCGCCTAATCCGAGTTTATCATCATTACCTTCTATCAATACCAACACCTCGTCAAAAAGGACCACTTTACAACGCCCACCCTCTTATGCTAGGAATCGAATGTCGTCCTACTCGACGACTTCGAATAATTCGCAGAACCGGTCGCGCCCACCCTCACATGCTTTTCCTACGTTCCATTCAAGTCTACCATATGCCCTGGTCCGAGATTTTGCATATCCTATAATACATCCTAATCATTATGGCCCTCCTCCGGAAACATCAGCAGTGTCAACCCCCGCCAGTGAAGCTCCGCGCAGGCTATCAGATCCTTCAAATAGTACTTGGGATGGTGCAGATCCGCAATGGTCGGCAGGGCCATGGGGGGGTGATGGCTTCTTCGCAACTCAGCACCTTCCGCAGACAGCCTATGGGGATGGACCACCTTATAGTGAGGACGAGGATCTGCATAGTCCGGTGGTCGTAAGCTCAAGGCACAAAAAGCACAAGTCGACATCTGCGGCAATAGCCGGAGGTCAGACCAAAGGCAAAAGTCGGAATTCGAGACATGGCGAAGAAGAGGGAGAATATGATTTCAATGAACGAAGCTATTTTGCCAACGGTATCCGCATGTACCACATCGGGGAGGGCGACGAAACGGAGGGAGACCTGGTGACCTATCCCCCAGATCAAGCGCGGCAATCCTTACTAGCTCCTAGCACGTATGGTATTGCAGGCCAAAGAGACTCCCACTTCGCAACATTACCAAATCGATCGTACAGGCAAGACGAGATTACAGACTCGGATGACGATTCCTTGCTACAACCAGAAAATGGCAACGACTCCCGCTATTCAAAGGACTACCAGTTCACTATTGCCTCGCCGGATGAAGAAATGCACGGCAAAGCCGTCGCCCTCTTCGACTTTGAGCGCGAGAACGAAAACGAATTGCCCCTTGTCGAGGGTCAAGTCATATGGGTCTCGTATCGCCATGGCCAGGGCTGGCTGGTAGCCGAAGACCCAAAGACGGGCGAGTCAGGCCTCGTACCGGAAGAATACGTCCGTCTCCTCCGCGACATCGAAGGCGGCTGGACGTCGCTCAGCGGCGAAGATCCCACCAACAACGAAGACCGCAACTCGCCCATCCCCCTTTCACCCAACCCTCCAGACTCGGCCAACACGCCTACGCAACGCGATCCCAACCCAGGTCACTCGGCCCACAGCAGCCACGGCAGTAGATCCGATACGAAGGAGAACCGGCCGCCCGTCGTGAGCACGTTCTCGACCAGCAGCAAAGACCTGAGTCCGTATCCGCACCGTTTTCTGGAAAAGGAGAGGGGCCAGACGCCGCCGCTGGTGGTGCATTATGGGAGTCTGAATAATACGCCGATGGCGGGGAGTCCGGCGGTTGGGGTGGATCTTGGACGGGATGCGCATGCGGGGAGGGGGAGAAGTGAGGAGGAGCAGGAGGGAGAGACGGAAGACGAAACCGAAGAATCAGGCGGAGACGGGGATAGTTCGAGGGAAGATGTGCTGGAGGAGAAGCGGTGATATTATGTGTAAAGTCTCTAAGAGATCGTAAATTTTTTTTCTTTCCAGCGCTTTGGTTTATGACACTCGCTCCACATGATACCCGACCGGTCTTCGATCGTTATAGATAGTGATAGGATTAAAAAAAGGGGGGTTTTGGGGGGGAATTTCTTCATTAGCCTTTTGGGAATCTAGCCACAGGGGGGGTTTAGCATTATATATATATACATATATATATTCATTTCTGGCAGTACTTGTGGACGAGCGGTGGTTTCTTTAGTTCTACGATAGATGAGAATCTGGCCGGTGATTTTTTTTCCCCTGTGCCTGAAGATGCCTTTTGACCTTCGAAATGTTTTGAATATGGTCGGTATGGCGTTTTTTTGTTGTAGGTGGTGAATTGCACGGTCTGGTAGGTGGGTGGGAGGATGGGGGTGGGAGGGAAAAGGGGGGTGTGGTGGTGGGGGGGTTTTTTGTTGAGCCAACTTGGGAGGAATGCTCGAGTTGGGTTATTGGGCAGGGAGTGTGTGTTAATGATCGGTTCTCTATTTTCGTCTGTCTTGACGGTTGGTCTTCTTGTCAGGTCCTGGTCCCCCAATCCCGGTTTCCCCCCTCCAAAACCCAACTAAAATCCTCCTTCCCCCTCATACCCACGCTTTTCTCTCCCGCCAGCTCTTCAATCTTCGATCCTTCCTTGATGCCCCCCCCCTCCCCCCCCCCCCTCAGCCCCCCTCAGCCCCCCCCCCCCCTCCCCCCCTCCCACCTCCACCGCTCTCACACCCAACCACATACCCTCAACGAGGAATCATCCCCGCGCTCTTGAATCTCTCAAACGCCTTGAACCACGACGAAATAGGATCAAGCTCTTCCAAGAACCCCGCTGACCTGGCCTTGTCCAGACTCAGCTGCCGGTCGAGCGTCAAATAGTACCCGTACGAGTCCAGGAAGTCGGCTTTGAACACCGCGCTGCTCTTACAGCCAGCCTGGTCCAACACGTGCCGGTGCTTCTGGATGTACTCGCTCGGTTTCAGCACGGCCGAGTCATCATTGGTGGGGCCAGTGCCTTCAAGACCAAAGTAGGCGGCGAGAGCGGGCCAGCGCGAGGCCATGTTGGAGGGGGTGGCGGAGTCTGCAATGTTGAAGAGCTGGCCCCCGCCGGTCTTTTCGGGATGCAGGGCGGCCCAGATGGAAAGGCGGGCGATGATGTCTGCGGAGGCTTCGTTGAAGAGGGAGGCGTAGGCGGGCGCGGTGCCGGGGAATGGGACTTTGGCGCCTTTGCCTTCGATGAGGGCATAGAGGGAGAGGTAGGTAGCCCAGTGTGCGGTGAGGTTGAAGGCGCTGCCGTTGGGGGTGAAGCCGATCTGTTACGAGAGTGGGGTGTTAGGATGTGGTTGGATAATTTCGCTAATGGCGGATGAGATGTGTGCTACAGAGTTTCGTGCTGGGCTTACGACGGCATCGGGTCTGATATCACACCATGTCCACTTCTTTCCTTTGCTCTCCTTCTCAAGGACGTCGATAAGGGCGTAGTAGATGAGTTTGCTGCCTGCGGGCTCTGGGAGCCGTCCCATGGATTCTTTGAATGGAGCTGTGAACACGCCGCCTGGGATATGGATTCCATATCCCTATATTGGGTTTCAGCACCTCAACAAGACACCAATCTTGAGGACTATCTGACATTGGAGACTATACCTTGGTACCGCTCGGGAAAACGACAAAGATCAAATCCGATGACAAGCTGTTCAAGGCGCCGATAGCGCGCCGAAGCATCTCACGGTTGACTTTGATTTCCGCATCTCCATCGTCGTCTTGTTTGTAGGCTGTCAGATCATAATTTTGATCAGCAAAAGTCATCTCAACCATGTAAAGAGCATCCGACTTCTCCCTCAAACGTACCAAAGTAAAAGGCATGCGTGACATTTGCAATATCTTCTACTTTCTCCTTGAACAAGGCCGTGAAATCTTCAACCGTCTGTCCGGCTACCGCTAGATTCACGCCAGAGACCAGGTTGAGCTTCGGCCGCGACGGCGAGGGGCTTGGCCAGTACGACTCCGTGACGCTGAATGGTCTATTGATTAACGCGGTCACTTTTGAGAAGGTCCCTTGGAGAGGATAGTTGTCAAGGAGCTGGTCGACGACGCCCCAGCCGGCGAGGCCGGATGCGCCGAATACCAGTGCGTGAGCGCCCGATGGCATCTGGGATTCAGCCATAGGGCTTTTTTGTTTCAGATAGAAATCCACAACAAGTAGCTGTGTGCAGAAGCAGATTTCGTAGCGAGAAAGAGAAAGGAGGCAAGGACCAGTTTTATATTGCCCAGAGTTGCAGAGTCAGAGATAGGCGGTTGCGGGGTCTCAAGATTCCAAAGTGGTTATGGAATGCCTTTGGGGTCCCATGCGGACGAGAGTCAGACAAAGATAGTATGCTGCTGCTGCGTAGACCATCGAATCGACCCAGCATGCCAAGGAACGAGATGGACCCCGTACGATGTGGTTAGTGTGCGATGGATTGCCTCAGTTCTCAGACGTGCCAACGTCGCTAAGCCCCTTCAGGTTAGCGCCCTCGCTAAGCCCCTTCGGGTTAGCGCCCTGCTGACTTCGCAGCATACGGGCGGCACGTCTGAGTGCAAACCCCT
>JAABVA010000104.1_pt1 | contig 103497 bp, 104 predicted proteins | sample 5560331 | NCBI WGS metagenome assembly JAABVA01 (sample SAMN12812661, study PRJNA571458) | rock metagenome | isolation source: Antarctica rocks | place: Antarctica: Victoria Land, Mt New Zealand sud | collected 2016-01-07
AACTTCCGCTAACAAGGGTTTTGCGTCAGGCTGGCTGAAGTGCAAAATTCGAAATTAGTAATTCTATTGAACATTAATAATAAATTCAGCTTTTGTGCTTCAATTTCCCGCCCGAACGCAAAGCCCCAAAACGTTAGCGGTCATGGAGCATAAACCCTAAATCTTTGTATCTTCGAATTATGACACCAACAAATATTATACGTGAACTTGAAAGATTGCCACTGTCTGACAAGCTGTTTGTTATTGAACGAACTTTAAAGTCAATAAGGACTGAAAAAGAAAGAAGTTTGAAAGCTGCAGTTGATAATCTTTATGACGACTACAAGTCCGATAAAGAGCTGACTGTATTTACCCAACTGGACAAAGAACCTTTTTATGAAGCAAGGTGAGATTTGGCTTGTTTCGCTTGACCCAACTGTAGGTGCTGAAATAAAAAAGACCCGACCTGCAATTATTGTCAATGACAATACACTTGGCAGACTTCCTTTGAAAGTAATTGTGCCTCTAACTGATTGGAAAGGCAGATATGAAGTTGCTCCATGGATGGTAAAAATAGTTTCAGACAACCAAAATAAGCTGACCAAAGACTCATCAGCAGATTGTTTTCAAATTCGATCAGTTGCGGAAGAACGATGTATAAAGAAACTTGGCCAGGTTGACAATGATACAATGGAGAAGATTCGTGAGGGTTTGGCGACAGTCCTAAACATTAAATAGCCACGAACCGCTAACAAAGGGTTTGACACAGGAAGAACTTGCAGCAAAAGTAGGCACAACAAAATCTTACATTTCTAAAATTGAAAATAATGTAAAAGAAGTGCGCATCTCGACACTTCAAAAAATAGTTGAAATTGGTTTAGGCGGACAAGTGCAACTTTCTATTAAACTTTGATTTTAAAAAGTTGAATTTTACCTGATAAAAGAAGTATTTCCCCTAATTTGTTAGCTATCTTTTAATTGCTAATCCTACCTAAATGCTTAACAAAGATGCCACAAGAAAATAAAATAAGTTTCGATACAACCATCCTACAAATTGGAAACAACACCGGCATTTGTGTCCCTGATGAAGTTGTTGAAAAATTGGGTGCAGGAAAAAAACCACCGGTAATTGTTACGGTAAATAATTATGTTTATAGAAACACCATTGCGGTTATGGGCGGCAAATTTATGATTGGTGTAAGTGCCGATATACGCAACAAAACAGGAATTAAAGGCGGCGACGAAGTAACTGTGGAATTGGAGCTGGACAATGAACCGAGAGAAGTAATACTACCGCCTGACTTTAAAGTAGCCCTCGATGAAAACTTAAATGCAAAGAAGTTTTTTGAAGGACTTTCATATAGCAACAAACAACGTTATGTGTTACCAATCGGCCAGGTAAAAACAGAAGAAACCCGGCAAAGGAGAATTGAAAAAGCAATCCGGAATTTAAGTGATGGAAAAAAATAAACTTTTACGTTTATCAGGATCTGCAAATAACAGAAAAGAAGTATATGAACCAGATAATCATTATATTCTACTGAGCTAAGGATTTCTAATCCCGGTATACCTTTTTTGTGGGTGCAATTTTGGTTTTGCTGAATACATGGCTGGCTTATCGAAGCATAAAAACACAAATGTGAAGAAATAAATATCAGATCAAAAGAAATAATTGATACTTTTAGAACTTGCTGATCCTAATTATAAGGACAGGAATTACAAATTTCGTCAGCATGTAATTCTTTTTTATTTATCGGACTTGTTTTGTTTAATAATTAATTCTGGGCTTTTTTATCAGGATTACCACATACTGGTTTATAGGGTTTCTCAGTTATAATAATAAAGCGGTATCAGATTGATTTTTTAAAAAGATAAGAAGTATCTTAACCCATATGAAAAAACTTTTATTTTCTTTTATCTTTATTTTAGTAGCCCATAGTGGCTATTGCCAGTTTCTGGATTCTTTGCAGGTAAATGCGGGTTCAATTGGCACAATTGCAAAAAAAGGTTATCAGCCTTTGTGGCTGGTTTCTAACCGCTGGGGATCTATTACTGATCAGCAATATGACGCTTCAACCTACGCAGGATTTAGCAACACACACGTTTTTGGTAAAAAGTACATTAGCCGATCAAATCCGACCGGTATTGAACAACCCATGTTTTATGTGAAATATGGCGCTAACCTCATTAATAACAATCATTTTCAAGATGTTATTTTCCAGGAAGGTTATATAAAAGCCGGTTACAAACATTTGGAAATCCGGTACGGCCGTTTTAAGGATATTCCCGGAGAATCAGATAAAGACCTGTCCAGCGGATCATTAGGCGTTAGCGGTAATGCATTGCCAATTCCTAAAATTAGTATTGCACTTACGGATTATGTGAATGTGCCGTTTACCAACGGCTGGTTACAAATTAAGGGGCAGTTGAGCCACGGCTGGCTCGGTAGAGACCGCTATTTGGATTCATATTATCATGAAAAAACGTTGTACCTGCGTGCAGGAAAAAAAAGGTTTAAATTTTTTGTCGGCTTGCAGCATTATGCGGAGTGGGGCGGTAAAAGGGACAGCATACAATTAGTTAGGTCTTTTAAGGGGTTTACGGATGTATTTTTTTCCCGGAGCAATGCTGATGATGGTTCTGGTTTCGATCCAACGTCATTACAATATGCGTCTTATCATGCCGGAGACCAGCGGGGCGTGTTTGAACTTGGGTTTGATTTGGAAACTGAAAACCACTTCCTGCATTTTTATCACCAGACGCCTTTTGATGGAACCTGGGGCGTAGATATAAGAAATATTGATAACCTTTCTGGGATAAGCATTGTCCCCAAAAATGAAAAATCAGTGATAAAAAAATTATTGCTTGAATTTATTTACACCAAACAGGCGGAAAATTATGCTCCGCCCGATAATCGCCAGGCCTATTATAACAACGGGTATTATAGAACGGGCTGGGAGTATGACAACAGGATAGTGGGCACACCGCTGTTTATCAACCGGTACAGGGCGCAGTTCTATCCCTATTTTCAGCAAAGGGGTATTAAACCTTTTGATTGGAACAGTAACAATATTCCGGGGAATTCTAATATTATTTATAATGAAATCATTGGTGGGCACATCGGCTTGTTGCTTCAATTAAGTAATAAGTTATCTGGTAAAACCCTGGTTACTTATACAAACGGACAGTTTCAAAATATCGGTCCTAATTTAAGCCAGTTCTATACATTACAGGAATTGTATTACAGCCTTTCTAAAAGTTTAAAAATTTCAGCCGGGTTTGCATTGGATGCCGGTGATTTCACCAACAATATTGGCGGTTTAGTAGGCGTACATTGGCAATTTAAAAACGATTGGAAAAAATAGGTTTAGAATTTACCTGAAAAATCATTTTTCAATAAAAAATATTCTAATTCTTCATACTAAATATTCTGATTTTTGAAGGAAGCAGGCCGGGATTTTTTGTCAGCTTAATTTTACTGCCATAAAAACAGTATCAAATCAATAAAGCTTGAATGCTTCTTTTACCGGTGTTTTTTACTCATCCAAGTAAGTTTTTGTGTAAAACAGCTATTGATTACAAACTGCTGCATTTATCGCAAACGCCTGAAGCAGTTAAACTAAGTGATGCAGTTTTAAACCCTTCAGGCAGAGAAAAGGAAGGAATTTTCAAATTGTTCAAACAGTAAACATGCTTGCAACGTGTGCAGTTAAAATGGACATGCTCATCATGATGTTCGTGTTCATTGCAGGAAGAAGAGCAGAAAGCGTAATTAGCAGTTCCGTTCAAATCCAAAACTTTGTGGATAATCCCTTTTTCTTCAAACGTACTTAAAATGCGGTACAAGGTAACACGATCAGTTTGTTTCCCCAAAATTTCTTCCAGTTCCGGTTGGGAAGTAGCCATCGGGCGGGATTTTAAAATAGATAGAACACTAATCCGCGGAGCCGTTTTTTTAAGCTGATGTTTTTCCAGCAGTTCGTTAAATTCTTCGTTCATCGCCTGTAAATTTAATGCTTCTTTTATCGGTTAAAAATTATCATTGATCAATTCATGATTGATAAAAGCACCAGCCGTAGTGCCGGATGCAATGGCAGCAGCAAGCGAACGCAGCATATTTGAATTATCGCCGGCGGCAAATACGCCCGCAACAGTGGTTTTCTGAAAAAAATCTGTTTTGATCAAACCTGTTTCTGTTAACTCACAGCCTAATTCCTGCGGAATGGTAGTTGAAAGTTTAAAAGGGACTCTTGCAAACAAGGTTGTTAATGGAAATTTGCTGGCATCGTTTAAAACCAGATTTTTAATTTGTCCGTTTTCCTGTTCAATCATTTCTATTTCCTGTTCAACAATACTGATGTTGTGTGCTTTTAATTTTTGTGTCTGATCTTTCGTTAAAGTTGATTTTCCATTGGTAAAAAGAGCAAGGTCATTCGTCCAGTTATGAATCAATTTAGAAAAATCAACCCCGGCATCTCCATTTCCTAAAACCCCGATTTTTGTATTTCTCACTTCATAACCATGGCAGTAGGGGCAATGTGCAATTGATATTCCCCAGCAAGCAGCGAAACCTGCTATATCCGGCATTACATCAACTACTCCCGCAGCCAGCAGCAATTTTCTTGCGCTAAATTGTTCTCCAGATGTTGTGCTTACCTGAAACGTGTTTTCCTGTTTTATTGTAGATGCCGCTTTTGTGTTGATAAATCGAATTGTGGGATAAGCAAGCACCTGCTCCCTGGCTTTAGCTGCAATTACGGCAGGCGGTTCTCCGTCCTGAGTAAGCAGATTATGGGCATGAAGTACCTGTTTGTTGCATGGCTGGCCATTATCTATAATTAAAACCTGCCGCCTTGCCCGGCCTAAAGTCATTGCTGCTGAAAGTCCGGCATAACTTCCGCCGATAATAATCACATCAAGGTTTTGTTGGTTTTTCATTTGACTATTTTATTAAGTTGTTTTGAATGAGGAAGGTTGATCGTACATTTTCTGTTATAATTCCAATTGAAATAATGAGCCGTTGCAATTGTTATTCCGCCAAAAGGCAGAACAAAAGGTTCCAGGTTTTCCGCCAAAAACAAATGAACTGTGGCAATTATCGTGAGCCCGATAATCAGCAAAACTAAGGGTAAAAAGCTTCGGTGGATTTTATAAGATGTACCTATAGAAATTCCGGCTATCAATATAGATAGCAACACCATCAAAACTTCTGTCCGGTCTTTTACTAAAACCCCGATTCCAAGTAATGGTAATGCAGTGATAAGAATCGGAAGAAAAGCACAATGAATGGCACATAAAACCGAAGCCATGATGCCGATCTTGTCCAAATCTGTTTTCAGTTTCAATCTCCTCATTTATAATTGCAACTTCGTTGCTTTTACAAATGTAAGAAATTAGTTTTGATCAGAAAGATAATTTGAAGGTAAAAACAGATCGAACAAAATAGAAGAAGAGGATAATCTGAAGTAGATGCTTCTTTTATCACTCTAAAATAACCAATAAAAGCCTTGAATAGTCTCAAAGCTTTTGTTGGTTATCCCAAAGATTAAATAAAAATATAGTTCTATTTAGCAAAAACTTCATCTAAAAACAACCGCATGTGCTGCCAGGAACGTTTCGCGGCCAGTTCGTTATAAGCTGCACCTTTAGAATTATCGTTTCCGGCAGCGGGATCTGTGAAAGCGTGGACGGAATTAGCATAAAAAATCATTTGCCAATCGGCTTTGCTGTCGCGCATTTCCTGTTGAAAGGCCAAAACTTCTGCCTGCGGCTCATAAGGATCGTCTGCACCGTGGCAAACCAGCACTTTCGGTTGTATTTTTCCTGCGGTCCGGCTGGCGTCTTTTGATAATCCTCCATGGAAAGAAACCACGCCGCGGACCGGGAAATTAGCACGCGCCATTTCCAGTACGCCGGTTCCGCCAAAGCAAAAACCTATGGCAGCAATCCGCGAAGCATCTGCGCCGGATTTGATCAATTGCTGCATGGCCAGGTCAATGCGGTGCTGATAAGCTTTGTAATCTTTTTTGTAGAAGCCGGCCAGTTTCCCGGCATCGGCTGTGTTTTTCGGATAATTGCCTTCCCCATAAATATCGGCCACAAAAGCATAATAGCCTAATTTGGCTAAGCTTTCGGCAGTTTCTTTAGCGTGCGCATCAATGCCCATCCAGGCTGGCAAAACCAAAATGCCTGCTTTTTTTTGGATAGAGGATTCCGGTTGAACCGCAAACCCTGTGAGTTTTTGTGTCCCGTCTTGATACGAAACCGGTTTTAATTGTGCCTTTACCAATTGGACGCCGGCTATCAATACAATCGTAAACAGTAATGTTTTTTTCATGTGTCGAAGGTATGCTTCTTTTATCAGTATAATTTTTGTGTTGTAAAAGAAGTACCGGTAGGCAGATAAAATATGTTGATCTAAACTTGTACTCCTTATATAGTATGCGATGCTTCTTTTATCACCCAAAAATAGGAACAATCTTATATTAAGGTAATTTGATTTTGTACAACCGGAAAGGATATTCCACTTTATCTTTCCCGCCGTTGTATTTTTTTGTGGGCTTGATTTGTGGGCAAGTGAGGTATAAATAGCCATTTGCGCCAACTGAAAGCGTATCCGGCGAGATCAGGCATTTATCTTTAACCAGCGTTTCCAGTTTTCCATCCGCAGTAACGTAACGAATGGCTATGTTGAGAGAATTGGTGAGGTAAATATTTCCTTTGTCATCTGCAATCATACTATGTGAAACGCCGGTTTCCCCAACCGTTTCTAATTTGGGAGAAAGTTCTGCATCTGTCAGAGCCATATTGGCCAGGTATTCCACCAAAATACGGTACAACTTGGTTTGATTGATGGCCCGGAAATAAAAATATTTGCCGTCTTGGAGGCAAGCGTTCCGGGCGGAACCTTAATTATCGACAAAAACAGGAAAGCTGTTGGGAACGAACACAACAGGAGAGGTAATCTCCAATTGCTGTTGGGGAGGGCATTGTTTTGTATTATACATGAAGGCAGGTGCATTCTTTTACCAGTTTAAAACAAAGCAAACATTTCATCAGAATAAATATATTGCTGACTATCAGTAATATAAGTAGTAGTATTTGAGGTATTTATTTGATACAGATCCAAAAGTACCAGCTTAAAATTATAATTAATACTTTATTTAAGTAGTACAACTTAGAAAAACCTATAAAAAGATTGAATTATTTATCAAAAAAGTAAGGAAAACATCAAAATTTTAAAAAATCTGTCTAAATCTGCGTTTTAATATTTTGGATAAAACAGTTCTTTTTAATGGGGATTAACATATATCTAATTTTGTTGCTTAAATAGTTACTAATCTGTAAAAAAATATACTGTTACCTACATTAATTATTGATCTTGATCAAGATATGTTCTTAAATAATTTATTATACTATCCTTGCTTCAAAATATAGGATTAATATTTTTATTGCTAATGCTGCTTTGTTTTCAAATTACAGATAAACTATCAACCCATAGTTATATCTCTGTTTAGATTTTAATCGCCAGGTTAATTAGTTCGTTAACATTGTTTATACGTTAAAAAATAAAGTGAAATGGTTTTCAGAAAAAAACCATTTCTTTTTTTAGGACACTCAATAACCATCTTTCTCAAAAGTTAACCAATGTTTTCTGTTCAATCTGTTTATTTTATTATTACTGCCTTATGAGAAAAATATTTAAATATAATTCAAAATAATATTTTAAAAATGTATTTCTTCCTGCTTACATATTTTCTTAAAAAATACTAAATTAATATATACCAAATATTGATTAACAACGAATTAACTAATTATTTCTGTCAAAAATAACTCTGATGATTGGCATACCGTAGAAGCCAGTCAAATAGCAAAACGTCTAAAAAACAGACAAAGTGTTGAGAAGAAAGGACAGCGATAATTTTTCATGCCACCATAAGGGTTTACAATTACGGTTCCCTTTTATTATCCCGGCTACAAAAGTTTTCTTGTTTTTACCGATTAGCTATGGCAGTAACTACTTGGCACGGGCTAAAATTTAATACCTAAACGCAGTAAATAATTGAGTATGCAAAAAATTTTTACGATTAGAAAAATTACATTTTGTTTAAGCTTTTTTGGTTTTATCATCTGTGCAAATGCACAGGTAACGGTAGTAAACGGGCCAAGTGATGCCGTTTCAAACCCTCCTGCCAGTGCTTCGGCGGTTAATCAGATACTTAGCCCCGGCAACAATATTTCTTTAAAAATAGGCACTGCCAGCACTGCCACAGATATCTCCTACCAATGGTACAAAATAGACAATACAGGTGTAAAGCGATTGGTACAAAACGGCAGCGACAATACCCTGCGGGAAACACCATCCGGGGCTGGGTACTATACTTACCAACTTCTTATCAGTAATTCCAATCAGTGTTCTTCAGATATTTCTGATCCGTTCAATGTTTACGTTCTGCCAGCCCTGGCCCCAACAGTTGCCGCCAGTAACACGACGGTTTGCGCCAACGGGACCAGTACATCAGTACTGACCGCCAATCCCGGCAGCAATAAATACGCTTACCTCTACCAGTGGGCTTTAAACGGTAATAATATTTCCGGTGCCACTTCATCCGCTTATACTACACCAACCAGTATTTCCGGCACCAACACTTACACCATAAAAGTAGCCTATGCTTTAAGTTCTGCAACCACCGGAACTGCAAGCCAGGTCATCAATGTAATACCCGTCCCAGCCAAACCTACTGTTTCTGTAGGTCAATAATTTAGGTAAGTAAAAGAAGCTAACCAACTAAAGACCATGCCAGTAAACAGACTTATATACTTCATTTCCTATCTGGTGCTAGTATTGGTTTGTTTCACGAGTATGCATGTTATGGCCGCAGCTCCTCCAAAGCAGGTTGTTATTATATGCGAAGGCACTGTAGCTGTTATGAATGCTGCCACTCCCAATGCTATAAAATATCAATGGTATCTGGATGGACAGGCGATAACAGGGGCAATTGATAACAAATATGCGGCAGGAAAAGCAGGTGTCTATAAAGTTGTAGCACTAAACAGTCAGTCCTGTGCTTCTGAGGCTTCTGATGAAATAACCGTAATGATTGAAACTATTGCTAAAATTGATTTTCCTGCCTTGGCTGACAAGACAATTGGCGACGCTCCATTTAAGCTGAAAGCGGCTTCTGCACGACCCATTACCTATACCGCTATTCCGGCAGGTATTGTGAACATTACCGGTGATGTAGCTACAATTATTGGCATCGGAACAGTTGAGATCACGGCTACCGTAGCCGGAACAAATATCTGTACAAATGCAGTTACAGCCAAACAAACTTTAAAAGTGAAAAGTATAGCCACGTTTGCTACGTTGGTCAATCCTGTTGACCTGGCTATCGTAACCAGTTCAGAAAACCGAAAGGTTAATATTGAAGAGCCGTTTGAATATACACTTTTGATAAAAAACCAAAGCACTACTGACGCAACACAAGTAAGCGTAACGGATACTTTACCTGCCTCACTCAGTTTTGTTTCTGTAAACAATGCCATGGATGGAAAAGCAACTTATGATGCCATTAGTCATTCCTTAACCTGGAATATGGACGAGCTAAGGGCCAATGCTTATTCTGAACTCCGTTTCTCGGCCAAAGCAATACAGCATGGTACCATTAAAAATATGGTAAAAGTAGCATCAGTTGAGAAAGACAGCAACCTGGCCAATAACATTTCTATTGATTATAAAGACATCCCGGGCATTACTGTCCCTAACGTGTTTACGCCAAATGGTGATGGCCGGAACGATACTTTCAATATTCCTGATCTCACCCAATATAAGCAAAATGAACTCATCATCGTGAACCGCTGGGGTGGAAGTGTGTATCAGGCCAAAAACTACCAGAACAACTGGACGGGCGACAAGCTGGACGAAGGGACGTATTTTTACAGCTTAAAAGTAGTAAACAACCAGGGCGTGCAGGAAGAGTACAAGGGCTACGTGATGCTGCTGCGTGCCGCAATTTAAAAAAATACAACCTCACACAAAGGTAAACGTACAATATTAGGAAAGCATAAACCATGAGAGAAAGCGGTTTTATAACAAAAAAAGCCTGGCTGATTACTGTTTTTATCCTTGGTTTTTTCGGGGCAACTGCCCAGCAAAACGCACAGTTCAGCCAGTATATTTTTAATGGTTTGTACATCAACCCGGCTTCAGCAGGGGCAAAAGAGGATTTTTATCTGCACAGCTTTTACCGCTCGCAATGGACGGGTGTTACCGGCGCGCCGCAAAGTTTTTCTATAGCTGCGGACGGAACGATCAATAATGAAAAAGTAGGGCTGGGCATCTTGCTGGCAAAAGATAAAATCGGTGCCCAAAACTCCATCGCCGCTTATGGTAATTATGCTTACCGCCTGCAATTGGGCGTTAGCGGCAGCCAGCATTTATCGTTTGGGATAGGTGCAGGTTTGGTGCAGTCGGGCGTAGATGGTTCCAGGCTGAGCGGTCTGCAGGAAGGCGACAATGTCATTCCCATCGGAAACCAAAGCACTATTTTGCCCGATGCGCGTGCCGGCGTTTTATACACCAGCGATAGTTTTTTTGCCGGTTTTTCTGCTGATAACATGATTGCCAAATACTGGAACCGAGACAAAAGCTTAATCGTTCCCATACCTCAGCCGCACTTTTACCTTACTGCCGGAACCTTGTTTTCTTTAAATGACGATACCAAGATCAAACCCTCTTTCCTGTTGAAAAATGCTGCCGGAGCAACCAGTTTGGATGTGAACGCTTTTTTAATCATGGGCGACCGCACTTGGATCGGAGGAACCTATCGCACTAATTTAAAAGTTTTTTCCAATGCTTCGACTATCGGCAGTTTCCAAAACGGAAGTGCCTTGGTTGCCCAGATCGAATTTTTTGCCACCAGCAAACTGCGTGTCGGCTATGCGTTTGATTATTCATTGGCCACTTACAGCGGTTTCGGAAATGGCTCTCATGAGTTGTCGTTGGGTATTTATCTCAGCAAAAAAGCTACCCAAAGCTTTTCTACCAGCAGCTATTTTTAGGGTGGTAAAAGAAGTATGTATTTCGCCATGATGAAAATTGTAGTTAGAAGTTTAGTAAGTTTGTATGATAATTTTATCTAAAATATGGAACTTACTTTTGTGCCATTTGATCAGCTTAAAAAATTATATCCTGATGAATGGATATTATTAGGCAATCCTGAAATGCAAAATACAAATGTTTTAGGCGGAACTTTGATTTATCACAGCAAGGATAAAAAAGAAGTTTGTTACATTGGGCGTGAGAAAACAAAAGAATTTTCAAAAGTAACAATTGCTTTTGCCGGTGATTTAAAACAAGCAAGAAAAATTGGAATCTTAAAACGGCAATGAGCACATTTATTTTTGAGCGCAGTTCAGATGAAGATGTTATTGTGATAAATGCCATTATTAAAGGTAAATATGAATTCAGGCTTGCTTTAGATACTGCTGCAACACATACCACAATTGATAGTAATGTTTTATATTTTTCTGGCTACGAATTAAAAGACAGCCTGGGAGAAAAAGAAATAGAAACTTCTAACGGTATTGTTGTTGTTGAAATATTTGAAATTGAAGTATTAGAGTCTTTAGGTATTAGTAAGATAAACGTCCAAGTTCAAGTTTATGATTTTTTAGCCCATGGTATTTTATCAGATTATGATGGTGTAATTGGGTTGGATTTTTTGCAAGATCACAAGGTTTGTATAGATTTTAGAACTTCGGAAATTATCGTTGATTAACAAACTTTGACTTTCCAAAAACATACTTCTTTTACCACAGCAAATTCTAAATAGCACAATTGCTGTTTGCAGAAACTATAAACGGCTCCAATCGTTAGCTTTTCAATCCAAAATATTGTTATGTCGAGAACTGCAACCACGCCGCTCACTATTATTAAGGTTGACGGATTTTCCTCCTTCAAAGCTGAAGATTTTTTAGCGGCAGAAGAACCGCTGGAAATACGCCTCGGTTATGGTTCCGCAGAAATCCGTCAGCAAAAGAGTATCTCGGTAACGATGCGAACACCGGGAAATGATTTTGAACTGGCCGTCGGTTTTTTGTTCACCGAAGGGATTATTGAAAACATTGGCCAGGTTGCTTCCATCAAACATTGCAACGGCTTGCACGAAAATGTAGTCCGGGTAGAATTAATAGACGGTTTAGAATTGGATATGAGCAAGCTGGAACGCAACTTTTACACCACTTCCAGTTGCGGCGTTTGCGGCAAATCATCAATTGATGCGGTAAAAACAGTATGCCGTTTGCAGGAACAAGCTGCGGGTGATCTCCAATTTTCTTCGGAAGTTATTTATCGCTTGCCGGATGTGCTTCGCCAAAACCAATCCATCTTTAATAATACTGGTGGTTTGCATGGCTGTGCGCTTTTTGACAATAGCGGGAACCTGCTGCTTGCCCGCGAAGATGTGGGCCGCCACAATGCTTTGGATAAACTGATCGGTGCCTCACTTCAACAAAACCTGTTTCCCTTAAATAATTACCTTTTGCTGCTGAGCGGAAGGGCAAGTTTTGAGCTGGTCCAAAAAGCGTACATGGCCGGGATAAAAATAGTGGCGGCGGTTGGCGCACCTTCCAGCCTGGCTGTAGAAATGGCCAACGATGCTGGTATTACGCTGATTGGTTTTTTACGCGGAGAAAAATTTAATATTTACTCAGGCGAACAAAGAATTAGTTTAAAAAGTTATGAATTAGTAGTTTAACAAGATTTTGTCATTTCGACAGTAGGGAGAAATCTTCATCAAAGCGATAGGTTCACCAATTTTATGTCGACAAAAGAAGCATCGAAAAATTAATGAAGATTTCTCCTTTTAGTCGAAATGACAACAAAAAATATTAACAAAAAATGAAAATACGCATTAAAGAAAACACAGTACGGTTGCGCCTTTCCAAGCCGGATATAGACCGGTTCGGAAAAGATGGTTATTTGGAAGAAAAAACCGAATTTCCGGGAAGCACTTTTACCTACGCCATTCAGAAATTGTTTGATGGCAAAAATCTTGATGCTTCTTTTACCGATAAAAAATTGACACTCTTTGTTCCGCATAAAATACAGGAAGAATGGATCAGTACGGATGTGACCGGTTTAAGCCACCAGTTGCCTGTTGGCGAAAATAAAACGCTGTTTTTACTGATTGAAAAAGATTTCCAATGTATTGATGGCGCGGCAACAGAAGACCAGACTGAATATTTTAATAATCCCGTAAAAAACTGTTGATATGGAAAACGAAAAAACAACACAACCGGCGGCAGAAAACCCGGAAAAATTTATCGGTTTAAAATTAGGCCAACCGGCTGCTGTGGCGGCTGGCGTTCAAGCAGTTGTTGTTTCTGCTGAACATGTTTTCGGCCAGATGCCAGTAGCGCGCGGCATGAAAGCACTTTTAAAACTAAACCAGAAATTAGGTTATGATTGCCCAAGCTGTGCCTGGCCTGATCCGGATGACGACCGTTCCTCTATTGCCGAGTATTGCGAAAACGGGGCAAAAGCCGTTGCCGAAGAAGCCACAACCAAAAGTTTAAAAATACAGTTTTTTGCAGAAAATTCTGTTGAAGATTTAGCGAAGCTGGATGATTATCATATTGGTAAAGAAGGCCGGGTGGCGCAACCCATGTTTTTGCCGGAAGGAGCAACGCATTACCAGCCGATTACCTGGGATGATGCTTTTAAAAAGATTGCATCGCATTTAAACAGTTTGGAAAGCCCGAACGAAGCTGTTTTTTATACTTCCGGCCGAACAAGCAATGAGGCTGCTTATGTTTATCAATTGTTTGCCAAGGAATATGGTACGAATAATTTGCCGGACTGCTCCAATATGTGTCATGAATCTACCAGTTTTGCTTTGGCACAAACCCTTGGGATTGGCAAAGGATCTGTGAAACTCGAAGATTTTTATGAAGCGGAAGTGATTATCATCCTTGGGCAAAACCCCGGGACCAACCATCCGCGTATGCTTACTGCTTTGCAAAAAGGAAGGTCTAACGGTGCAAAAATTATTTCGGTGAACCCATTACATGAAGCTGGATTACTTGGGTTCAGCAATCCACAGAAATTTAAAGGCGTTATGGGGATCGGTACCAAACTGACCGACATCTTTTTGCAAGTAAAAATCAACGGAGACCTTGCCCTGATCAAAGCCATCGAGATGCTGTTGCTGGAAGCGGAAGAGCAGAAACCGGGTTCCGTTTTTGATCTGGATTTTATCAGGGACAATACGGCCGGTTATCAGGAGTTCATTTCCGAAGTAAAAAAATATGAACTTGCTTATTTGTTGGATGTTTGCGGAATTTCCATTGAACAGGTACAGGAAGTTGCAGCACTTTTAAAGAAAAAAAGTAAGATTATTGTTTGTTGGGCGATGGGGATTACGCAGCACAAAAATGCTGTAGCAACGATTAACGAAATGGTCAATCTTTTGCTGCTTAAAGGAAGTATCGGCAAGCCAGGTGCGGGTACCTGCCCAACGCGCGGCCACAGTAATGTTCAAGGCGACCGAACAATGGGTATTTTTGATAAACCACATGAAGCCCTGCTGGACCAGATTAAAAAAATACATGGTTTTGAGCCACCGCGCGAACATGGTTTTGATGTGGTTAAATCCATCCACGCCATGAACGAAGGCAAAGCGAAGGTGTTTTTTGGGATGGGCGGTAACTTTTTATCAGCCACACCCGATACCACTTATACCGCGGAAGGCTTACGGCAATGCAATCTAACGGTGCATGTATCTACCAAACTGAACCGTAGTCATTTGGTGCATGGCAAAGAAGCTTTGATCTTGCCTTGCCTTGGCCGCACGGATTTGGATGTGCATGATGGCATGACACAATTTGTATCCTGCGAAAACTCGATGGGCGTGGTGCAAATGTCTAAAGGAGTGCTCAAACCGATTTCTAATGATCTACTGAGTGAGCCAGCGATTGTGTGTAGATTGGCGAAAGCTACGCTGGGAAGCCAATCAAAAGTGAACTGGGACTTGTACGAAAAAAACTACGATTACATCCGCGACGACATAGAAAAGGTGATTAACGGTTTTGAGGATTATAATAAGAAAGTCCGTATCAAAGGCGGGTTTTATCTGCCAAACGGCACGCGTACCCGGGAATGGGACACCACAAACAGCAAAGCTAATTTTACGGTAACGGAACTGGTTGTAGAGCCGTTGGAAAAAGACGAGTTGCTGATGATGACCATTCGCAGCCACGACCAGTTCAATACAACGATTTATGGTTTAGACGACCGTTACCGCGGTATTTACAACGAACGCCGGGTTGTTTTTATGAACCCGGCCGATATTCTAAGTGGTGGTTTTGAGATTGGCGAAGTAGTGGATTTATACAACAATTACGGGGACAAAGAACGTTCCGTAAAAGGTTTTATCATCGTGGCTTATGATATTCCGGAGCGTTGTGTGGCCACCTATTATCCTGAAACCAATGTTTTGGTACCGATTAATTGCGTTGCTGATCAAAGCAACCAGCCCACATCCAAATCCGTGCGCTTAAAAATCAGGAAAAGTGCTTTGTTTAATGCACCTTTTCCCGTTTAAAAAATCAAATTAAGATTTGAAAAAACGGGCTATAAAAGAAGTACCATGCTTCTTTTATAGCATAAAAATCGGAACCGGTTTTTGCATCATGGAAAAAATATTAGTGTTGATCAGGAAGACAGAACAGGAAACTAGTGTTAATTGATAATACTTCTTTTATCATATAAAAAATTTATTATTTCAATTAAACCTAAGCACAATTTTTGCACTCTTCTGTTAATAAGCATCAGCTATTTTATTAAATATAGTTATGAAAACTTTATCTCGTTTTGCAGTTTGCACGCTATTATTGTCCGGAATATTGGGTGTTCAAAATATTGTATCAGCACAAACTACAAGGGCGCAAAAGAAGCAGGCAAAAACTGATTCTGTCAAAAAAATGGTCAATAGCCAAAGCTATGTTTTTATGGCGCAGTTTGCAAATCCGTTAGGGTGGAGAACTATTACTTTAAATTATGATTATGATTTGGTCATTTCAAAAGACTCTATTGATAGTTATCTTCCGTATTATGGCCGTGCTTATGTTGCCCCAATCAATCCAAATGACCCGACAGAAACAGGGATCCAATTTAAAACCAAAACATTTGATTATAAGAATGACCCTTCAAAAAAAGGTGGCTGGGCAATAACAATTGTACCGCATAATGTAAAAGAAACACGAAAGTTTATACTTGATATTTCAGAATCAGGATATGCAACTTTAAATGTAACCAGCAGCAACCGTCAGTCTATTTCTTTCAATGGTTACATTACAGAAAACCTCGCCAAAAAGAAAAAATAGGCGATAAAAGAAGTATGGTCAAAACTTGCAATCAATTCTCTACTTCTATAGTACAAATTTTATTAGTGTTGGGTCTGGCTTCGTCTTCTTTCAAAAACAAATTAGAAATTACAGAATCTTTTATGCGGTACAATTTTCCGCCTTTGCTGTTTTTAAATGTGAAATTTTGTAATTCTTGTTGTATGCCTGCAATTTGCGGTGTGTGCGTAGTTGACAAGACAATATTAGTGCGTTTTCCCTTCCGGTTGATGTCAATATCGGTATAATCATTATCAGCATAAAGTCCGAAAAAACGAATTTCCCCATTCGCAGCAGTTTGAATATGGTAATCTTTTTGCTGTAAAAAAGCAGTGACCGTAGCTGTGTTGTTTTGGATAATATATTGTAAATCCTTGTAAGTAAGCAATTGTTTTTGTGCAGAACAATGCAACAATGCAACACTAAAAATAAAGGTTAATAAAGCTTTCATTATTCTAATTTTTGCATTTTTTGTTTAGAGCCTGTTTAAATTTATAAAAGATCCTTCGGTATGCTCAGGATTAATGTCAATGCTTCTTTTACCCTATAAAAATTGGTGTCTGCATCCATTTAAATAAACCAAAAACCAAATGCCTGCCATTTTTTAGGTGATAAAAGAAGCATAGAAAACGTATTGAACAAATTTTAAACAGGCTCTTAATCTTAATATCTATTATTTAAAAGGGTTTTCTTCTTTGTGTCTATTTTATTGCTGGTATCTTGTACAGCTTTGGTGTTATCAGCAGTTTTGGTTTTTGGATGTTCTGAGCAGGAAATCAAAACCAATAAAGCTAAAAGGATAAAGGCGTATCTCATGTAAAAGCAATTAGCAATCAAATTTAATCTATCTTTTCAAATTCATGATTGTTTTTATGTGAAATAATATAATTAAAAATCATATTTAATCCATTCAAATCTTCTTCGATGTTGATTTCCAGTGTTTCAATTTCCTGAATGATATTGCCTGACTTTTTTTTTAGGTCAATAAGCTTCAACTTCTTTTTTTTCAGTTCGGTTTTTAGATTATAGTATATAGAATAATTTTCCATGAAAGAATTTACGGACAAATGATAATTGTGGTTTTTAATTATTACGTAAGTAGGATGTGCTTTGATGGATTTTCATGACCATTTGACTTCAAATCATTGTGCAATAGTTAACGCAACTGATATAAAAACTACTACTAATCAATGTTTGATGATGAATAAAGTTTTTTTAGAAATCGTCCCTGTAAATATCACTACAGCCGATTTTATAGATCACAATTTATCCATGCCCATGTATAAAGAAGATAATGGTTTTTCCATGTTTTTTTTAACGGAAGATGATTATTGCAAATATTTGAAAGATTTGGAAAATGAAAGCAATATTTTTCTTTCTGAATATTGGATGGTCAAAACCAAAGAGCTGATTGATAAAAATAGATTTATTATCAGGGTTATAACTGTTTTAAACAATGCACGATCCCAAAAAAATCCTGCTAAAGATTCCATGCAAAATTTTTATAACCATAAAAAGAGCATTTGATCATAGTACTGTTTTTAGGACCGGCCATACATTTCCAGCAATTATTTCGTAACCTTTTGCATTTGGATGTACGCCATCAGCTAAGTTCAGCAAGCGGTTTCCGGCAACGCCATGTAATAAAAACGGTACAAAAGCCATGCTGTTCCTGTCTGCAAGTTGTCTGAAAATTATTTTGAATTCTGTTAAAATATAACCTGTTAGAAAGGAAGGAAGTTCCATGCCCAGCAGGACTAATTTTACCAGTGGTTGCTTTATTTTGACCAGATCGATAATGAACTGTAGGTTACTGACGGTTTCTGTTACGGTGATGCCACGCAGAATATCATTGATGCCGAGTTCGAGTACAAAAACATCTATTGGCTGATTGAAACTGACAATCCTGTTTTTACCTCCTGCAGAAGTTTCTCCGCTCAAACCTTCATTAATTACCCGATAAGGAAGTTGAAGTGAATTTATTTTTTGCTGGATCAGGGCAGGAAAAGACTGGCTTTCGGGCAAACCATAACCAGCAGTCAAACTGTCTCCAAAAAAAACAATATTTTTCTTACTTTCAATGTTTTCGTTCAGGTAAATGTTTTCTGCCATATGTTTCTGTAATAATAGATTTTTTTGAACAAAAAAAGTGCCTCTAAAAGAAGCACTCCAAATTAGTCAATTAGCCAAGAACTCAATTGTTATGTTCCAGTCCGCGGCCGGTTTTGTGCTGAAGTTCGTCAATTTTTTTTGATGCTTCTGCTTTATTCAACGTTTCATCTACTTCAACACCTGCCTGATCGGATAAAGTTTTTAGATAAGAGTGCTGCGCACCTGTCATTGGCTCGTCTCCTGTAGTCCAGGTGTCAGGGTCTTTTATCGTATTGGTGTTATCTGTTGCTTCGTTGTTTTCAGGCTTGTTGTTTTGGTCCTGGTCATCCAGGCTTTCGTCTTTTTGCTTGCTCATTTTAATATATTGGGGTTTTAAAATATTGAACTTAAATCTATATAAATTGTTTTGCCTTGGCTTAAATAAAGCTAAAAATATTAGTTATTTTACCATTTTAAGAAAAGTGCCCAACTGCTCTTTCATTTTACGGCGGTCAACAATAAAATCTAAAAAACCATGTTCCAGCACGAATTCTGAGGTTTGAAACCCTTTTGGCAGATCCTTTTTAATCGTTTCTTTAATCACCCTTGGCCCTGCAAAACCAATTAATGCGCCCGGTTCGGATACATTGATATCACCCAACATGGCGTAAGAAGCAGTCACGCCGCCGGTTGTTGGGTCAGTCAATAAAGAAATATATGGTAATTTCGCCTGAGAAAGCAGTGCTAATTTGGCTGATGTCTTGGCCATTTGCATTAATGAAAAGGCTGCTTCCATCATCCGTGCCCCGCCGGATTTGGAAATCATCAGGAAAGGCAGTTGGTGCTGGATACAATAATCAATACTTCGTGCAATTTTTTCCCCCACAACAGAACCCATCGAGCCGCCAATAAAGCTGAAATCCATACATGCAATCACAACTTCTTGTCCGTTGATTTTTCCATAAGCAGATCGGATGGCATCCTTTAAACCTGTTTTAAGTTTGCTTTCTGCCAAGCGGTCAGTATATTTTTTTGTATCGACAAAATTTAAAGGATCGGCAGAAATCAGGTCAGGAAAAAGTTCGGTAAACTCGTTATTGTCAAAAAGAATAGCAAAATAGTCTTTAGAGTCAATACGCAAATGATAGCCGCAATAATGGCAAACGTATTGGTTTTCAACTTGTTCCTTATAATGAAGCGGCTTTTTACAATTGGGGCATTTGTTCCAAATGCCGTCAGGAGCTTCTTTTTTCTCTTGAGTAGTGGTAATAATTCCTTTTTCTTCCCTTTTAAACCAGGCCATCTATACTGTTTTTATGGCACAAATTAACGAAAAAAATATCCATCGCAGTTTTATCAAATGGGAAAACGCGGAGATATAAAACCTTTAACGCCAAGACAATCGATTCCACGCAAACCTTAATATTTTAGATTTTATTGCGGGAATATGTATTTTCCTTAACTTCGGTATTTAAAAGAACAATCATAATTATGGAGCTTAAAAACTTTAAAGGTGTACTGCATGGCGATCAGGTACAGCAATTATTTGAACTGGCTAAACAGCATCAATTTGCTTTGCCCGCAGTTAATGTGGTAAATACAAACACGATCAATGCAGTGATGGAAACTGCAAAAGCAGTCAATTCTCCGGTCATCATCCAGCTTTCTAATGGCGGAGCTCAGTTTTATGCCGGCAAATCATTAAATAACGATCAGTTGCAGGCTTGTATTTTGGGCGCGGTTTCGGCTGCAAAGCATGTGCATTTACTGGCCGAGCACTATGGTATTGCCGTTATTTTGCACACAGACCATGCCGCACATAAGTTTTTACCTTGGATTGATGGTTTGCTTGCCCACGGCGAACGTTATTTTGAGCAGCACAACAAGCCTTTGTTTTCATCCCACATGCTGGATCTGTCTGAAGAACAGATTGAAGAAAATATAGAAATTTCTGCAAAATACCTGGAGCGGATGTCCAAAATGGGCATGACCATCGAAATAGAACTTGGTGTAACCGGCGGGGAAGAAGATGGGGTAGACAACTCGGATGTGGACAGTTCGCGTTTATACACACAGCCCGAAGATGTAGCGTATGCTTACGAACACTTGAGCAAAGTGAGCGACCGCTTTACTATTGCTGCTGCTTTTGGCAATGTACATGGTGTTTATAAACCTGGCAATGTAAAATTACAGCCTATTATTTTGCACAACTCCCAGGAATATGTGAAACAGCATCTCAATTTATCAGCAGAAAAACCAGTTAATTTTGTTTTTCACGGCGGATCAGGTTCTTCACAGGAGGAAATCCGTGAGGCCATTTCTTACGGTGCCATTAAAATGAATATTGATACCGATATGCAATGGGCGTTCTGGGAAGGAGTACTGGATTATTATCATGCAAACGAAGGTTTTTTGCAAACACAGATTGGCAGCCCGGGTAAAGAAGATGCACCAAACAAAAAATATTATGACCCAAGGGTTTGGCTGCGCAAAGCAGAGGAGAATTTTGTAAAACGTTTAACAGGTGCTTTTGATGACCTCAACTGCATTAACGTAAACGAAAAGTTATAAGCTAAGCATAATAAAGCAAACGCCATTGTTCCTGTTACGATGGCGTTTTTTTTTAAACAAAAGATTGATTTTATCTATAGGCCTGTTTAAAATTTGTTCAATATGTTTTCTATACTTCTTTTATCAACTAAAAAATGGCAGGCATTTGATTTTGGTTTATTTAAATTTAAACAAACACCAATTTTTATAGGGTAAAAGAAGCATTGGCATTTTTTTCTTGTATCAATTTAAACAGGCTGTTAATAGATTGTGCGAATTTCACTAAGCGGTAACAGCACTGGCTAAAAAACACGATGACATCCACAAATCTCATCCTATTGATGCCGCAAAGAAAAATCATCAGCGTAAATTAAAATCAAATCAGGTATCTACAGAAAAAAAAAGATGAATATTGAGGTAAATAAAGTGACTGATCCGGAGGTTTTGCAAAAAGTATTTGCCATCCGTAGGGAAGTATTTGTTGACGAACAAAATTGCCCGCCTGAACTGGAGTGGGAATATGAAGATGAATCCGTTCATTTCTTAGCCATTGTTGATGAAGAACCTGCGGGTGCTGCACGCTGGCGGAAAACTACAAACGGCTATAAGCTGGAACGGTTTGCGGTTTTAAAAGAGTTCCGTGGTTTGGGTGTTGCCCAGGCTTTGGTGAAAACTGTTTTAGCGGATTTGCCGGCCGATGCTGATTATGTTTATCTGCACGCCCAAATTCCAGTGGTTTCTTTGTATGAGAAGTTTTTGTTTGAAAAATTAGGAGAAGAGTTTGAAGAAGCTGGTATCCGGCATTATAAAATGGTGCTGCAGAAGTAGTTTTTATTAACCTTATTTTAGGTCGATAAAAACAGTATGCTTCTTTTATCGACTTAAAATTTGAACAAAAAACAGCCGCATGATAGCATACAGCTATTTCCAAAAATAAAAATAGAATTACGATTGCGGTACAGGTTGTTCCACTTTTAGTTCTTTTTTGTAATATGGGCGGATGATCAAACGTGTCCCGCCATTATAACTGATGTAACTGCCCAGCCAATTGATAAACACAACGATTTTATTTCGAAAGCCCATTAGTAAAACCAAGTGGATGAACATCCAGGTAAGCCAGGCAAAAAAGCCTTGAAATTTAACTTTTCCTAAATCTACTACCGCTTTGTTCCTGCCGATGGTTGCCATAGATCCCTGGTCATTGTATTTAAAACTGACCGTTGGCTCGCCTTTAATCAAATGTAAAATATTGCCTGCCAAGTGTTTTCCCTGCTGGATAGCAACGGGTGCCACGCCGGGCAAACCTTTTGGCATCGCTTCCGAAACACTGGAAGAAACATCACCGATGGCAAAAACATTGTTCAGGCCAACTACCCGATTGATTTCATCGGTAGAAATACGGTTGCCACGCGCAATCTGCTCTTTAGACAACCCTTCCGGAACCACGCCCATCACCCCAGCAGACCAGATTACAGTTTTGGTTTTGATTTTTCTGCCGCCTTCAAACGAAATTATTTCGCCATCATAAGCTTCTACTTTTACACCGGTAAGCACTTCCACATCCATATCTTCCAAAAATTGCTGTGCTTTTTTAGAAGCCTGCTCAGACATGTTGGCTAATACTTTCGGCAGAAAATCTACCAAATAAACCTTCATTTCTTCTTTTTGCAATTCCGGATAGTCTTTGTTCAATATGAAATTTCGTATTTCTGCTATAGAGCCGGCCAATTCTGCACCCGTTGGCCCGGCACCTACAAGCACAAACGTTAAGTACGGTTCGCGCTCTTCTTTGGTAGGTAATAATAAAGCAGTTTCCAGGTTTTGTAAAACGGCACTACGCAAGTTCAAAGCCTCCACAATACTTTTCATGGGAAGGGCATGCTGTTCAATCTCTTTGTTTCCAAAAAAGTTGGTGGTCGAACCTGTCGCAATGATGAGATAATCGTATGGTATTTCGCCAATTGTAGTTTCGATACTGCTTTTATCGGTATTGATTTTTTGTACTTCTGCAATCCGGAAACGAAAGTTCTTTTGTCCTTCAAAGTTTTTCCGCACAGAAAAAGCAATTGAATCTGCTTCCAGGCTTCCTGTGGCTACCTGATACATCAGTGGCTGAAAAGTATGATAATTATGCTTGTCAACCAGTAAAACATCCACTTCTTTGTTTTTCAGGTTTTTTGCAAGTTCTATCCCGCCAAAGCCTGCGCCGATAATTACGACTTTAGGAAAATTGTTGTTGTAATTTGATTCCATATTTTAATGACAGAGTTATAGGAATTCTGTTTGAGCTAAAATACATAAGCCGCTTTGAAAAATCAAAACGGCTTTGAATTAGGAGATTGAGATTAGTTTAAGTCCTTTTTTCCAAAATCCACAATAACCGGTGTGGCTACGCAGATGGAAGAATAGGTACCGAAACAAACACCTATTAATAAGGCAAAAGAGAAGCCGCGGATCACTTCCCCGCCAAAAACAAACAGTACGATCAACACAAAAATCACCGTTAAAGCAGTGATAATGGTACGGCTTAAAGTGCTGTTGATAGCTTCATTGATAACCACTTTAGGATCATCTGCTTTGGAATGACGCAAACCAATAAACTCACGGATCCTATCAAATACAACTACCGTATCATTGATTGAATAACCAATAACCAATAAAATTGCGGCGATGAAATTCTGGTCAATATCTAATGAAAAAGGAAGTATCCCATTAAACAGGGAGAAGAAACTTAATACTAATAAAGCATCATGTGCCGTAGCAATCAAAGCACCTAAGCTAAATTGCCACCTGCGGAAACGGATCAAAATGTAAACCGCAATCACCAGAATAGCAAATATAACCGAATAGAACGCGCTCGTTTTGATGTCGTTGGCAATGGTAGGGCCAACCTTCTGCTGGCTCATGATCTGGCTTGGGTTGTTTACTTGTTTTAAGCCCTCTTTTAATTTATTCTCTGCTTTGGTATCTGCAGTCGGCGAGTTATCATCAACCAGATAAGTTGTGGTAATACGGAGTTGCGGCTTTGTCGTCCCAAAAGTTTTAACTTCTGTTGTTAAGTGATAAGTTTTATCTAATACTACGCGCACTTGTTGTGCATCAACAGGTTTTTCAAAACGGACTACATAAGTTCTTCCTCCTTTAAAATCAACCCCATAACTAAATCCCCTGGTGATGATAGAAATCAAACCGGCAAGAATAAACAAGCCTGAAAAAATGTAAAACTTAAACCGGTTTCTAACAAAAGCGTAATGTGCATTTTTGAAAGTGTGCGCACTCCATGGACGGGAAAAACTAATGTCCCAGCCCTTTTCAAGCATCCACTCAAAAATTAAACGGGAAATTAAAAGTGAACAGAACAAAGAAGTAATGATACCAATTAACAAAGTTGTGGCAAAACCCAAAATCGGTCCTGTACCAAAAACGTAAAGGATTACACCGGTTAAAAAGGTAGTGGTGTTTGAATCCAAAATTGATGGCATAGCATGTTTGAACCCATCTGCTACGGCGATCCGAATAGATTTACCTTGTGCCAGTTCTTCCCGTACACGCTCGTAAATCAATACATTTGCATCAACAGAAATACCAAGCGTAAGCACGATACCAGCCAAACCAGGCAGGGTAAGTACTGCCCCTAAGCTGGCCAGTACACCAAACAAGAAAAATATGTTGATAAAAACAGCAACGACCGCAACAGTACCTGCGCGGTTGTAATACAAAATCATGAACAACAATACCACCAAAAAACCAATGATACAGGATAATATACCTGCATGTATCGCTTCCTGGCCTAAAGACGGGCCAACAATTGCTTCTTCCACAATACGCGCCGGAGCAGGCAAACGGCCGGCTTTCAACACATTAGCCAAATCCTTGGTATCATCTACCGTAAAGCTTCCGGAAATAGAAGAAACACCACCGGAGATTTCATTTTGAACGGTTGGTGCAGAATAAACGCTGTTGTCCAACACAATCGCAATAGCTTTTTTATTGTTAGGATCTGCAGCAGCAGCGGCAGTAACTGTACGCCATTTTGCTGCACCATCTGTATTCATGGTCATTTGTACTTCCGGGCTGCCTTTCTGGTCGTAATCGTTACGGGCATCCGCAATCACATCTCCAGCCAAAACCGGTCCGCCATCTGCGCTGTTTAACTTAACTGCATATAACTCTACACGAGGGATTTTATCGCTGAAACGTTGGCTGTAAGTATCATTTAGCGGCATCGCTTTTACGCCCCACATAAACTTAACATTTTGTGGGATCACTGCTTTTACATCAGCATTTGCCAATAGTTTATCCACTTTAGCTGTATCGCCAACGGCTGCAAAACCTACAACGGGGCCAGGAACTGCCTGTATGCCGCCATTTTGAGAAGCGTAAACATTCGGCCGGAGCATGTTTTGGTTAAGCAACGGGCTGCTGATGGCAGGATTGCCGTTTTTCAAGCTTTTTGCGCTGGTATCTGTTAGCTTGCTTTTTGCCACCTTGTTTAATAAGCTGTTATTGGCACCGGTATCTGCTTTTGCAGAAGCTGTTTTTACAGTAGAATCTTTAGCAGTAGTTCCGGTCAGCTTTGCTTTGGCTGCCAGGATATTGTTGACATTGCTAAGCAGGTTAACAATTTCAGCATTGTCAAAAGTTTCATAAAACTCCAGCTTGGCCGAACCTTGCAATAATTTACGCACCCGGTCTGTATTGCTTTCAGAAATTCCCGGCAGTTCGATCAGGATACGATTGCTTCCGCTTTGCAGTTGAATGTTGGGTGCCGTAACGCCAAATTTATCGATCCGGGTCCTTAAAATATTGAAAGAACGGTCCACCGCACTTTTGGCTTCATCCTGCAAATAACGTTTTACTTCATTGTTGGAAGCATCAAATTTAATGCGGCTCTGGCTTTCTTTGGTAGAGAAAATAGCAGCCAGTTTACCGTTTGGGTTCAGCTTTTCGTAAGCGTTTACAAACAGCGTGATGTAATCCTGCTGACTGGTTTTGGATTGAACTTCTGCATTGGCAATCGCCTGGTTAAAAGCTTGGTCCGTATTGTTGTCTGATAAAGATTTTACCAGCTCGGCAAGCGAAATCTGCATCGTTACGTTCATTCCGCCTTTCAAATCCAAACCTAAAGCCAGCTCTTTTTCTTTGCAGTACTGATAAGTATGGTTGAAAATAGGATATACCGGTTGTGTGGAGATAGAATCGAGGTAAGATTTTTCCTTTTCAGGGTTGCCTTTAGCATAATTTCTGGCATTTTTCTCTACGTTTTGAGCCACCCAAGTAAAGGATAGCTGGTAAAGGCAGACGATGGCCAGAACAATGGCGAAGAATTTAATTACTCCTTTACTTTGCATGTTCTGTTAAATGTATTTGTTGTTTATGGGTTTTTTAACAAGACGGCAAAGCTAACAAAAAAACGCAATTTTGGTTTTTTTATGTGATAAAAGAAGCATTGCAAGTCAGGAGCGGTTTAGGGTGATAAAAGAATAGGAAAACGGGTTTTTTTCATCCGGAGAAAAATCTTCGCGGGATGTTTCCTGCCAGCTTTGAAAATCAATTGACAGAAAAAATGTGTCCCCATCAAAATCCTGATGAATTTGGGTTAAATAAATCCGGTGTGCCAGCGGTAATACCTGCCGGTATATTTCTGCCCCGCCAATCACAAAAACTTCATTTTCCTGCTGAGTCAATTGTAAAGCTTCTTCCCAAGAAGTAGCAATTTCACAGCCTGTAATCTTGTCAACACTTCTGCTGATTACCACATTTCGCCGGTTTGGAAGTGGCTTACCAATCGAATCGTAAGTTTTTCTCCCCATAAAAACAGTATGGCCGGTTGTCAACTGTTTAAAATGTTTCAAATCAGCAGGCAAATGCCAGATCAATTGGTTGTTTTTTCCGATAACATTATTGGTTGAAACAGCAACAATCAAAGAGACGATCATACTTAATTTACCGTCAGTTTATTGTTGCTCACATCCGCATCCATCCAAATGCCGCCATTAATAGAAACCGAAGCTATTTTTTTTGCCGATAAAAGAAGTATGTTTGCTTGTTTCTGGTCTTTATGCCAAATTTCCGGCGTTTGGTGGATAATTTGATTCGTGCCATCTGTATAAGTAATGACAACATCAAAAGGAACGGCAAAACCGCCAATGTTATCAATGATCAAATCGTACCCTTTTTTAACGGGGTTTAATTTTTGGATGGAAAGATCGATGTAATTGGCAGAGAAAAACCAGTTGTTCCAAAACCAATTGAGGTTTTTGCCGGATGCATTGTTTATCGAGTAAAAATAATCCCAGGGGATCGGATGTTTGCCATGCCAGCGCGACATAAATTCTTGCAGGCTTTTCTTAAAAAGTATATCGCCAAGCATATCTTTTAAAGCTAAATAAGCTAAAGATGGTTTGCCATATTCATTATCGCCTAAAATATTTCCCGGTGTTGATTCCCCTCGTGTGATAATAGGTACTTGTATTTCTTTTATGGACGGATTTCTGATCCAGCGGTTAACCCTAAACTGTTTGTAATTTCCCGCAGCTTTGGTATTACCTACATCAGCTTGTGCAATCAGATATTCAAACGTAGTCGCCCAACCTTCGTCCATAAAGCCATAGCTGGATTCGTTCGTGCCCATATAAAACGGAAACCAGGTGTGCGCAATTTCATGTTCGGCCACAAATTCGGAAAAAGCAGGGTCGCGATAAGTTTCATCATTCACCATCATCGGATATTCCATGCCCGCAAAACCTTGCACAATCGTGGTTTTTGGGAAAGGATAAGGCACGCCCGGCCAGTTTGCAGAAAGCCAGTTGAGCGCGTGCTGGCCGTATTTTACCATCTGATGGAAATCTGCCGAAGTATCATTATAAGCTGCCTGCACACTTGCCCGTCGGTTGGTTTTTTCATCTACAATCGTGCTGCCGGCATCCCAATCGTAATGATCGCTCATAGCCAGCGCAACATCTGTTAAATCGTTTGCTTTCCATTTCCAGGTATTGGTTTGATTTTGAGCAGTAACTACATGATTTGCCAGTTCGTTTTTTGTGGCGATGCGAAGAACAGAATCGGATGTCATCGATTGATTTAGCCTGCGGGCATATTCCGGCTGCAAAACTTCACCTGGATTTTGCAAAGTCCCGGTCGCATAAACAATGTAATTTTTAGGTACAGTAACCTGGAAAGTGTAATCATTAAAATCGTTGTAAAACTCACGGCCACCGGTAAAATCCAATCGGTCCCAACCATTATAATCATCATAAACTGCAACCCTTGGATAATAATAAGCCAGAAAAAAAGTCGTGCTGTCTATAATTCCTTCGCGGCCTCTTTGCGGAGAAATGTAGAAATGCCAGCCCACATTTAATTTGATTGAATCATTGGGTTTAAGTGGTTTTTCGAGCGCAACATTTTGCCAGGTAAAATGGCCTTCATTGTCTGGTAAAGCCATTTTCTTCCCATTGACCATAAAGTTATCGATCACAATACCATTGCTTAAAGTGTCTTGGTTTGGGCGGTTTCGGGTATTTGCAGCACCACGTTTATGAATATTCTGGATAAGTTTCATCACCAGTTCGTTCAAAATATTCGGACTGTGATTGTAATAAGTAATTTCTTCCGTGCCGGTTATTAGACGGTTTGGCGGTGCGGCAAAAATTGTAATGTTGTACCTGGCCGAGTTTTGCCAGTAATTTTTTCCTGGTTTTCCGTTCATTGTCCGCGTGCCTTTTTGATAAGCCTGCTGCACATCGTCCGGCATTGATAGGGTTTGCGCTTTGCTTTCGGAAAAAGATAAAAAAGTTAGTGCCGAAATTACTGAAGCAAGGATTTTAGAACGATTTAAGAGTTTCATTTTTTAGGTGATAAAAGAAGCATCAACATTTATTCAAAGTTTTATACAGCAACTTGCGCTTTAATATGCGGCATCGGATCATAGTTTTCCAGCGTAAAATCTTCAAACTTAAAACTAAAAATATCTTTTACTTCCGGGTTGATCTTCATAACCGGAAGCGTCTTTGGCTCGCGGCCCAACTGCAGGTTTGCTTGTTCCAAATGATTGTTGTAGATGTGCGCGTCGCCCAAAGTATGGATAAAATCTCCTGGTTCAAGATTGCAGACTTGTGCCAGCATCAGCGTAAGCAACGCATAAGAAGCAATGTTGAAAGGCACGCCGAGAAAAATATCTGCGCTGCGCTGGTACAACTGGCAGGAAAGCTTCCCATCCGCTACATAAAACTGGAACAAACAATGGCAGGGCGGCAAGGCCATTTTGTTCACATCAGCCACATTCCAGGCAGAAACAATCATGCGGCGCGAATCCGGATTGTTTTTTAACTGATTGACTACCTGACTGATCTGATCAATATGACTGCCATCTGATGTTGGCCAGCTTCTCCATTGATAGCCGTAAACCGGGCCAAGGTTTCCCTCCGCATCTGCCCATTCGTCCCAAATTTTTACGCCGTTTTCTTTCAGGTATTTGATGTTTGTGTCTCCGCTTAAAAACCAAAGCAGTTCGTGGATAATAGACTTTAAATGCAGTTTTTTGGTTGTCACTACCGGAAAACCTTGCTGTAGGTCAAAGCGCATTTGGTAACCAAAAACACTGATCGTTCCGGTGCCGGTGCGGTCGTGCTTCTGGTTGCCGGTTTCCAAAACATGGTGCATCAAATCCTGGTATTGTTTCATGTTGATTTTTGTATGATAAAAGAAGCATTACAGCAGCACAAAGAAAAATAATCTATTTTTGGAATCCTATAAATGTTCAAAAGTAAGCAGCAGAATTTCCATGATCACCTTTCCAAATGCAAAAATTAATATCGGCTTAAATGTGATCAATAAGCGGGAAGATGGTTTTCACACTCTAGAAACCATTTTTTATCCAATTAAAATTTACGATGCACTGGAAGTGGTTTTGAGTGAGGGATTGCATTTTACTTCTTCAGGAATAAGTATTCCCGGAAGCGCAAGGAACAACTTGTGTTTGAAGGCGTATCATCTCATCAAAAAAGATTATGATTTGCCTCCGGTAAATATCCATCTGCATAAAAATATTCCTATTGGCGCAGGTTTAGGCGGAGGGTCAGCCGATGCCGGTTTCTTTATCAAACTACTAAATGATGTTTGCAGAATCGGGCTGGTTGTTGAAGAAATGCAAAATTATGCCAGGCAATTAGGTGCCGACTGTGCTTTTTTTATCGATAATAAATCCGTGTTTGCTTTTGAGAAAGGAGACAGGTTTCAGGAATTGCAGCTTGAACTTTCTGCTTATCATTTAGTTTTGGTGATGCCGCCTGTTCATGTTTCTTCCGCAGAAGCTTATGGCGGCGTTCAGCCCCAGGCTTCAGAAAATGATTTACAATCAGCTATCAAACTGCCGGTAAAAGATTGGAAAAGCCTGATCAAGAACGATTTTGAAAAATCTGTATTCTTGCATCATCCCGAAATTCTATCGATAAAAGAAGCATTGTATCATCAAGGCGCGATTTATAGTGCGATGAGTGGGAGCGGGGCTGCCGTGTTTGGTATTTTCAACAAAAAACCTGATTTGCAGGAATTGGAAAAAGCAAACCAGGTTTTTTATGATGTTTGATTTTTAAAGCCCGGCATCATCGGTTACGCCGTGTCCAAACCCTTCTACCCAGTCGCGGCCTCCCCGGCCTTTTGCAATGGCGGTAAGCAAACGATTGTGTACAACAGCGGCAAAAGGCATTGGTGTTTCGCTTTTTTGTGCCAAGGTGAAAGCTAAACGTGCATCTTTCAAACCTAATTTTGCTTTAAAACCAATCGGTTCATACTGTTTATTGGCAATCAATTTACCATAATTTTGGTAAATGGGTGCATTAAATATAGTAGAACCAAAAAAATCAGCCATTTTTTTCGGATCAATGCCGTTTTTTTCGCCTAGTGTAAATGCTTCGGCCATCATTTCCATGGAAGCCATAATCATAAAATTACCGGCGATTTTAACCACGTTGGCATTTCCGGGTCCTTCCCCAAAATCCACAACACCTTGGCCCATACTTTCCAAAATTGGTTTTGCTGCTTCTTTTATCAATGGATTTCCGGAAGTACAGATCCATAGCTTCTGTGCTGCTGCTGCTTCGGGCCGTCCAAAAACAGGTGCGGCCAGATAATGCGTCCCGTTTTGCTGATGAAGTTTATCCAATTTAACTGATGTTTCCGGTGAGATCGAACTCATGGAAATATGCACGGCACCTTTTTTCAGGGATTTCAACAATCCATTTTCTCCGCTTACTGCTTCTTCCAAAATCGCGTCTTCCGCCAACATCGTTACCACGTATTGTACTTCGCGGGCAGCTTCTTCAGGAGAGTTGCAAACGGTACTTTCAGCTTGATTCAATTTATCCGCTTTAGAAGCTGTGCGGTTGTAAACCTGCAACTGATAACCTGCTTTCAACAAGTTTTTGGCCATTGGCAAACCCATGTTGCCCAATCCAATAAATCCAATTTTTTCTTTCATTTTAATCGCTGATGTAATCCCTGTCTTCTGCACTTAGTGTATCATAAGGAGGTTGGTTATTATTTTGATCTGTATAATTTGTATTGCTTGCGGCGTGTGCAGGTCTGTTTGCCAGCAGCAAACCAAGGATGATTCCTGCTACCACGCTTCCGGTTAAGATCACCAATTTGGGCAGATATAAATCCCAGAATAAAAATTTAAATTTTACCTCATCTGCATTCTGCATCAAAACGATGGTAATCAATACAGTCAGGAAAACGACAAAAAAAATTTTGGCTTTCATATTTAATCAGGCAACATAAAGTTGGAACAGGATGTTTTTTAAAACAGCAAGATATTGTGTTTTCTACTAACTCTATAAAAATAGGGTTTGTACTTCTTGTATATCTTTTGCTTTATTGTCAATATGCTTTCTTTCAAATTTTAACATTTCTACAATACATATTACTGCTTGGGATTTTAATTTTTTAAGATTTATAGTTCGTTAAATCTAAATAAAATAGGTGCTGATATTACATTAGCTGAGATGTGTTAATATTTTGATTAACAGTGTGTTATATTGTTTTTAATTAATATTTTTCTTCTATTTCTAAAAATATTAGCTAAATATTTGTTTCTTCCTTCTTTTACTTCAATTATAACTAACCATCGAATTTATAATAAATTCATAATTAGCGTTTTATGATTTTACTTTTTTAGGACAGTTAATATTTTTTTAAGAATTAACCCTTTTATTTAGCTTGTTTTTTCATTTTGTAATTTGCAATTTTTTGTTGTGCTACCGGAAATAAAAAGATGGTCGAAAGGATCAGAAATGCACCGATCCAGAAACCGGCAGTCATCTTTTTTAAATCATCAAAAAAAACAAAAGCTAGGAGGATGCCATAAACTGGCTCCAGGTTCGTGATTAGGGCAACGCGAAATGCAGACAATTCCCGCATTACAGAAACACCCGCAACATAGGCAACAGAAGTACAAATAGTGCCTAAAAGAAGCAGATAAACCAGATCATCCTGTTTTAAGGATAAGCTATTTTTAAAACCTCCAATAAAAAACAGGTAAACGGAAAGCCAGAAAAAAGCCCCGGAAAGTTCGTAAAAAGCAATTACCGGTGCAGGTTTTTGCTGAACTAATTGTGAGTTTATGATGGAAAAAATACTTGCGGCAGCGGCACTTATCAAACCTAAAATTATCCCCTTAGTGTATTGAGTTTCAAATTTAAAAATAAGAACGACACCGGTGATAATCATTAATCCGGCAAAAATTTCCAGCCTGGATATTTTTTTATTAGTAACTAAAGGTTCAAAAATTGCTGTAAATAAAGTCATGGCCGAAAGGCAAACCAAGGTTACAGAAACGGTGGAAATTTTGATCGATTGAAAAAAAAGAAGCCAGTGCATTCCAACAAGTGCGCCGGTAAAAATTAGTTGAAAGAAAGATTTCCAATTAACTCTAAAATCAACCCTGGCAAAAATAAAGTACAAAAACAGGGATACAAAGGCAATCAGCAGGCGGTACCAAACTAAGTAAACCGCCGAAACGGATATGAGCGCGCCCAATATCCCGGTAAAACCCCAGATAAAAACAGTAGCGTGCAGGATGAGCAGATTTTTTTCCGACACATTAACAGAAGTTTTAAATTTCATTATTTGGGGGCCTTTTTAAGCAAGTAAATGCCGAGGATACCAAAAATAATATTGGGTATAAAAACAGCAACAAGAGGCGGCAAACCTCCTTTTAAAGCAAAAACCTTTGAAAACTGTACGGTTACAATGTAGGCGAAACAAAGGAAAATCCCAATCCCCAAAGGCAAACCGATCCCGCCGCGAACCTTGCGTGAGGACATAGCCACACCAATAAGCGTTAAAATGTAGGAAGACAGCGGATAGACGAACCGCTGGTATTTTTCATACAAAAGATCCACCATTATGCCAGTACCCCGTATTTTTTCTTTTTCAATGTTAGCATTTAATTCCTTCATTGGCATGGCATCATACAAGTTGCTGTGCGCTTCAAAATCAACTGGTTGCATATCTAAAACAGTATCTTTTTTAACGCCGCTGACCATTTTTTCTTTTAAACCGTTGACGTATCGGATCGAGTAGTCCATCATTGCCCATTTTCTTTTCAGCGAATCATAAACAACACGTGTGGCCATGATCTTTTCTTTCAGCGAATCCTGTCTGAATTTTTCTAAAGTGAACTGGTAGCCAGTATGTAGGGTATTATCAAAGGATTGCACATAAACAAAAGTTTCATTGTCCAGCTTGATGTGCACTTCGTTTTTCAATTCCGAATTTCCACTGTTGACGTAGTTATTTTCAAAAGTTGTTTTAAGCCGGTTGGTGTTTGGAATGATGTAAACATTAAACACCAGCGAAACGATAAAAATGACAGATGCAGCCACTGCATAAGGCCTTAAAAACCGGCTGAAACTTGCTCCTCCGCTTAAAATTGGTACGATTTCGGTTTGATCGGCCATTTTTGCCGTAAAGAAAATAACAGCTATAAAATTGATCAGCGGGGATAAAAAGTTGAGATAAAAGGGTATAAAGCCGAAGTAATAATGGGTTACAATGTACCAGAAACTCAAATCGTGCTTCAAAAAATCATCCAGCTTCTCAGAAATATCAAAAACGACAATAATCACCAAAAAAATACCCAAAGTAAACACGAAAGTGCCGAGGTATTTATTGATGATATACCAATCGATAATTTTAAGATACCGTTTTGTTAGCTTTTGCATTACAAGCGCTGGGCCAATTTTTTAACCATATTGTTCTTCCAATCATAAAAAGTTCCAGCAATAATTTGTGTACGTGCTTCTTTTACTAACCATAAATAAAAGTGCAGGTTGTGCAATGTAGCAATTTGGGCACCAAGCATTTCGCCGGAATGGATCAGGTGGCGAAGATAAGCTTTAGAGTAATTTATATCGGCAAACAAAGCACTTTGCTCATCTATAGCCGAAAAATTGTTTTTCCATTTTTCATTTTTGATATTGATAATCCCATCTCTGGTAAACAACATTCCATTGCGGCCGTTTCTGGTTGGCATCACACAATCAAACATATCAATACCCAAAGCAATATTTTCGAGCAGGTTGACAGGTGTTCCTACACCCATCAGATAACGCGGTTTATTTTTGGGGAGGATGTTGCAAACAACTTCTGTCATGGCATACATTTCTTCGGCCGGCTCTCCAACAGATAAACCACCGATTGCGTTGCCTTCCCGATCAAAAGAAGCAATTACTTCGGCAGATTCTTCGCGAAGATCCTTGTAAACGGAACCTTGGACTATCGGAAATAGCGTTTGAGAATAACCGTATTTTGGTTCGGTCGTATCAAAACGGTCACAGCATCTTTTCAGCCAGCGGTGCGTCATATCGATAGAACGCCGGGCATAACCGTATTCGCAGGGATAAGGCGTGCATTCATCAAAAGCCATGATGATATCGGCTCCAATGATCCTTTGCGTATCCATCACGTTTTCCGGTGTAAACAAATGTTTTGAGCCATCAATATGCGAACGGAAAGTTACGCCATCTTCCTTGATTTTTCTTACTTCTGTTAATGAATATACTTGATAGCCGCCACTATCTGTTAAAACAGGTTTGTCCCAGTTGATGAATTTGTGCAATCCACCGGCTTGTTCTATCGTATTTAATCCAGGCCTCAAATACAGGTGATAAGTATTTCCCAGGATAATTTCCGCTTTAATGTCATCGGCCAGTTCCCGCTGATGCACTGCTTTTACGGTTCCGGCTGTGCCTACAGGCATAAAAATCGGCGTTTGTATCGTTCCATGATCCGTTGTGATTTCTCCTGCCCGGGCTTTGGAAAGAGGATCAAGGGCAATCTGCTGAAACTTCATTTATATACACCGATTTTGCTGCAAAAGTAGAAAATAAAAGTATTTTAGTTTCTGTTTATTGCCGGGTAGAGACGGTAATCCGGTTTCTTTTTAAGAAATTCGCCTTCCGAAAATTGGTCTTAACTTTGGAATCACTGGTCCCTCATTTACTGTTTGCGCTGTTTCTGCTTTGTTTTGTTATCCAGTTTTATTTCCTGGTTTACCAACACCTTCAGCTAAAAAAAACAGGTCAGGCAGAGGAGTTTTCCCGGCAAACCTTACCCATTTCCGTTATCATTTGTGCCCGCAACGAAGTACAGAATTTGCAGGAAAATTTGCCTTTAATCCTAACCCAAAATTATCCTGATTTTGAAGTGGTTGTGGTGAACGACTGCTCCAGCGATAATTCATCCCACTTGCTTGAGCAGTTCACGATTGATTACCCTAAGCTGAAATTGGTAACTGTTTCTGAACACCGGCGTTTTAAAACCGGTAAAAAGTTTGCTCTGACCATGGGCATCAAAGCGGCAAAAAACGAACATTTGCTGCTGACAGATGCCGATTGCAAGCCGAATTCCGAACATTGGATCCAATTGATGCAGGAAAGGTTTACGGATCAGAAAGAAATCGTGCTTGGATATTCCCCTTACCGAAAAACCAGCGGGTCCTTAAATACGTTTATCCGTTTTGAGACGATAAAAACAGCTATCAATTATTTATCCGCAGCTTTAAACAACAATCCGTACATGGGCGTTGGGCGTAACCTGGCTTATACCAAGTCATTATTTTTTCGTTCCAAAGGCTTTGCTTCCCACATGCACCTTATCTCCGGAGATGACGATCTGTTCATCAATCAAAATGCAAACGCAGTGAACACGGCTGTACAAATCAATCCTGAATCACATACTTTTAGTGAAACAAAGCCGGATTTATCAGCTTATTACCGCCAGAAAAGACGGCACATGGGTGTTGGGAAATATTATAAAAGAAAAAACCGCTTTTTGATCACGATAGATGCTTTAAGTGGTTTTCTTTTTTATATCTTTCTGTTTGTATTAATTTTCCTGAAATTTGAATTAGCAATAGTTGCCGGAATATTTATTTTCCGGCTGATGGCACAAAGCATTATTTATCCTGTAATTTTCAAAAAACTGGATGCAGGGGATTTGATCTGGTGGTTTCCGCTGCTGGATTTATTTTATTACATATATCTAAACGTGTTTGGGATGATTGGGTCGGTTACAAAAAATCTGAAATGGAAATAAACGTTAACTTTTCTGAGAACGCAAAAAACGATTTTAACCTGGTAGTGCGTGCCAGGAAAGGCGAGCAAAAAGCTTATGCCGATTTGATGCAGCGTTACAAAGAATCTATCTACTTTATGGTTTTGAAGATGGTGAACAATAAGGACGACGCACAGGATTTGATGGTTGAAACCTTTGGCAAAGCTTTTCAAAAATTGGATAAATACCAGCCCGAATTTGCTTTCAGCACCTGGCTTTTCCGTATCGCTACCAATAATTGTATCGATTTTATCCGTAAAAAGAAGCTCAACACGCTTTCTATTGATCGTTTGGTGGATGAAGAAGGCAATAACCAGCCGCTGCAAATCAAATCTGATACGTTAAACCCGGAAGAACATTCTATTAAAAAACAGCAGGCACAAGAGCTGAAATTGATTGTAGAAGGTTTGCCGCTGCGTTATCGTAACCTCATTACGCTGCGTTATTTTGAAGAATTATCGTATGATGAGATTGCCAAAGCGTTAGATCTGCCTTTGGGAACAGTAAAAGCGCAGCTCTTCCGAGCCCGGGACTTGCTCTCCAATGTTTTGAACAGAAGAAAAAAAGATATTAACAGTGACTTTTGAGTTGTTGCTGAGATATTTTCCTGATTTAACCGCTACACAACAGCAACAATTCCGGCAGTTACAAGAGCTTTATAGTTTTTGGAACGAACAAATCAACGTAATTTCCCGAAAAGACATTGATCTGCTGTACGAACGGCATGTGTTGCATTCGCTTGGAATAGCCAAAGTTTGCCAGTTTTTACCCAGAGAAAATGTTTTGGATGTAGGCACGGGCGGTGGTTTTCCCGGCATTCCTTTGGCAATCCTGTTTCCCGAAACCCGGTTTCATCTGGTCGATTCTATTGGTAAGAAAATTAAGGTGGTAAAAGAAGTATCTCAAGCCCTTGGCCTTGATAATGTAGAAGCAATACAGGCAAGGGCAGAGGAAATCAAAGGGAAATATGATTTTGTAGTTTCGCGTGCCGTCTCCCAACTGATGGATTTTTATCCCCTGGTGAAAAACAGTTTTAACAAGCAATCAAAAAACAAGCTTAAAAATGGCATCCTGTATTTAAAAGGAGGCGATTTGACTCAAGAAATTAAAGCATCCGGTTTAAAAGTCCGGCAATTTCCTTTAAGTGATTTTTTTGAAGAAGCGTTTTTTGAGACGAAGAAAGTGGTTTATATCCAAAAATTAATTTAATTTTATAAGATAAATCTATACAAACACGAACACCTCAAAACAAATAGAAATTCCGCTTAGTAAAATAAAGCTTACTTTAATGCTTTTAAGTTCTATTATTTTTTGTGGAGCTGGAATATGGTTTGAAATGGATCCACCGGGAATTAATACTCCAATTTTAGGTAATCCGATAACGATTTTTATTTTCGGACTTGCAATAATTTTGTTTTCTGGACTTACAGGATTTATTCTTTTTAAAAAGCTAAGTGATAATTCTTCTGGACTTATTATTTCTGACGAAGGTGTTGTTGATAATTCAAGTGGTATTAGTGCAGGTTTTGTTCCTTGGACAGACATTATAGCAATAAAAGAAACCAGAGTATTCAATCAAAGGATGATAAACCTGGTAGTTAAAAAATCCACAAGACTAGATTTCAAGACAAAAAAGTTTTATTAAAAGAAAGGTTGTTCAAGCAAACTATAGTTCTTTCGGAACAGTAATCAGCATTTCAGCAAACGGATTAAAATGCAATCAAAGTGAACTCAAAGTAATACTTGACAATAAATTTGCTGGCTTTAACAATAAAAAGATTTGACGATAGAAAAACTAACTGCAAAATTTACTTGGCACAATACAGTTGAGGTACTTGATTTTACATTTTTTGTTTGCGGCATTTTGGTAAATAGAACAGCGTACTTCTGATTCGCCATTTTACAAGCTACAAATAGTTCAGACGCCTGTTTGAATTTTAACTTGCAAAAGAAGCATCGCCCCTAAAACCTGTTTAAATTTAAATTGTGGAAGTTTTCAGTACTTCTTTTATGCCTAAAAATTTGAGTATGTATTTTAAATTGGTACAAATAGTATATATGTTCATGTTTTATGCGATAAAAGAAGCATTTAAAATATAATGAACAAAAGTTAGGCTGGTTCTTATACTTCTACAATAAATTTTTAACTTAGGCGAAAGTATTTATGTCCTTATTTCATCAGCTTGCCTTAACATTTGTTCCCGGAATAGGCGATGTGCTCGCCAAAAATTTAATCAGTTATTGCGGAAGTGCAGAAGAGATATTTAAAACACCGCGTCAAAAACTATTGCAAATACCCGGGATCGGCCCAAAAATGACGGCTTCCATTTTGAATGCGGGTTGTTTTGGCAGGGCAGAAAAGGAAATCAAATTCATCGAAAAAAATAAAATCCAGGCTATTTTTTTTACGGATGCTGCTTATCCAAAAAGGTTGAAAAGCTGTATCGATGCGCCAATGATGCTGTTTTATCACGGCAATTCGGACTTGAACAGGCAACGTATCATTAGCATTGTTGGCACCCGCAAGGCTACCCATTACGGGCGGCAGCTTTGCGAAGAATTGATCGGTTCGCTAAAAAATCATCAGGTAACTGTGGTTAGCGGGCTGGCTTACGGCATTGATATCTGTGCACATAAAGCTTGTGTAAAACATCATTTGCCAACAATCGGTATTCTTGGCCATGGTTTAGACCGTCTTTATCCGGCCGTACACCGTAATACCGCAGAAAAAATGATAGAAAACGGAGGATTGATGACTGAATTTCCTTCAGAATCCAATCCTGACCGGGAAAATTTCCCCAAAAGAAACCGGATAATCGCAGGAATGGCAGATGCAACGATTGTGGTGGAAGCCAGCATTAAAGGCGGTGCTTTGATTACGGCAGAAATTGCCAATTCGTACAACCGCGATGTTTTTACTTTTCCGGGAAGAATTGGCGATGAATTTTCGGAAGGATGCAATTTTTTGGTACGGTTTAATAAAGCCGGATTGCTGACGAGTTATGCTGATTTGGCCGAACAATTGGGCTGGCTGGACAACGTTTTGCCGGTAAAAAAACAGCAGTTGTTATTTCCCCTGGATTTAACGGCAAACGAAAAACAGATATTCGAAACCTTGCAAGCCGACGGTCAAACCGGTATTGATGATCTTTCTATCAAAACTAATTTGCCGGTCAGCATTTTGGCCATGAACCTGTTAAACCTGGAAATGCAGGGCTTGGTGCGTGCTTTGCCCGGCAAATCTTACAACTTGGTCTGATAGTTTTTTTAAGGATATTGATATTGAAGCAGCTTTCCGGTAGCAGTACTCACTTCGTCCCAACTTTCTGCTTCTAATTCAACCTCCGCCCAAGCGGCGGTAGGTATGGTTGTGATTTTGTCAGTCAAAGAATAAAGCAGGTTGCTGATTCCGGGATTGTGCCCAACCAAAGCCGCAACCGCATACCGGCTATCCAATTGAGTAATTATCTGAAGCAGGGAACCGGTATCAGCCTCATAAATTTTCTGATTGCTTTTTACTTCATCCATGCCAAAAGTAGCCGCAAAAATTTCGGCTGTGGCTAAAGCGCGCAAAGCCGGGCTGCTAACTATGGTTTCCGGGGCAGAACATTTATTTAATAAAAAAGCCGCCGTTTTTGCTGCTTCCTTTTTGCCGGAATCGGTTAAGGGGCGGTCAAAATCTGTGGTAATACTTGTTTCCGGTTCAGCTTCGGCATGCCGGATCAGGATCAGTTTTTTCATTGGTAAAAGAAGTATCAGCTTTTTTTAAAGAGGTAAGAAACAGCAATCCCAAAAACCTTATTCCGGGTTTTGATATTGGCATCGTCATAAACCCCGGGCGTTGCAATATTTCTCAAACCGTATTCATAGTTCAGCTCAAAACCAATACCATGCAGCAAACGGATTTCTGCCCGCAAGTTCAAACCATAATCTGTGCGCTTGTAGTCGCTGTTTTCATTGTTTCCGAAAGATACTTTGTTAGTACCATCAATTGGTGAATCATAGATAATCCCCGATAAGGTATAGGTGCCGGCAACACCGTAAGCCGCATAAGGGCCTCCGCCTAAAAATATCGTCCCTGCTTTAGCTTGTAGTTTATATAAAAGGACCACGGGTACTTCTAAGTAATACAAACGCGTGTTTTTTCGTCGGTTGGTATTGGTTTCCGGGTTGATATAAGTGTTTACACCGCCTTTTCCATTGAGGGACAAGCCGGTTTCAAGGGCAACTTTTGGCCATTCTATCTGTGTAACTTCTTCAAACCGGATATTACCATAGCTTTTAGAATCATAAGTAGAACTGGTAGGGTTATTATAAGCACTGATCGAAGCAAAATTAATACCTGCCTTTGCACCGAAACTAACCGTTTGTGCCTGGAGCGGTTGATGCAGCATCCAAAGCGCGACAAACATAAAAAGCCATTTTTTCAATATCATCAGTTTGATTTAAAACGAATAAAGCAAGATAAAACTAATTTAGAGATTGCTGTTTGCAAAATTTATCAATCGTTCGTCCGGGATATCATTCATACATTTAAAATGGCTTAACGGACATGCTTCCAAACCAAATTTTGAACAGGGCCTGCAAGGCAACTCAACTTCCACAACTTCCGCATTTTTGACTACGTAAGGGAAAACGCCAACCAGACCGGGTGCGGTACTTCCCCAAACAGAAGCGATCGGCCGGTCAAAAGCTTCGGCAATATGGGTTAAACCGGTATCAAAACCAATGACTTTTTCAGCTTGGGCAAGTATAAAAACAGATTCATCCAAAGTAATTTTTCCGCAGGAATTATAAATTTTTTTGCCGGTAAAAGAAGCAATCTCGTCTCCGTTCGCCTCCACATCGCCCCCGCCAAGCAAAACTATCGGATATTGGATTTCCCGGCAGATACGCGCTACTTTTTCATTCGGCATCCGTTTGGTAAAATGTGTTGCACCAATTACGAAGGCCACATATTTCGGGAGATGGGAAGCAGGCAGCAAATCCTTCAGGTCATAATTTTTTTTCACGTAATAGTTGATCGGTTGCCCGTCGTTTTTCACACCTAAAAAAGCAACTGTTTCAAAATACCGTTCTACCAAATGTTTTTTTGAAATGAAATTCCATTTCCATTTCAGGTAAAGCCATTTTTGCAAAGGCTGTTTTTGGTAGGTTGAAGCCGGGATACCAGTTTTAAATTTGATGATGGAAGTGCGCAAATTGTTGTGCAGGTCAATCAGGTAATCATATTTTTCTGCTTTGATTTCTCGGATGGTTTCGTTCAAGTTTTTATGCAGTAAAAGAAGCTTGTCCAGATACGGGTTGCCTTCATAAATATATTTGAAAATCGGTTTGGTCAGAAAATGGATTTCTGCACCGGGCAACTGCAACTTCAAACAACGCACAATCGGCGTCGTATAAATAATATCGCCCATTGAACTCAGGCGGACCACCAATATTTTAAGCGGCTTGTTTAAAGGAGATTTTACCATAAAAAGAAAAATTAAAGCGCAATGCTTCTTTTATCAACTAAAATTTTGTCTTTTTTTGCTTTAAAAAATGCGCCGATTTCCGTTGCAGACAAAGCATTCAAACATTGTTCTTTGGATAAACCGCCTTTCCGGGCCACGTGGATGCCGTAGTGCATATCCCACAAACCCGTAGTTCGGTGCGCATCTGGGTTGATGGAAAGCCAAACGCCTTTTTCCAGCGCATATTGGTGCCAGCGCCAATCCATGTCCAGGCGCAGCGGATTGGCGTTGATTTCTATCACTACACCATTTGCGGCGCAAGCATCGATCATTTTTTTATAATCAACCGGATAACCGTTCCTGCTCAGCAATAGTCTTCCGGTTGGATGGCCGAGAATGGTGGTGTATGGGTTTTCAATCGCTTTGATCAGCCGCTCCATCGCTTTTTCTTCCGGCATCCTTAAATTTGAATGAATGGAAGCGACCACAAAATCAAATTTTTCCAGGATTTCTTCCGGATAATCCAGCGAACCATCATTCAAAATATCAGATTCAATCCCTTTAAAAACATGAAAGTTCTGCAGCTTTTTATTCAGGGAACCCACTTCTTCCATTTGCTGCAAAACCTGTTCGATACCCAAACCACTGGCATAAAACACACTTTTGCTGTGATCACAAATGCCAAAATATTCCAAGCGGAGTTGATCGCGACTGTACAAAGCCATTTCTTCCAGCGTGTTTACGCCGTCGCTCGAGGTACTGTGGTTATGCAGCGTCCCTTTCAAATCTTTAAAAGTGATCAGTTCCGGAAGTTTTCCTGCGGAAGCTTTTTCAACCCAATATTTTCCTTCGCGCAATTCAGGTTCGATAAAAGGCAAACCTGCTTTCTGGTAAATTTCCTGTTCGGATTTGGGTTGAAAATCAGCGTCAGTAATCCTGGAAAGCACCGTTTTCACATGTTCCTCATCGCCGGTTGCTGTAAATAAAGCCTTTGCAAAATTTTCTGGGCCGGATAAAACCAATTTAACCGCCATTCCGTGTTCGGTTTTCCCTTGCCAGCTTTGCTCGTCCTGCGCGGTGAAACTTAAATATGCTGCCTCGTTTAAACCTGAAAATAATTGTTCCCGGTTTTCTGTTTCGATCACGACAACCAATTCCTTGATGATTTCTAATTTTCTGCGGAATTCCCCGGCTGATACTGTTTTTATGCCGGTAAAAGAAGCATTCAGGTTTTGCAGCAAACCGTGTTCAATTGCTTCAGCCTGCGCGTATAAAAATTTACCTTGAGAAGCAATGTTAAACTCAATCGTTTTGCGGATTTGTTCCTGAGTTTTCAAGCCAAAACCTTTTGCTTCGATCAGCCGGTTTTCATTGCAGGCATAATACAATTCGCCCACAGAATCAATATGCAGTTCGTGCCAAATCACCACAATTTTTTTCGGGCCGATGCCTTTGATCCCCAGCATTTCAATGATGCCGGCAGGTGTGTTTTTTAAATAACTTTCGGTTTCTTTCAGCGTGCCGGTTTCCAGCAGTTCAGCAATTTTCTCTGCAATACTTTTGCCGATGCCATCAATTTTATCCAGCTCGGCAACAGTTTTTCCTGCAAGCAGAAACGGCAATTTATCTACCTTAAAAGCAGCATTGGCAATGGATTTTATTTTAAAAGGGTTTTCTTCATGAAGCTCCATCAATTGGGACAAGAAGCGGAGATGGCGGGAAATTTGTTTATTCTCCATATAAAAATGATCGGTAAAAGAAGTAGTAAAAATACAAAAGCCACCTCGGACAAGGCAGCTTTTGCAAATATTATTAAAAAAATTTTAGCGGATATCGAGGTTATAAGGCATCCGCATTTGCGCGCCGTTGAATTTCAGGATTGTTTTCAAATCGTTGTAATAACGGTAATTATCGCCCAGTTCCTGCTTCATCAGGTAAGTTTTTGCTTCGGAAGTAATACCGGAACCAAAGTTTTCCAACAGGCTTTTTTGTTCAGGGTAAGCGACTAATTTGTAATCGGTGATTTTTGCTTTCGCTGCCGCGGAATGAACGGCATCGTCCAGGTTTCCCAACCGATCTACCAAACCGATTTTTAAAGCCTGAGAACCCGTCCACACGCGGCCCTGGCCAATACTGTCGATATATTTCTGTGTTTTTTTCCTGCCGGAAGCAACTGCATGGGTGAAATCCAAATAGCCGCGGTTCACCTGATCCTGCAAAATCATGCGTTCTGCCGGGTTAAGCGGGCGGGTAACATCGCCCAGATCGGCAAATTTCCCTGTTTTAACCCCATCAAAAGTGATCCCTAATTTCTGGTTCAGAAAGGTTTGCATATTTGGCAAAATTGCAAAAATTCCGATGGAACCAGTGATGGTATTGGGCTGCGCAAAGATAGAATCAGCCGCACAAGCCATGTAATAACCGCCGGAAGCGGCAACATCGCCCATAGAAACAATGATCGGTTTTACTTTTTTGGTCAGCATCACTTCCCGCCATAGCACATCAGAAGCAAGCGAACTGCCGCCGGGAGAATTGATCCGCAGCACCACTGCTTTCACTTTTTTATCTAAACGGGCCTTGCGGATAGCTTTAGAAATCCCTTCAGAACCGATAGAATTGTCATCGCCTTCGCCGCCGCCAATATCTCCAGATGCGTAAACTACCGCAATACGGGTGTTGGAAGAACCTTTGTCTTTATCCTCATTTGGCTGGTTGTAATCAGCCAATTCCACTATTTTCAGGTTGTCACCCTGCGCGGTTCCGGTACGTTGCTTCAATTCCGTCAATATCTCGTCTTTGTATTTCAGTCCGTCAACCAGCTTGTATTTCAAGGCATCTTCCGGATATTTGATTTGCAGGTTGTTGGCAATATTGAAAAGCGAATCTTTGTTTAATTTTCGGCTTTTGCTGATGCCGGTCAAGAAGTAATCATACAAAGAACCCAAATAGGAATTGACTTGGAGACGGTTGGCATCGCTCATTTTATTTAAAATAAAAGGCTCAACCGCACTTTTAAAAGTACCTACTTTGATTACTTGTGCTTCAATGCCTAATTTTTCCAGCGCGCCTTTAAAAAATGTATATTGCGAATGAAAGCCGCGGAACTCAAAAATACCTTTGGGGTTAATATAAATTTTATCGGCAACAGAAGCTAAATAATAAGCACCTTGTGTATAGATTTCGCCATAAGCCAAAACAAATTTACCTGATTTTTTGAAGTCGATCAACGCGTTTCTGATCTCTTCTGTAGTTGCCTGACCGGAAAGCATATAACCTTCATCCAAATAAACCCCTTTGATATTATCATCGGTTTTTGCACGTTTGATGCTTGCTAAGATATCATTCAGCCCGGGTGTTTTTTTAACGCTTAGGTTTAAAAACGGAATACCGGATAAAGGATTGGCAGATGTCCTTTCTTTAATTGCATAATCTAATGATAAACGAAGCACAGAGTTAGCTTCAACTTCCGTTTTTTTGTCGTTTCGGGCGGAGGAAATCAAGCCCAAAATGATAAAGGTAAAAATGATCAGGCAAAGTAAAACACCAATAATTGTGGCAAAAACATATTTAAAAAATTGTTTCATCTAAAAGCTATTCTTTTTTGCAAACTTAGCAAAACCGTAACGTTAAATGTTAGAGCTTTGCCTATATAATTTGTTACAACATGGAATTTGTTTATTTATTATTAGGAAGTAATTTAGGCGACAGAAACGATTATTTGACAGAAGCAAAACGGCTTTTGGAAGAAAGTGTTGGGAAGCAAACCCGAAGTTCATCTGTTTACGAAACACAATCTTGGGGCGTAGCAGGTTTGCCGGATTATCTGAACCAAGTAATAGAGATCAAAACAATGTATTTGCCGGTCGATATTTTAAAAAAAACCCAACTCGTTGAAGAAATATTGCATCGGGAAAGAACAAATAAATGGCATTCACGTACAATCGACATCGATATTTTGTTTTTTGGAAAAGCAATAGTTGAGTTGCCTGAACTTAAAATACCGCATCCGGAGATACAAAACCGTTTGTTTACTTTAGTGCCCCTGGATGAGTTGATACCGGATTTTATTCATCCGATATTAAAAAAAACAATACACGAGTTGAAGCAGGAAGTAAATGACGGACTGCCGGTAAAAAAATACACATTTGCTAATAAGTTTTACTATTGATTATATGAATACTCAAAGCAGCGAACAAGATTTTGACTTGACATTTTTAGAAGAAATTGCCGACGGAAGCAAAGAATTCCTGATAGAATCGATTGATATGTTTTTGGCACAGACACCGGAAATTTTCAACAATATAACCCAATCCATCACGTCAAAAGACTGGGTCACAACGGCCTCTTTGGCGCACAAGGTAAAATCAAATTTGGGTTTTTTCGGGATGGACCGCATCAAAAACGAGATGCAGGAAATAGAAATCAATGCCAAAGGCGGCGGAACAGACCCGATGATCGCTGCAAAGTTTGAATCCACAAAAAAAGCCGTCCTTAAAACTATAGAGCAGCTTTACCAAATCAAAAAGCAAATAGAAGCGGAAGTTTAAGCCACGTGAAGGTCAAAAGTATAGCTTTCCATAATCAGGTTGGCCAATAGCTTTTTGCAGACTTCTTCTACTTTTTCTGTTGCAGCAGCTTCATTGTCTGCTTCAACTTCTAAAGAAATGTGTTTGCCAATACGTATGTTGGTAATTTCCGACAGGTTTAAATTTTTCATACTTCCGGAAACAGCTTTTCCCTGCGGGTCCAGGATTTCTTTTTTGGGCATCACATCAATTTCTGCTTGAAACTTCATTTTTGGTGGTTCTGATTTGGATAATGGATAAAACAATATAAAAAATTATGATTATCGGTATTGCCGCAAACTTAAAAATTAGCAGACAAACTACTGCAAAAACCAGCAGGATGAAGCGGTAAATATTTTCTTTCAGGCTGAAATTTTTAAATTTTAATGAGAGCAACGGCAGTTCGGCAACCAGCAGCCAGCAATTGATGATGATGTAAACAATTAAAAACCAGTGGTTTGAAATTATACCGGTAAAAGAAGCATTACTTTGATTTAAGATCAGCGGGAGCGAAGCGGCCACCATCGCGCTGGCCGGCGTAGGCAAACCGATAAAGCTGTTGGTTTGGCGGGTATCGATATTAAATTTTGCAAGCCTTAATGCAGAAAAAACAGTGATAAAAAAAGCACTGAAATACCACCAGGTTAAGCGGTCTAAACTTAAATCAGGCCAGTTAAACAAATGCAAAATAATCACCGAAGGCAAAACACCAAAACTGACCATGTCTGCCAGCGAATCCAATTGTTTGCCAATTTCAGAATGCACTTTTAATAACCGCGCGGCCATGCCATCCAAAAAATCAAAAAAAGCAGCGATAAAAACAGCATAAGCCGCGTACTCCAATTGACCATTAAAGGCAAAAAAAACACCTATACAACCACAAAAAAGGTGTGTACAGGTAATGGCATTAGGAATATGTTTCTTCATTTGGAGTTATAAGTTTCAAGAAGAAAGTTGTGAGTTGCCAGTTAGCTACACCAACCTGAAACTTACAACCCGGAACCTGCAACTTGCACCAACTTTTTAACTGTTCATGCTGATCAAGAACTCCTCATTGGATTTTGTGCCTTTAATTTGTCCCTGCAAAAACTCCATTGCTTCCTGCGAATTCATATCGGCCAAGTGATTTCTAAGGATCCAAACACGTTGCAAAGTTTCTTTATCCAGTAGCAAATCGTCGCGCCGTGTACTGGAAGCCGTAAGATCAATAGCCGGATAAATCCTTTTGTTGGATAATTTCCGGTCTAATTGAAGTTCCATGTTGCCCGTACCTTTAAATTCTTCAAAGATAACTTCATCCATTTTGGAGCCGGTATCAATCAATGCAGTTGCGATAATGGTTAAAGAACCGCCATCTTCAATGTTCCGCGCAGCCCCAAAAAAGCGTTTTGGCTTGTGCAAAGCGTTGGCATCCACACCGCCGGAAAGGATTTTTCCTGATGCCGGGGCAACCGTATTGTAAGCACGGGCCAAACGGGTGATCGAATCCAGCAAAATCACTACGTCATGGCCGCATTCTACCATTCGTTTCGCTTTTTCCATAACGATGTTGGCAATTTTTACATGCCTTTCTGCCGGTTCATCAAATGTAGAAGAAACCACTTCCGCCCGTACACTGCGGGCCATATCGGTTACTTCTTCCGGCCGTTCATCGATCAGCAAAATAATCAAATATACTTCCGGGTGGTTTTTGGCAATTGCATTGGCCACATCTTTCAGTAAAATGGTTTTACCGGTTTTAGGCTGGGCAACAATTAAACCGCGCTGGCCTTTACCAATCGGGGTAAACATGTCCATGATGCGGGTAGAATAGTTGTTTGCTTCAGAAAAAAGGTTCAGCCTTTCCTGTGGAAATAAGGGCGTTAAAAAATCAAACGGAACCCGGTCGCGTACTTCAGACGGGATGCGGCCGTTGATCGCTTCCACACGTACCAGTGGAAAATATTTTTCGCCTTCTTTTGGCGGCCGGATGCTTCCGCGGACCGTATCACCTGTTTTTAACCCAAATAACTTGATCTGGGATTGAGAAACATAAATATCATCCGGAGAAGTCAGGTAATTATAATCCGAAGAACGCAAAAAACCATAGCCGTCGGCCATAATTTCCAGCACACCTTCATTTACAATTACGTTGTCAAAATCAAGGTTTACAGCAGGTTCGGCATGTTTATTAGGTGCTGTGTTCGGAATATTGTTGTTCTGCTGCGGGTTTGGATTCTGATTGCCGTTGGTGTGGTTATTGTTCTGCTGCGGGTTTGGATTCTGGTTGCCGTTATTTTGATTATAACGTTTCTCAAACTTAGGCTGCCGGTTATCCGCAGGTACTTCGCTGTAACGACGTGCTGGTTCTGCGTTTGTATTGGCTGAAGGCACTGATCTTACCGGTTGGTTTTCTGTGAATTCTGTTCTGGGCTGAACGCGTTCTGCTGCTGGGAAATTAATTTCCGGCACGGCATCTGCCTCTTTTGCCGTTTTTATTGTCCTGGTCCTTTTTCGTGGTTTGTCTTCAGCTTCTGTTGGTTCTGCTTCGGGTGTTATAGAATCAGCCAACTCGTTTTCAATTGCTTGCGAAGCAGCTACCGGTTCTGTTCCGGTAGTAATAGCTGCTACAGGCTGTGCTACTTTTGGCTTTCTGCCCGGTTTAGCCTTTTCGGCCGGGGCAGGTTGATTATTGCTGATTTGGGCTATCAAGTCTTGTTTACGTAGTTCATCAGCTTGGGCAATGCCCATAGTTTTAGCTATTTCACGCAACTCAGATACGAGCTTATCGTTCAGTTCGGTGGTATTAAACATGAGAAGGAATAATAATGTATTATCTTTTAACTTAAGGATAAATAGTAGAAATAAATTTTTCTTTGCGGATACCGTACATCTCAGTTTTTATACTGATAAAAAAAGCATTGGAGAATAGTTCTGTTTTTTAAATTGCAGGAAGATCGTCAGGAAAACGCTACAATTCTAAATAATATTTATAACTATTCAAACTATTTGTCTAAAAAAAATTTCATAAAGCATGGATTCAGGCAATTTTTATTTATTTTGATTCAATTAAAAAATACAAACATGTTTTCCAGGCAGCAGTTGATCGGTCAAATCCGTCAGAAAAAGTCTTTCCTATGTATTGGTTTGGATACCGATCCCGAAAAAATCCCCGCTTTTCTACATGCTTTTCCTAATCCTGTGCTTGAATTTAACCGTAGGATCATCGATGCTACACAAGATTTATGTATTGCTTACAAACCGAATACCGCTTTCTACGAAGGTTATGGTGCAAAAGGTTGGCAAAATTTGATTGATACAAGTAATTACATCCCGAAAGATATTTTTAAAATTGCTGATGCCAAACGGGGCGACCTAGGCAACACCGGCGAAATGTATGCGAAAGCTTTTTTTGACAAAGAATCATCAGGAATGGAGTTTGATGCGGTAACGGTTGCGCCTTATATGGGTTCCGATTCTGCCATGCCTTTTTTAGCCTATAAAAATAAGTGGGTGATATTATTGGCACTTACTTCAAATGAAAGCCACCAGGATTTTCAATTAGCACCAAGCGGACAACGTGTTTTATATGAGCAGGTGCTGCAAAAATCCCGGCATTGGGGAACGGCAGAACAGTTGATGTATGTGGTTGGGGCAACGCGCGCTGAAGCTTTTTTAAACGTCAGAAAACAAGTTCCTGATCATTTTTTGTTAGTCCCTGGCGTAGGCATACAGGGCGGATCATTGGAAGAAGTATGCAAATATGGCATGAACAAAGATTGCGGGTTGATTGTGAATGCTTCAAGGTCTATAATCTATGCTTCATCCGGTCATGATTTTGCCGAAGCAGCAAGGGCCGAAGCTTTAAGTTTGCAATTGGCAATGGAATCTCAATTGAAAAAATCCGGGTTTTTAAAATAAGGGCCTGTTTGATATTTGTTTCTTTTGTTTACGATGCTTCTTTTATCACCTAAAAATTGGTAAGCTTGTGTTTTTTTGATTTTACTTAAACCAGCGTGGACACAAATTTTGATAGGTAAAAGAAGCATGATCATATCCTATTAATAAGCAAAAAGGTTTTACTGGAAAAATTTAGTCAGGTCCAGACAGTTTAATTTTTCTGAAAATTTTTAAAAACCCGAGTTGCAGATTAGGCTGCCAAACTTTTAACGTAAACGGATTTAAAGCATTTATCGCAGCGGTAACGTTTTACTGATAGCCAGAAAAAAACGTTTTTTACTATCCAGCCACGGGAAACGCGGTTATGCAAATGGCTTTTGCAATTTGGACAAGTAGGTGCAAATTTGGTTTTGTAAAAAGAAATTTTGGGATCAAGAACTGTAGTAGTTTCCATAATTAAGCAGTATCATTTTTTTACTTCTTAATTCAGGAATAAATTGGTCGATTAAAAGTACAAACTATATGCTGAACCTGCAATAGTTGTACCTTTAAATGATGTAAAATTTCTATTGCTAAAAGAAGTACCTGTTTAATACTTGTGGTATTCAATAATTATAACAAACAGAAAATCCCCTGGTTTGTATTTAGATGTAGCCAAGTTAGCAGATTAATATTACTTTTCGGAAATCTTTCTCAAACATGAACAATCCTTCTGACCTCAAAAAAACCCTTTCTATCGATATTGGTGGTTCTCACATTAAAGCTACCGTTTTGGACCAGGCAGGAAAATCAATTAAGGAATACGAAAAAACACCTACACCGAACCCGGCCTCACCTAAAAGCGTGATCGATGCGATCAAAACCCTGACTAAAGATTTTCCGGAATACGATCATATTTCTGCCGGGTTTCCTGGTTATATCAAAAATGGTATCGTTTTTACCGCACCAAACTTGGGCACTGATCTTTGGAGGCAAACTGATTTGCAAAAATTATTGAAAGAAAGTTTGGGCAAGGATGCAATTGTGGTAAATGATGCCGATATGCAGGGTATGGGCGTAATCAGCGGTAAGGGATTTGAAATGGTGATTACTTTGGGGACAGGCTTTGGCACGGCACTGTTTAAGGATGGTTTTTTATTGCCGCATCTGGAAATTGCCCATCTTCCGATCACCAAATCCAAATCTTACGATCAGTATTTGGGTGATAAAGCTTATCATGAAATTGGTGACGACCGCTGGAACAAGCGTGTAAAAAAAGTAATCGAAATTTTAAAAACAGTTTTTAATTATGATTTTTTATACATTGGAGGAGGAAATTCCAGTGAAATTGATTTTAAGTTGGATGACAATATTAAAATTGTATCTAACCGCGAAGGCATTAAAGGCGGGCCACGCTTGTGGATGCAAAACGAAACTGCTCTTGGCAATAAATAGAAGTTTGATCTTGAATCTTTTTTAATTTAATATAATGAATGTAAAATCAGAAAATATCGAACAATTAGGTATCGATACGGTGAGGATATTATCTGCAGATGCTGTCCAGAAAGCAAATTCCGGGCACCCGGGCGCGCCTATGGGCCTTGCACCTGTGGGGCATGTTTTATGGTCTGAAGCCATGAATTACAGTCCAACGAATCCCGAGTGGGCAGACCGCGACCGTTTTATTCTTTCTAATGGACACGCTTGTATGCTGCAATATTGCTATTTGCACCTTACGGGTTATGATCTTTCTTTGGACGACCTTAAAAACTTCCGCCAGCTAAACAGTAAAACTGCCGGCCATCCGGAGTATGGTTTGGCTCCGGGCGTAGATGTAACCACCGGTCCATTGGGCCAGGGTTTTGCAAATGGCGTTGGTTTTGCCATCGGTCAAAAATATTTGGCAGGCCGTTATAACAAGCCTGGTCATCATATTTTTGACTATAAAATTTTCGCAATCTGCAGTGATGGAGATTTGATGGAAGGCGTAACTTCCGAAGCAGCTTCCCTGGCTGCCCAGTTAGAGTTGGGCAATATGATCTATTTGTATGATGACAACCACATTTCTATTGAAGGTGATACCGATATTACTTTTACAGAAGATGTGTCTGCACGTTTTGAAGCTTACGGCTGGCACGTACAAGTGGTAGAAGATGGCAACGATATTGAAGCATTAAAAAATGCCGTGCATAATGCCAAAATAGAAATCCGCATGCCATCCCTAATCAAAGTCCGCACGCATATTGCTTACGGCAGCCCGAACAAAGTGGACACAGCCGGCGCACATGGTTCTCCGCTGGGCGAAAAAGAAGTTAGATTAGTTAAAGAAGGAATGGGTTTTGATCCGGACCAATCATTTGTAGTACCAAAAGAAGTATCGGATTATTACTTGGAATGCGGAAAAAAAGGTACTACTAAAGAACAAAAATGGAACGAAGCTTACGAGGCTTACAAAAAGGAATTCCCGGAACTGGCAGCAGAATTTGAACTGTTAAGCAGCGGGCAGTTGCCGCAAGGTTGGAAAGATACCATTCCGGTTTTTAAAGCGGAAGAAGGCAAAATTGCTACCCGCAAAGCATCCGGCAAAGTTTTGAATGCAATTGCGCCTGCCTTGCCGGGTTTGATTGGTGGTTCTGCGGATCTTTCGCCTTCAACGGATACTAATCTGGATAAATACGAATCTTTTACTGCCGAAGACCGAACCGGAAGAAATTTCCACTTTGGTATCCGCGAACATGCTATGGGTTCAGCTTTAAACGGAATGGCGTTGACCAAAGGGATTATTCCTTACGGCGCAACTTTCCTGATTTTTTCTGAATACATGCGCCCGCCAATCCGTTTGGCAGCAATCATGAAGATTAAACCAATTTTTATTTATACGCATGATAGTATTGGTTTAGGTGAAGACGGAACTACGCACCAACCGGTAGAGCAACTGATTTCCTTACGTGCTATCCCGAATATCACGTTAATCCGTCCGGCAGATGCCAATGAAACAGCACAAGCCTGGCGTGTTGCCATCGAGCATGTTGGCGGACCGGTAGTATTGGTACTGACCCGGCAAGGTTTGCAAACCATTGATCAGGAGAAATATGGTAAAGCAGAAAACGTAGAAAAAGGGGCATATATTTTATCTGATGTCGAAAACCCAGCTTTATTGCTGATTGCAACAGGTTCGGAAGTAGAACTGGTTATGAAAGCGCAGGCAAAACTGAAAGAAGAAAGTATTGCCGCACGCGTAATCAGTATGCCATCCTGGGAATTGTTTGAAAAACAAGATGCAAACTATAAGGAAAGCGTTTTTCCGAAAAACTTGAAAAAACGGATTGCTGTAGAAATGGCTTCTACTTTAGGTTGGCATAAATATGTGACTGACGAAGGCGAAGTTATTGGGATGACCACTTTTGGCGAATCTGCACCGGCTGAAGAATTGTACAAAGTTTTCGGCTTCACAGTAGAAAATGTTGTTGAAAAAGCCAAAGCTTTAATTGCATAAATTTAACCGGTAAAAGAAGCATCGTCATACTCCCTCTCTTGTGGAGAGGGTTGGGGTGAGGCCGATGCTTCTTTTATCAACCTAAAATCTATATCAAATGAAAGTTGGAATAGCAGCAGACCATGGTGGATTTGAGTTGAAGGAAATGCTTCGGGACTACCTGAAAAACCTTGGCCACGAAGTCGTTGATTTTGGTGCTTCTGCAATGGATCCCGGAGATGATTTTCCGGATTATATTATTCCTTTAGCCAAAGCCGTAGCAAACAGCGAAGTGGAAAGAGGCGTTGCGGTATGCGGAAGCGGCGTGGGTGCCTGTATTGTTGCCAATAAAATTGCCGGTGTGCGCGCTGCTTTGATTACCGAACATTTTTCTGCGCACCAAGGTGTTGAGGATGACGATATGAACCTGATGACGGTCGGCGGCCGTGTGGTTGGCTTTAACGTAGCGCAGGAATTGGTCAGTTCATTTTTAAAAGCAGAATTTATCGGGGCAGAAAGACATTTGCGCCGCATGGAAAAAGTTCATCAATTAGAAAAATAACCCTTAAAAGAAGTATTATCATGGAACCAAATAAAGTAAAAAAAATACACGATTACGGTCAGAGTATCTGGCTGGATTTTATCGACCGGAAAATTATGGATACAGGTGAACTGCAAAAACTGATTACTGAAGATGGCGTGAGAGGCGTAACTTCCAACCCGGCCATTTTTGAAAAAGCTTTCAGTAGCAGTTCTGATTATGATGAAGATATTGCCAAACTGGCTAAAGAAGGCAAAAGCAACGATGATATTTTTTACGGCGTTGCGGTAGAAGATATCAAACGTGCGGCCGATTTATTTATGCAGGTTTATGAAGATAAAGTAAAAGGTGCTGACGGATATGTGAGCCTGGAAGTTTCGCCGCGTTTGGCTTTGGACACCGAAGGAACAACCAAACAAGCTTTGGAACTTTGGAAAGCAGTTCATAAAGATAACGTGATGATCAAAATCCCGGGAACAAAACAAGGTTTGCCGGCCATTCAAAAATGTATCGGCGAAGGTTTAAACATCAACGTTACTTTGCTTTTTGGTTTGGAAAGATATGAAGAAGTTACCGAAGCATACATTTCCGGTTTGGAAGAGCGCATTAAAGCAGGCAAAGAAATTGAATATGTTTCTTCTGTGGCCAGTTTCTTTTTAAGCCGGATCGATGTTTTGGTTGATCCGATGCTACAGGAAAAAGGTTTGGCTAATTTAAAAGGTGAAGTTGCAATTGCATCTGCCAAAAAAGCCTACGAAATTTATAAACGCGTTTTCAGCACAGAACGTTGGAAAAAATTGGAAGAAAAAGGTGCAAAACCCCAACGTTTGCTTTGGGCAAGCACAGGTAGCAAAGATCCTGCTTTTTCGGATGTGAAATATGTAGAAGCTTTGATTGGTAAGGATACGGTTGATACCATTCCGATGGATACTTTGGTTGCTTTCCGGGATCATGGCAATGCAGAAAATACCCTGGAAGAAGGCTTAGATACTGCAACTGCAACTTTAGAGCAGATAAAAACTGCAGGTATTGATCTGGCCAAAATCACACAACAATTGGAAGATGAAGGGATTGAGAAATTCAATCAGCCTTATGATAAATTGCTGGCTGCGATAGAAAAACAGAAACAAAAAGCGGTAGCCTAAATATATGGAAGCTGGTTATCCCAAAATTTTGTTTCTGGATGTTGGCGGTGTTTTGCTGACAAACGGTTGGGGGCATGAATCGAGACAATTGGCAGCAAAAATATTTGAAATAGATTATGCAGAAATGGAAGCACTGCATAATCTCATTTTCAATATTTATGAGATCGGAAAGATCACGCTGGACGAATACCTGGACACGGTTGTTTTCAACCATCCCCGAAATTTTACCCGGGAGGATTTCAAATCTTTTGTTTTTTCTGAATCAAAAGAACTTCCGGGCTTGTTGGCTTGGCTGACAGAATGGAAGCATGGATGTGGCTTCCGCATCTTTTCTATTAACAATGAAGGAAAAGAGCTGAACGATTACCGCATCAAAAAATTTGGTTTGCACCGGTGTTTTGATGCCTTTGTTTCTTCCTGTGATGTGGGAATGCGTAAACCTGACCCTTCTATTTTTAAATTGGCTATGGGGATTGCCCAGGCAGATCCGCAGCAATGTTATTATTTTGACGACCGGCCAATGCTGGTAGAAGTGGCACGAAGAACAGGCATCAACGTGTTTCAGCATAAAGATTTTGAAACAACTAAACAAATTTTGGAAAATATTAAATCACAATTTTAATTAAAAAAAATGCCGGACACAAAATATATTTTTGGAATGATCGGACTCGGAACAATGGGTCGAAACTTGTTGCTGAACATGGCTGACCATGATTTTTTGGTGGCAGGATATGATAAAGATGCCGACAAAGTTGCTTTGCTGGAAAAAGAAGGCGAAGGCAAACCGGTAAAAGGTTTTAAATCCCTGCCCGAATTTATCACCAGCTTGCAAAAGCCACGCGCTTTAATGATGCTAGTCCCCGCAGGAAAAATTGTGGACAGTGTTATTGAAGACCTGATCCCGCTGATGGAAGAAGGCGATATTATTATTGATGGCGGAAATTCACATTTTACAGATACCAATATTCGCGTAGAATATCTGCAAACCAAAAAATTGCATTTCTTCGGAATGGGGATTTCCGGTGGAGAAGAAGGCGCACGAAAAGGGCCAAGCATGATGCCGGGCGGCGATAAAGAAGCTTATCAGCATGTAAAAAATATGTTGGAAGCCATCGCAGCCAAGGTAGATGGCGAACCTTGTGTTACTTATATCGGTCCGGGTGCTTCTGGCCATTTTGTAAAAATGGTACATAATGGGATCGAATATGGTTTGATGCAGTTGATAGCAGAAAGTTATGAGATCATGCAGAAAGGCTTGCAGATGGACGATCAGTCTATCCAGGAAGTTTTTGCAAAATGGAATGAAGGCAGGTTAAAATCCTATCTGCTTGAAATCACCAAAGATATTTTTGCTTTTAAAAAGGATGGTACCGACCAGCTTCTTTTAAATGATATAAAAGATGAAGCCAGGGCCAAAGGGACCGGCAAATGGACTTCCCAAATTTCTATGGACCTGGAAATTCCTTTGCCAACCATTGATATGGCTGTTTCTATGCGTGATCTTTCCAAATATAAAATTTTGAGGATCAAATTGTCCGAGCTTTATAACGAAGATCTTCCTATGATGGCAGAAAATAAAGAGGAGTTCCTGGAAACCTTGGAACAAGCCTTTTACTTCACTACCATGATGACTTATACGCAGGGAATGCACCTGTTGTTTAAAGCTTCATTGGATTATCATTACAAATTAGACTTGGGGGATATTGCCAGCATCTGGAGAGGCGGCTGTATTATCCGTTCAGAATTCTTAAACGTGATTACCAAAGCTTATCATCACAATGACAACATGGAGCTTCTTTTACTGGATGAAACTGTGCAAGGGCTGGTCAAAGAAACTGCAAACAGCATTCGTACCGTTGCTGCTGCGGCTTCCAAATCAGGGATTGCTATCCCGGCCTATGCTTCCTGTTTAGGTTATTTTGAAGATTTCCGTACCAAAAACATGCCATCCAACCTAATTCAGGCGCAACGTGATTTTTTCGGTGCGCATACTTACGAGCTGATTGGGAAAGAAGGCGTTTTCCATACGGAATGGCAAGCAATCCCTTCTGCAAAAACCAACAACTGACCATGCTTCTTTTATCCACCTATTTTAAGATTAACCAAATAATATGAAATCAACTAAAAATCAGCCTACCGTTTATGTGATTTTTGGTGGTACCGGAGATTTGAACTGGCGAAAAATCACGCCTGCCTTATACAACCTGTTTTTGGACGATTGGTTGCCGGAACACTTTGCCATCATTGGTACAGGCAGGACACAGCTTTCTAATGATGATTTCAAAGAGAAGTTATTAGACGGTATCAACCAATTTTCCCGCAGCGGAAAAGCCAGTCCTGACAAGTGGAAAACTTTTTCTGATCACATCGTTTATCAGGCGGCAGATTTGAACAATGCAGAAACTTATAATGAGTTTGGCAGCCTGATCAAAAATTATGAAGGCGAATGGCAAGTGGAAGCTAATGTGATTTACTATCTTGCTGTAGCACCACAGTTTTTCCCGATCATTGCAGAAAATATTTCCAAAAGTAAATTGGCCACAAACCCCGAAAAAACCAGGATTGTGATTGAGAAACCTTTTGGCCATGACCTGGAATCTGCAAAATCCCTGAACCAACTTCTGCAAGGCATTTTTCAGGAAAAGCAGATTTATCGCATAGACCATTACCTGGGCAAAGAAACCGTACAGAATATCCTGACTTTTCGTTTTGCAAACTCCTTGTTGGAGCCTTTATGGAACCGGAATTACATCGAACATGTGCAGATTTCGGTTACCGAACAATTAGGCGTAGCCGATCGCGGCGATTATTACGAAGGGGCAGGAGCGATGCGGGACATGATCCAAAACCATATTCTACAGTTGCTTTGCCTGGTTGCGATGGAAATACCGGTCAATTTTGATGCAGATGAAATCCGCAACAAAAAAGTGGATGTGCTGAATGCCATGCGCCGTTTTACAGTAGAAAATATTAAAAATTCTGCTGTGCGCGGCCAGTATGGCAAAGGCTGGCTAAAAGGGAAGGAAGTTCCGGGTTATCGCCAGGAAAAAAATGTAAACCCGGAATCCAACACAGAAACTTTTGCTGCTGTAAAATTTTTTGTGGACAATTGGCGCTGGCAAGGCATCCCTTTTTATGTACGTACCGGCAAGCGCATGCACCAGTCGGCCTCTGTTATTACCATTCAGTTTAAAGATGTCCCGCATCCGGTTTTCCCTGCTGAAGCAACCGAAAGCTGGCAGCAAAACCGTTTGATCATCAGCATACAACCAGAAATGAGTATTCGCTTGCAGGTGCAGGCAAAACGGCCGGGTGTAGATATGGTAATCAATACGGTGGATATGGTTTTTGATTACAAAGGCACATATGATAACCAGGCTCCGGAAGCTTACGAAACGTTGTTGCTTGATACGATGCAAGGTGATCAAACTTTGTTTATGCGTGCCGATCAGGTAGAAGCAGCATGGGCTTTGATCATGCCGATATTGAATGTTTGGGAAACCAAAAAAAGCTCTAAGTTTCCAAATTATTCATCGGACTCCTGGGGACCGGAAGTGGCAGAAGCATTAATTGCGTGGGATGGTTTCCACTGGTTTACGCTTCCTGTTAAAGAAGACTAAGTATGGAAAATTTAAAATTAAATATTTTTCCAACCGAAGCAAAAGTGCTGAAAGGCATTGCTGATTATTTTATTGCACTCGCAAACCAGTTTATTGCCGATAACGGATTGTTCAACGTTTCGCTTTCCGGGGGAAATTCTCCAAAGAAATTATACGAGATGCTGGCTTCGCCTGATTACAATAAAAAAACAGAGTGGGACAAAATCTATTTCTTCTTTGGTGATGAACGTAATGTACCTGCAGATTCTCCGGACAGTAATTTTAGGATGGTAAAAGAAGCATTGTTTGATCCTTTAAAAATTGCTGCTTCACAAATCATTCCGGTGAACACAACTTTACCTCCTGATGAAGCTGCCGAGGCTTATGATTCAGCCATTTACACTCATTTTAAACCTTATAACGCTAAGTTTGATCTGATTTTGCTTGGTTTGGGCGATAACTCCCACACCGCGTCTTTATTTCCGCATACACCCGTTTTGCGGGAAACTGAAGCAACGGTAAAAGCTGTTTTTTTGGAAGACCAGCAGGTTTACAGGATCACTAAAACCGCTCCGATGATCAACCAGGCGCATCATATTGCCTTTTTATTATTTGGTTCGGGAAAAGCAGAAGCCGTAAAACATGTGCTGGAAGACGACCGAAATATAGAAGGGTATCCGGCACAATTGATCAAACCAGAACACGGAGACGTGCAATGGTTTATGGATGAAGCAGCCGTAGTTTTACTTCAGAATAAATATCCCTGATACTATTTTTAACACCTCTTTTTTGATCTGATATTTAGAAAAGCGATAGTGTGTCAAACTATCGCTTTTTTTGTTTTCATAAACAAACAATAGTTCTGCTGGCACGTCTCTGCAACACACACAAGCTCAAACTAAAAATCTATGAGGTTCGAAAATAAAATTTGTTTGGTTACCGGCGGTGGTTCTGGTATTGGCCGCGCCACTTGCTTGCGGATGGCATCCGAAGGCGGGACGGTGATTGTGGTTGACATCAATGAGCAACACGGAAACGATACGGCGGAAACCATCCGCCAGCATAAAGGCAATGCTGCTTTTATCAAGGCAGATCTGGCTGTGACTGCTGACATTAAAACTTGTGTCCAAAAGGTAGTGGATGAATATCACCGGATCGATGTGCTGGTGAACAATGCTGCTTTTATGACATTCACCAAAATTGTTGACCTCGAAGAAAGCGACTGGGACAAAGTTATGGACATCAACCTAAAATCTGTTTTTTTATTTTGTAAATACAGCATTCCGCACATGAAAAATGGTGCAGTTGTAAATGTGAGTTCTGTACACGCTTTCCAAACCACACCGGATGTATTGCCCTACGCCGCTTCAAAAGGCGGCATGGAAGCTTTTACCCGTGGTTTAAGTTTAGAATACACACCCATTCAGGCACGTTTTAACTGTGTGGCTCCAGGTTCGGTAGATACACCGATGCTTTGGTCAAACCCAAACATCAAAGATGGTGTTGAAAAAATGGAGGGGACTGTGGGCAAGCCGGAAGAACTGGCAGCAGGGATTTGTTTTATGGCATCAGACGAAGCTTCTTATGTAAACGGAACCACTTTGGTTATTGATGGCAACCGGTTAGATATTTTATAGCACAGGAGTTAACCGTTATGAAGAACAAATTTATGTTTGCCACCGGCATAGAAAACAGTTATCCTACTGTTTTTATCGATGGAAAAAAGATCAGAGTGGACGAATTGGAAAAAACCGGACATTACCAAAGATGGCAGGAAGATTTTCAGTTGGTGAAAGAGATGGACATTGAGTTTTTACGCTACGGGCCGCCTTATTATTCTACCCACATAGGGCCCGGACAATACAACTGGGCTTTTGCAGATGATACTTTTGCCCGGCTAAAAGAACTGGGCATTACCCCGATTGTTGATCTTTGCCATTTCGGGGTACCGGATTGGTTGGACAGCTTTCAAAACCCCGATTTTCCGCAATATTTTGCAGAATATGCTTTGGCTTTTGCACAGCGTTATCCTCACCTTAAATTTTATACACCTGTAAACGAGATTTTTGTTGCCGCTTCTTTTTCCGGCCAATATGGGTGGTGGAACGAAAGTTTGGCCAATGATAAAAGCTTTGTTACCGCTTTAAAACATTTGTGCAAAGCCAATGTGCTGGCCATGGAAGCGATTTCTAAAGTTCAGCCTGAGGTTACTTTTATCCAAAGTGAATCCTCCGAATACTTTCACCCGGAAGATCCTTCCTGCTGTAAATTAGCTGATTTCTTAAACCTGAAGCGTTATTTGTCGCTTGATCTTTCTTATGCGCATTCCATCAAAGTCCCACACTACAAATATTTGATTGAAAACGGAATGACCGATGCGGAGTATGAGTGGTTTATGAACAATAAAATCCGCGGTAAATGTATCATGGGAACAGATTATTATGCCACAAATGAACATATCGTCCATGCGGACGGTTCTACCAGTGCTGCCGGAGAAATTTTTGGTTATTACGTCATCACCCAACAGTATTACACCCGTTACCGATTGCCGGTGATGCATACGGAAACCAACATTGCCGAGCCAAATTCTGTTACCTGGCTACAAAAAGAATGGGCAAATTTGTACCGATTTAAGCAAGACGGCTTTCCGATTGTCGGTTTTACCTGGTACGGTTTGCTGGACCAGGTAGATTGGGACACAGCACTAAGGCAAAATAACGGCACGGTAAATCCGCTCGGTTTGTATGATTTAGACCGAAGAATTCGTCCGGTCGGTACAGCTTACAAAAAACTGATTACGGATTGGCGGTCGGCATTAGATCAAGAATCTTATAATTTAAACAGCATCCCCTAATTTATGTGCGATAAAAGAAGTATTGTTAAAAACTAAAAGCAGCATCAGCATCTGGGTTATTCACCTTTGTGCTTTTTCTTTCTCCGCCAATAGTTACATGCATCATATTAATCTGCTCCGGGTGCAGTTCGTACAAAAGATCATCGTGTACATTGAACTGTTTGATACGGTCAACTCCTTTCACTTCAAAATAACTCCAGGTTCCGTCTTCCTGAATTTCATAGCCGATATAAGCAAGGTTTAAAGTTTTTCCATCAGCACGAATGACCAAATGTTTTTTCACATAATCATTAATCAGCTTGTTGGCCAAAGCTTTATCTTTTGGTTTGATGATATCTAACTGAGTGCGATATTGTTTTTCCAATGCCTTTTCCAAATCATCAGAAAACATCCGGCAACTGATTTCCAAGGAATGATTAGTTGGGTTTTGTTTGATTTCGGTAACGCTGACGAAGAACGGATGCAGGAGGTTAAACCACAATATCAGCAACAAGTGTAACATCATTGAGTCTTTAGAATTTATCTTTCAAAAAAAGCTATAATTAGCCATAATGACAAATGCTTCTTTTATGGCCCTTTTTTATGATAACTACCACTAATTCAAAACTTAAATAAAGCTTACATCTTATGAACAAAGTAATTTTCTATTCCTTTAAAATTGAAAATATAAATTTCCATTCGGCAGGAAATTTATCTACCAGTACACCTTTTGTTAAGAATGATGCAGTTGCCAATCTTAAACAGCAATTACAAGATTTAGGTTATAAAATGGCTGCGGACAACAGTCACAAGATTATTAAAATTGGTGCTGAATTGTATATTGAAGGAATGGTTTATCAGGGCGAAGACCCGGACCATAGGATGATTGCTGGTTACTTCAATCCAACACGTTAATTTATAGAAAAATATACTTACGGATGCTTCTTTTATGCCTGATTTCTCATTATACTTTCAATTAGGTTTACAGCATATTTGCGATTGGCAAGGTTACGACCACATCTTGTTTGTAACCGTGCTTTGCGGGATTTTCCAACTTCAGGAATGGAAAAAAGTGCTTGTTTTGGTTACCGCTTTTACCATCGGCCATTCGGTTACGTTGGCTTTGAGTGTTTTTAATATTATCCATATCAATACTTCGCTGATCGAATTTTTGATTCCGGTAACAATTGTTTTTACTGCCTCAAACAACATCCTCAGAAAAAATACGTCGGAAAAAACGATCAACCTAACTTACTTATTAGCTTTGTTTTTTGGGTTGATCCATGGTTTAGGCTTTTCCAGCTATTTAAAAAGCTTATTAGGAAAAAGTACCAATATTATACCGCAATTATTTGCTTTTAATGTTGGTTTGGAATGCGGACAAGTATTAATTGTAATTTCTGTATTACTTTTATCTTTTTTGCTGATCAGAATCTTTAGGATCAAGTCATCCAACTGGAATTTTTTTCTATCTTCGGCTATCTTTGGCATTGCATTGATGATGTGCATAGATCGTTTTCATCAAATTATTTTTAAATGAAGAAATTTTATTTAGCCATTTCCTGTATTTTCCTGATCCATGCTGCTGTCCAGGCGCAATACGACAACAATCCGGGCTCTAATCACGGCAACAAGTTTGAACAATTGGGCACGATGATTTCCGACCCGAATATGTACCGTTCTGCTTCCGGCGCGCCCGGCCCGAAATACTGGCAGCAACGTGCCGATTATGAAATCAACGCAACCTTAAACGATGATAAACAACGTTTGGACGGCACAGAAACCATTACTTATTTTAACAATTCTCCTGATCCGCTGACTTATTTGTGGCTGCAATTGGATGAAAACCAGCATAAAAAAGATTCGCAGGGCAGCACAACCGGCGAAAGCAAAATGCAGGACAAAATGAGCTTGCGCCAATTGCAATCCATCATGGGCAATAACCTGGATCTGGGCGACCATGTTTTAAGCGTGAAAGATGCAAACGGAAATGCTGTTCCTTTCACGATTAACGAAACAATGATGCGCTTGGAATTGCCAAAAACCTTGCAGCCCGGCGAAAAATTTAAGTTTAAAGTAGCATGGTTTTATAATATTTCCGACCGTTTGACGATTGGGGGAAGAGGTGGTTATGAGTATTTCCCCGAAGATAAAAATTATTTATATACGATGGCGCAGTGGTATCCGCGGATGGCTGTTTACAGCGATTTCCAAGGATGGCAGAACAAGCAGTTTATCGGCAGCGGCGAGTTCGCATTGGCTTTTGGTAACTTTAAAGTTAACCTGAATGTACCGGCAGACCATGTAGTTGGTGCCACCGGTTTATGCCAGAATTATAACCAGACTTTATCGGCAGCACAATTAAAACGCTGGAACCAGGCGCAAAATGCAAAAGAACCGATAGAAATAGTTACGCTAAACGAAGTAAAACAAGCGATGAAAGGCCATGCACTGGCGCGCAAAACTTGGGTTTATGCTGCAGAAAACGTGCGTGATTTTGCCTGGGTTTCTTCCCGCAGGATTGTTTGGGACGGCATGGCAACACAAATTGAAGGCGGCAAAAAAGTGATGGCGATGTCGTATTACGGGCCGGAAGCTTATCCGCTTTACCGCCGTTATTCTACCAAGGTAGTGGCGCATACGCTCAAAGTTTATTCGCATCATACTTTTCCATATCCGTACCCAAGCGCTATTTCTGTAGAAGCATCCAACGGAATGGAATATCCAATGATCTGTTTTAATTATGGCCGTACCGAAAAAGACGGAACATATAGCGAAGCAACCAAAAACGGGATGATCGGTGTGATCACCCATGAAGTCGGGCATAACTTTTTTCCGATGATCGTGAACTCGGATGAGCGGCAGTGGACCTGGATGGACGAAGGTTTGAATACATTCTGCCAGTTTTTGGCCGAACAGGACTGGGACAACAATTTTCCATCTCAGCGCGGCCCCGCCTACAAAATTGTGGATTACATGAAGCTGCCAAAAAACGAGCTGGAACCGATCATGACGAACTCGGAAAATATTGCCCGTTTTGGCCCGAACGCTTATGCAAAACCATCTACTGCTTTAAATATCCTGCGCGAAACGGTGATGGGCCGCCAGTTGTTTGATTATGCTTTCAAAACTTATGCGCAACGCTGGGCTTTTAAACATCCGACACCGGCAGATTTTTTCAGGACGATGGAAGATGCTTCTGCGGTTGATCTGGATTGGTTTTGGCGCGGCTGGTTTTACGGGACCGACCCGGTAGATATTTCATTGGACAGTGTGAAACTTTATACCCTCAACACAAAAAACCCTGAAATAAACACGCAATATGACCGCGCACAGTTTGACCGTAACCTGCAAAGTATCACTGCACAAAGAAACCGCGAAGCAGGAACACGTTTTGCAGTGGAAGCAGATTCGTCTTTAAAAGATTTTTATAGCAAATTTGACCGTTTTGCCGCCACGCCGTTAACGAAAGAAAGCTATCAGGCGATGTACAATGCTTTATCTCCCGAGGAAAAAAACTTTTATGAAAGCAAGAACTATTTTTACCAGCTTACTTTAAGTAATAAAGGTGGTTTGGTGATGCCGGTAATTTTGGAGTGGACTTATGCTGATGGTACAAAAGAAACAGAGCGGATTTCTGCTTACGTATGGCGGAAAAATGAGCAAAAGATCACCAAGGTTTTTGCGAAAACAAAGGAAGTAAAATCGATCAAATTAGATCCTTACCGCGAAACTGCAGATATCGACGAAGACAATAATAGTTGGCCGCGGACTTTAACGCCAACCCGTTTTGAGATCTTCAGGCAGCAAGCTTTGCCTCGTGGCGCTACTTCAGGTACAAACCCGATGCAGGAACAATCCATTAAAAAACAACCGTAAAAGAAGCATCGGTATAAATCAGATCTAAAAAAAGGAAAGCCGGAAATTGAATTGTTCCGGCTTTTTTGCGTCTGCTATTTCTATAAAAAATTTAAGGATTTTTCAGATTTAATGTTTTAAAGTATCTTTAGGAGGGACACTATTTTGAATATTATTGGTACTGTCACCAACTCTAACCGTATCCTGCCGCTCCATGCCATAGTTTTTATGTCTTTCGTCACAGGCTGTTACACTTAAGATGACCAGGGCAGAAAATAAAATAAATTTGTTTTTCATGATGCTTCTTTTACCAGTAAAAAATTAAGATAAATATTGTTCAGTTCCATTAACCAGTATGGAACAATAAGTTTATAAATGGTTGTAAAGTTATTTACAATTAGCGGATAATGGTAACATATCCGCCATAATTTTTTGTGCCGTCTTTCAAGTTCAAAACATAATAATAGGTGCCTACCGGTACTTCCTGCCCGTTAAAGCGGCCGTCCCACGCTGTGCCATATCCTGAGGAATGGAACATCCTCATACCATACCGATTGTAAATGTCCATAATGCAATCCGGATAACGATCCAAATTTTTGATGTTCCATACATCGTTTACGCCATCATTATTTGGGGTAAAGGTATTTGGAATGACCGGGATTTTTTGGATACGGATAGAAATAGTGTCTGTTGCGGTACAACTGTCTGTAGAAGTTATGGTAAGCCGGTAAGTAATATCATCCGGCGGCGTAGCAACCGGGTTGGCAATGTTTGGATTGCTTAAGCCTGTAGTCGGTGTCCAGCGGTAAGTTAAAATTTTACCGGTGATCTTTGGTGAAAGCTGCACCGGATCACCTATATGCACCAGCACTTTATTTCCGGCAACAATCGTTGGGGACGGGTTTACAATAATGTTTTGCGTAATCGAATCTGCGCAGCCACTGGTAGAAGTAAATACATATTTAATGGGGTGGACACCGATACCAGCCGCAGCAGGCGAAAAAAGACCGTCAGCACTAACGCCTGAGCCGGAATAAACGCCTTTACCGCTGGTACCGCTCACCTCTCTGGCTTGAGTGAACAAGAAAGGGGAAACTTCCTGGCAAATACTTCCTAAAGCACTAAACACTACTTTTGGAGCGGCATTTATGGTAATGGTTTTATCGATCATGTCCATGCAGGTAATACCGGAATAAGCGATCATCCTGATGGTATAAGTTTTGGAAGCAGGCGAACTGAAAATGTCGTACTGATGGGCATAACGTTTTCCTACAGCCGGGTTTTCATCTGTCAAAACTACGGCAGGCTGGTTTTGGTAATCAAAATACCAGTCAATCCTGGTAATGCTGCCAACATCTACCGAAGACTGGTTTTCAAAAGTAACAGGAATATTGCTGCAAATATTGCTGGTATTGATGATGTTAAAAGCAGCTTTTGGCAAAGAACCATTTACCTGGAAAGGTTTGGTAATAGTTGCAGAACTGCCGTCAGCCGCAGTTACAGCAAGCGTGATCTGATAAACCTGGGCCTTGGTAAAACGATGTGCCGGGTTTTTGGCAGTAGATGTGTTTGGATTGGAGGCTGTTGCATCTGCATCGCCAAAGTTCCATAGATAAGTTAACGTAACGCCTGTCCCTAAGCTATCTGCAGTCAGATTCAGAAATTGGGAGGACGGATCAGCAGAACAAACTTCCGGCAATTTAAAATCAGGTTTAGCACCGGGTTTAGCGATAACCGATTGTGTAACGACCGACTGGCAACCCTGATCGGAAACAACCGTGAGCGTAACTTGATAAGTCCCGGCTGCTGCATAGTCATGTTCAAAAACTTTTGTATCGGTATGTGTTTCGGTCTTGCCATCGCCAAATGCCCATATCCATTTCACAATCTTACCAGCAGCAATGGTAGAGGCATCTTTCAGGATCACCCCAAAATCTTTAAAAACAAAATTTGTATAGGTAAAAACAGCATTAGGCAAATTATTGACTTTTAAATATTTTTGGACAGTGCTTTGGCAGCCGCTTGAAGAAGTTGAAGTTAAACTTACCGTATCTGTTCCGGGCACAGTATAAGTATGGGTGGGGTTTTGCAGGGTAGAAGTGGAGCCGTCACCAAATTTCCAAATCCAGCTTTTGATCACTTTTCCGCTGTCGGCACTGTTGTCTGCAAACTTAACCGTATCGCCGGCACAAACACTGGCAGGCATGGTAAAAGCAGTAACTGGTGCGGGATAAACGGTAAAAGGAAAGTTAAAATGCTGATCGCCGAGTACACAACCACCTGTGGACGGCGGCAGATCGGCCACAATATCTACGGTATAAGCACCGGCTTTGTTAAAAACAGTAGGTTTAGGAATCTGGTAAATGTAGTATGGCTGGTTGTTGATAATAGTATCCCTAGCAACCGGGTTAGTTTGCGGAATGACGGTGTTGGAAGGGTTGATCGTCCAGACGATGTGTTTGGTTGGGACATTTAAGGTCAACTGCAAAAAATAATTGTCATACACGCAGGCAGAAGTAATTTGCAGGTTGGATTTAGGGTCAACCGCATTGGCTGTTAGCGTCGTGGCCAGGTTAGTCCCGGCCGAATAGGAATAAGATTCTACAGGGCCAAAACCATAAGCAATGGCATTAAACCCATCATCGGCAGTCAGGTTAAAATTATTGGTACGGTAATTATTAAGGTTGAGCTGGAGATAGGAGTAGCCCTGCAAAGAAGGCATCGGCACAAATGGGGTAGTTGGCACAGTGCCGTTGATGCGAAAGGTAGGTGCAGATGCTGTTTTTATCAGTACATTTATATACTGTTCGGAAATGTTTTCCCGAACAGAGGAATACACTGTAATGTTTTTGATGCTGTATTCAATTGGGTTCAGTATTACCATGTCCGGGTCGCCCAAAGAACTACTCCCGTCCCTATCCGAACAACTTGCTGTTAAAGCATATTGAGCCACGCTGATTGGTTTATCGGCAGAAATACTGGCCGGTTGATTAAAGGGATTTGGCGAAGAATAAAATCCGCCCGCGTTAAGCGTGGCAACAGTAGCTCCGTTGATTTGAACAGTAGTATTATCAGTTTCAGCAACAACACGGATATAGTTTCCCCGTGTTCTTTCCGAAGCCACATTGCTGTTTGGCGGTTTCATGCTGAAAGGAATAAAACCATAAGTTCTCCCCCAGCTTTCAATAGGATAATTTTGCTGGTACAATGGATCAGCTGACGGAGGCATACATAAGGGCTCAATGGTAGCAGCACTACTTCCTGAAAACATCGCAAAACGCTTACAGCCTGAGGTTGTAGTGTCAACACTTACCGAAACGCCTGTCAGATCACTGTCTGATAAATATTCATACACGTCGCCAATCTTGTTTAATGTAACACCTCCTGCTACCAGGTTAGTGGTTCCCCGCTTAATAAAAACTTTTGTATTAGGTTCTGAAGCTACAACCGTAATAAAGTTTTGTCCACCAAAATTAGAACTTTGCGTATAGTTCATGCTAAAATACTGCTGCCCTAAAGCTTTAACCGGCAAAATTAAGGATGCGGCAGAACGTTTACCGGCAAAAATGTGCGCATAAACAACTACATTGGGTTGACCGATATCAACCACAATATGGATGGCGCGGTTGGTAAGTACCCTGCCTCCTTCATAATCATTGATGTAGGCTGCATTACGTGGTACCTGGATTTCGGTAACGGTATTGGCAACCACGGTGAATTTTTGTGAATAACTTCCAACAGATACCGTTCCTGTAGAAGCCTGCCTGCCGGTAATAAAAATACTGATGTTGGCCAGTTCGGTAGATTGATTGGGAACATGTGTAGGAAAAACCGACCAAAACTCTGCGCCTTCATTGGATACGCTTTGTGCATCAACCGAATTTAGGGTCAATAAACAAAGCATCAGCAGGGCCAGTAAAAATTTAGGTAGGTGTTTGATCATGTTATCCTTGCAATATAAGGCTTAAGTTTATAGCTGCAATATTATTCATAAAATAGCTACTTACGTAATTTTCGGACTATCAGGCTTTACGCTAATTAACGCAATATTTTACGGATATATTATTAAAAGCCAATTAGTTGTTTAGAAAATTATCTAAACTTATATCAGAAGAAATAGTTTAGGTTAAATTTTCTGTGCCGAACGATTTTCTGAGAAACCATAGCGTCAACGCATCTTGTAAAAACAGCAACGATTTCAATTTTGTCCGATTCTTTTGATCTCTTCCCCAAAAACAAAAACCCCCGATGCTTCTTTTACCACTATAAAAACAGCAACAATGGAATACAGGAGATTAGGAAAATCAGGTTTGCAATTAAGTGCCTTTTCTTTGGGAAGCTGGCTTACTTTCGGCAACCAGATAAAAGATGAAACAGCAGACGAACTGATGAGTTTGGCCTACGAACAAGGCGTAAATTTTTTTGACAATGCGGAAGGTTATGCTGGCGGAAAATCTGAAACGGTAATGGGAAATATCCTGAAAAGTAAAAATTGGGACCGCGATTCATACATCGTTTCGAGCAAAGTATTTTTTGGGGCGGAGAAGAAAGGGCCGAACCGGATTGGCTTGTCGCGCAAGCATTTGATTGAAGCCTGCCATGCTGCCATCAAAAGGCTGCAGGTGGATTATTTAGATTTATATTTTTGCCATCGACCGGACAAAAATACACCAATCGAAGAAACGGTTTGGGCGATGAACACTTTATTGCAGCAAGGCAAGATTTTGTATTGGGGGACTTCGGAATGGAGCGGCGTTGAAATTATGGAAGCCATCAGCGTAGCAAAAGAAAACCATTTGATCGGCCCGACGATGGAGCAGCCGCAATACAACTTGTTTGAACGAAAGAAGCTGGAAGATGAATACCTGTTGCTTTTCCGCGATTATGGTTTGGGCACCACGATCTGGTCGCCGCTTTCCTCTGGACTTTTGTCTGGAAAGTACAACGATGCCGACCCGAAAGATACGCGTTTAGGTGTTGCAAGTTTAAGCTGGTTAAAAGATGCAACTTTGGCCGAAGACCGCATCAACAAAGTAAAAGAACTGAAAACTATTGCCGATGAACTAAACGCTTTAATGGCAAAAATGAGTTTGGCCTGGTGCCTTAAAAACCCAAATGTAAGTACCGTTATCTTGGGCGCATCTAAAGTTGAACAGTTAAAAGAAAATTTAACTGCACTGGAAATTGTGCCTTTGCTTACAACAGAAGTTATGGAAAAGATAGAAACAATTGTTGGGACAAAACCAAAAATATCCGAATTATAAATAACTGTTTTAAATTGAAAACGTGCGGCAGGATAGATTTCTGCCGCAAATTTTTTTAGGTGATAAAAGAAGTATGTTTTTACTTTTTTTGATGAGAACCTGAACAAACTTTAAGAGCTTGTTTGAATTTGTACAAGACCCTTTGGTATGCTCAGGATTGATGCCAATGCTTCTTTTACCCTATAAAAATTGGTGTCTGCACCGATTTAAATAAACTAAAACCAGATGCCTGCCGTTTTTTAGGTAATAAAAGAAGTATGTTTTTATTTTTGGACAAGGACCTGAACAAACCTTAAATTGGGTTTATTCAATTTGATCCAAGATTAGCGCAAGCTTGTATCTTATCATACCGAACTTGTTTCGGTATTTCATTTAAAAGCTGCAATCATAAACTATATTTTGAAATAAATTAAAGATAATCACTACAACAGTAAAATATCAATTTGGTGGGCGTGGACCATATCTTCCTGCGGCGACCAGGCAAAAATGGTAAACCGGCCATCCTGGGAAGCTACCAAAGCAACGGCATCGCGCTGATCAAACACAAACTGTGCAGCAGAAAGATGCCGGGTGCCGCCAAGTGTTGCCGGGTGGATAACGCTGGCGTCGCTTCCGATGATCGGTTCGGTGATTACGATCTGGTCCACCCGTTTACTCTTCCAGGAGCGGCCGATCTTGGCACCAAAAGCAAGCAGTTCATGGCGGTCATTGATGATCGTTGCACCGTCAACGGCTGTCAGCCCGCCCACACTGTCCACCGCCTGCCGAAGCATACTCTGCCACAACAACATGTTTTTTTCCTGGTCGTTTTCCTGCGTTAAATCCGGCAATCCGGAAAAGGCCGACAAAACGGGATAGGTAATGGGGTGAATGATAGAATCCTGCCATTCCTCCGAATCCGCCGGAACCACCAGCAGGGCACCGCCGCGGCCGTGGGCACGCATAGAAGCAGCCAGTTGCACCAATAGGTTAACTGAATTGCTCTCATTATAAGCAGAAGTAAAACCAAGCAGGGAATTGATGATAGGCGGCCGGTCGGGCGCATTCAGGTTTTGTTCATCCACCACTTTTATCTGGTCCCCTTTTAACGTGGCCACATTTACAAACTTTCCCAAACCGTCTATCCGGCGGTGTTTTACCACCAGCAGGCCCGGTTCTACCACTTCCAGCACAAAGCATAATCCCGGAATTTCGCGTGTGGTCCCCCATAAAAAAAGTTCCCCTTCTTCCAGCCAAACGCCTAAATGAATACCCGGCCGCTCTACCGCAGGGGCAAGCTTGGTCAGGGTATTGGTTTGAAATGGTAAACGGTGTTTGAAAACCATCGGTGTGCCAGCCAGTTCCGGTGGTAAAAAAGCCAGTGATATTTTGGGCGAATGTCCTTCTTCCCGCCCCAGGCTGGCCCAAAATGCCACATCAATAATGGCTTCAATCACATCCGCGGCAGGTTCGGGGGCCAATTCCAGGACATTATTTTGTCGCGCCGCTGTAAAATGCTGTTTAAAATGATATTCGACCGCAGCAGACACCAAGCGTGCTGCCTGATAGGTGGGCTGAGGGATATTGTTCAGATAGGTGCCGCTGTTGGTTTGTTCGTGGTTCATGGAGCGTAAGCCCTGGAATTAGGTTAAAAACCAAAACTAACCCTAATTAGGTTTTAGTGCAAGTCAACTGTGTCAGTTTAATGTTGTTTATTGATTAAGATTTTAACCTGCTAAAAACAGCATCAGGTATATTAGTTAAGAAACGTTCCATATTAACGCATTTCCTTCCGGCATCCGCGCCAATCCCTATTTTTGCCACCTTAAAAACTAAAACATGGCAGCAACAAAATTAACCATCAACAACAACGGTTCTGTAAAAATAGAAGGCGATTTCGAGATTGTGGACATGCAGGGCAACAATTACGGTTTGCAAGGCCGTACTATCGTTTCCGTTTGCCGCTGCGGCTTATCGGCCACCAAACCCTTTTGCGACGGTTCTCATAAAGGACATTTTGAGCATAGTGCCATCGCTTTTGATCTGCCTCCCCGCAAAGTATAACCAGGTGGAAAGGTAAACTGCTATAAGGTAAATTCGAGGTTTAATTTCCTGCTTTTTCCTTCCGCGCTTGGCCTTTCCACCCTTTTCCCTTTCCGCCTTTTCCTCAAAAAACTATCTTTGCAGCCAAATTTATTCCGTACATGACTGCCTCAGAAATACACCAGCAATTTTTAGATTTTTTTGCATCGAAAGGACATCACATCGTTCCATCGGCACCCATTGTGGTAAAGAACGACCCGACCCTAATGTTCACCAATGCCGGCATGAACCAGTTTAAAAGTATTTTTTTAGGAGAAGAAACAGCAAAGTTTCCAAGGGTTGCCGATACACAACGTTGCCTGCGCGTTTCCGGTAAGCACAATGATTTGGAAGAAGTTGGTATCGATACCTATCACCACACCATGTTCGAGATGCTGGGCAACTGGAGCTTTGGCGATTATTTTAAAAAAGAAGCGATCAACTGGAGCTGGGAACTGCTGACCGATGTTTACAAAATAGATAAAGACCGCTTGTACGTAACCTATTTTGAAGGCGACGAAAAAGAAGGCCTGGAAAAAGATCAGGAAGCGTACGATTTGTGGAAGCAGTTTTTGCCCGAAAGCCACATTCTTCCCGGAAACAAAAAAGATAACTTTTGGGAAATGGGCGAAACTGGCCCGTGCGGACCATGTTCTGAAATTCATTATGATAACCGGAGCGAGGAGGAGCGGAGAGCGAGGAGCGGAGCAGAATTGGTTAATGCCGATGACCCGCAGGTGATTGAAATCTGGAACAATGTTTTTATGCAGTTTAACCGTTTAAAAGATGGTTCGCTGCAACCGCTCCCAAACAAACACGTGGATACCGGAATGGGTTTCGAGCGTTTGGTGCGTGTTTTACAAGGTAAAAGTTCTAATTACGATACGGATGTTTTCCAACCGCTGATACAATTTATTGCGGAGAAAAGTGGGAAGGTTTACGAGCCTCACCCTGCCCTCTCCAAAAGAGAGGGTTCTGAATATCAACCGAATAATCAGGCCGCAAGTGCAGCTAACTCCCTCTCCCCCGGAGAGGGCCGGGGTGAGGCTTCTAAAGCTTGGAACGAAGCTGTTGCCATGCGTGTAATGGCTGATCATATTCGTGCCATTGCATTTGCAATTGCTGATGGTCAGCTACCATCTAATAACAAAGCTGGTTATGTTATCCGCAGGATTTTAAGAAGGGCGGTACGTTACGCTTATCAATACCTCAACCTAAAAGAACCTTTTTTAAATATGCTTGTGCCTCTTTTAGCAGAACAATTTAAGGCTGTGTTTCCAAATTTGAACGAGCAGAAAGACTTTGTGCAGAAGGTTGTTTTGGAAGAGGAAGTTTCGTTTTTGAGGACTTTAGGAAATGGTATTAGACGATTTAAAAATAGAATTATTAATATTGATCATATACCTTTCTACTTGAGTAAGTTAACTCCAAAAGATACAGAATCTTATGCTAAATTAATAATCGAGAGATTTCAGATTTCTTTTAAAAGTTATAATGAACAAGAACTCGCCTTATTAGAAAATATCTTAAGCAAAGACGTATCAATTGTAGAGAATAATAAAAGAATAATTCGTTTTGTTGAAAAAGTGGGCGGATATTTTGCTTTTGAATTATACGACACATTTGGTTTTCCTATCGATTTGACAGAACTAATGGCACGGGAAAAGGGTCTTACGGTTGATTTGGAAGGTTTCAATCAACTTCTCCAACAACAAAAAAACCGTTCCCGCGCTGCAACAGCCATTGATACCGGCGATTGGATTGTTTTAAAAGAAGATGATGCCGTAGCATTTACCGGTTATACCGAAACAGAAACCATTGCCCACATTGTCAAATACCGGAAGGTTAAGGCCAAAGGCAAAGAGCAGTTTCAAATCGTGCTGGATAAAACGCCATTTTATGCAGAAAGCGGCGGTCAGGTTGGCGATACCGGCGATCTGATCTTCCCGGACGGTGAAATTATCCCGGTTACGGATACCAAAAAAGAAAACGGGTTGATCGTGCATTTTGTGGATCAACTGCCGGAAGATCTATCTGATGTTTTGACCGCTTATGTTGACCCGGAAAGAAGGTTGAATATCGAAAATAACCACTCGGCAACGCATTTGCTTCATGCAGCTTTGAAGGAAGTTTTAGGCAACCACGTCAACCAGAAAGGTTCATTGGTTAGTTCGGAATATTTGCGTTTTGATTTTTCGCATTTTGCCAAAGTAAGCGATGAGGAAATTAGTAGGATAGAAACAGTAGTCAATCGTAAGATTCGGGAAAATGTAGGCGTAACGATTCAATCCATGTCTTTTGCAGAAGCTTCTCAAACCGGCGCAATGGCTTTATTTGGCGAGAAATACGGCGATGTCGTTCGCGTAGTAACGATGGACGAGAAATTTTCCATCGAGCTTTGCGGCGGAACACACGTAAAAGCAACCGGACAAATTGGTTTTTTCCAGATCGTTTCAGAAAGTGCCGTGGCAGCAGGTGTGCGGCGGATTGAAGCGATCACCGCAATGAAATCAGAAGAGTTTATCCATCAGCAAAACGAAGAAATCAAAGCTTTAAAAGAACTGCTGAAAAACCCGAAAGACTTGACCAAAAGTTTGGAAGCTTTGCTGGAGGAAAACGCTTCCCTCAAAAAAGAAGCAGAAAGAGCAGTTTTGGATAAAGTTTCGGTTATGAAAAAAGAACTGGCTGTAAAGCATACTTCTTTTAATGGCATAAATTTTATCTCCGAAGAAGTGGAACTGCCAAATGCCGAAGCTTTAAAAAGCCTGGCTTATCAAACCAAAGATATTGTTGCCAATTTGGTTTTGGTTTTAGGTGCAGTTATCGAAGGAAAACCAAATTTAACGGTGATGATCTCCGAAAACCTGATTAAAGAAAAAGGTTTGGATGCGCGTGTTTTCATCAAAGAACTGGCTAAAGAAATCCAAGGCGGTGGCGGCGGACAGCCTTTTTACGCCACCGCCGGCGGTAAAAACGCAGCCGGATTAAAAACGGCTTTGGAGAAAGCAAAAGTTTTTATTCATACACAAGTCTGAAAAAAACAGGCATAAAAAAAGCATCCCAAAATTTGGGGATGCTTTTTTTATGCACCAATTTCTTTTGTTAATGATGGCCGTGATCATCACCGCGTCCGTGGTCGTCGTGTCCGCGATCATCATGCGGGTTTCCGTGTCCATTGTTTCCAGGACGGTTAATCCGAACATTCGTGGTGTTATTAATAACGGTTCGGTTGTTGATCGTCCGGCTTTCACGCAGCAAAGGCTGGCGGTTGCCATGCCAGTTGCGGTAATTGGCATACGTAACGCGGTCTCTGCTAAAATTTAAATAAGGTTTTGGCCGGTTAACCACCACTTTGTAGCCCGAATATAAATCGTAGCCAGCGTAGCGCGGCGGCAAAGCGCGCGAGTTAATCCAACGGCCGCCATCTAAGTAAATATACTGGCCGGTTGCAACATCGTAATACGATTCAATATCCGGCAAGTAATAATAATCAACATGGTTATAACCGGTTGGCCCCCAAGCCGGCTGACGGCCATGTTAATGCTGAGGCTGACTTGTGCATGTGCAACGGTTTGTAAAGATAAAACCATTACGCCTGCCAATATGGTTTTTAAGATTGTCTTTTTCATGATTGTTTACGTATGTACGCAAGTTAAACGCAAAGCAAAGATTAGGGTTTAATGGATAAGCGTAACAGTTTCATTACTGCTTTTATCAACCTAAAATCAGGAAATGTGGATTTGGATGAAATTCGTTTTGCACAATCAGCGGCAGAGGAAACCAGGGCGTGGCTTAATCCAAAATAATTAATAGTTTTACAGCTTTAAATAAAAGGTACAGAATTCTGTAAATGACGATCGAAACAGCGCAGTTGCACGCAGGATATGAAGTAGTTATCGGTTTAGAAGTACATGCGCAACTGGCAACAGAGAGTAAAGCTTTCTGTTCGGATTCGGCGGCTTTCGGTGCAAAACCCAACCGCCATGTCAGTCCGGTTTCGCTTGGCCATCCGGGCACGCTTCCTTTCATCAACAAAAAACATATTGAGTTTGCGGTTAAATTAGGTTTGGCCACCCATTGCCAAATCAGGCAGTACAATTACTTCGACCGTAAAAATTATTTTTATGCCGATCTGCCGAAAGGATACCAAATCACACAAGATGCGGATGCCATTTGTCATGCTGGTTTTATCCGCATAAAAACAGCATCCGGCCAAAAAGAGATCAGGATAAACCGCATCCACATGGAAGAAGATGCCGGCAAAAGTATCCACGATCTGGACGAAGCAAACACGCTGATCGATTTGAACCGTGCCGGTGTGCCTTTGCTGGAAATCGTATCTGAACCGGATTTGCGCGGCGGCGAAGAAGCTGCTGTTTTCTTATCGGAAATCCGTCGTTTGGTTCGTTTTCTCGGTATTTGCGATGGCAATATGGAAGAAGGAAGTTTGCGTTGCGATGCTAATATTTCGGTCCGTAAAAAAGGCACAAGCGAATATGGGACACGTTGTGAAGTGAAAAATCTCAACTCGATCAAAAATGTACAAAAAGCCATTGAGTTTGAAGCATCAAGGCAGATTGATCTGTTGGAGTGGGGGGGGAAGATCGAGCAAAATACGTTGAATTTTGATGCAGATACCGGCGTAACATCTGTTTTACGCAGCAAAGAAATGGCCAATGATTACCGCTATTTCCCTGAGCCGGATTTGCCGCCGCTGGTTTTAAGTGAAGCTTATATTGAAGAAATACGGAAAAACCTGCCCGCCTTGCCTGAGGAATTGCATGAAAAATATACCAAACAATTAGGTTTAAGCGGGTACGAAGCGAATGTTATTACGGCCGACCACGATTTAGTTTTTTATTTTGAAGGGTTAATTAAAGAAACTACCAATTATAAAGCGGCATCACATTGGCTGATGGGCAGCATCAAATCTTACTTGAATACGCATACTGTTTTTATCGGTGATTTTTCGGTAAAGCCAAAAACCATTGCCAATATAATTGCTTTGATCGATGCCGGCAAAATCAGTCATACTGCGGCGGCACAACAGCTTTTTCCGGAACTGGTCCGTCATCCGGAAAAAACGGCAACTGAAACAGCAATTGCTTTAAACTTGTTTATTGATCAAAGTGTAGAAAAATTAGATTTGATTATTGAGCAGGTTTTACAATTGCACCCGCAAAAAGTATCTGAATACAAAAAAGGCAAAAAAGGCATTTTAGGTTTGTTTATGGGTGAGGTGATGAAGCTTTCTAAAGGAAAAATCGACCCAAAAATGGCTAACCGGGTTTTGGCTGAAAAATTAGAAAAATAAAATGAAGAAATTATTTCCCCTTGCAACCCTGGTTGTTGCCATTTTAAGTTCGTGCAAAAACCAAGATAAGAATGCGTTCAGGATTGAAGGTAAAATAGAACATCCGGCGCAGCAAAAAGTGTATTTGCTGGAGGCTGATTCTACCAATGTCCGTGTGGTTGATTCGACCCAGTTGAGCGAACAGAATGAATTTGTATTTAAAAAAGCTGCGCCATTTGCCAATTTATATAAAATCAAAAACGGCGAACAGGAGTTTGACCTGATTGCTGAAAACGGAAACGACATCAGCTTTAAAACTGATCTTTCAGACCCAAACCATAACTACACTACTACCGGCTCGGAAGATTCTGAAAAGATTAGGGAGTATAACCGCATCAGCAATATTTATACGGCTAAAAACACTAAGCTGGCCAATGAATACCAGGAAGCTGCTGCTGTAAAAGGTGCCAACCCTGATTCTGTGCTCAAAAAATTCCTGCCGCAGTTTGAGCAAAACATGGCTGCTTTATCCACAGAAATATTAAAATTCGTGGATGCCAATAAAAATTCACTGGCCGGTTTTTATGCAGCCATGGCTTTGGACCAAATGAAATACGAAAAAGAATTGGTGGCTTATGCTGATCTGTTGAAAGGGAAATTTCAGGGAAACCAGGCTGTAAACCAGTTTGTAAAACACATGGAACTGATAAAACCGGTTTCGGTTGGCCATGCTGCACCTGATTTTTCTATTCCCGGGACCGATGGAAAGCCCGTTAAATTAGCCGATTACAAAGGCAAATATGTAATGCTGGATTTCTGGGCTTCCTGGTGTGTGCCTTGCCGAAAGGAAAATCCGAATGTGGTAAAACTGTATCAGCAATATCATTCAAAAGGGTTAAATATTTTGGGTATTTCTTTAGATGAAAAAAGAGATGCCTGGCAAAAAGCAATCAGTGATGACCATTTGACCTGGGCGCATGGCAGCGAACTGCAGAACTTTAACGGTCCGACTGTGCAGCGGTATCAGGTGCAGGCCATTCCATCCAACTTTGTGTTAGATCCTTCCGGAAAAATCATCGCCAAAAATATTACCGGTAATGATTTGACAGCTTTTTTTGCAAAAACTTTTGCTGCCGCCAAATAGGTTAAATCATCATACATTTACAATTACTTAATCTAAATTTAATATCCGCATTCTTTTTTAGATTCTACATTTACAGAAAATTAAGACAATGAGTAATTCAAAACAAAAAATCCTGATTGTTGATGATGAACCTGATATTTTAGAGCTGATCGAGTACAACCTGAACAAGGAAGGTTATCAGGTTTTCGTAGCCCACAACGGACAAGAAGCCGTTGCAGAAGCGAAAAAAGTTTTGCCCGACCTGATTATCCTGGATGTAATGATGCCGAAAATGGATGGCATAGAAGCTTGCCGGATCATGCGTACATTGCCGGAGTTTAAAAACACTTTTATGGTGTTTTTGACGGCCAGAAGTGAAGAGTATTCAGAGATTGCAGGTTTTAATGTTGGTGCCGATGATTATATTGCCAAGCCAATTAAACCTCGGGCTTTGGTCAGTCGGATCAATGCGATTTTACGCCGGAACCAACCTTCGGAGGATAGTTCGGATAATAAACTGGAAATCGGAGACCTGGTGATCGACCGGGAAGCGTTTATGGTTTTTCAGGGAGGGGAAAAAGTAGTTCTGGCAAAAAAGGAATTTGAGTTGCTGTATTTGCTCGCTTCCAAACCTGGTAAAGTTTATACCCGTGAAGCTATACTGAAAAATATTTGGGAAGACTCTGTAGTTGTAACCAACCGGACCATCGATGTACACATCCGCAAACTCCGCGAAAAATTGGGTGAAAATTATGTTTCGACTGTAAAAGGTGTCGGCTACAAATTTGAGTTGCTGTAAAATGCCCTAAATCTGCGATATTTGCGGCAGATGAAATTGCCAAAATTCCAAGACCTGATCTTATTTGAAAACCCTGACCTAATCGTAGTTAACAAACCTCCTTTTTTAAGTTCTTTAGATGAACGGGAAGGCGGCGAAATCAACCTGCTTCGTTTAGCGAAGCATTATTGGCAGGATGCCCAAATCTGCCACAGGCTGGACAAAGAAACCTCTGGTGCTTTAATCATTGCCAAAAACCCTGAAGCTTACCGTTCCGTTTCCATTCAGTTTGAAAAAAGGAAGGTAAAAAAAGTATATCATGCCATAATCGATGGTACACACGTTTTTGAAAACCTGTTTATCGATCTCCCTATTTTAAACGTGGGCAAAGGTAATGTAACCATCAGCCGGCAAGAGGGCAAACGGGCCGAAACCTGGTTTAATTCCCTTCGCTATTTCAAACATTATACTTTGGTGGAATGTAGGCCTGTAACCGGCAGGATGCACCAAATCCGCATTCATTTGGCCACGCAGCGTGCTTCGATTGCGGGAGATGAAATGTACAAGGGCAAACCTGTGCTGCTTTCGGAACTGAAGAAAAAATACCGTTTGGGAAAAGATCAGGAAGAACTGCCTATCATGAAACGCTTTGCTTTGCACGCTTATGAAGTTACGTTCAAAATAAATCCCGAAGAAGAAATTACGGTACAGGCACCTTACCCAAAGGATTTTGAAACGCTGCAGAAACTGCTGGAAAAATTTGACCAGTAGTTTTTTGATTTTGTTTTAAAACTTATCGCATGAGACATAGTCACATCATTTTTATAATTTATACCCGGTAAAAGAAGCATTAGTATATCCTCTTTTATAATGACGAAAGCCTGACTGACGAGCTTATAAATTATAAAATAATATCAGTTGAATTATCGTTTCAATTATGTACTAAATATAATACAGATATTACTTAAATCAAGTAAATCACCGCAGTGTTAAAAACATTATATAGTACGTTTCGTTAAACAATTAATGGTATCTTTGAAGCTTTATTTAAAAGTTTTCATCCTACCGCTTTACTTTTTCAAAGCTAACTTTCTGTTAGTTTAAGCTTTATACAAATTATGAGACAACTCAAAATATCACAATCCATTACCAACCGCGAATCACAATCGCTGGATAAATACCTTACAGAGATCGGTAAAGTAGATCTCATTACAGCACAGGAAGAAGTTATCCTTACCCAAAAAATAAGAGAAGGAGACCAAGCCGCTTTGGAACGTTTGACCAAAGCAAACTTACGTTTTGTGGTTTCTGTGGCAAAGCAATATCAAAACCAAGGCCTTACTTTAGGCGATCTAATCAATGAAGGAAACCTGGGCCTGATAAAAGCAGCTAAACGTTTTGATGAAACCAAAGGCTTTAAATTTATTTCTTATGCCGTTTGGTGGATCCGCCAGTCTATCTTATCTGCTGTTGCCGAGCAGTCCCGTATTGTACGTTTGCCTTTAAACCAAGTTGGTTCTTTAAGCAAAATCCGTAAAGCATATTCCCGTTTAGAGCAAGAGTTTGAGCGCGAGCCAACACCGGCAGAATTAGCAATCGACTTGGAAACGACTGAAGACCGGATCGCTGATTCTTTGAACAATTCCGGCCGCCACGTTTCGATGGATGCGCCTTTTATTCAGGGTGAAGAAAATACTTTGCTGGATGTTTTACAGCATGGCGATCCGGCTACTGACAACAGTATGATCCAGGAATCGCTTTCTATGGAAGTTATGCGTTCATTATCTTCTTTGCCAGAACGGGACCGCGAAGTAATTATCCTGTTTTTTGGTTTGGGATCAGGAACACCACAATCTTTAGAAGAAATTGGCGAACGTTTTATGATTACCAGAGAGCGTGTCCGTCAGTTGAAAGACAAAGCTTTACAACGCTTAAGACATACTTCACGCAATAACGTATTGGAATCTTACCTGTAATAATTTTCATAGCTAAAGTTCTTTAAAAAATTATTATATGGCAGAACAGGAAAAAAAACCAGGCTCAAAAGTTATAGGTATTAGTTTGGTCGTATTAACACTTCTGGTCCTGGCAGTAATTATTATTTGGGTAACAAAATAGCTTAAACTAAAGTTATGTGAAGTCCTAAAATAGGTTGACTATTTTTTTGATGAACAAAAATTGTAAAAACTCAAACATCCGCCAAAGATGTTTGAGTTTTTTTATAGGTTTTAATTTTAATGATCTGCTGTTGATGCATTTGATCAGGCGTTAGCATTTGGTTGCTTAAATGAGGTCTTAAGCAGTTATAGGCATTTATACTTTCTTTGACCTGAAGCAAAGCCTCTCTATGATTGGCGAGTTGCTCAGCAAGTCCAAATTCATCTTTAAGGATACCATTAACCCTTTCGGCAACGGCATTGTCATAAGGGCTTCCATTTTCTGTCATGCTGATGGCAACGTTATTTTTTATCAGGAAATCTATATAAAGCTTGCTACAATATTGCAGTCCCCTGTCAGAATGATGGATCAATGGCTGATCTTTATATTGCCGGCCCTTAACAGCTATTTCCAATGCTTTGAGTGTTGATGCCGCTTCCATATTGTTGCACAGTTCATAACCCATGACCTGCTTTGAATAAGCGTCTATGACCAAGTGCAGGTATGCATTGCCATTTTCCGCTGTATCTAAATAAGTTATATCGGCAACCCATACTTGTTCAGGCCTGTTGATCGTAAGGTCTTTTATAACATTTGGATATTTCCGCATCCAATGCTTTGAATTGGTTGTAACGGTATAACGCTTTTTCTTATATATCAACAAACCTTGTGACCGTAGCCAGCAAAACAACTGGTCCCGGCCAATACCTATTCCCTTGTTTTTTAACAGGTAATGAAGCTTTCGGGTCCCTAATTTTGGCATCTGCCTGCGTAAGTCCAATACCGATTTCATTACATGTTCACGTACTTGAATAGTTTTTTGATCTGCTTTGGTCTTTTTATAGTAAGCCTGTTTACTTATACCAAACAATGCGCTAAAACATACTTACTTTTCTTGGGCAGGTTTTGGCAAGCCCACCGATTGTTTGGCGGCGTCTTTTTTTAAGATGCTGGTTTTTTCTTCAGCTTCAGAAATTTCAACAAGCTTTTGGTAAGCTTCTATCTTTAGCTTGGCGTCCGCCAGTTGCTTTTCAAGGTCTTTTATACGCTGCTTTTGTGGATCTTTCATGGGCCGCCCTAATTCCCCCTTTTCGGGGTAGTGCAATTTACCATACTTCCGGCACCATTTCAAAACGGCAGTGTCCCCACCTATACCATACTTTACCTGTAACTGGTCTTTGTTCAAAAAGCCCCTCTCAAATTCCGCAACTACTTTCTTTTTGAAGGACTGGCTGAAATGTCTTCGGGGGGCTCTCTTTTTTGATTTATTTGCTTCTGTTTCCATGTGTTGACTTAGTTTTAGTCAACTTTTCTTAGGACGAGACATATTTCAACAAAAAGCCCTTAGCAATTTGCCAAGGGCTTTTTTTATGGATTAAGATTTTATCTGGATAAAAGAAGTATCACAAAATATCTTCTAACCGGTAGTGCAATTAGGCAACATTAATGTTGAGGTTAGTAAGTTCAATTAAACATTGCAACAAGAGCTAAAAAAATAAACCTGTTAGCATACACTAATAGGTTTGTATAGGAAAAATTATACCTTTGAATTGTACATAAAAGGAATGTCCTTCGCCATCACGGATACTTAAATCTTTGTCCAATTCTTTTACTAAGTTTTGAAAGTTTGGCTTGTTGGAAATCGGTACGGATACAATTGATCATACTTCTTTTATGAGCTAAAAATTAGAGTTTTTTTCTTGTTTTAGGAGAGTTAGAAATCCGAAGCTCAAAAGGCTGAATTTCAAATCAGGAATAGTAAACTTTTTCGTGTGCCTATTTTTTTGTCAATTAAACGAGGCTCTAAATTCCAACGGTGATAAGTTTGTTTTGCTCTTAAATATTTTATTAAAAGATTGCGGATGTTCAAATCCTAATTGATAAGCTACTTCTGCAACAGTTAAATTACTGGTAGATAATATTTCTTTTGCCTTTTCAATTAGCTTGTTATGGATGTGTTGCTGTGCGTTCTGGCCAGTTAAAGACCGAAGCATATCGCTTAAATAACTTGGCGAAACATTTAATTGTTCTGCAAGGTGTTGAACAGTTGGCAAGCCTTTCATCAACGCCGTTTCATTGTTAAAATAGTTGGTTAAAAGAACTTCCATTTGTTCTAATAAATCATTGCTTGCTGCCTTTCGGGTGATGAACTGCCGCTTATAAAAGCGGTTGCTATAATTCAACAATACTTCGATGTAAGCAATCATTACATCCTGACTAATATCATCTATTGTTGTTGTAAGTTCGTTTTTGATATTTTCAAAAATAGAAACGATAGTTTGCGATTCAGTTTCCGAAAGGTGCAAGGCTTCGTTTACTGAATATAAAAAGAATCCATAATCTTGGATTTTTTTCCCTAATGGATAATTTCTGATAAAATCAGGGTGGATGAGTAAACTATATCCCTTAAAATTGGAATTGGCCTCGATACATGCAAGCAACTGATTGGGCGAAATAAAGATCATTCCACCTTCATCAAAATCATAATAGTTTTGTCCGTATTTCATTTTCCCCTGAAACTTTCGGGTATAGGATATTTTGTAGAAGTTGAATATATAAGAAGGTGGAAGTTTTCTCAGGGCTGTTTCAATTGCACCAAAATCAACCAAACTGACTAAAGGATGAAAAGGTTTCGGTAAACCCAAAAAAGAATGCATTTCTGAAATTGAATTGAAAATAACCGGTGCTTCTTTTTTTTCTGTCTTCATTTATAAAGTTTTAAGGCAGGTAAATCCAAACATTAAATTTACCTGCCGAATTTAAATATATAAATACTTTTATTTGTCAAAAAACATCTTGTCAATGTCTTTTCTGAATTGCTCATTCCCCAATTTTAAACGTTCGTTATACAAATATTTAGCATCATTACCTGCCACGTATCTTATTTGGTCTTTGCCATCTGTGGCAGCTTCATAAACAATTGATGCGATTTGTTCGGGAGATGATAAAGTCCCCATTTTTGAGTTATTGGCAAAAACTGAAAATGTTTTATCTAATAACTCATCATAAGCTGGATGTTTTGCTAAATCAAGTGAACGACTAACAAAATCAGTTTTTGTGCTGCCTGGTGATACTGTTTTAATCCCTATTCCAAATTTATTTAATTCGAAAGACATACTTTCACTCCAACCTTCCAAAGCCCATTTACTTGCATGATAAATGGAGAAGAAAGGAAAAGTAACCAATCCGCCTATTGACGTTGTGGAAATAAAAAGCCCGCTTTGTTTTTCTCTGAAATGCTTTATAAAAGCTTGGGTAACCCGCATTACACCTAACAAATTGGTTTCGAGTTGTCTTGTAATCTGGTCATCAGCCATGCCTTCCATTGGCCCTGCTAAACCATAACCTGCATTGTTAAACACGACATCAACAGGCCCCAACGCAATTGCTTTTTGTGTTGTTTCCTTTATTTGATCCAAGTTTGTAACATCCAATGGCAGCAAGGTAATATTGCCAATAAGATTTAATTCAGTTTCGCTTTCGGGTTTACGCATAGTTGCGATAACTTTCCAACCATTTGCAGCAAATAATTTTGCTGCTGCTTTTCCTATGCCTGTTGAGGCTCCTGTAATGAAAATTGTCTTCATTTTTTTGTTTTAAATTGAAGTACAAAGGTTAGCTGTTGATATTTTTTAAGTGTAGCCTAATTGAAGAATGGTGTAGCCAAAATGAGGAAAGGTGATGATTTAAAATATTTGTTGGTAAGAAATTGGGCTTATTTAGTTGGATAATCATCAAATGTCTACCTAAAGTATAAGCACTTAATGTTTCTTTGCCATCATCAGCACTTAAATTGGCCATGATACTTCTTTTACCGTATAAAAATTGTGTGACTTTTAAAATAGAATTAGAACTTTTATAAATTGGATTAGAAATCCATAGCTCAAAAGACCGGATTGCAAATCCTGACTAGTGGAGTTGAAAGCAGAATAAGCATTCTTAATCAAATCTTTGAATTGATTGGTCACAATGTTTTTGTTTAAATACAGTGAATAACTCTGATTGAAATATTTGTGTTCAGTTGTCGTTTGCCTTACCGCTAACGTTCCGAGCTGGGCAAAGAACTGGTATTTGAAACCCATCAGCTGAAACCAAAGTTAAATTTATGTTTAGATTCTGTTTAAATTTCAACGGTTTATTTTCATGCATCTTTTACCACCTAAAAATCATTGGTGGTTTTATTTTTGTACCAGGATAACATTTAACCACAAAATTTACAGGCATAAAAAAGCCCTACAAATTATTACTGTAGAAATTTAAAAAGCCTCTTAATTTAGTTATTATAAATCAGTGCAAAGTCTTTAGCAAAGTCCGCCAGTTTCACTTTGCCCAATGTTGGCTGGTTGTGATAATAGTCTTCGTACAACACACCATTTCCCTGGCTTGCCTGCATCTCAACAAAACCATTGGCTATCCATTCGTTCATTCCTGTTGATAACATACCTTTCAATAGTTGTTCATCAGGAATTACCAACCATTTCAAATCTGGCTTTCCGATGGCCCCGCCTAAAATTTTAGCCACTTCATTTGGCGAAACTTCATCGCTTGCTATGTAACGGATTGTCCTGCCTTCAAAAGGCTTTTCCATTTCCTCAACAATGGCAGCCGCAATATCCAAAGGTGAAACCCAAGGCTCTTTTTGATCGCCACCATAGGTTTGCACGATAGCACCTTGGGTTTTTATACTTTGCATAAATCTAAATAGATTGGTATAAAAACCAACGGGACGCATAAATTTTATAGAAACATCCTCGGGCAGCTGTTTCAAATTTTTTTCTACGTTATGATGAACAAGGAGACTGCCATTTATTTTATCTGTATGGGCACCAATGCTGCTTAGATGCACAATGCGCTTTACCCCGGAATGCTCAACAGCTTGTTTGTAAATGTTGCCGATCCGATTAAACTCAGCAACAAAGTCAACATCTTTGTCAAACATATTCCCTATCCCTTCCCACGCTTCCATCAGGTAAACGATATCCGCATCTTTGAAAGTCGCCGACAGAAAATCAACATCCTGAATGGTGCCGATGGCGGCTTTGGCACCCAATGCTTCAATGTCTTTTTGTCTTTCAGGGTTACTGCTGATAACAGTAACCGAATGTCCTTTTTGCACCAACTCCTGGGTTAGTGGTTTTCCGATGTTCCCTAAAGAACCTGTCAATACGATGTTCATATTTCTGTTTTTTTTTTTGCAAAGGTGCACAACTGTCAAAAAGCAGATGTAACCTAATTAAGGGATTTCGTAGTCAAAATGAGAATTTGGTAAGATGTTAAGGGTTGGTTCGGGTATAAATTCCATTACAATCTATCAGCACTTGCTTTCTGCTGTACACCTATCTGTTATAATTCTCTGCTCCTTCGCTTATACTGTCCACACTGGTTTGTAGTCAAGTTGTGTAGGCGTTTCAATATAAAAGAGTTCGCCTAAAAAATCTATGTCAAGTTGTTTGGTGTTGGAAAGTCTAACAGTATCGTCTTTTTCAATTTGTTGGTTGTCTGCCAAACCGCTTCCATTTAAAACATAAAAAGTATAACTACTATTGCTGTCTAACTCCAAACTCGTTTTTTTTTGCTCGTTGAAAGTTAGTTTTTTAATAGTTAAATGTGGTGTCATTGAATATACCTTGTTGTATCCACCGACATAAGTTGTTGTCTTAATTCCGTTTTCAGTTGTTGTTTCAAAATCTTCACTGTGATAGTCCGCATAAGCAGGTTTTTCTTTGATTGCCTCATGGAAATTGGGGTCAAACCATATTTGAAATGCACTGGTTCCTTTTGTTATTTTTTCCGCGTGCTGGACACCGCTGTTAGATTGAATAATTTGAAAATCGCCGGCTTGTAAAGGTGTCCAAACTTTTGTAGTTGTGTCGTAATGCTCCTGTTGTCCTTCCAATATGAAAGTCATTATTTCAAAACCCTGGTGTGAATGCAGTGGAAACTCAATGGTTTCTTTTGCAAAACCATGATTCCAATAAAATAAACTTGAATAGGGTTTTACATTACCTTGCCCGTTATAGACGGGTTTGTTGCCAAAAAAACGGTTTCCAAATATTACCTCATTATATTGTTCCGCTTTTTTTATTATTTGTACCATAATTGTTGCTACTTAAAGCCTGTTTAAATTTGATTTAAAGTATTTTATATGCTTCTTTTATCACCTAAAAACCATCGGCTTGTTATCGTTTTTGATTTCTTCTTATTAAAAACAAAATTTATAGGCATAAAAGAAGCATTACCATTTTTATCTAAATAAAATCTAAACATGCTTTTATTTTAAAATAATTTTTTATTCACTTTTTGCCGACTCTTCTATTGAATGTAAAACTTCATACAATACTACGGCATCATTGAAATCAGGAGCATTGCGAGTGTTGTTCCTGATATCTTCAGCTACTCTTTTGTACACATTAGCTACATTTCTTGCCATTGGACTATCAGGCAAGCCTTCGTAGAATGCTGCAGGTGGGTTTAAAGGTTGTAATTCTTTTTCATCGCCTTTTGCACCACGAATGGAAAGTGGCACTAATTGTCCGTGTCCGAGCATTCCTGTAACCTGAATATCACCTTCAGTTCCGTTAATTTCCCACAAAAGATTTGTCACTTTGGAAACACCACCCCGATAATGAACTGAAATAGCTGCACCATTTTTTAATGTTCCAATAACCATTATTTGGTCTTCTGCTGTTTTGGCTTTTACCTCGCCGGTATCTGTTAGTTTCACGCTTGTAAAATTGTTATTCATTTGGGCTTTTAGTCTGTCAAAACCGCCCAACACTTTGGTAAGGCCTGCTAATGTGTGTGCTAATGGAACTGTCAGCATTGTTGCACCAAGAGACTTATCGTACATATAATAGTTTGCGGCAACGGTTTCATCCCGCCAGTTTCCCCCCGAACCAATTAATGTAGTGGACAATATTCTTCCTGCATATCCTTCGTTGATGAGTTGCTGTAAATAAATCACTTCCGGGGCAACAACCATTTGCGTACCTACAACTGCCACTACACCTTTACTTGCAGCCAACGCAGCTAATTGTTTGGTTTCTTCCAGGCCATTTCCAAGCGGATTCTCACAGTAAATATGTTTGCCGGCTTCCAATGCACTTTTAACCAAATCAAAATGATGGGTTACTTTTACTGTAACAACCACAAGGTCTATTTCTGATGATTGTATCAATGCTTGTGCATTTTCGAAAGCAATCGGAATTGCAATACATTGGCGGCATTCTTTGCGCTTTCATAAGTTGAGTTGGCAACGCCTGTAATTTCAAAATCATCGGTTAATGATTTCAATGCGGGAATATGTGATTTTGAAGCCCAACCACTATCTGGATGCAGACCTATAAATCCAACACGAATTTTTTTCTTACTCATTTTTTTTATACTTAAATTGTGATACTATCAATTGCTTTAATTATCAAAAAGTCAGGCATTACCCGGTTTATTGTTATTGGATAAATCTCCAAGCGGACTTGCTATAATGTTTAATACTTTTTTCATTTTTTCATATTTAAGATGTAAAACTAATTACCTTTACTTTCTTATTTATAGCTGTTACCTAATGGTAAGTAGTTACCTGGAAGTAAGTAAATCATAGCATCAATGGCAGTAGAAGTAACAAAAGTGGCTTGTCATTATAAATTACAAGCTGCAAGAGACACAATGGACGTAGTTCAGGGTAAATGGCGGATTCCTATTATTGTATCATTGACTTATGGCAATAAGCGATTTGGAGAAATACAGAGAGAAATTGGTGATATTTCTCCAAAAATGTTGTCGCAGGAATTAAAGGCGTTAGAGCAAAACAAAATCATCAGTCGCACTTTGTATGATAGTATGCCTGTAACAGTTGAATATTCTTTAACGCCACTTGGTAATTCAATGAATAAACTTTTAGACGAGTTGCTAACTTGGGGTATTCATTTCAGGAAAGAAATTGTGGGCAAATAGTTTTCAATGTTTTAAGTTCATAGGTGTGTGCTTCACGGCACACAACCTCATAGGTATATGCATGTTTTATGAGCAAAGTATAAATTTAGTTAAAGCTTTTTATTAAAAATATACATTAATAAAAAGGCTAACCCTCTTGTAATCAATATTTTTTCAATTTCTAACTTATTATAAACCCAGCATAATATACGCATTGAGCATATTATGCTGGGTTATTGCGTCAATACAACTGTATTTTCTAAAGTTGTTTAGATAAATTACATACTACTAACCTTTGAAAAAGTATGCTTAAAAACAGCATAAGGTAAAAGTTCTGCCAACAAAAAAATCCCCACCTTCTCAGGCAGGGATTTAACTAAAACAGAACATTAACCAAATAATTCTAAAACCACTTACTTCTACGGTAAGCAAAACGGAAGGGTTACAATAATTATTAATTTTTATAGAAAATATTTTTCATGCTTCTTTTACCATACTTTTTTAAACATCTGATCTTAAAACCTCCAGCGGTGGCCGGTTCAAAACACCACGACTGTTAAAAAGTCCGATAAAAACAGTAACCATCGCCACCACAAAAAACAATACAAACACCGGCAGCAGCGGCGGCGAAAACGGCGTATCAAAACTGTATTTGGCCAAAGCCCAGCTTCCGGGAATGGATAGGATGATGCCGGTTAAAGCAGCAATCGCGCCCAGGAAAAAGTATTCCAGTCCGGTGATGATCAAAATTTGCCGTTTGCTGGCACCCAGAGTCCGCAGCAAAACGCTTTCCTGGATGCGCTGGTATTTGCTGATCAGCACGGAAGCAACCAGCACAATTAAACCGGTAACAATACTGAAACCAGCCATAAAACGGATCACGAAACTAATTTTCCCTAAAATATCATCCAGTAATTTCAGCACCAAAGCCAGGTCAATAATAGAAATATTGGGAAAAGACTTCACAATGGCTTGCTGGTATTTTGCAGAAGCTGCGGCGGAAGGAACATGCGTGGTAAACACAAAATATTGCGGTGCCTGCTCCAAAACGCCCGCAGGAAACAGCACCAGGAAATTGGTTTGGATACGGTTCCAGTTTACTTTTCGAAAGCTTGCAATTTTGGTTTCCATGTTTACGCCCTGCACGTTGAACAATATTTTATCACCAATTTTCAAGTGGTTGTGGTCGGCAAATTTTTCTTCGATAGAAATCGGAATGATTGCATTTGCATCAGCCTTGCCAATCCAGTTTCCAGACGTAATTTTCTCCGAAGAAACCAACGAATCACGATAGGAAACCCGGTACTCACGACTAAAAACAGGATTGGGGATTTTTAAAGCGGTGTCTTTTTTATAAAATGCAGCCGTTTTTCCGTTCAGTTCCTGCAAGCGGATAGTTACAATCGGCACCATTCCCAGTACCGGCAAATGCTGTTGTTTGGTTAAATCGGTTACCTGTTTTTGTTGCGTGGTTTGGATATCAAACAGGATCAGGTTTGGCTGGTTGCCGCCGGAAGACAAATTAATCCGGCTCAACAAAATCGATTGGATAAAAAATAAAGTGCTTATAAAAGCAGTACCTAACCCAATAGAAACCAAGAGGATAATAGTTTGGTTGTTCGGCCGGTACAAATTGGCAAAACCTTGCCGAAACAAATAACTCCAGGATAAAGGCAAAAACTTTCTGAGCAGCCACATAATAAACGTGGCCAAACCGGTAAGCACCAGAAAGGCTAAAAGCACAAAACCGGTGAAAGCGATGGCTTGTTTCCAGTTGTTTAATTGCAGATAAGTAAAGCCGACGATGAAAGCAAGGATCAAAACATAAACGAGCCATTTAAACGGATCACGTTTTGTATCTGCGGATTCATCTGATACACGCAAAGTATTGAGCGGAGAAATATTGCGCACCGAAACCAATGGCAGCAAAGCAAAAAGCAGGGAAATGACGACGCCAAGTAGAATTCCGGTTCCGATAGAAGCCCAGGAAATATCAACCGTAATAGCAATCGGCAGAAAATCTTTGAAAGCAATCGGCAGCACTTGCTGGATGAGAGTGCCTAAAGCTGCGCCAATCACAGAACCGATAAAACCAATCACCACGATTTGGATCAGGTAGATTAAAAAAGCTTCGGTAGATTTTACCCCTAAACAACGCATGATCGCTATCGCTTGCAACTTTTCGCGGACATAAATATGGATGGAACTGGCCACGCCGATGCAACCCAGCAGCAATGCCACAAAACCAACCAAAGCCAGAAAGCGGGTCAGATCTTCAAAAGAACGAGAAGTTTGTTCTTTTTGGGAAGCAACAGTTTGCAAGTTCAGATCTTCTTTATCCAAGCGAGGCTCAATTTTGGTGGTTAGTTTTTCAATATTTTCCTGCCGGTCGTATTTGATATAATAGCTGTAATTGATCCGGCTGCCGCGTTGCATCAAACCGGTTTCCTGCAACCAGGCAAGCGGCATATAAACCACCGGTGCTACGGAAGCAGCTAAACTGGTTTGGCCGGGTGCTTTTTCCAAGATGCCGGCAATGGCAAAAGTTACGTTCCCGATTTTTAAAGAATCGCCGGGATGGGCGTTGAACTGCAGCATCAGGTTGCGGTCGGCCAGCACTTGTTTGTTCTTCCGGAAAGTTGTTGCTGCCGAAAGCGGCGTGGTTTCTATCGAACCGTAATAAGGAAATGCACCTTCCAATGCGCGAACTTCTACCAAACGTGTTCCCTGGTTTTTGGTAAATTGTACCATCGAAACAAAACTTCGTTGCGTGGATTTTCGGTCGCCAAGTGAATCAATTAAAGCTTGTATCTGCGGAGAAACTGGTTTATTTCCGGAAATAACCATATCGGCACCAACCAATTCTGCTGCCTGGTTATCAATATCATGCCTCAAATTAAAACCAAAAGAGTAAATGGCAACCAATGAAGCAATCCCCAGCACGATGGAAGAAATAAAAAGAAAGAGGCGCGAGCGGTTTTTCCGGCTGTCCCGCCAAGCCATTTGCAGCAACCAGCCAAATTGGATCGGCCTTTTATAATTAACAGGTTCGTTATTCATTCAAAAAAATCAGTAAAGCTTTTTAAGCTTTTGGTTTAAAAAAAGGTACTATTTAATGGGCGAAAATTGCATTCATCCCACTAAACCCCTTCAAAGGGGGAAGTATAGCGTCTATCTTTCCAGTTTGATATTTCAGTTTTGACAGACGACGCTTGCAGGTTCCCACTTTGAAGGGGGCAAGGGGGATGACCTTGTAAATTTGTCATTCAAAAAAAGTATCGGTAAAAGAAGCATTTAAATTGTAGCAGTTTTTTCGTCGGAAATTAAATTGCCGCCCTTGATACGGATAATGCGCTGTGTTTTGGATGCGAGTTCCATATCGTGGGTTACCAAAATCAACGTGGTGCCGTTTTCGCGGTTTAAATCAAACAAAAGCTTCACCATTTTTTCGCTGGTTTCGGCATCCAGGTTTCCGGTTGGCTCATCCGCAAATAATATTTTTGGCTGATTGGAAAAGGCGCGTGCCAATGAAATCCGTTGCTGCTCGCCGCCGGAAAGTTGTGTCGGATAATGATGGCTTCTGTTTGCCAATCCAACTTTATCCAGTAAATCCATAGACCGCGCACGCGAATTTTTCTCGCCACGCAATTCTAAAGGAACCATTACATTTTCTAAAGCAGTAAGCGTTGGCAGCAACTGGAAATTCTGGAAGATAAAACCTACATATTGGTTACGAACTTGTGCGCGGTCGTCTTCGCTTAAATTATCCAAACGGATATTGTTCAATTCTATTAAACCGGAAGTAGATCGGTCAAGCCCGGCACAAAGCCCGAGCAAAGTTGTTTTTCCGCTTCCGGAAGGGCCGACGATGGAAAATGTGGAGCCTTCTTCCACCGAAAAATTGATGTTGTTTAAAACCGTGAGCGTACTGCCTGCACTTTTGTAAGTTTTGGTAAGGTTTTCTATTTTGAGGATATTATTCAAGATGATTGCAGATTAATTGTGTAGAAAGATACGTTTAAAGCTAAACTTAAATGTCGGGCTTATGTTTAAGAATCTGTTTCAGCAATTTTGTTACGCCTTTATGCAAAAAATATTTCCCTTTTCCGCGCTTGTTGTCTTCATTTTTTTCTGCGGATGCGGAAACAGTCCTCAACCCAAAACCGACACTGAAAAAGATACGGTAAAAGAAGCATCAGCTAAGATTTCAACTCAAAAAAATATCCTGTTTTTTGGGAACAGTTTAACGGCCGGTTATGGTTTGGACGATCCGGGGACAGAATCTTTCCCGTCCATTATCCAGCACGATCTTGATTCGTTAAAACTTCCGTACAAAGCCATCAACGGCGGTTTGAGCGGAGAAACCACTTCGGACGGCAAGAACAGGATCAACTGGCTGCTGAAACAGCCGGTCAGTATTTTTGTGTTGGAACTGGGCGCGAACGATGGCCTGCGCGGTATCTCGGTAGCGGAAACAGAAGTGAACCTGCAATCCATCATCGACCAGGTAAAAGCGAAATATCCAAACGTGAAAATGATTTTGACCGGGATGCAGGTGCCGCCAAATATGGGCGGAACATACGCGGGTGATTTTAAAAAGATATTTCCGAGGCTGGCCAAAAAGAACGATATGCAATTGGTGCCGTTCCTACTGGAAAACGTAGCGGGAATAAGAGGACTGAACCAGCGCGATGGCATCCATCCAACTGCAAAAGGTGCCAAAATTGTGGCGCAAAATGTTTGGGTGGTTTTGAAAGGGATGCTTTGATACTGTTTTTATCGGATGTTTTTTTAGGTTATCTGAGGAAGGGGTTTGCTTTATTCAACAAATATAAAACAAGCTTGATGCTGGGTTATCTCTCCAAAAAATATTCTTAACAGTAATCAGATGTGCTAAATATCAAATTTAAATATTAGAGTTTTATAATTAAAACCAATTTATAGTTAGTAGATTAGGAAGTTTTTTTGGCTAAAAAAACCTTTTTATAAAGGAAAAATATCAGCGAACAGATGAGCATGACTTTTCAGGTTTGTTCTTATTTGTACGGGTAAAAGAAGCATAGGTTGCAATAATAGTATAAACCGTAAACAGCAAATTTAAGGTGATAAAAATAGCATGATAAAAAAATTTACTTATTATGTTTTTTCTTTGTGCCTGCTGCTTGCTTTTAGCTGTCCTGCCTTTTCTCAAACTAATAAAGGAACGGATTTTTGGGTGGCTTATATGGATAATGTCCGGGGCATAACAGGCAATATACCTTGCCAAATGAGTTTATACCTTACTTCGGATATTACAACAAGCGGCACGGTAAGCGTTGCGGATGGCAGTTTCTCGCAAAGCTTTACCGTTAATGCAAACCAGGTTACTACGGTTACCATGCCGCAAAGTGCTTTTTTAGCCACTGAAGGGCAGTTTTTAAAAGGGATACACATTACTGCCGCAAACCCGATTGTAGTTTACGGCCATATTTATGCATCTAATGTTTCGGGCGCCACCTTGGTTTTACCTGTAAATACCCTGGCAAAAGATTATTACTCGATCAACTACCGTCAACGGTCAAACGAGGGAAATTCGTACTCGGCCTTTGTGGTGGTTGCTACGGAAGACACAACAACGGTTGAAATTACACCTGCCGCTACACTAAACAGCGGAAAACAGGCTAATCAAGCATTTACCCTGACTTTGCAAAAAGGAGAGGTTTATCAAGGGTTATCAGCTACAGATTTGACCGGCACGCGCATCCGTTCTGTTAGTTCCGGAACGAATGTTTGTAAAAGAATTGCAGTTTTTTCCGGAAGCAGTAAAATATTTATTGGCAACGGGCCAAATATGTCGTCCGATAATCTTTTTCAACAAACTTATCCGACAGCTTCCTGGGGAAAAAATTATGTAACTGCGCCGCTTAGCAACCGCCCTTATGATACTTTCCGTATCGTCATCAGTGATCCAGGAACCAAAGTAACTTTAAACGGAACAGTTTTAAGCAATGCTTCTTTTACCAATGGTTTTTATTATGAGTTTAACAGTACAACGCCTAATGTGATCAGTGCCGATAAACCCATACAGGTTGTACAATACGCGATAACGCAAGTGGGTTCCTCCAATGCTAATAATCCGCCTCCGGGTGCCGATGTCGGCGACCCGGAGATGATCTACCTTAACCCGATTGAACAGATTATCAATAACGTAACGCTTTACTCACCAACAGCGTATAAAATTTTACAAAGCTATATCAATGTTATTATTTCTGCTAAAGCGGCTTCCGGTTTTACCATTGACGGCACTGTACCGGCAAGCGGGTTTAAACCAGTTCCCGGAAACACGGCTTATTCTTACGGGCAGTTTCCGGTTTCTTCCGGCACGCATAACATCAAGGCTTCCGATGGTTTTAATGCGATTGCCTACGGCTTTGGCAATGCCGAATCTTATGGTTACTCTGCCGGGACTAATTTGAAAAACCTCAATGAATTTGTGCAGGTAAAAAGCATAGCAGGCGACACTTTGTCCAGCACTTGCGTTGGCGAAAATGTAAAATTGGAAGTTACGTTGCCTTATCAAACCAAACAATTGATCTGGACACCGCAAAATGGCGATCCGGTTTATACCGACAATAACCCAACGCTGGTTGCCCAAACGCAAAAGGACAACAAAACGCTTTATACTTATGATTATCCTAAACCGGTTGTTTATCCTAAATCAGGAATATATGACGTGAAAGTGAAAGCTTTTAATGCTATAGCGGATGCTTGCGGATCTTATGAAGAAATTGATATCGGCTTTACAGTTTTTGATAACCCGGTAGCTGCATTCGCTGCAAAAGCACAAAACTGCCAGTCGGATACGCTGACTTTTACAGATAAAAGTACCGCAGTTGTTGGAACAATTAAAACCTGGGCCTGGAATTTTGGTGATGGCGGAACATCATCTTTACAAAACCCAACACACGTTTATACCAAAGCCGGGGATTTTATCACCACCTTGCTGGTCAGCAATTCTAATGGTTGTACTTCTTCCCCGGATTCTCAAAAGGTCCATATTTATGCTAAACCTGTATCCAAGTTTACTGTTTCAAACCCTGATTGTGCAAGCAAAGCAGTAACATTTACAGATCAATCAGCTGCATCCGAAGGAAACATTAACCAATGGATTTGGAACTTTGGCGACGGGACCAGGCAAACGCTGACCAATAAAAACCCTTTTCAGCATATTTATAAAACTGCCGGCAATTATACTATCCGTTTGCTGACCGTAACTGATCTTGGCTGCCGCAGTGATTCTGCAATTGCAGCAATTGTAATCCATCCTTTGCCGGTGCCAAACTTTGTTTTGCCGAAAATTTGTATCTCTGATGCTTACGCAATTTTCACCGATAAAAGCAGTATCAGCGATCATACCGAACCCGGCTTTACTTATCTGTGGGATTTTGGTGATGCCGCAGCAACAACAACCAATCCGGATACTTCATCCCGGAAAAACCCTCAGCATAAATATACAAAAGCAGCGGTGTATCAGGTTAAACTAACCGTTACGTCTTCAAATGGTTGTTCTGCTGATACCACGATAAGTTTTACAGTGAACGGAGCAGTGCCGAAAGCTTCTTTTACCGTACTAAATCCTGCCAGTTTATGCAGCAGACAAGAGGTTTTTATCAGAAATACTTCAACTTTGGATTTTGGGAATTTATCTAAAGTGGTCGTGTTTTACGATTACACCAATCATCCTGATCAGTTTGAAACAGATGAAAACCCGGCAAATGATAAATTGTACGGGCACCAGTACCCTGTTTTTCATACGCCGGCAACACAAAATTATACCATTTTGATGCGGACTTATTCCGGGACAAGTTGTGTGGATGAAATGATGCAAGTGGTTACGTTGAAAGCAGATCCGCAGGTAACGGTAACACTTCCTGCCCAGGTTTGTGCAGAAACCAGCCCATTCCAAATCCTGGCTGCCGAAGTAAACGGTTATGCAGGAACAAGTGTTTTTTCCGGGAAAGGTGTTAATGCTTCCGGCTTGTTTAGTCCGGCTGTTGCAGGTGCCGGCACGCAAACCATTACCTATATTTTTACTGCTCAAAATGGTTGTGCCGATACGGTTTCCAAACAAATCATTGTCAGCCCGACCCCAAAAGTAAATGCAGGCAAGGATGTTTTATTACTGGACGGCAGCAGTGTTACACTGAAGCCAATTGTTTCCAGTAATAACCTGACTTATAAATGGACGCCTTCCCTCGGCTTAAACCAAGACAATATTTTAAATCCGGTGGCCAACCCAACGCTCAATACCACTTATAAACTTACCGTAACTTCTGCCGATGGTTGTACAAATGCAGATGAAATAACGGTTATAGTTTTGAAAGCACCGGTCATCCCCAACACTTTTACCCCGAATAATGATGGGATAAATGATAACTGGAATATAAAATATTTAGATAGTTATCCTGATGTAATAGTAGAAGTGTTTAACCGTTATGGGGAAAGGGTTTATTATTCAAACGGATATGCAATAGCTTGGGACGGAAGATATAAAGGGGCGGAATTGCCGGTAGGTACGTATTATTACATCATCAGCCCCGGCAACGGAAGGGGCAAAATAGCAGGGCCAATAACGATTATCAGATAAACATGAAAACACTCTATTTTACTTTTTTATTTTTATTGGTTACGATCATCAGTTGGGCACAGCAAAGGCCGCAATACACACAGTATATTTTCAATAATTACCTGATCAACCCTGCTATCACCGGCATCGAAAATTATACGGATATCAAGGCCGGGTACCGCAACCAATGGACTGGTTTAGACGGCGCACCGGTAACCATGTATTTTACTGCGCATACACCAATCGGTAATAAATTTATTCAGGGTGATGCGATGAGCCAGCCGGCAAACGGCGAAGACCCGATGAGCCGTTCTTATGTGCAGGATTATCAGGCTGCTGCACCGCATCACGGTATTGGTTTAACAGTGGTTTCGGACAGGGCCGGGCCTATCACCCAAAGCAATTACGATATCACTTACGCTTACCATTTAGGGATTACCAACAATTTGAACTTAGCTGTGGGCGTGGCAGCAGGTTTGGCCAGTATTGGTTTAAATACCAGTCAGATTACGCTGGAAAATGCTTTGGACCCGGCTATTGCCAATGGCAACACCAATCAGTTGAAGCCCGATTTAGGGTTAGGCATCTGGGCTTATTCTGCAACTTATTTCTTTGGGATTTCTGCACAGCAGGTTTTGCCGCAAACGCTGTATTTCTCTTCCAACTCCACCTACAACCAAAGCAAAACCGTTCCGCATTATTTTATCACAGGCGGTGTAAAGCTGTTTTTGGCAGAAGATATTACACTTCTGCCTTCTGTGATGTTTAAATATGTAAACCCGGTGCCAAGCACTTTTGACGTGAATTTAAAAATGGCGTTTCAGGATAAATTCTGGATTGGCGGTTCGTACCGCAGGAACGATGCGATTGCTGCAATGGCCGGGATCAACGTAGGCAGCTTTCTAAACTTTGGTTATGCTTATGATTTTACAACGTCAAACTTAAATACCGTAAGCAACGGCACACATGAGATTATTTTGGGCATTATGTTGAACAATGCTTACAAAGTGATTTGCCCGAGAAGGTTTTGGTAGGAGGAGGGCTTTAAGTTGTAAGTTATGCGTTGTAAGTTTTAGTAACAAGTTTAGCTTTATAGTTGAAAATCCCTCAGAATTAAAATTTATAATCATACTTCTTTTAGCCCTATAAATTTGGTGTTTGGATTATTCTAAGTATCTTCTATAAAAGATATAGAAACTTAGCTTACTGATTTTTATGCCTTAAAAGAAGCATTGAAATTATGCCCAACAAATTCCACATTATTACATTTTGAAATTTACAACTCACCACTTACAACTCACCACTTATAACTCGCAACCGATCTAAAGTTCCTTCCTTAACCTAGCAACCGGAATATTCAATTGTTCCCGATATTTGGCAACGGTTCTCCGGGCAATATTGTAACCGGCATCTTTCAAAATTTCGGTCAGTTTTTCATCAGCTAACGGATGCAGTTTGTCTTCTTTGGCAATGTTTTCTTCCAATATTTTCTTTACTTCTTTGTTGGAAACCTCTTCGCCGCTTTCGGTTTGGATGGCTTCAGAAAAGAAAGATTTAAGCAGATACGTGCCATGTTCAGTCTGCACATATTTGGAATTGGCCACGCGTGAAACCGTAGAAATATCCATACCTATTTTGTCGGCAATATCTTTTAAGATCATTGGCCGCAGGTTTTTTTCGTCCCCGCTGATAAAGAAATCGTACTGATACTGCATGATGGCGTTCATCGTCCTTAGCAAAGTTTGCTGGCGTTGTTTAATCGCATCAATAAACCACTTGGCCGAATCCAGCTTTTGTTTGACGAACTGAACAGCTTCTTTCAGTTTTTTGTCCCGTTGAGAAGCCTTGTCATAATGCTGAAACATATCCTGGTAGGAGCGGCTCACACGAAGTTCCGGCGCATTTTTGGCATTCAAGGTCAGGATCAGCACACCATCATTATTGCGGATATGAAAATCCGGGATCACCTGCATTTGCTTGGTGTTGATCTCGTTGGAATCACCGGGTTTTGGGTTGAGCTTCAAGATTTCGGCCACAATATCTTTCAACTCGTCATCGTGCAGGTTCAGGGATTTTTCGAGCTTGTCGTAATGCTTCCGCGTAAATTCGTCCAGATAATGCTCCACCACCAGGATTGCTTTTTTGATCACCGGAATTTGAATGTCCTTTCTCCGCAACTGGATCAGCAAACATTCCTGCAAATCACGGGCGCCAACGCCGGCCGGATCAAAATGCTGGATCACTTTCAGCATATCTTCCACTTCCTCGTCTTCCGCCATCACATTTTGAGAAAAAGCAAGGTCGTCGGTGATAGACATAATTGGCCTCCGCAGATAACCATCATCGTCCAGACTGCCTATAATTTGCTGGCAAATCCGGAAATCTTTATCGGCTAAAGGAAGCAAATCCAACTGGTTTTGCAGGTTTTCAAAGAAAGAATTTTGTATCGCAATCGGCATTTCTTTGCGTTCTTCCTCATCTTCTCCATTCTGGTCGTATTTGCTGCCGTAATCGTTCAGGTTATCCTCCTGCAAATACTCATCAATGTTAAACTCGTCAGATTCTTCCCCGCTGCTTTCTTCTTTGTTAAAATTATCGTCTTCCGGGTCGCGGTCAGGATATTCCTCCACCGGCTCCGTCATGTTCGTCAAACTCAAATCCTCCAAAGCGGGGTTTTCCTCCAGTTCTTCCTTGATGCGGGCATCCAGGGAAACCGTGGGCACCTGCAGCAATTTGATAAATTGTATCTGCTGGGGCGAGAGCTTTTGAAGTAGTTTTTGTTGTAGGTTTTGTCTTAACATATAGCAGCCCAAAAATACATTAAAATATAGGATAGCTGAATTTGGAGTGAATTTTTAAAGCATTAATCCGGATGTTGTACGAAGGTTTTTTATTTATTGTCTGAATGTTATCTTTAGAAAATCAATAAAAACTAAAACTATGGGATTTGTTAGCGAATTTAAAGCATTTGCCTTAAAAGGAAATGTGATTGACCTTGCTGTTGGTATCGTTATCGGTGCCGCATTTGGCAAAATTGTGAGTTCTTTGGTGGATGATATTATTACGCCGGCCATTCTTGCTCCTGCATTAAAAGCAGCGCGGTTAACCAATCTAACGCAGTTGGTTGTACCAGGAACAGCCATAAAATACGGCAATTTTTTAGCTGCTTTAATTTCGTTTTTAGTTGTTGCATTGGCATTGTTCCTGGTGATTCAGGCCATTAACAAATTCCAGAAAAAACAGCCTGCAGCAGTACCGGTTGAAGTGAAAGCAACTAAAGAAGAGATGCTGCTGACCGAAATCCGGGATTTGCTGGCAGGACAAAAAATATAGGGTAAAAGAAGTATGGGCGTAAGTTTGAGAATTATACGTAGCTCGATGATTAGAATTGTAAATGCCAACCAGCAGGAAAAACTAAAAAACTTGTAGTTTTATGAAGGTAAATAAAATGTTAAAACTTCTTTTGAATGAATAATAAGCAGCGCGCTAAAAATGAAAGAGAATTTGACACATGGATACAAACAGAAGACGGTGGAAGAATTTATTCATTTGTAGTAGCTGGCAAATTAGGGTGGAAAGCAAAATATTTAAAAGAAGTAAACGGGGAAGAAATAACGATAAAGTTTTGGCAGAAAATTTATGATCAGAACAATATTTTAAAAGAGATACACGAAAAATATCCGGTGGATAAAGGACATCAAAAACTTTAGAAATGATTACAAAAAAAATCATAGCAGAAAAGCTGCTTGCTTATTTGCAACATCATCTGCTAAGTTCCGAATTAGTGGACTGGGCAGAAAAACAACTTTTGGAAGCCTCTTATGAAGATGATCACTTGCATACGATAAGAAATATTTTAGCACAACTCGGACTGGCTGATGTAAAGGCTTTTGGATTAGAATACCAAGATTGTGAAGCTATTATGCAAAAGCTGGGTTATACTTTAGAAGTTAAAGCTTTGTCTGTAGCGTAGTTTGGGGTTGACAATTATGGAAGAACTCAAATTTAAATGTAATAATGAACAAAATTGTTACCGAAGTTATATTAGATATATATAACTATAAACTCGAAGATGAAGAATTTGAGTTTTTGTCTAACTTCACAATTTTGTGGGAATTTTTGAAAAAAAGTTTAGAGAAAAGGAAAAAAGTTTAAGTTGTGAAAGGATTGAGACAGTTATTAATTCAAATGAATTTATTGAAATAGGCGTTTAGTTGATAATCATTTTATAGGTGTGTGGTGGCTTTTCTACCATTCTGACCATAAGGTTTTCAAAAATGCCTTCTTTCATCTTGTGGCGGTTGAAGCGGTAAGTATA
>JAABVA010000106.1_pt1 | contig 103315 bp, 89 predicted proteins | sample 5560331 | NCBI WGS metagenome assembly JAABVA01 (sample SAMN12812661, study PRJNA571458) | rock metagenome | isolation source: Antarctica rocks | place: Antarctica: Victoria Land, Mt New Zealand sud | collected 2016-01-07
TGCCTTTCTTTTCTGACAACTCAGCTGCCTTGATCCCTTCCCAAGTGGATGCAATGTTGATGAGCATCCGTTCGCGGGGAACACCAGTTTCGTCGTACTGGTTGATCACGTCACGGGCTTCCGCCATTGAAGCGTGGGACTACACCGTACTCTGTCCGGTACGCGGTGCCGGTCGACGCGGTGACCGTCACACCGGTCGCCGGAGCAAAGACGGTGAAGCTGCTCGTGGCAGCGTTTGCCTTCAGCCCGACGGGCACGATCCTGGAGCGGCATGTCGAGCGCTTCACGCTGGCGATCAATGAGGAGAGCTTTCGCGCGTATCCGCACGCGGAGCTCCCGCTCAACCAGAACCTGCAGCTCGGCAAAGGAGACGTGTATCTGTTTCTGGCGATTGTGGATGAAGTGACGGGACGCACCGGGGAGTTGCAGATCGCGATGCAGGTGCCGGCTGCACCGAAACAGCAGAAGTGAGATCCACTCTTCCGGCCATGAAAACACCAGTGCGAGCTCCTGTGCACGCGATCCGCATCGGCATGGCAAGCTGGTCGATTCCTCGCTCCTGTGCGGAGGACTTTGCCGGCGACGGATCGCACCTCGATCGTATGGGGTACCGGCTTCACCCTGAAGGTAATTTAGTTGATCGTACGGGAAGTCGCCATGAACTGCGGCTTCGGTCCGGTTGCTCCTCACGACCTACGCAGGACTTGTGCCCGCCTCTGCCACCAAGCTCGAGGTGAGCTTGATCAAATTCAATTTCTTCTCGGACACGTGTCCGTTCAGACGACGGAGCGCTACCTTGGCTGCAAGCAGCGACTCCGAATGCAGTCAACGACCGGATCGGGCTGGAGCCGCCCTGAAGGAGCGTCGCTCCTCCCTATACGACTCATCGGGACCAAATCCTGCTGCGATCCGCAGACGGATACAAGGTCAGACCGGTTCCTCCTGCGCCTATTGATGGAAGAACGCTGAGGACGGGCCCTTCTCCGACTCCTCTTCGCTTCCTCCGAGGTCCATCCGTGCGATGAGACTGTCCGCGATGGTATAAGAATGCCAAACCTCGCTGTGGGGTCAGATCTTTTTTATGCTTGAGTGGTAGAAATTGTCCGAGCCCGTTCGACGTGGTTGTAGAACGGCAACCCTGCTGGAACCAACGACGAGGAGTTAAATGAATGCGTTTCAGGATGATGGTGATCCCGACGGGCATGAATGAGCGACATTCACAGGACGATTGAGGCCGTGTGGAAGATCGAGTCGACCCGTCTCACCGCCGGGATCGCCCGCGTCACCCGCGACATCGGCATTGCCGAGGAGCTTGCTCAGGATGCGCTTGTTGCGGCCCTCGAACAATGGCCAGAGAACGGTATTCCGGAAAAACCTGCGGCGTGGCTGATGACAGCAGCGAAGCGGCGCGCTATTGACGCTCTGCGCCGCGGCCGAATGCTTGAGCAGAAGCATGGAGAGATTGGGCGAGAAATGGAACACCAACAGCAGCGACTCGGTGAAGCAATGGATCACGCTCTGGACCAGGTGATCAATGACGACGTCCTTCGCCTCATCTTTATCGCCTGCCATCCGGTGCTGGCCGTCGAGGGGCGCGTTGCGCTCACGCTTCGCCTTGCCTGCGGCTTTACAACAGCGGAGATTGCAAGAGCTTTCCTGGTCCCGGAAAAGACGTTAGGCCAACGCATTTTTCGAGCCAAGCGGACACTTTCCGAGGCTCATGTTCCTTTTGAGACGCCGCGTGGTGATGAGTTGAAGAAGCGGCTTGAATCTGTGCTGTCCGTGGTCTATCTGATCTTCAACGAGGGATACACCGCATCCTCAGGAGAGGAGTGGATGCGGGCAGCACTCTGTGAGGATGCACTCCGGCTTGGGCGCATGCTGGCGGAGCTCCTTCCCGAAGAGTCCGAGGTCCACGGCCTTTTGGGGCTAATGGAGCTGCAGGCGTCGCGTGCCGCAGCGCGTAGCGGACCAGCAAGAGAAGCCGTTCTCCTGCCGGAACAGGATCGTTCTTTGTGGGACTCCGCACAGATCGAGCGAGGAATGGCTGCGCTCCATCGCGCGCAGAGCCTGGGTGGGGCCACCCACAGTTACGCCCTACAGGCGGCCATCGCTGCTTGTCACGCGCGAGCCAACACTGCAGCCGAGACCGACTGGGAGCAGATCGTGCTTCTCTATGACGCCCTACTTCAGATCAGCTCATCGCCGATCGTGGCGCTGAACCGCGCCGTGGCGGTCGGAATGGCACAAGGACCGGCGGCTGGGCTCCACGCCTTGGATACTCTCGCGGCTGAGCCTGCGCTGGCCAACTATCATCTGCTCCCCAGTGTCAGGGCAGATTTGCTTGTGAAGCTGGGACGATATGCCGAAGCTCGCGAGGAGCTTCAACGCGCCATGACGATGACGGACAACCGCCGGGAACATGAATTGTTGTCGAAAAGGTTAAAGCAGGCGACGCTTATAGATTGACTTAAAAAACTTAGACAATTTGTAGAATTCGGGTCAGGCCATTCGTCGAGATAGTGAAAGCAGGTCAGACCGGCCGGTCCGAAGACATTACAGAATCAAGGAGAAATCATGGCGCAATATTTGGTTGCGATTCACCACCCCGACAACTACGACCCGTCTCTCGAGGGCGAAGCGATGGAACGAGATATCGATGTGCTTAACGAAGAGATGGAGGCTGCTGGTGTCAGGGTCTTCGCTGGAGGCCTGCAGCCCTCGGCAAGGGCGAAGTCGCTGCGATTGCAGCCCAATGGCAAGGTGCTGATCACGGATGGGCCGTATTTGGAAGCCAAGGAGCACGTGGGTGGTTTTTGGTTGCTGGAGGCTGCCGATCTGGACGAGGCCCTCGATTGGGGGCGCAAGGCTGTAGTCGCGTGCCGGGCACCGGTTGAGGTACGCCAGTTCCTCCAAATGCCGGAGGACTCCACAGAGGCAGTTGGGCGGTAGTGGCAACACTGCCGTTGGCCACGGATGGACCATTTTGTGAGGCCGGCCTGGCCCACTCTCAGGAGGAAAACGATGCGGAAGAAGAAGAAGGTTGGCGCAATCGCAATCAACAGCTTCGCACTGCTTGTTGTGCTCGGCGCGGCGTTCCAGGCGATGGCAAAGGATGCCACGACACCGTATCCGAAGATGGCCCCGACCGACCAATACCTCATGACGGATCAGGATGCGGAAATAGCCCTGGCGCGAAGTCCAGCGCCTGGGTCCATTTCACGCGATGCTGCATTGAAACATATGGGAACCCGCACTTTCGGATTCCAAAAGTCAGAATCAGGTGCGGACGTCCACGAACGTGCCACGATACACACGAAACCGTTTTTGCCTTTGACCGAGGTTTCGAACGATGAAGTCCAAGAACCAGTACCTCGGCACCCCGCTCGGAAACTCTGTCTATGCGACACAGCAGTCAGCACCACCAGTCGCTGCTCTTACGTCATCGGCTCCAGGTCAGACGGACGGTTCGGCCACGTACTAAACACCAGGAGCGCAGGATTGCTGCCCTGACTGCAGCTTCGCTCAGTGCTAGTGGTTCTCGAAGTGTACTTCGGTATGACAGAGCTCCGGGCGCGCGGCACACTCCGAACGGATACTCTCCGTACGGGCGCTGAGGCTGGCGTACTCGGCTAGCCAGAGAGCTTGGCCCGGAAGAATGCCGAGAATGAGCGTGGCGGCTGCGGCAATGGCAAGGCCGATCCCGGCGGGGACGCTGACCGGGCGAAGAGCGTTGAGCCGGGTTGTCTCCATTGTCGGGCGGGTATAGATGGCCGCCAGGAGACGGAGGTAGTAGAAGCACGCGACGCCGGAGTTGATCAGGCCGATCACCGCGAGCCAGACCTTGCCGGCGTGGAGGGCGGCGGTGAAGACGTAGAACTTGCCGAAGAAGCCCCCGGTGAAAGGAATGCCGATGAGAGACAACAGGAAGAACGCCAAGAGCGCGGCGAGGACAGGCCGCTTGAGGGCGAGGCCGGTGAAGTCATCCAGGGTGCGGGTCGGCTCCTCGTAGCCGCTGAGCTCCGTAATCACGGCGAAGGCGCCCACGTTCATCGCGGCATACGCGGCGGTGTAGAAACAAGCGGCGGCGATCCCATCGGCGGGAAAGGCGGTGAATGCGACCAGGAGGTATCCGGCATGCGCGATCGAGGAGTAGGCGAGCATGCGCTTGACATCGCGCTGGAAGAGAGCGCCAAGGTTGCCGATGCACATCGAGAGTGCGGCAAGGGCCCACAGCAGCGCACTCCATCGATGTTGCATGGAGGGGAAACCGGAGAACAGGATGCGGAGCAGGACGGCAAAGGCGGCGGCCTTCGGAGCGGTGGACATCAATCCAACCACCGGAGCTGGGGCGCCTTGGTAAACGTCCGGGGTCCACACGTGGAAGGGTGCCGCCGAGACCTTGAACCCAAGGCCGATGAGAATCATCGCGACGGCCATAAATGCGAGTCGGGGTGTTGCCGTGGTGGCGAGCCCGGCGGCAATCGCGCCGATGCTGGTCGATCCGGTGGCTCCAAAGGCAAGCGCTATGCCGTAAAGGAAAAATGCGGTAGCAAACGATCCGAGCAGAAAATACTTGATGGAAGACTCGGAGCCCGTCGCCTGACCCTTGCGGAATCCACATAGGATGTAGGTCGCGATCGACGAGATCTCGAGGCCGATAAACACGACCAGGAGTTCCACGGCAGAGGTCATCAGCATCATTCCGACGGCCGCAAAGAGATTGAGGGCGAAGTACTCGCCGGCATGGGTCGCATTGCCGCGGAAGTAGTCGAGCGAGGTAAGCAGGGTCACCATGACGACAGCGGCGATAAGGAGGTGGAACAGGACGGAGAAGGCATCTACCTGAATTGTTCCAGAGAACGCGCGGGTGGTCCCGAAGCCGAGCTGATACCAGCTGGCGCCGCCGGCAAGAACGGTGCCGCCGATAGCAAGCCAGCCAAGGGGCTTGCGCGAGGTCGTGGCGGAGAGGACGGGCTCGACCAGCATAACCAGGACGCCGGCAATGGTCAGGATGATCTCGGGAAGCAGGGCGAGGATGTTTGAGGACATTACTTCTTGGCCTCCGCGGCAGCTTCATCAAGTACAGGGACGCTGGTCTCTGAGGGGACGATCGACCCGGAGATTGTTGTGCTCTCAGCCTGAAAACCCTTGACCGGGGTCTGAGGCTGGGGAAGGGTTCGGGCGAGACTGGTTCCCGCGACGTCGATAGCGCGCATCCAGTACGGCGAGGCAACCCCCATCACAAGGAACAGAAGAACAAGTGGCCAGAGGGCGATGTGCTCGCGGGCGTTCACATCCCACCCGTCAACCTCTGCCGGGCGAAGGCCTGGCTCGCCGAAGAACACGCGCTGGATCGCCGACAGCATATAGGCCGCGGAGAGGATGACGCCGACCGTCCCAACCACGGTCCAGAGGATGTGGTGCGCGAAGATGGCCTGCATGCCGCCCGCGAGAATCAGGAACTCGCCAACAAAGCTGTTGAGCATCGGCAGTCCGATAAGGGCCAGGGTCGTCACGATAAAAAAAGTGACCATCCACGGAAGCTTGTCCGCGAGACCACCATAATCGCGCATGTCGTAGGTGCCGTAGCGCTCATAAAGGAAGCCGAGCAGCATGAAGAGGGCAGCGCCTGCAAGGCTCTCGTTGAGGATTTGGTATATTCCACCGTCCAGGCCGGAGATGGTAAACGTGAAGATACCGAAAACGATAAAGCTTAGCGCGCTTAAGGTCGCGTACGCGGAGAGGCGTTTCAGGTCCTTCTGGACAAGCGCGATGAGCGCACCGAAGACGATGCCGATGGCGGCGAGCGCAATCATCAGCGGGGCAATGCGGCGGGACTCATCCGGGAAGATGCTAAAGGAAAAGCGGAGGATCGAATAGAGACCCAGCTTGCCCGCGAGGATCATGACCGCCGCCGTTGGGGCCTCGGCGATCGCGTCCGAGAGCCATCCATGCAAGGGGAAGACGGGGACCTTGACGGCAAAGGCGAAGAGGAAGGCGAGTGAGGCGAGCCACAGGGCGGCGGAGTTCGACGAGATGCCGTGCGTCGAGGCAAGCTGCTGCAGCTGCGGCAGATCGAAGGTGCCGGTCTGGGCATAGATCCAAAGCATGCCGACCAGAAGAATGGCCGACGGAAGAAAGGCGTAAAGAAAGAACTTGATGGCGGCGCGGCGGCGGTTTTCCGTCCGGCCAAACGTTGCGATCAGAAGCGTCATCGGCACCAGCGTGAGCTCCCAGAAGGCATAGTAGAGGAACAGGTCGAGCGAGACGAAGACGCCGAGCATGGCGACCTGCTGGAGCAGGAGCAAAACATAGAACGTCTTGCGGCGGGTGTCGATAGCGCGCCAGGAGACCAGAACTCCGAGCGGGCCTAGCAAGCCGGTGAGTACCACCAGCCACATCGACAGGCCGTCGACGCCGATGTGGTAGCGGATCGCGGGCGAAGAGATCCAGGAAAGGCTTTGCTCGTACTGAAAGCTGTGCGGGTTGGCGCTTGCCGCGCTGTAATCGTAGTGGAAAGGGAGATGCAGCGTGAGCAGAAAGGTGATCAGCGTCACCGCGAGGGCTCCCCATTGCATGGTCCTGCCCCGGTCCGGAAGAAGCGCCAACGCGATGGCGCCGGCCAGCGGCAGAAAGAGAAGGAGGGTGAGGATGATGGGATCGAAGTTCATCGTTGGGTCAACAAGTCCTAGTGGAGCCAGAGGGTACGGCCGAAGATCATGACGGCGAGGACGGCGGCGGCCCCGAGAGCGAGCCAGCCCGCGTAGGAGCGAATGTTTCCGGACTGGATACGCCGTGTCAGATCGCCGAGACCCCGGGTGATGGCAGCCCCAGTTGCCGGTGCGCCCGACGCGATACCCCGGTCGATGCCGGCATAGAGGATCATGCGCGTGATCGCGAACATCGGGGTAATGATGAAATTCCGATAGAACTCGTCGACATAGAACTTGTTCGCCATCAGGCTGTAAAGAGCGGGGGCGCGCTGGGCGAGGGCCGCAGCGGTTCCGGGCTTGCGGTAGTAAAAGAGGTAGGCCATACCAAAGCCGAGAAAGGCGACTAGAACAGAGAGCGCCGCCAGGCCGAGTTCGAGCGTGTGCGAGACCTGGTCCGCGTTCACAGCAGCGGCTCCGTGGAGCGCGGCTGTGGAGGCGAACACAGGGTCGAGGAAGTGCTCGAAATGATTGGAGCCCCCCAGGGCTGCGGGAACGCCAACCCAGCCGCCGATCACAGACAAAATGGCGAGGACGACGAGGGGGACGAGCATGATCCAGGGAGACTCATGGACGCCATGCCCATGCGCTGCCTGTCCCATGTCGTGCTCGGCCTCCTGAGGGTCAGTGCCGGAGGCAGCCTGGTGGGCGGCGGGCTGGCCCAGGTGGTGCTCGTCGAACCGCTCTGGCCCGAAGAACGTCTTGAACCACAGGCGGAACATGTAGAAGGAGGTTAGGCCAGCGGTCACCAGGCTGGTAAACCAGAGGAGCTTGCCAAGCGGGTTGGGGCTGGCAAAGGTCTGGTACAGGATCTCGTCCTTCGAGAAGAAGCCGGCAAACGGGGGAATGCCGGCGATCGCGAAGACTCCCGCGGTCATGGTCCAGAAGGTGACCGGAATGCGCCTCCGCAGGCCGCCCATCACGCGCATGTCCTGCTCGCCTGAGAGCGCGTGGATGACAGACCCGGCAGCCAGGAAAAGGAGCGCCTTGAAGAAGGCGTGGGTGAGCAGGTGAAAGATCGCGGCGGAGTAGGCGGCGACGCCACAGGCAAGGAACATATAGCCGAGCTGCGACACGGTCGAGTACGCCAGGACGCGCTTGATATCGTGCTGCACCAGGCCGATGCAGGCGGCAAAGATGGCGGTCGCCGCGCCGATGATCGCAACCACGCCGAGCGCATAGGGCGAGCGGTCGAACAGGACGTGGGCCCGCGCGACCATGTAGATGCCCGCCGTCACCATCGTCGCCGCGTGAATCAGCGCGGACACTGGTGTAGGCCCTTCCATGGCGTCCGGCAGCCAGACATAAAGCGGGATCTGGGCGGACTTGCCGGCGGCCCCAAGCACGAGCAGCAGGGCAATCGCGGTCAGGAAGCCGCCCTTCCACTCGGGATGCTGTCCGATCGCGGCGAAGACGTCGGTGAAGTTAAGCGAGCCAAATCGAGAGATCAGCAGGAACATGGCGAGCAGGAAGCCGAAGTCGCCAATCCGGTTCACGACGAAGGCTTTCCTGCCGGCGTTGGCCGCGGAGTCGCGTTTGAAGTAGAAGCCAATCAGGAGGTAGGAGGCGAGACCCACGCCCTCCCACCCGACAAACAGCAACAGAAAACTGGAAGAGAGCACCAGCACCAGCATGAAGAACATGAACAGGTTGAGGTAGGCGAAGAAGCGCCAGGGACCCTCCTCGTGCGCCATGTACCCCGCCGAGTAGAGATGAATAAGGAAGCCTACGCCGGTCACGACGCCAAGCATAATGAGGGTCAGGTGGTCGACGCTAAAGGCAAAGTTCACCTCGAAACCGGAGATCTTAATCCAGGGCCTCGAGACCACGGAGAGGATCTCGGGGGCGCCTGCCGCCCTCATCGTTGCCCAGAGCCAGGCCACCAGGATGGCAGGGATGGCCGTAAAAAACAGCGCGATGCCGGAGACGGCGGAGCGCGGAAGCTTGCGTCCGATCGTTCCGTTGAGGAGGAAGCCAACGAATGGAAGGATCGGGATCCACCACAGGTCAAAAACGGGCATTAGCGGGTCTCGGAGGCTCTTGGCTGCGGGCTCATAGCTTCATGAGGTTGATCTGATCGACGTTGAGGGTCTGGCGCGTGCGGAAGATGGCGATGATGATGGCCAGGCCGACAGCGGCCTCGGCCGCCGCGACGACCATGACAAAAAAGACGAAGATTTGGCCCTGCACCTGATGCCACATATGCGCAAAGGCGACAAAGGTCAGATTGACGGCGTTCAGCATCAGCTCGATCGACATGAAGACAGAGATAACGTTGCGCTTGATCAGGAAGGCGGCTACGCCGACCGAGAAGAGGATAGCGGCGAGGACCAGGTACCAGGCAATCGGGACAGCGGTCGTCATGAGCGGCTACTGCTCCTTCCGGGCAAGCACGACGGCTCCAAGGATGGCAACCAGGATGAGGATGCTGGTGACCTCGAACGGGAGCAGCAGGCGCGTGAACAGGGCGGTCGAGATCTCGGAGATATTGGAGACGGCGCCGGAAAGGTAGCCACCGATGTTTGAGCTGCCGAAAGCCTTGCGCTCCGAAAGAAAGACGAAGCTGAGCAGGCAGAAGATGGCGGCCGCCCCGGGGAAACCGGCGATGTAAGCGGCTCTGCTGCCTGTAGTTCGCTCCTCTTCGCCGGCGTTCAGCAGCATGATGACGAACACGAACAGCACCATGATGGCGCCGGAATAGACGATTACCTGGGCAGCGGCGAGGAACTCCGCGCCGAGTGACCAGTAGAGGACCGCCAACGACATCATCACCACCACCAGCGAGAGCGCGCTGTTGATCGGGTGACGCTGTAGCAGCAGGTTGACTGCTGCAGCCACGGCGAGCGCGCCAAAGATGAGGAAGAGTGCCAGTTGCATGGTTTGGGCTGAGTCTTTCCTATAAAACGGGCCAGAGCTTGGGTGATGTGCTGATTGTAAAGCAGCAATCACGAATTGCAGCGAGCTTGAGTTAAGCCCGCAAGGCAAGAACGAGCGAGGTCACCACAATATTCGCCATGGCGACGGGGAGCAGGACCTTCCAGCCGAAGCTCATCAGCTGGTCGTAGCGGAAGCGCGGGACCGTGGCGCGGATCCATATATAGAGGAAGAGAAAGAAGAACACCTTGGCGACAAACCAGAAGATGGGAAGCACGGCCTGCAGCAGAGCGGGGCCGAAGGCCGGGATTAGATGGCCGAAAGGACTCGATGCGCCCCCGAAAAACAGCAGGGTAGCAACGCAGGAGACAGTCAGCATATTGGCGTACTCGGCCATAAAGAACATGGCGAACTTCATGGAGGAGTACTCGGTATGGTAGCCGGCGGTCAGCTCGGATTCGGCCTCGGGCAGATCGAACGGGGAGCGGTTCGTCTCGGCGTACGCCGACAACAGGTAGATCACAAAGGCAACGATCTGGAGACCGCCGAAGACGTTCCACGAGAGCGCCCCGTGGGCAGACTGCGATGCCACAATATCGCGCAGGCGGAGGGACCCGGCGCGGAGCACGACGCCCACCAGCGACAATCCCAGTGCGAGTTCGTAGGAGATCATCTGCGACGTGGCGCGCAGCGAACCGAGCAGCGCGTATTTGTTGTTCGAGGACCACCCCGAGAGCGCTATGCCATAGACGCCGATCGAAGTGATGCCAAGGATGACCAGCGGGCCGATGTTGATGTCGGAGATGTCGAAGAGATCGACCCCCTTCACCTGAAAGATCGGACCAAAAGGAACCACCGCGATCGAAATGAGCGCGCAGGAGAGCGCGATAATCGGTGCCGCGATGAACAGCGGTCGTTCAGCCAGGATCGGCGTGAGGTCTTCCTTGAGGAAGAGCTTGATGCCATCGGCGAGCGGCTGCAGCAGCCCAAAAGGGCCGACACGCGAGGGTCCCCAACGGTTCTGCATCCGGCCGAGCACCTTGCGCTCGAGCAGCACCGTGTAGGCGACCGCGGTGAGCGTGATGACAAGCACGACGACGACCTTGAGGATCGAGAGGAGGAGAAAGGTGAGGAATGGGGTGTGTTGGGGCACGTTGTAGCTTCTAGCTCCTGGCTTCTTCAAGCTCTTCCGTCGATGGTGCCCAACTCTCGGGCGTTAGCTAAAGCTAACAGCTAACAGCTGCTTCTCTTTCAATCGGCTGCGGTCTGGTCCAGCTGAGAGGCCTGGCGGCTCTGGAACTGCTGAACCTCGTTCAACATGGACGAGTAGCGCCCCAGCGTTCCAGAGGTGAAGAGGCTATCGTTGGCCGGAAGGACGAGGTCGCGGCGGGCAGGCTGAATTTGGATCAGCTCCGAGGCCGCCGGCGAAAGGTGCTGGTCGTTGCCACTAAGCAGCTGCAGCCGCAGCAGGTTGTAACCGGGAACAAGCCGCTGGATCTCGTCCAGAATCGCCGACGGATCGAACGGGCTGAGGCGCGGTTCGAGGTTGTTGGCCGTGAGCCAGACGGCGTGGCGATCAGCCTCCCCCGATTGCGCGCCCCGGGTCTGTCCCATGTCCGCGCGCAGGCCCTTGCCGAACGGGACCAGGGCCCGGACGTTCGCGCCCATCTTGTCCGCAATGCGGACGATCATCTCAAAGTCGGTGCGCACGCCCGCCCGGTCTCCCGCCTTGTTCACGCGCTGGAGGTCGCCGTAAGAGTTCGTCACCGAGCCCGATTTCTCGTACAGGTTGGCGGCCGGCAAAATAACATCGGCGAGCGCTGCGGTCTCGGTCAAAAACATCTCCTGGACCACGACAAAGGTATTCTTCAGCGCGGCGGCATCGACGCCGAAGCGCGAGACCGGGTTCGAGCCGACGACGTAAAGAGCGGACAGATCTCCCGCAGCCGCGGCATCGAAGATCTGCAGGAGATCGAGGCCCGGTTCGGTTGCGGCGTTGTACTCGGAGAGAGGTCCAGGGTTCGCGACCGGGACGTAGCCTGGCAGGAGATCGGGCAGCAGACCCATGTCGGCGGCGCCACGAGAGTTGACGTAATCGGAAAGCAGGGCAAACTTCGTGTTGGGAAGCCCCAGGCCGAACTCAATGAGGCGCTTCAGCTCGCCGCCGCGGAGCTCGGACCCGATAAGCATCAGGAGTTGCTCTTCGGCGCGCAGGGCATCGCGGAAGCTCCCGAGAGCGGCTGCATCCATTCCGGGCTGCGCCAGGCTCTCGGCTGCCGCTTCGTCTCCGCCCAGGTAGCTCGCGAGCGCGCCGTATCCGAATGGCGGCACATGGAGAAATGCCCTTGCCTGCCGCCGCAGCTTGATCTCTTCGGAGTTGGCGAGATACAGGCGCGCACGGTTCAGGCGGACATCGGAGCGAAGGTTCCACGCGGTAAGCGGGTTCTGATTTGTCGGATCCCCGCCCACCAGCAGGACGGCGGGCGCAGTCTGGTTGTCGCGCTGCGAAGCCGTGCGATCGGTGTGACCGGCGAGGGCTGCGGTAAAAGCGGCGTAGTCGGCCGTGCGATGGTGATCGATGTTGTTCGTCTGGAGCACCGTGCGAGCAAACTTCTGCAGCAGGTAGGCCTCCTCGTTGGTCAGCCGGTTGGAGCCGATCACGCCGATCGACCTGCCCCCGCGGGTGTCGCGGAGCTCGCGGAACCTCTTCCCCACCAGATCGAGAGCGGCCTCCCAGGAGACCGGCTTGTGGGTGCCGTCGGCCTGGCGGACCAGGGGTGTGGTGATGCGGTCTTCGTTGTTGGCGAAGTCAAAGGCGTAGCGTCCCTTGTTGCAGAGGAAATCGCCATTGATGCCGGACTTGTCGCGGTTGTCGCCGCGAACGATCTCCGAGCCGTCGACCACGGTGCGAACGCCGAGGGTGGTCTTGCAGCCGTCGCCGCAGTGGGTGCAGATCGTAGCGACGTGGTTCATCTCCCACGGACGCGTCTTATACCGGTAGGTGCCCGAGGTCAGAGCCCCCACGGGGCACGCATCGATGCACATGCCGCACTGCTCGCAGTCCAGGTGCGGGAGGTCGTCCGGGCTCTCGGAAGCTGGCACGTTGGGCGCAATCACCGAGGCCGACCCGCGGTTCTGGATGCCCAGCGCGAAGACGTCCATGCCTTCGCCGCACATCCTCACGCAGCGATAACAGAGAATGCACCGAGGCCGGTCGAAAAAGACGACCGGGGACCACTTCTGCTCTTCGCGGTGGTTCTTGGGCTCGGCGTAGAAGCTGTCGGCGGCGCCGTACTTGAAGGTCATGTCCTGCAACTCGCACTCGCCGCCGGCATCGCACACCGGGCAGTCGAGCGGGTGATTGCCAAGCAGCATCTGCAGCGTGGCCTTGCGCGCCTGCGCGATGTCGGGCGTCTCGGTAAAGATCACCATGCCTTCCGCGACCGGGGTGGTGCAGGCGGTCTGGAGCTTGGGCATCTTCTCAATGCGCACGACGCACATGCGGCAGGCGGCCTGCAGCGACAGGCCGGGGTAGTAACAAAAAGCGGGAATCTCGACGCCGGCGGATTTGCAGGCCTCGATAAGCAGGGTGCCCGCGGGAGCGGTGATCTTGTTGCCGTCTACGGTAAAGGTTACGTCTGGCATTTCGGTTTCCTTAGACTGCCGCGATGCTGAGGATCAGCATGTTTCAACTTAGTGCTGGTGCGCTTTCCGCAGCAGTATCTCCTGATCCGCGCTACGGTGATGAGTGTTCTGCCAGCGCAACACTCCGAGGACGATTGTGACGAGAATCAGGAGTATGACGAGGTAGAGGGCGGTGCGTGGATTCAATGGCCGGCTCCGACCAACTCCTGTTCGGTGATGAGCGGCGTTCCGGCGCGGTGGCCGTCGATGTAATCCTCAAACTCCTTACGGAACTTCTTGACGAACGCAATCGTGGGCATGGCGGCGGCGTCCCCAAGCGGGCAGAAGGTCCGTCCCATCATATTTTCAGCCAGGTACTGCACGTTGTCGACGTCCTTCCTGTTGCCGCCCCCGGCGTACACGCGGGTGAGCGTCTTCTTGATCCAGTCGGTGCCTTCGCGGCACGGGATGCACCAACCGCAGCTCTCGTGTTGGTAGAATTTGATCACGCGAAGGGCGAACTCGACCATCGAGACAGTCTCGTCAAGCACCACGATCCCTCCCGATCCGAGCATCGTCCCCGCCTTGGCCATCTGGTCGAAGTCAAGCCCCACATCGATCTCGTCCGCCGTGAGCACCGGGCACGAGCTGCCGCCCGGGACGACAGCCTTGAGCTGCTTCCCGTCCTTGATGCCTCCCGCGACGTCGTAGATGGCCTTGCGCAGCGAGTAGCCCATCGGCAGCTCGTAAACGCCCGGCCGCTCCACATGCCCCGAAATCCCAAACAGCCTCGTCCCGCCGTTCCGTTCCGAGCCCAGCTTGGCGTACGCCTCGCCGCCCATCAGCAGGATATGCGGGGCAGCCGCAATGGTCTCGGCATTGTTGATCACCGTCGGTCCACCGTACAAGCCGACCACGGCCGGGAACGGTGGCTTGATCCGCGGAATGCCGCGTTTGCCCTCGAGCGATTCCATCAGGGCCGACTCTTCTCCAACCTCGTAGGCTCCGGCGCCGGTCTGCGTGATGATGTCGAAGTCGACGCCTTCCCTGCCGAAGATGTTCTTGCCCAGAAAGCCCTTCGCATACGCGTCGGCGACCGCCTTTTCGACGATCTTCAGCAGATAGCGGTACTCGCCTCGCAGGTAGATGAAACCCATCTTCGCCCCGATCGCGAGTCCGGCGATCATGGTCCCTTCGATCACGGCATGCGGGTCATGGAGAAAGATCACATGATCCTTACAGGTTCCGGGCTCGGACTCGTCGCCGTTCACCAGGACGTACTTCGGCTTCTCCGACGTCTTGGGAACGAACGACCACTTCAGCCCCGTCGGAAAACCCGCGCCACCGCGGCCGCGCAGCCCCGAGGCCTTCATGATGTTGATGATGCCCTCGGGCCCCAGTTCCAGGGCCATCTGGGTGGCCTTGTAGCCGTCGAGCTCGATGTACTTCTCGATGTCGGTGGCCCCCTGGCCGAAGCGGCGAGAGATCACTTTTACTTCGTCGGGATGGGAGACCAGGGTTGGCATCTACTTCACGTCCTTTGCGGGGGCAGACAGCGGGTCATTGCGATACTGGGCGAGGATGTCGTCCACCTTGACCGTGGTCAAATCGTCGTGAAAGTCATAGTTCACCTGCATGGCGGGGGCCCAGCAGCAGGCGCCGATGCACTCGACCTCTTCCAAGGAGAAGAGACCATCTTTGGTGACCTGCTTGGGTCCAATGCCCAGCCTCGCCTTGCAGTGGTCCAGAATCTCGTAGCCGCCGCGCAGCATGCAGGAGATGTTGGTGCAGACCTGAACGTTGTATTTGCCCGCGGGCTCGGTACGCAGCATGGAATAGTACGAGAGGACATTGCGGACGTCGATCTCGAAGATGCCGATACGCCGGGCGATCTCGTGCACGACAGCGTCCGAGATATAGCCGATCTCGTCCTGCGCGTAAAGCAGCATGGGTACCAGCGCGGACCGCTTCAACGGGTAGATGGTGACGAGGTGGTCGAAGCGGGCGGCCAGTTCTGCGGAGAAGATGGTGTTGGCGACTGTGCTCATCTGGTTTGATTTTACGGCAGGGAAGCTGAGGTAACGACAAAGGCGCACGCACCGAGAGCGAAGAAGACGCAGGAAACGCAGCGGAAGACAAAAACGGGGCGAAGTATTGCGTGAGGTTATGCCGACATCATCTCGCGGGCGAGGCGTTCGGCGAGGAGGTCCATCTCTTCGCGGTGGCCGTCGAGGGTGACGGTGCCGTCTTCTTCGAGGTTGAAAGGTTCGGGACGGTCGGGGTGTTGGCTGGAGATGAGGGTGGTGGGGGTGAAGCGGAGCCAGCGAGTGTCGACCCGGAGGAGGATTTCGGAGGGGCCAACCTCGACCACGGCGTGGTGCCTGCTGTTGAGACCATGGGCGCCAGTATAGGAGCGAAGCAGCGAGGCCCAGGAGGTCCAGAGTTCGGTGTGGAGGTTAGCTTCCAGATTCAAGCGCGATCCCCTGCCCAAAGCGCCAAGATCACCGGTCAATCTCCCCCAGCACAATATCGATCGACCCAATCACAGCCACCACATCCGCCAGCTGCCGCCCCTTGCACATGGTCTCAAGCGCCTGCAGCGTCGCATAGCTGGGGTTGCGCATATGCACCCGGTACGGCTTGGCGGTCCCATCCGAGACGACGTAGTAGCCCATCTCGCCACGCGGGCTTTCGATCGCCTGATAGACCTCGCCCGGGGGGACGCCGAAGCCCTCGGTGACCAGCTTGAAGTGAACGATGAGCGACTCCATCTGGGTCTTCATCTGCTCGCGGCTGGGAAGAATGATCTTGGGAGCGTCGGCGACGATCGGCGCGCCGTGGAGCCCCGCCAGCAGGTCAAGCGCCTGCTGCGCGATCTTGAGCGACTCGCGCATCTCCTGCATCCGCACCGTGTAGCGGGCCCACACGTCGCCGCGATCGGAGACCGGAACGGCAAACTCGTATCGCTCATAGCCCGAGTAAGGCATGTCCCGGCGAAGATCCAAGTCGACGCCGCTCGCCCGCAGCGGCGGACCCGTGACACCCAGCGCGATCGCGTCGGCCGCGGAAAGGTAGCCAACCTCTTTCAGGCGGCCCATCCAGATTGGATTGCCGGTCAGCAGGTTCTCGTATTCGTCGATCTTCGACGGCATCATGTGGATGAAGTTCTGCACCTGCGCATAAAAGTCCATGGGCGGCTCGAGTGAGACCCCGCCGATGCGGAAGTAGCTGGTCATCATCCGTTGGCCAGAGACATTTTCAAAGATCCGCATCGTCTCTTCGCGCTCGCGCCAGCAGTAGAGGAACATGCTCATGGCGCCGACGTCGAGAGCATGCGTCCCCAACCAGACTAGGTGCGACTGGATACGGGTAATCTCGTTCAGCAGAACGCGCAGCACCTGGGCGCGCTCGGGGATCTCGAGACCGAGAAGCTTCTCAACCGCCAGGCAGTAGCACAGGTTGTTCGTCAACGGACAGAGGTAGTCGATGCGATCGGTCAGGGGGACAACCTGCTGGTAAAACTTGGCCTCGCAGGTCTTCTCGATGCCGGTGTGCAGATAGCCGATATCCGGCGCGCAGGAGACCACCGACTCCCCGTCGATCTCAAGCACCAGCCGGAGGACTCCATGGGTGCTCGGATGTTGCGGCCCCATGTTGAGCACCATGGTGTGGTCGGAGACGGGGTCGTCGCCATGGTGCTCGCGGGCGGAGTCGGCGAGCACATCTTCAACGTCCGGGATGAGCATGTCGTCGATCTTGTCAGGGGTGGCGGTTGGAGACATGGGCGGTACCGGCCTTTCTACCTGTAGCCTTCAACGGGGTAGTCCTTGCGTAGGGGGTGGCCCTCCCAGTCGAGCGGCATCATGATGCGGGTAAGCTTGGGATGGCCCGCAAAATGGACGCCGAAGAGATCGAAAATCTCGCGCTCGTAGAAGTTGGCCGACGGCCAGACAGAGGTGATGGATTGCAGCGCGAGGTCGTCCCCATTCAGCCGGACCGCCAGACGGACACGCTGCTTCAGGCCGAGCGAGAGGATGTGGTAAACGATCTGCATCCGCGGTTCCGAGGGGTACCAGTCGACCGCCGTGACATCTTCGAGAAAGTTGTAGCCTGCCTGCTGGACCACCTGCGCGGCCGAAACAATGCTCTCGCGGGCGATGGTGATGGTCAGCTCGTTACGATCAAATTTGGCATCGGCCGCCAGATCGCCGAGGGCGCTGAGAGCAGGATTTTCAGAATGCGCCGCGCGAACGGCGTCCACACCACGGAGAGCGGTCGAAGGGTCATACATGGCTAGAGGTCTCCGGTATCGTTCGCCCAGTTGAGAATCCCCTTCTTCCAGACGTAGAAGAGGCCGACCGCGACAAAGCCGAGGTAAACCACCATTTCCCAGAAACCGAACAGGCGCGATCCGGTGATGCCGGGCAGGCGGCGAAAGATCACCGCCCACGGAAGCATGAAGACCGCCTCGACGTCGAATAGGATAAACAGCATCGCCACCATATAAAAACGCACGGAGAAGCGGCCGCGAGCGTCGCCCACCGGGTCCATGCCGCACTCGTAGGCGCCCGCCTTCGTGCGGGAATTCTTGTGCTTCCCGATCAGGAAAGATGCCCCGACCATCCCGCCGGCAACCGCCAGCGCAACCAGGATCTGCAGCACCAGGGGGACGTAGTTCCAGAGATAGGGGTACGTTTGCATCGCCAGTTTCGAGACTATGAGCGCACTTGGCAAGTGTCAAGAAGGAGAGGTGCCGGGCTTGCGTGGAGCCGAGCTTACAGAAGGCTTTTGTACCAGCCGATGATCTGCGGGCCAGCCACTGCGCTCAGGAGACCTCCGGCTCCCAGGAAGCTGCCGAACGGCAGCCGCGTGAGTGCGTCCGCGCGCCTGCGGGCGAGCAGGCCGGCAGCATAAACCGTCGCCAGAAGGACACCGGTGAAGAGCGCCAGGATGGCAGGCCAGAACCCCAGAAACGCGGCGATCAGCGCCATCAGCTTCACATCCCCAAGGCCCATGCCCTCACGATGACGAAGCGCGCGGTAGAGCCAGCGAATCAGCAGAAGCAGGGCGGCGGCAGACAGCATCGAAAGTAGCCATTGCCCCAGCAGGGCTTCGGGCCCGGTCAGCAGCAGGTTGCCCCGGTCGATCACGGCGCCCGGGCTGGTCAGCGGGTTCCGGCGGTGGAGATGGACGTCCTGCTCCGGGCCGAGGAAGATGGCCTGGGCTGAGGTCAGCAGGAAAGAAGCAAGAATCCCGCCGGACGTCAGCGCGTCAGGAAGCGTCTGGGTCTGCCAGTCGATCACGATCAGCGCAATCAGAAAAAAGCCGAGGAGGCCGATCGAGAGACACGCCAGCACGACCGGCAGATCCAGCGACAACCCGGGCGAGAAGGGTGATCCGGCATGACCCTGCGCCCTGGAAGTGTGGGAAGAGTGGGACGAGTGGGCGCTCAACAGACCGGCGCACACCGCAAACCAGATACCGGTCGCCAGTTCGACCGCGGGGTAGCGCCAGGAAATAACCTCATTGCAGCTGCGGCAGCGGCCTCGCAGCAGGACCCAGCTGAGGATCGGAACGTTGTCGAACCAGCGAACCGGCGCGTTGCAGTTCGGGCAATGGGATCGCGGCCTTGAGATGCTCTCATGACGCGGCACGCGGGAGATGATGACATTCAAAAAGCTGCCGAACAGCAGCCCTAGGAGAAAGGCCGCGACTTCCAGGGCAAGGGACGACTCCATCAGCAGAGTATAGGTCGAGCTCTTGTGCCCGATCGAGCGCCATTCCGGCAAGTTCGCCGCAACGGAAAAGGCCTCCGCAAACCGCGGAGGCCTCTGTTGCCTGCAAAAATCTTAGGCGCCCGACTTCACCTTCAGGAAGATGATGACAAACGTGAACAGCGCCAGCGACTCGATAAACGCCAGCCCGAGAATCAGGAAGATAAAGATCCCAGGACGAGCTCCCGGGTTCCGCGCCAGGGCCTCGGTCGCCGACGCGGTTGCCTTACCCTGACCCAGACCGCACAGACCCGCGGCCAGCGCCATGCTCAAACCAGCGGCCAGCGGAACCCACTGGTTGGTCGCGCCCGCACCGGCAGCATCCTGCGCAAAAGCCGGCGAGGCAAGCAGCATCGCGGCCAACGTCATAAACATGTACTGCAGCTTCTTCATCATCAAAGCACTCCAACTCTCCCGGATTACGCCGCCAGTGGGTGGTTGAGGCTCACCGTGCTGGCCCCCTCACGCTGATCGGCGCTGCTGCATACCCCGGGGCGGGAGGTCGGCCCCACGGCAAAACTCATCGGCAAACTCTAATGATCGTGCGCTACGGCCAGCGACAGATAGATCGCGCCCAGCAGAAAAAACACATAAGCCTGCACGATCGCAACTCCCAGATGCAGTCCCATGAAGATCAGTGGAAGCCCCACCGGCACCAGCGAGAAGAACGCCAGCGTCACCAGATCGCCCGCGAACATATTCGCGTAAAGCCGCACCGTCAGCGAAAGCACGCGCGCGCAGTGCGAGATCACCTCGATCGGAAACAGCAGCCACGAGAGCCACCACACCGGCCCCAGAAACTGCTTGATATACGCCCCGCCATTCACGCGGATGCCATGGTAGTGGTAGTACACAAACGTCACCAGCGCAAACCCCAGCGGCACCACCACATTGGCGGTAGGCGATTCCAGCCCCGGAACCAGCCCAATCAGGTTCGCCAGCAGGATAAACAGCCCCATCACCGTTAGATATCCGGTAAACCGCTCAAACCCATGCCCGATAATCTGCTCGCCCTGCTCCGACGCAAATTCATGCGTGATCTCCGCCAGGTGCTGCACCGGCCCCGGCGTCTCCACGCTCAGCGACACCCGCACCGCGACAAAGTACGCCAGCAGCAGCACAAAGACCAGCAACTCCATCGCAACCGCGTTCGAGATCGGAGCCTGCGGATAGCTTGGCTGAATATGCAGCGCATGCAGCAGCGCCGTCGTCGGCGCGGCGAAATGGGCATTCAGAAATCGTGTCAACAGTAACTGTGTCGGCATAAAGATATGTGTTCTGAAACGGCAGCGTCGCCCTTGGTCGTACCGAATCAAAGGGCTAAACCGTCCAGGCCTTCATCAATCGCAGACCTTCGACGCTGAGCGCAAACACACCCATCGCTAAGCCCGCGGCCATCGCCCAAACCGATCCGTTCAGATACTTCAGGCTAACATAGAGCACCACCACCGTTCCTCCCAGCCGCAGGAAGAACCCCGTCAGCACAAGCCCCATCGGCCGCGCGCTCCCGCCCCCATCCATCCGCGCCATCACCGCCGTCATCAGCCGCAGCCACTCATACAGCCCCGAGCCCGAGATCGCCGCGCCCACCGCCAGCAGCGCCGCGCTCCCCCCTCCCGCCTTCCACCACACCACCGGCGCCGCCACCGCCGTCATCACCGCCACCAGCCGGATCGACGCCACGATCGTCCGCCGGAAGTCCTCGTCCGTATACCCCTTCACCACCTCCATCAGTCGCCCCGCTTCAGATATCCCGCAGCCATCCTGAACATCTGGATGAACCCACCCACCGCCCCCAGCAGAATCCCCGCAATCCCCATCCACCCCTGGTGAAAGTGCCGATCCAGCCACGCCCCCGCCAGCCACCCGATCAGGCACCCCGCCGGCAGCGCAATCGCCAGCTGGATCATCGACTCCGCCGTCACCAGATCGCCCAGCGCCCCGCCCTTCCTGCCCCCGCTGCCCTTCCCGTCGCTCATCCCGCCGTTCCCATTGGACCCATCCGCCATAGCCGTTCATTACACCACGCCCTGCCGCTCCGATGAATCCATAACCTCAGGTCACCGCCGCTCCGATGAATTCCTTCCTTAACCCATCACGCCGCTCCGATCGACCCATAACTCAAACCCCCTCACCTAACCCCAGCGCCAACGGCGCGCTCCATGCCAGCCCGGGGCATCGCCCAGGAAACCGATCCTCACAGCATGGAGGGCTGAAGGCCCGGTCCATAGCGTCAGCCATTCCATCCCACACCCCGTAAAATAGAACCACCGCGATGCGCAACTTCGATTCAGACTTCGAGCAGGACCTCTACCACGACCGCCTCCGGACACTCCGCGAGATCGCCAGCCTGGGCGAACAGCTCGGCCTCTCCGCCTCCCAGGCCACCTACCCCAACCGCTTCCCCGTCGAGGGCAGCATCGATACCATCCCGGCGATCCGCGCCACCTACGACCACGCCCCCGCCGAAGAATTCGATCTCGCCCTCGCCGAAGGCAAGCCCATCCAGGTCGCCCTCGCCGGCCGCCTCATGGCCATCCGCGCCCAGGGCAAAGCCGGCTTCGCCCAGCTCCAGGGAGGCGGCCAGCGCCTCCAGATCTACGTCCGCAAAGACACCGTCGGCGACCCCGCCTTCAGCCTCTACAAGCTCCTCGACCTCGGCGACCACATCGGTGTCCACGGCTACCTCTTCCGCACCCGCACCGGCGAACTCACCGTCCACGTCGGCAGCACCGCCCCCGGCCAGCAGCCCATCACCTTCCTCGCCAAAGCCATGCTCGCCCTGCCGGACAAATACCACGGCCTTGAAGACGTCGAACTCCGCTACCGCCAGCGCTACGTCGACCTCATCATGAACTCCGGAACCCTCAACAAGCAGGAGCTCCCTCCACCCGCACCCACCGCCGTCATCCCGAGCGAAGGGACGCCTTCCGCCGTCATCCTGAGCGAAGGGACGCCTTCCGCCTTCATCCTGAGCGAAGCGACGGACCCCTGTATTTCGCCCGAAGCGCCCCCCACCCCCGAAGCCCACCACAACCTTCCAAACCTTGTCATTCCGAGCGAAGCGAAGGTCCCCCGTATTTCGCCCGCAGCGCCACAAACCTCTCGGGAACCCGGCACCAGCGCGGTCACCGAAACCGCCGCCCCCAACAACGAACACATGGACGCCCCCCGCAACGTCCGCGGGGTCTTCGAAAAGCGCTCCAAGATCCTCCGGTCAATAAGGCGCTTCTTCGACGAGCGCGGCTTCCTCGAAGTCGAAACCCCCATGATGCACACCGTCGCCGGTGGAGCCGCCGCCCGCCCCTTCAAGACCCACCACAACGCCCTCGACCTCGACCTCTCCCTCCGCATCGCCCCCGAGCTCTACCTTAAGAGATTGGTAGTCGGCGGCCTCGACCGCGTCTACGAGATCAACCGTAACTTCCGCAACGAGGGCGTCTCCACCCAGCACAACCCCGAGTTCACCATGCTCGAGTTCTACCAGGCTTACAACAACTACCACGACCTGATGGACCTCACCCAGGAACTCATCACCACCGTAGCCACAGAAGTTAACGGCACCCCCATCACCCACTTCAACGGCCACAAGATCGACCTGAGCAAGTGGACCAAGTTCTCCATGAAAGACGCTATAAGGAAGTGGTGGCCCGGAGGCGGCGGATTGCCCCCTACTGATGAAGAGTTCGCCGACCTGAGCATGTTTGCGATTCCACTTGGGCGAGCAATCAATGCAATCGAAGCTGCTTTCCGCGGCAACATGACTCGCGGTGGTGTCTTTTACCCTGAAGTAACGAACCCTCTTGGGGTACGTTTAGGAGCGTTGACGGGCGCCGAGAGATTAATTCAACGCGCATTTGAGAATCTTAGCGACTCGGCAGAGACAAATAAGAGGACTTTCAATTCAGCATTGGGCAAGGTCATAGCATCGACCTTTGAAGCTTTAGCCGAAGAACACCTCATCCAGCCAACCATCATCTACGACTTCCCCCTGGCCGTCTCGCCCCTCTCCAAGCAAAAACCCAAGCAGAAACCCGACGATCCCGACTGGGTCGAGCGCTTCGAGTTCTACATCGGCGGCTTCGAGGTCGGCAACGCCTTCTCCGAGCTCAACGACCCCGAAGAACAACGCAAGCGCTTCGAGCAGCAGTTAGCCGAACGCGACCGCGGCGACGACGAGGCCCACGCCATGGACGAGGACTACCTCCGCGCCCTCGGCTACGGCCTACCCCCGACCGCAGGGGAGGGGGTGGGAATCGACCGCCTCACCATGCTCCTCACCGGCTCCCGCTCCATCCGCGACGTCATCCTCTTCCCCCTCCTCCGCCCCCGGACCGCCACGGCCAAAGCAGATCCGGAACCGAAGCAGCCCAGCAACTAGCTCGTGCTCTCCCGTGCCAACCTGCTCCCAGAGCGTATCAACTTCCTAGCGCGTATCAATCTCCTAGAGCGTATCAATATTGATCAGGAGTAAGTCGCTGATGCTTGTCAAGACTGTCACCCTGAGCGGAGCTTCTCGCAGTGTTATCGCGAGAAACCCAGTCGAAGAGCTTGTCCTGAGCTTGCCCAAGTAACCTGCATTCTTCCGCTCCGCCTTGCTCCTCATCCGCTCTCCCGAAACGGACCTGCGTCGCTTCGAGACAGAGCCGGGATTAGTCCGGCGTTGTCAGCAGCATTCCAGAATCCTCTTGCGCTCTGCCGAAAGGCCGGAGTGCAGGCAAAGCCGGAACGACCTCGCAAGACGCTCTTCCCGGCTCGCTCCCCATTCCGCTGGCGTAATCACCCGCTCCACTCGCTACAATTGAAGAAGGGACAAACTCAACATCAGCGGCCGGCTGCCACTAAATCCCTTCATAACAAGACTTTACCAGCAAACGGTTTGTTTTGAACACTTTGCCGATCATCAACATCGCCTCTCATACAAAGGCAAGAACTTATCCAGGAGTACCCGGGGGGGGCACCACCTTCCGCTACGTCCTATCAGAGACGGCAGAGCAAAAGGAGGAACAAACCGGTGACAGCATTGCATCTTCGTGAGGGAATCATTGCAGGGATGGCGGTGGCGCTGGGATGGTGGGCCCACGGAGGGCGCACCGTCCAGGCCGCGCCCGTCTCGGCGGCAACCGCGTACCAGTTCACGGGTATCAATCCGGCAAGCTCGCTGACCATCTATAGCCCGGACGACCGGATGCTGTACGTGTACCAGGGGGCGACCACCGGAAACTCGCATGTCACCTGCTCCTTTCGCATCCACATCCCGCGTGTCGGCGAGCCCATCGACCGCGAGAACTGCGCTCCCGGTTCGCTGACGCGGTAGTCGCGCGGCCCCTGGCGGCCCTGTGGTAGCTTGCTTGTCATGGCACAGAGTGGGCGATTTCATCTCAGCGTGCGGGTCCTGGGCGTGCTGGCGGCAGCGCCGGATTCGATGCACACATCGACCGCGATCGCGCAAGAGCTGGGCGAAAGCGCGGTCATGGTGCGGCGAACCTTTCTGCTCCTGCAGAAGGCCGGGTTGATCGCGCAGCGTAAGGGGCCCAACGGCGGGGCCAAGCTGGTGCTTTCACCGAAGCAGATCGGGCTCGGCGATGTGTACGCTGCGGCCGAGGGAGAGTGGATGTCGCTCGGCAAGGACGGCGCGGCTGGGCTCGGTGGCCTCATGAAGAAGGTGCGCAAAGAGGCAATGGTGGCGATGAATGAGACCACCCTGGCGCAGGTCGTCAAGCGCTTGCGAAAGGGGTAAGGGATTCGAGAGTCCAGCGGCGAAGATCTAGCATCCCTCCTCCAGGAAAGCACGTGCCAGCATGCTACCCTCCCTGAGTGAATATCCTCTTCGTCGGGGACGTCTTCGGCTCCGCCGGCCGACACATCATCCGCGAACACCTCCCCCACGTCCTCGATTCGAACGCAGTCGACCTCCTCGTCATCAACGGCGAAAACGCCGCCGGCGGCTTCGGCATCACGCCGCCCATCGCCGAAGAGCTCTTCGATCTCGGCGCCCACGTCATCACCACCGGCAATCACATCTGGGATAAGCGCGAGATCTTCGAGTACATGTCCGTGCCCGCGAACTCCCATGCCCGCGGCCGTCGCGTCCTCCGCCCCGCCAACTACGCCGCCGCCACCCCCGGCTTCGGTCTCTACCAGGGCGAACTCCCCTCTGAAAACGGAGTCCCGGCCCAGACCTACGCCGTCTTGAATCTCCAGGGCCGGGTCTTCATGTCCTCCTGCGACGATCCCTTCCGCAAAGCCAATGATCTCCTCGCCCAGATCGACCGCGAGTCCAAAGCCCGGGTCATCCTGCTCGACATCCACGCCGAAGCCTCGAGCGAGAAGGCTGCCCTCGGCTGGTACCTCGACGGCCGCGTCACCGCCGTCCTCGGCACCCACACCCACATCCCCACCGCCGACGAACGCATCCTCCTCAACGGCACCGCCTTCCAGACTGATGTCGGCATGTCCGGCCCCTACGACTCCGTCATCGGAGTCGAGCGCGACCTCGTCCTCGCCCGCTTTCTTACCGGTATGCCCTCAAAATTCGAGGCCGCAAAAGGCAATCCCAAAATGTGCGCCACACTCATTGCCTGCGACGGAGCCACCGGCCGCGCTACCTCAGTCCGCCGCTTCATGCTGGGGGAATGACCCCCATGCGATGACGGCGCCCCGGCCTGAACGAAGCCGGAGCTGCCTCTCCGGGCTTGTTGCGCCCAGACAACTGCATCCCTACCAGCGCAGCCACTCTGGCAGAAGACTCTCGATCCGTTGCCAAAGCGAAGGCATCGCCGTCATCTCATTTGCACCGAAGTTTTCCTTTTGCCAGCCATCCACCATTCGCCTCCCGACCCAGCCACCTGCACCTGCGGCTTGGAAACCATGCTGAGCTCGAGCACTGGTGCGTCGCCCGCCTTCAGCGATACGCTCTGCAAGATGTTCGCGGCCTTCCCGTCGGTAAACAACATCACCAGATAGGCACCCGGCGCAATGCCCTCCTGGCTGAATTTTCCCAGGCGAATCACCGATTAGCGTGTAGCGCCATGGACGCGCACCGGGCTGTGCCGTTGTGTCCGAGACAAGCCGAACAACTGCATTGCCGAGTGGACGACCCGTCGCATCGATAGCCCGGCCCGACAGTTTGGCCGAACTCTGACCGAACGCAACGGAACCGAATAGCAAACCGCAACCAACCAAGGCAGAGGCATGACGCAGTGAAGCAAAGGAGAGATCTTTCATGCCTCCATCTTTTGCCGAGCCGGTTCAGTTTGCTATGCCGCGAATGGGTGAGTCACCTCTACGATCGTATGACACGTCATGGGGCCGTCGTCGCGTTTGCCTGGACACTACCGCATCCACCCATGTCTCTGAAAGCAGAAAGGCAGCCTCGAAAGGCTGCCCTCTGTGATTGGCCTGAACCGGAACTAGCGTCTGCGTGGGGCCGGGCGGCGAGCCGGGGCCGCGCGGCGAGCCGGTGTCGCAGCCCTCCTAGGAGCAGCTTTGGTGGCAAGAGCGCCGTCGTTCATCACGATCATGACCGCGCCAGGAGTTGTTGCACCGTTAGCAGGCGCCGCGGCTGCCGTGCTCGTTGAACCACTCGTCGAGGAGCCAGTCGCCGCCCCTGTCGTACTCGCTGACGTATCCGTCGAGGAGGCCGCAGGTGCCGCAGCGGGAGCTACTCCGCCCTGGGTGTACGAATTGTATGTACCCGTCAGCGTCACTTTGGAACCGACCGCTGGAGGGGTCTTCAAAGGCTCTTTCATGTTGAAGGTAAAATCCGCTGTCTTCGACTGAACCGCATCGTCTGACACTGCAACGGTCAGAACGCTATCCGTCGCACTAATCACGGTCGCATCCGGAATCTCAACCGTCTTGCCTTTTACCGTGGCAAAGACCTTCTCCGCATCCTCAGGCGTTCCGTTTTGAAGGATGAACTCCTTATCGCTCAGAGCAAGCGAGGCCAGATCCGGCGTCGACGTTACCGTTTGATGAGCAATATCGGATGCCTTCGGTGCCGGTGTGATCGTGAAGTCGCTCGGCGGGTCCAGGTTCGCCTGCGCAGCGGCGGTCACTTTGTCGTACCCCTCCGCGTTGCCGTGGTATTTCTTGTAGCAATACTGGGCAGTAGGCGCCATCTGGGATTTGTACGGCTCGGGAGCGAACGCCACGAAACGCGTTACATAAAAGGTGCAGTTAATATAGTCCGGCGGCGTTGATTGAAGATACGCAAGTCCAAGAAAGTAGGTGTCCTGCAGCACCGGCCCCGGCTTGGTGGTCTGGTCAACAGGAACCGCAGCCAACTCCTTCTTGAAGTTTGTAATGGCTGTCGCGGTGTCCTTCTTGTTCAGGGCTGCCGTTCCGATTGCACTGTAAAAGATCGGATTCGCACTTGCCTGAAGCTTCGTGAAGTCGTCATCGCTCATGTCCTTCGGCTTAGTCGCGGTCAGGCCTTTCTGAGCATAGTCCGCAGCCTTGTCCAGAGCCGCCTGCTTCGCCGCGGGATCGGTCAACTGATCAGCCGACGTCTTCCGGAAGTACACTTCCAGGGTCAAAGCCCGCAGATTGGTCGGATCCACCTGAAGTAGCCGATCCGCCGCATCGAGCGTTTTGGCTTGGTCGAACGAACTGTAGGCCACCATCAACTGTTGCAGCACGTCAGCCTTCACCGCCGACTGCGGATACGCCGTCAAGTAAGCCTCAAGCGCCGGAGCTTTGGTCTGCGGCGTCGTCTGCGTGATGGCATTGTTGTAGGCGTTGTACTCCGCCTGCGACATCTGCACACCGCCATTGGCCGGTGGCTGCTGCTGAGCCCCGGAGCCCAGGTTGACTTGAGTCTGGGAGTACGCGTACCGAGCACCAGGAGCAACGCTAGCGACGGCCAGGAGTGACGCAACGACTACCTTGTTCATTCAATATCCCTCGTTTATATCTACTGATCCATCTGCCGACACAATCCCACACTGAGGACCTGACACATCATAGAGCATTCATGTCTACCGTATCTCCGACCAGACCCCGTAAGAGACCTCGAAACCGAGTCCATACCGCGGTACGACTTGATGATGCGGATTATAAGAAGGGCGTTGCTCCCGCGCAAGCCGCCACCTGCTGAGTTCAAAGCTGATGTAGTGGGCAGACCGCAACAGTCTTGAATCCCCAACTGGCCCCATCGGATTGGCGTTCGTCTCTGCACTCCCGTCTCCCTACCCTTACCTCTCTTCGGGGTCGACGTAGGCTCACTCGACCTAATCGGCTTCATACCGCCCTTCTCCAAGCGTCGGCGCCCTATTTCTGGTATTCCTGACTTCTTATCCACAATAGGTAGGGTTTGGCTTGTTGATCCCGGTGTTCTTCCCGGATAAAGTAAGGGACACGGTCTGGAGATCGTCGCCGTCAACTACAGGAGCGGCGAACTTCCGCCGTCGAGGTAGTGCGCGCATGCTCAAGTTGAAAAGAGTCCAGATCCTCGGCTTCAAATCCTTCTGCGACCGCACTGAAGTGCAACTCGCCGGAGAAGGGATCGCGGCCATCGTCGGTCCGAATGGCTGCGGCAAATCCAACATCTCCGACGCTATCACCTGGGTGTTGGGCGAGCAGTCCGCCAAAAGTCTCCGTGGCCTCAAGATGGAAGACGTCATCTTTGCCGGCACCCGCGATCGCAAACCGACCGGCATGGCGGAGGTTTCGCTCACGCTCGTCGACCCCGATGTGTACGACGGCGTCTCCCTCCCGCACGACGGTCCCGAGCTCGTAATCGCAGGCCGCCCCTCGGAAGAGATCTCGACTGACTGGGACGAGAGCAGGCTGCGGGAGCAAGCCGCCATCGAGACCGACGAGGCCATCGCCGAGGCGCAGCCTGGAACGGTGCTCGACGTCAACGGGGACTCCATTAACGGCGACCCCATCCCGAACGCGCCCGAAGACACTCCAGGCGACGCCACACCTCCCCTCCCCCGCAATCCGGGTATCGACGAGGTCATCCTGAAGATTCGGCGCCGCAAGTTTAATCGCGCCCCGGTCCGCGCAGGCGAGATCACTATTACCCGCCGGCTCTTCCGCACCGGCGACTCCGAGTACCTGCTCAATGGAAAGATCTGCCGTCTGCGCGATATCCAGGACATCTTCATGGGTACCGGACTTGGCGGCGAGTCGTACGCCATCATCGGCCAGGAGCGCATCGGCCAGCTCCTCAGCTCCAAGCCGCTTGACCGTCGCGGCATCATCGAAGAAGCCGCTGGTATCACTCGCTTTAAGACCAAGAAGCGCCTCGCCGAACTTCGCCTCGAGTCCGCCAAACAAAATCTCTCCCGCGTCAACGACATCTTCGAAGAGGTCGCCAAGCAGATGACGACACTCAAACGTCAGGCCGCCAAGGCCGAGCGGTACGGCGCCTTACGCGACGAGCTTCGCATCAAACTCCGCATCGCGCTTGCCAGCCGGATGGCGCAGCTCGATACCGAGCAGGCGGCAACGGCTGGGCAAATCGCCTCCCAAACCCTTGCGATCGATCGCCAATCCGTAGACATCGAGGAGCTCGACAACCAGCAGACGGCCAGCACGCAGCGCGGCTACACCCTCGACCAGCAGATCCGCGAAACTAACGCGCAGGCAAACCAATGGGCAGTAGAACTGGAACGCATCACCGCCCGCACCGCCTCTAACACTGATCGCATCTCCGAGCTCACCGATCGCATCGCGTCCGGCAACAACGATCTCGCGCTGGCCCAGGCTCAGCTGGCCCAGCTATCGGGCGAAGCCGAGCAGCACCGCAGCTTTCTCGAGAACGCAACCACTGAAGCGAACGCGGCCCGCGAAACCGCCCATCGCCATCATGCCGAAGCCCAGGATGCCGTCCGTTCCGTCGCGGCAGCCGAGCAGCAGGCGGAGGCCAGCCGTCGCTCCGCCATGCAATTCATGCAGCGGGCCAGTCAGACACGTAACGAGATCGCCCAGGCTGAGGCTTCGCTCGCCGGTCTGGACCGCGAGTCCGAGCGCCTGCAAACCGAATCCGACGCCGCCCGCCAAGAGCTCGCTACTCTCGGCCTTCAGCGCGGCCGAGTCAAGTTATCCTTCGAAGGTGTTACCGAGCGCCTGACCCGGCTCGAAGCCGAGATTGCTAGCCTCCGTCTCGATACCGAAGCCCTCCGCAAGGAGGAGTCAGGTTCCAAGCGTCGCGGCGATCAGCTTCGGGGAGAGCTCGCGACGCTCCATGGCCGGCGGAGCTCGCTCGAAGGCCTCATCCGTGACCATTCGTACTCAACCGACACCGTCAGGAACATCTTCCGTTCCGCCAAGAAGAGTTCCACGGCGGAGACGAATGGTCTTAGTGCGATCGGAACCCTCGCCGACTTCCTCGAGATCGAAGGCCAGTTCGGTCCCCTCGTCGATGAATTCCTGCGCGAAGAGCTCAACTTCGTTGTGGTCAGCGGCTGGGATGCGGCAGACCAGGGCGTCCGCCTGCTCAGGTCCGACGTCGCCGGCCGCGCCACCTTTCTCGTCCAACCTCACGATGAAACGATGCCACCCACTGTCGTTGGAGTCGATGGAGAAGATACGCGGCAGCGTCCGAAAGCCGAGGGACTCGTTTCCCTGCGCGAATTTATTCGCGTCCTCAATGGCTTCTCCGGCTCCCTCGAGCGCCTCATCCCCAAGCTCCGCGACGGCTACATCGCACCCAACGCCAGCACCGCCCGCAGTCTCGCACTCCAACATCCCAGCGCCTGGTTCCTGGCGCCCACCGGGGAGACCTTTCACAATCTGACCGTCACCGGTGGCCGCTCCAGCTCTGGCGGCCCCCTGGCTCTCAAGCGGGAACTCCGCGAGATCGAGGAGAACGTAGCCCGCGTAGAAGCCGATCTGTCCCGAACCGATCTGGCTTCCGCCGTGCTGGCGAAACAGATCGCCCAAGCCGCAGCTTCCATGGAGGGCCGCACCTACGAACGCCGCGAGGCCGAGCGCGAGGCCGCCAACTCCGGCGCGGCGCTGGGACAGATGGAGTCCGAGACCGCGCGCATCGAGCGCCGGCTGGGGGAGTGGCAGATCTCCACTGAACGCAATCGCGATCAACGCAACGGTAAAGCCGACCTCATCGCGCGCCGGCAGGGGGAGGTGGCCGCCTTCGATACCGAGCACCTCAGTCTCGAAGCCGTAATCGCCGAGCTTCAGGGCCGCCTCGCCCATCTTCGCCAGCAACGCGAGCAGCTGCAGCAGGCCTCGGCCGCTGCCTCAGCCACTCTCGCCGGCATCGAAGAGCGGCGCCGCAACGCCCAGGCAAACTTCGATCAGACCAGCCGTCTTGTCTTGGGCCAGCGTCAGCGTCTGGAACAGCTCGAACAGCAGCTTGGCTCCGCTGCGATGGAAAAACAGCGCCGGGAGCTGGAGCAGACGACGCTCGCCGCCGAGTACACTCAGCTCACCGAGGCGCGCGCGACCGCCGTGGCCGAAGCCGCTCGCCTGACCGCCGAAGCCACCGCACTCAGAACCCGCCTCGCCGGCCTCGATCACCGCCTGCGTGCTCTCCGGACGGAGACCGACGCGCTCCGTGAGCAACGCGCTCACCTCACGGCCCGTGCCGCCAGGCTCGCGTCCGACATCGAGCACATCGATTCGACCTGTCTCAATGATCTCGGAGTCGACCCAGTATCTCTCCGCGCCGATTCCAGCATCGATCGAATTAACGGCGAAACGCTCCTCCTGCAGGAAGAAGAGTCCCGCGCGCTCAAGCAGAAACTCGAAGCCATGGGCCCCGTCAACATGATGGCGCTCGAGGAGTACAACGAGACCACCGAGCGGCATAGCTTCCTCGAAACCCAGCGCAAGGATTTGCTCGACTCCATCGAGAACACCCAGGCATCCATCAAGGAGATCGATGACGTCTCCCGCCTCAAATTCGAAGAGGCGTTCAAGATCGTCAACGAGAACTTCTCGGTCACCTTCGCCAAGCTCTTTGGTGGCGGTCACGCCTTCATGAAGCTCACCGACCAGGAGAACGCCGCTGAGTCCGGCATCGATATCGTCGCCTCGCCTCCGGGCAAGAAGCTCCAAAACATCCTCCTGCTCTCCGGCGGAGAAAAGGCGCTCACCGCGCTCTCTCTGCTCGTCGGCATCTTCCAGTTCCAGCCCGCACCCTTTTGCGTCCTCGACGAGGTCGATGCTCCCCTCGACGAGACCAATGTCGGTCGCTTTGCGCGTCTCCTTCACGAGATGTCCGCTACTACCCAGTTCGTCGTCATCACTCACTCCAAACGAACCATGGCTCAGGCCGACGTCATTTATGGCGTCACCATGCAGGAGCTCGGCGTCTCCAAGGTCGTCTCCGTCAATCTCGGGAGCAGGCGGGAATCCACCAGCAGTCGTCGCGCCGTCGCCTGACCTCCTCACCAAGCCGTGCACGGCTCAAGCTATCGGCACGCCAAGCTCAACCACTTTGCGCAGCTGGAGCGATGCAGCACCTCGCTCCAGCCTTTTTTCGTCTAAAGTAGCCACAGCGCTCCGGCAAGCATGCAGCAGATCCCTCTCATCCTCATCGCTCTCGCCGCTCTCGGCATCGTGCTCCTCCACCTCCGCAGACGCTGGCCCCACCTCCTTCCTCGCACCCGAAAATTCTTCCTCTCCGCCTCGATCTTAGCTATCCTCGTGTTTCTGAGCGGCTATGCAACCGGTTGGGTCACCGTCTCTGACCGCTTCAACGCTGCCGTATACGGGGCAGCAATCGCCGGATACCTCCTTCTGCTGACAGTTCACAGCCTCAATCGCCCGCGCTGGCTCACCTCGGCCACGGCGATCATTCTTGCCGCACCCATCTTTGGATCGAGCCTCTTCCTTCCCCTCGCCGGTATCTTCCACCCCAGTCCGCGCCGCATCCAGCAGCTCGATGGCAACCTCTACGTCTCATGGCAGCGGTTCACGGAGGTGGGACCGGCCAGCAACGGCGTGGATCTCGACATCTTCTACCGTCCAGCACGCTTCCCCTTCCTCCACCACACCCGGCTCGGTGGCCGCTTTTATAATCTGCAATGCGACGGCGATGCCATCCAGGTGACCTTACAACCAGATCGCGAAAGCGTCTTCGTCCGCTGTCCCTCCTGGCCAAACTCCGCCGACAGTGATCCCGGCAGCTACCTCCGCCTCCATCGCTGAGCCGCTTCTAACACCCGCAACGCTCCACAGCCCGCCCGGTGGTACCGTCAAAACTGATGCCTGAGACCGCCCCCAGCCAAGCCCTCCTCACCACCGATCTCAACCCTCTTCGGCTCACCGCCCGTGGCAAGGTTCGCGACATCTATGCGCTCTCATCGGATCCCAACTCCGATCTGCTCTTCATCGCCACCGATCGCATCTCCGCCTTTGACCATGTCCTCGACTCCGGCATCCCAGACAAGGGCCGCATTCTCACCCAGCTCTCGCTCTTCTGGTTCCATCACCTCCAGGACATCGTCCCCAATCACCTCATTACAGCCGATATGCACATTTATCCCCCGGCCCTGCAGCCCTTTGGAGCGCAGATCGAAGGCCGCAGCATGCTCGTCCGACGCGCCCGGATGTTCCCAGTGGAGTGCGTCGTCCGCGGTTACCTCTCCGGCTCCGGTTGGAAGGACTACCAGGCCACTGGTGCCATCTGCGGCATCCCCCTTCCCGGGGGCCTCCGCGAGTCGGACCGCCTTCCCGACCCCATCTTTACGCCCGCCGCGAAGATCAACACTGGAGGCCACGATGAGAACATCGCCTTCGATGCCGTGATCGCCCAGATTGGCTCCAGGGCCGCCGAAGATCTACGCGCGCTCAGCATGGCCATCTACGCAAAAGCAAGCGCGCACGCGGCCAGCAAAGGTCTCATTCTTGCCGACACCAAGTTCGAGTTCGGCCTCATTCCCGGCCCCGATGGTCAGGGCCGGATTGCGCTCGCCGACGAGGTCCTCACCCCAGACTCCTCCCGGTACTGGCCGGCGGAGACCTATTCGCCCGGGGGCCCGCAACCCTCCTTCGACAAACAGTTTGTCCGCGATTATCTCGAGGGCATCCACTGGAACAAGCAGGCGCCCGCGCCCGCGCTCCCTTCTGAGGTCGTTTATCGGACCCGGGCCAAGTACCTCGAGGCCTTCAGCCTGATTACTGGCCGCACCAGCCTCAATACTTGAGGCCGCCCCTCCCCTCGGCCCATCCTTTCAACTGGAGCCTCTGTCCCCGGCATGATCGCCTCTCTGATAAACACCACCGCCGGCCAGCTCGCCGGCTTCAACTTCTTCGATTGGCTACTGGTCCTCGTCCTCGCCTGGTCCGTAGCGATCGCCTTTGTGCGGGGCATCATCCGAGAGCTCTTTGGTCTCGCCGGCACCATCCTCGGCCTGCTTCTCGCCGCTTGGAACTACCCCGCTCTCGCAACTTGGCTCTCACCCTGGATTGCATCGGCTATGGCGGCTCAGGTCGCCGCCTTCCTTCTCATTGCCGTCGGTGTCCTGCTTGTTTGCACCCTTCTGGGCCGGCTTGTTCGTGGCACCGCTCACACTGCCGGCCTGGGCTTGCTCGATCGTTTCGCGGGAGCATGCTTTGGCCTCCTTCGCGGAGGCCTCATCGCCATGGGGATTCTTATGACCGCAACCGCCTTCTTCCCTCCGCAGAGGTCCATCGCAAGCTCGCGCCTGGCACCCTATTTCCTTGCCGCTGCGCGTGAGGTATCCTTCGTTGTACCTCAAGACCTCCAGAAGCGGATTACCGGCGGCGTCCACAGCATGGGGCATATGGCACGACGCTAAGCACACCGGTCCTAGATGGATCAAAACTGATGGATCAAACCGTCACCAAAGAGTGACAATGAGGCTCACGTCCTTTCAGGGACAGGTAAAGCGAGGATCGACCTTGAAGCGCGAACTGCACAGCCTTGTCACTCAAATGCATAGCGCCGGGGTCTCCTACACCGATGCGCTACGCCAATTCAAGCGCCGCTATCTCCTTGAGGTTCTCGCCCACCACAAAGGAAATCAGTGCAAAGCCGCAGAAGAGCTTGGCATGCATCGCAACACCCTTAGCCGAACCCTGGCCGAGCTCGATCTCGACACCGCCCAGATCCGGAACGGCATCCGAACCGGGATGCGGCGCCCCCCTGCCAGCGAACGCCCCCGCGTACAAAGCATAGCGAGTGCACGCTAAGCCCCCGTCTACTGCGTCTAAGTCTCAGCCCGTGGCAAAGCCTGCGTCTCACCCTCCGCGTCTCCGACACCTCTCGACTGCCATCGCCCTTGCCCTTGCAGGCAGCGCTCCCGCGTTTGCTCAAGGAGCGGCCCCGGCCCTCTCCCCTGAGGCTCCGCCATCCGCTCACTCCTCGCGCTCTGAAAAGCAGGCGGCCAACGCCTACCTCGCTGGAGGTCGGCTTGTGGAACGCAACGATCTGGAGGGCGCGGAAAAGAGCTTCGGAAAAGCCGTTACACTCTACCCCTCCAACCAAAACTACGCCACAGCCCTCACCATCGTTCGCGAGCACCGCCTGACGGCTCTGGTACAGCAAGCCAGCCAGGCCCGCATCCTCGGCCAGAACGCAAAGGCGGACGCTCTGCTGGACCAGGCACGGCAGATCGATCCGCAGAATCCCATCATTACCCAACACCTCACCTCCGGCACACTGGCGGCCAGCTTCACCCCTGAGATCGCTGGAGAGACCGAGCCTTGGCTCCCCAGGAGACCCGCGCTCGCAGGGCCCGTCGCCCTTCTACCTTCCGCCTCTCGGCAGAGCTTTCACATCCATGCTGACTCCCGCAGTGTTCTCCGGCAGGTCTTCTCCGCCTTCAACATCCGATCGGTCTTTGACGAGTCAGTCACTCCCCAACAGGTCCGCTTCGATCTCGAGAACACGACTTACGGGCAATCCATCCCGATCGTTCTGCGCATGACCCAGCTCTTCGCCGTTCCCCTCGATGCCAACAGCGTGCTGATCGCCAAAGACACAGCCGAGAATCGCCAGCGGCTCGAGCGGCAGATTCAAGAGACTATCTACGTTCCGGGGTCAACACCCGAGCAGATGACAGAGCTCGGCAATCTCGTGCGCACCGTCTTCGATGTCAAAACGGCCACCGTCGCCAACTCTGCCGCAAGCCTCGTCCTGCGCGCTCCTGCCGAAACGTTGAATGCCCTTAACCTCACTCTCTCTGACCTCATTGACGGCAGCGCGCAGGTCATGCTCGACCTCCGCCTCTACGCCGTCGATAAGAGCCGCACCCGCAACATCGGTCCACAGCTCCCGCAACAGTTCGGTATCTACAATGTGGCAAGCGCCGCGCAGAACCTGGTAAGCGCCAATCAGGCCTTGGTCAACCAGGCGATCGCGCAGGGAGTTATCCCTGCAAACGCCACCACCATCCAGATTGCGCTCTATCTTCTCGCCTCCGGTCTGGTGCAAAGCTCTCTTCTGACCAATACTCTCGGCTTCTTCGGCAACGGCCTCACGCTCACCGGGGTCACCGGGGTCGGAACGACCAGCTTCAGCCTCGCCCTCAACTCTTCGGACTCCCGCGCCCTCGAAGATGTTCATCTCCGCGTCGGAGATCGGCAGACCGCGACCTTCAGAGCCGGCACCCGCTTCCCCATCACAACCGGGACCTATACCATCGGCTCCGCTGTCTCGAGCGCCTCGCTCGCCGGCATCAAGGTCAACGGTGTCAGCGCCTCCAGCCTGCTCAATCAGTACCTCGGCTCCGGCAACAATGTGACCATCCCGCAGGTCCAGTATGAAGAGCTCGGCCTCACGCTGAAAGCCACGCCGATCGTCCAGAAGTCTGGTCGCATCGCCATGCACCTTGATCTCAAGATCGAAGCCCTCGCAGGGGGCGCCATCGATAATATACCTATCCTCGCTAATCGGCAGTTCGTCTCCGACATCACCGTTGGAGACGGAGACACTGCGCTTATGATCAGCAGCCTCAGCAAAACAGAGGCACGCGCCGTCAGCGGAATCCCGGGCCTTAGCGAGCTCCCAGGATTTCAAGGCGCTATTGCGGATCGCATCGGCGAAAAAGACACCAGCGAACTCGTCCTGCTCATCACGCCACATGTGGTCCGGCGCCGGTCCAGCAACATCGCCGGTCCGCGCATCGCGCTCAACCAGCCGCCTGGCTCATCCGATTAGCCTCGGCCGTCAAAGGCAGCCACAGGGTAAACACGGTTCCATGTTGAGCATGATCCCTGCGGGTCTTCGCGCGTAGGCTTCCCCCATGTTTTTCCGCGATGCCTTTGCTGACCCACAGGCCAAGTCCAGTCCCCGTGTTCTCCTTCGTCGTCTCAAAGGGCTCAAAGAGACGCGCCCGGATGCGTGGATCGATTCCCTCCCCAGAGTCGGCCACAGTCAGGCGCACTCCCTTCCGTCCACTCGATAGCTCCGTCTGTGCATGCACTCGCAAGGAGAGCGACCCTCCCGCACTCATCGCCTCCAGCGCATTCCGTATTAGGTTATTCAAGACCTGCCGGATCTCACCTTCCATGCAGCGCACCTTCGGTGCTGGCAAAACTTTCCATACCAGCCGGATGTTCCTGACCAGAAGCCTCCCCGTGTAAAGCGCCGTCACCGATCTCGCCAGCTCCTCCAGGTTCACCTCGACGGCACGGCTATTCTGCCGATGGAACCGCAGCGTCTGCATGGTGATCTCCGTCACCCGGGTCAACTCGGTTTGCGCTATGCCTGCATACTCCTGGATCTCCTCCACCGAGTTCGATTGGCGTATCAGGTACAGCAGATTTGTGATCGATTCCAGAGGATTGTTGATCTCGTGCGCAATCGACGACGCAAGCTGACCAACGGCCGCCAGCTTCTCGCTCTTCCGCAACGCCTCATCCTGCAATCGCGTCTGCGTCACATCCGTGTTAACCGCTACCCCGCCGATCAACTCGCCATTCAGCGTGATCGGCGCCGCCACACTGCGCAGCCAGCGGCTCTCCACCTGCAACACCTCCGTCGACGACTCACCCGACAACGCACGATCCAGCGTCCGCAGCTGCCCAGGAAAGCTTGGTCCGCTCATAGCATTTGCGCGACGGTTCAGTCGCACCGGCTCACCGCCAAGCGTCGCGATGTAAACCCCATGAGGTATGCTCTCGATCACCGCGTTCAGCTCTGCCCTACGCCTCTCCGCATCTTCGTACGCGACGCCCAGCTCTCGCTCCTGCCTCCGCGCCTCGGTGACATCGCGAAATGTGACCACCGCCCCGACAACCCTCTCCTCCACGGTAACCGGGTGCGCCGACACCTCCGCCCAAAAGGAGCTGCCATCCTTCCGGAACATCACATCCTCTTTGCTGCGGTAAGCCGTCTTTTTGCGGAAGACCTCGTAGATCGGGCATTCCTGCGATGGAAAATCGCGCCCGTCCGGATAATGGTGGTGCACCAGGGTGTGCATGTCCGTCCCCACCACCTCGTCGGTCTTGAAGCCGAACACCCGCAGCGCCATCCGGTTCACAAAAGTGCAGACCCCCTCGAGATTGACTCCCCAGACTCCCTCGCCCGCTGAGTCAAGCAGAGCCTGCCAATGCGGCATTTCCTGAAACCCGTTCGCCGCACCGCTCATCGTTCCGTCCTTTGTTTCGGCTGACCCTGCCCCGGCCTGCCTATACGTGCAATACCGAGCACATTGGTATGGATGCAGAACTTCCGCCCGCGGACATCCGGCAGAACTTCCTAGGGTACCGTTCTCGTTGACCCGTGAGCCGTCGGGCCGCTATACTTCAGCCTGGAATGAGCGGGAGTAGCTCAGTGGTAGAGTGCTTCCTTGCCAAGGAAGATGTCGCCGGTTCGACCCCGGTCTCCCGCTCCAGATACACTCCAGACGAACCAGATAAGCCCGTCTGCGCTGATTTCTAACCACGGATTTGGCGTGCACTCCGGGCGAACCTGGACACCTCGAGGCGCGGTACCCAAGCGGTAAGGGAGAGGTCTGCAAAACCTTTATGCGTCGGTTCGATCCCGACCCGCGCCTCCATTGTTACTCTTCTGAATGCACCACTTGGTTTTTGGCACTTCAGAAGTGTGCTAACTTGCGCCAGCCTCTTCGTCACGAGTGTCAGCACATTAGCTAACAACTCCGGCGTTCCACCGGTTCTTGGGATCGTTCGCTGATGACTAAATTTCGGCCTAAGCCGGATAGCCAAAACTTGTAGACACTGCCATGCCGCTCAAAACGCTCCGAGGTTAGCTTGTTGTACGGCAGTGCATAAATTCCTTATGCAGCCACTGCCATTAATCCGTTGCATTGTGGACGACCAGATCGCCGGGCCTTCCGCGAAAGAATAGCCCGGGAGACCATTCGGATCACCCTCACTTTGGTCAGCTTCGGGCCACTCTTTCCGACATCTAGAACCTAGACGGAAGCTCCTTCCTATCGCGATGAAACTGGAGCTGCAGGCGTTCCACGAACAACCTCTGAATCATGCCTTCCCATTGCTTATCGTTTGGGGCTCCCTCTCTTCCCCCGCTCGCGTCGAGGTCGAACTTCTCCATATCGAACCAGGCCGGCGCGCCCACGAGCTGCTTGGCATCAATACCGTACGCGAAAGAGATCATCTCACTCAGGTCGGATTGATCGGAAGCGATTGCCGCGGACCAGAAACGCCTTCCCTTGCTCATCTGGTTTGCTCGACTAGGCGTCTGAAACGCCGCCCCGGCCGTCATCATCGCCAAACCTGAGTCCTTTTCACCCCACCAACAGTCCTGCCGCTCGCTCCGCTGCAGCCGGGGTAGAGTATGTCTCATGTCCATCGCCCCAATCTTTCTCGGGCAGATATCGCCCGCAAACCCCACCGCCCAGGACATCGCAAACCGCCGCTGGATCTACATCCCGTACGATCGATTCACCGACCGCGTCGGCCCTCTCACGGAGCAGCCGGCAACGCAGACCGGGGTCGTCATCGTCGAGTCGACCGCCAAAGCGCACCGCCGGCCGTACCATAAGAAAAAGCTCGTTCTCCTCATCAGCAACATGCACCACTTCGCGCTGGAGCAGGCCGCCCGAGGCGTCAGTGTCCTCTACGATTTCTCTCCCCTCAGCCATGGCCAGGCTCTTCGCCTTCTCCAGCAGCAACGCGCACTGCCTTCACTCACCCTGATGCGTCCAGCAGAGCGTGAACTCCGCCTCGATCTCGAACAAGCCGTCACGGATGGCCTCAAACTCCACGAAGTGCCTGACGTTACCTGGCTCTCGCAGCTCGAAGACTTCACCTCCGTCTATGGCCCCTACCGGAGCGGCAAAGCACGCACCGGCACCAGCAACTACGTCATGGACCGCTTCTACCGCGCCATGCGTCAGAAGACAGGCATCCTGATGCGGAACGGAAAGCCGCTCGGAGGTCAGTTCTCCTACGACCCCGAAAACCGAAACCCCTACAAGGACCAGGTCCCGATTCCGATCCCTCCCATCTACCCGCCCGACGAGATCACCACCGAGGTCGTCTCGTACGTTGCGGACAAATACGCCCATCACTTCGGCTCCATCGATGGATTCGACCTGCCCTGCACCCAGGCCGACGCCGACCGTATGTGGAGCTTCGCACTCCAACATCTCCTGCCCACCTTCGGACCCTTCGAAGACGCCATGCGCGACGATCACCTTCAGCTCTTCCACTCCAGGACATCGGCCCTCGTCAACCTCGCCCGGCAGCTCCCCGCTCAACTCGTCCGCGACGTCGAAGCTGCCGCTGACGCCGGCCTCGTCCCACTTGCCAGCGCCGAAGGCTTCATTCGCCAGCTCCTCGGGTGGCGCGAGTTCATGCGGCACCTCCATCAGCAGACAGATGGGTACCGCCTGCTCAACGTGCCCCAGGAAGATCGGCCCCGCAAGCAGGAGCTCTCCCCGGATGCGGACGAGCCCAGCGATCCTTACGCCAAACCGAACACTCCGCAAGCCCCCCGCGCGGAGACCGCCAAAGCCCCCGGCCAGAAGCAGGCAGCCCTCGTACAAGATCCTTACACCGGTGCCACAGTCTCCGCCCTCCACGCCTCGCTTCCCCTTCCCGCCGTCTACTGGGGCGTCAGGAGCGGCCTGCACTGCATGGACACGGTTGTCGCCCAGGTTATCGACGAAGGCTGGTCACACCACATCACTCGCCTCATGGTTCTCTCCAATCTCGCAAACCTCTGCGGCTTCTCGCCCCGAGAACTCACCGACTGGTTTTGGTTCGCCTACGTCGATGCCTACGACTGGGTCGTCGAACCCAACGTCCTCGGCATGGCCACCTACGCCGACGGCGGCCTCACCGCCACCAAGCCATACGTCTCCGGCGCCGCCTACATCAACCGCATGTCCAACTTCTGCGGCCATTGCCAGTTCGATCCGAAGAAGTCCATCGGCCCCGGCTCCTGTCCCTTCACCGCCCTCTACTGGACCTTTCTCGAACGCAATCGCGAGACCCTGAGCAACAACTTCCGCCTCCAGATGCCCTACAACACCCTCCGCAAGAAATCCCCCACTGAACTCATCCAGCTCCGTACCCGCGCCGAAGAGGCTATCGCCCACCTGCAATCCTTCAAACGCCCGGAGTACTGACCGCCAGCCATCACTCCGGAGGGCCAGGTGCCCCATCCCTCGCAGCCCCTTCACGAAAGGGTGGGGTACGCCCCGAAATCTCACAGCCCACAGAGCCTGCGCCGCAACCCCTTTCATTCCCTCTCACCCCCGCGCCTCTTAATCATCCCCTGCTCTCTTAGCCCGCGCCGGATTCCCCATCACCGTAGCACCGGCCTCCACATCTCTCGTCACGACACTTCCCGCACCAACCACCGCGCCGTCGCCCACCGTCACCCCCGGCATAATCAGCGCTGCGCCCCCAATCCAGACATCACGCCCAATACGCACCGGCTTGCCGCACTCCAACCCCTCTCGCCTCACGGAAGCCTCCCGCGGATGATCCGCCGCGTAGATTTGCACCCCCGGCCCAATCTGGCACCCATCCCCGATCGTGATCGGACACACATCCAAGAGCACACACCCGAAGTTCAGGAAGACCTTCTCACCCAGCACGATGTTGTAGCCGGAGTCGCAAAAGAACGGAGCCCGCACCGTTGCCCCCTCCCCCATTCCTCCCAGCAGACCTCGCAGCAGCACCTCATCTCCGTTCGCCTGAAATCCTCGCAGCACCGTCTCGGCCCGCGCCCGCTCCCCGGCCAGCTCCCGATCGAGAGCGTCATACAGCTCGCCTCGCAGCATCTTTTGCTTCTCTGTCACGCGTCCCCTCCCGTGTCTCTCAAGCTATTCTGAACCAATCCACCGCACCAGATCTCACCCAGAGAGAGCCCAGCTACGGATGCGCCACTGGCTCTGATCCCCTCTTCGACCCCACCCAAAATAATCAAATACGACGCGAGCTCCGGTCGTTCTTCTTCGCCGCGCATCACACATGCAGGAGACCCTATACACATGAGTCTGAACGAAGTTCTTATCGACGAATTACGAGACCTGTACAGCGCCGAGAATCAGCTGGTCAAAGCTCTTCCCAAGGCCGCCAAAGGCAGCAACGACGCAGCCATGAAGCAGCTCTTCCGCGACCATCTCGAGCAGACCAAGGGCCAGGTGTTGCGCCTGCGGGAGGTCTTCGAGCACCTTGGAAAGAAGCCCACAGGCCAGCACTGCAGCGGCATGGAAGGCTGCATCAAGGAAGTGACAGAGGCCCTTGAGAAAGATGAAACAGGCGCACTCAAGGATGCCGGCATCCTGGGAGCCGCGCTCCGCGTGGAGCACTATGAGATAGCCGGCTACACGGCCGCGCTCGCCATTGCCAAAAGCCTCGGTCAAAAAGAGATCGTCACCCTTCTCACGGAAACTCTGGAGGAAGAGAAGACCGCCGCGAAAAATGTCCTTGCCAGTGCCAAGCCCATCCTCAAGGCAGCCGACTCCCAGGAAGACGAAGAAGAGGAAGACGAAGAAGAGGAGCCCAAAGACGCCAAGGAGCAGGAGTCCGAACGCGAAAGTGAGCAGGACGAGAAAGAAGCCCAGCCGGAGATGGCCACAAAGAAGCGTAAGTAACTACGCTCCGTCGATCCCACATGAGAAAGGCTCCCGCGACGGGAGCCTTTCTCATGTATTACAACAACCCCGCTACTTCACCCCATCCTCCGCAGCTTGGTACGCCACAATCGACTTCAACGTCTCGTATGGCATCGCCGCCGACAACGGCAGCAGATGCCCATTCACCGCCAGCATCGGCGTCTGGTCCACGCCCACCGCCTCGCCCAGCTTCAGCGAAGCATCGACATTGGCCTTCGTCGCTGGGGTAGCCGCGCACAGTTCGACCGTCGCAGGATCCAGTCCAGCCTTTTTCACCGCGTTATTCAACGTGACCTCACCGCTCTCCGCCGTCAGGCCGCCTTGTGTGTCGTAGACCGCCTGCAGATACGTCCAGAACGCTTCGGGCTTCTGCTTGGCGACGCACACCCCCTCCGCCGCAGCCTTGAACGTAAACGGATGGATCTCGGTCAGAGGAAAGTTCTGGTACACCACCCGCGCCTTTGGAAAATCCTTCACCAGCTGATCCATCGTTCCCTGGACCTCTTTGCAGTGCGGACACTCCATATCCGCGAACTCCACCAGCATCAACTCCTTGCCCACCGCCCCGCGTGCCGGACCATCCGCCCGGTTCTGCAGAACCTGTCGCGCCTCTGCGAACGGAGTCGACCCGAACGCAACCACGCCATCCCCGGCAATCGCATGCTTCCCATCCGGTGTAACGAAAAACGCGGACGTCTGCACCTTGGCATTCGGGCTCTTGTCGGAGACAAACACTACCACCCGGGTCACTCCCGGAGCCTGCGTCGTCGTGATCGCCTCCACCCGCCATATCCGGTTCGCATCGTAGCCCCACAGCTGCTTCAAAAACGCATCCACCGTTGCCACCGTGGGCGTGGACGCGGTGAAGTTCTTCAGGTTCGGCGGTGGAAACGGATCGGGCGTCCCCGTCGGCGGAAGCGAGTTCAACTGGGGGGCCGGCGTCGGCTTTTGCGAGCTTCCCGCAGCTGCACTCCTTGCTCCATTCGCCCCACCTGCTGCTGGCGTCTGCGCACCCGTAGCCGTCACCGCTCCCACCATCAACACTGCCGCCATAATCCGCATCATTCCCAAACCAAGACCCGCCTCTCCCCGCCGCCTCAGCACGGCACATCCCTTAGATCTCTAGACCTCGAACTTCACCGCAATCGGAAACCGCCGGCCCATGCCGAAGGCCTTCTTGGTCACCTTCAACACCGGCGCAGCCTGCTGCCGCTTGTATTCGCTCCGCTCCACCAGCTTCAAAACACTCCGCACCTGCTCGACCTCCACCCTCTGCTCCGCCGCAATCTCCTCAGCCGATTGGTAGTCCTCGACATACGCCTCCAGCATCGGATCCAGCACGTCATACGGTGGCAGCGAGTCCGTATCCTTCTGCTCAGGACGTAACTCTGCCGAGGGCGCCTTCCCTATCGTCGTCCGCGGAATCACCTCGCGCTCGCGGTTCGCATGGGCGCTCAGCTTGTACACCTGCGTCTTCCACACATCGCCAATCACCGCCAGCCCACCCACCATGTCCCCGTACAGCGTGCAGTAGCCGGTCGACATCTCGCTTTTGTTCCCCGTCGTCAGCACCAGGGCTCCAAACTTGTTCGACAGCGCCATCAGCAGGGCTCCCCGTATCCGCGCCTGCAGATTCTCCTCCGCCAAACCGAACGGTGTTCCGGCAAACATTGAGTCCAGCACCGTCATGTATCCCTGGAACACCTCATGGATGGCCAACACCTCGAAGCGAATCCCGAGATTCACCGCCAGCGTCCGCGCATCCTCGATCGATCCGGTCGAGGAATACTCGCTCGGCATACCCACGCCCATCACATTCTCCGCGCCCAGCGCCGCCACCGCGATCGCCGCCACCAGCGCCGAGTCGATCCCGCCACTCAGCCCGACCAGCACCTTCGCGAACCCACACTTGCGCACATAGTCCCGCGTGCCCAGGACCAGAGCATCCCACGTCGCCGCAAACTCGTCCCGCTCGTCTGCCGGCCTCCCATGGGCGGCCGTCGAGGTGCCCCGAGCCGACGTATCGACCAACACGAGGTCCTCGGCAAACGAGCACCCGCGGGTCAGAACCCCTCCATCCTGCCCCACCACTAGCGATGAGCCATCGAAGATCAGGCTGTCGTTCCCGCCCACCTGGTTCGTCATCGCCACCAGGGCACCGTGCCGCTTCGCCAGCGCTCCCAGCATCTCTTCCCGGACCCCGCGCTTGCCCTTCCAGTACGGCGAAGCCGAGATGTTCAGGATGATGCGCTGCTCTCCCGCCCGCGTGTCCCACAGCTTCATCAACTCCTCAACCGGGTCCATACCGTACCTTCGCTCCCGCCAGAACCCCTTGTCGTTCCACGCATCCTCACAGATGGTGATCGCCAGCCTCTGCCCGCGAAACTCCGTCAGCCCCTGCTCCAGCCCCGGCTCGAAGTATCTCTGCTCATCAAACACGTCGTAGAAAGGGAGCAGGCGCTTCTGCTGCGTAAACGCCACCTCACCCCCCTCCAGCAGCACCGCCACATTCCGAACATGCTTGCCTTCCCCTGCCTCCGTCGGCATCACCGTCCCACACAGCAGCCCGGGCCGCCCCGCCCCCGACGTCCACTCCGCCAACTGCTTCACCACCTCGCCCGCGCGCCGGAGAAACGCGGTCTTGTCCAGCAGATCTGCCGGAGGATATCCACACACCGCCAACTCCGGAAACAGGACCAGCTCCGCACCCTGGCTCCCCGCTCGATCGGCATACTGCAGAATCTTTTTGGCGTTCCCGGTGAAGTCCCCCACCGTCGGATTGATCTGCGCAAGAGCTAGCTTCACTGCTTCAGTCTACCGTCTTTGCAGCTCGCATACAGGCCGCCTCTACGCCCCCGTGCCGCTCAGCACCACACCCACCGTCCGCGCCAGGATCTTCAGATCGAGCCACAGACTCCAGTTCTCCACGTACGCCGTATCCAGCGAAATGTAGCTGTCGAACGACGGATCCTGCCGCGCCTCCACCTGCCACAGTCCCGTAATCCCCGGCAGCACATCCAGCCGGCGCAGATGCGACAGGTCATACTGCTCCACCTCGGAGGCAATCGGCGGTCGTGGCCCCACCAGGCTCATGTCCCCGCGAAGCACGTTGTAAAACTGCGGCAGCTCATCCAGGGAGTACTTCCGCAGCTTACGTCCTAGCTTCGTCACGCGCGGGTCGTTCACAATCTTGAAGAGCACACTCTTGCGCTCGTTCATGTGCTCCAGCTCTTCCTGCATCTTGTCCGCGTCTTCCACCATCGTCCGGAACTTGAAGCAGACAAACGCCCTTCCCTTGCGGCCAATCCTCTGCGCCCGGTAAAAGATCTGTCCCTTGGAGTCCATGCGGATCGCAATCGCGACTGCCAGCATCACCGGCGACAGAACCAGCAGCGCCAGCGCCGACAGCACCATGTCCAACGTGCGCTTCAGCAGCACCGCCCCCATCGCAAACTCTCTGCGATGGAGGGGGATAGTCGGGAACTGGCCGATATACTCCACCGGCGCGTTCCAGGCCAGCCCGTCATACAGATCAGGTACCACCCGGACGTCGATCCCCGCCTCCCGCGCCTCTTCCACCAACCCGATCACTAGCTTCTTTTCCGCCGGGACTGAGAAAAATATCTCATCCACGAACAGCGATCGCGCCACCGCAAGGCAGTTCTGCACATCCCCGACAACATCCGCGTCACCGGCCTCAGCCTCCCGTGCCGTCAACGCCACAAACCCTTTAAACCGAAATCCGAGATGCTGGTGGGACTCCAAGTGGTTCCGAAGCGCGTGCCCCACCCGCCCCGCCCCAACGATCATCACATTCCGCGTCTCTATCCCTTCAAGGTATCTCCGGTACACAATGCGTCGCCACAAAATGCGCCGCGTGCAGAGCAGCAGGCCCGTGATCATCACCATCAGCGCCACTACAATGCGGGACACGGCTACGTTGTGCGTCAGATAAAGAGCTCCGCAAAGCAGCAGACCCGCCGTCAAAGTGGCCTGCACCGTCATTCTGATCTCGTGCAGTCCACTCCTGTTCTGGATCGGTCCGTACATGCCGTGCGACCGCGTCACAAATACCAGGCACGTCGCGAACCATAAAACATAGGCAGCCGTCATGCGAGGCGCGCTGTGCAGCAGCCGCGGCAACATCGCCAGCATCCCAGTGTCCTGCGGGATCACCACGCGCAGCCGAAGCGCAACAATCCATGCCACAAAGATCGTCAACACATCCAGCGAACTCCACACCAGACTCGTGACCGAGGGTCGCCACAGCCAGCCCGTGCGCCTGCCTGCTGCACGACGCTCACTCGCCGATCGCTTCCGTCCGGATAACATCACGTGCTGGAAATAATCTGGTGTCGCCACTGCGGAACCTACTGCCTTTCAATCCTTCTTCACTGTGGTGTGTTTCCTGCTAACACAGATGACCTGGGGACAAACGACAGGGACCGATGCTTGTTCGACCCGAGCACACCTCGTTTGCTACGCGTATCAACCACCTTGCCGAAGGCGGAGTCGCGCTGCCCATACCACTTGTGGGGCATAGCCATCCACGCTCTCCAAAACCATACGTTCCTGATCTCCGCCGCAGCAAGACGCTTCGCCCTGAATATATTAGGATATTCCCCGAAACGGCACCGGCCGAACTTCGCCCATTTACCGTCACTCCGGCCGCAGTCACTCCGGCAACACCAGAGCATCCAAAGAGAAAAACTCCTGCAGCACCGGGTCTTCACTTGCTTCCATCTCTTGCATCGTCCCAAAAAAGCGGGCCCGGCCTTCATGAAGGAATACCACTCGGTCTGCCAGCTTCTTCGCAAAGCGCATATCGTGCGTGACGACGATGCTGGTAAGATGCAGCTGCTGCTTCAGGCGTTCGATCAAGTCCCCCAGCAGATGCCCCATTAACGGGTCGACCATCGTCGTCGGCTCGTCGTAGAGCACAGCCTCCGGCTGGCAGGCGAGCGCGCGCGCAATCGCCACTGACCGCTTCATGCCGGTAGATAGATCGCTCGGCAGCAGCCCCTCCATCCCGGCGACCCCGACCATCTCCAGCAAACCCTTCACAATCTGCTGCATCTGCTCCTCCGCCAGCTCTCCGCGCTCCCGCAGCGGAAACGCCACGTTCTCACCGACGGTGATCGAGTCGAACAAAGCCCCGTTCTGGAAAACCATCGTCACCTTCCGCCGAATCCCCTGCAACTCCCGTTCGCTGAAGCCGGTAATATCCTCCCCCGCCACCCGCACCACCCCAGAGTCCGGCTTCAGAAACCCCAGAAGCATCTGCAACGACACCGACTTACCGACGCCGCTTCGGCCGAGAATGCATATCGTCTCCCCGGCCTTGACATAGAAATTCACATCCTGAAGCACCACAAAGTCGCCAAAAGCCTTCGACACACCCTCAAACGAAATGTACGGCCCGGGCTCCGCGCCCCCTGTCTCCGACGAAGCCTCCGAAGCCGCGGCCTCGTTCTGCTGCGCCGCCTGCTCCATGAACTCGCCCACTGCGGGCGCCACGTCCTCCGAAACGCTCTCGATCAGTGGAGTCTCCGGACCAGCCTGACCGCCCTCACCAGTTCGCTCCGATTCTTCGTCCGAGCTCCGCACGCCCCCCTCGGGAAAACCCTCGCCCCCAGCAGCAGCCGCCTGCCGCTCATCCAGAGGCCCGGCCGCACCCTGCCCCCCACCGGTCCGCCTTTCATTGACCTCCGTCAAGCTCTCCGACCCCCCCAAACTCCCCGACCCATCCTCGTCCGACATCATCCCTGACCCTCAGCCTCCCCCTATTCTCCCACCTCCGCCCGAATTCCACTCACGAGGTCGTATGGAGCTCCGCCCTGCGGCAAACCATCGGTGGGCGCTTTTCCATAAGCCTCTCGGCGCAAGCGAACTCCTCCGGCGTGTTCAGGTTTGCAAACCACAACTCCCGCATCCTCCAATCCGCATCACCCGGGTTCCAGCCCGGCCACACCGATCCCCTCTCCCGCGTCGCAATCTCCAGCAGCACAGCTCCGCCCGAGGCTCTTCCAGCCCGCTCCAATACCGGCCGGACCTTGTACTCGCCCGCCTCGAGCGCAGCGGCAACCTCGCTCAGCGCGTCGCATCGCACCAGGCTCACCAGCGGCTGTACGCGCCCGTCCGCCACCAGCAAGCCAATCTTCGCGTCGCACCTAACCCATTCGCCCACCAGCCTCTCCAGCAGCTCCGCAGGCACAAACGGCATGTCCACGGGCAGAAACGCAGCCGATCCCCGGTCGATGTCCCGCAGCGCCGCTTCAATCCCGCCCATCGGTCCACACCCTGGCCGCAGATCCCGGATCACCCGTACAACCGTCGGCGCATGCTCCCCCACCACCACCACCTCCCGGCAGACCCGCCTCAACTTCTCCACCGCGATCTCAAGCAGCGTCGACCCGCTCAGCCGCATCTCCGACTTGTTCTCCCCCATCCGCGAGCTCCGCCCTCCCGCAAGCACGTACCCCCGCACCTCTGTCGTCATCAGCCGCCCGCTCCCACCCGTCCCAGAAAGCCGATCACCGACGCAATCCCCCGGTGAAAGTTCGCCAGGTGAATTTTCTCGTTCGGAGCATGGAGGTTGTCGTCCGGCAGCCCAAATCCCATCATCACCGTCGGCACCTTCAGCTCACGCACAAAGTCCCCCACAATCGGGATCGACCCGCCCCCGCGCACAAACACCGTCTCCTTTCCCCAAACCTCCCGCATCGCCTCCGTCGCCGCCCGGACATACTCGTTATCCGTACTCACCACAATCGGATCGCCCGAGTGGATCAGCCGCACCTCGACCTCTACCCCCTTCGGCACAATCGTCCCGACATACTCCTTCAGCTTCCGGAACGTATCCGCCGGGGTCATATCCGGAACCAGACGCAAACTCACCTTCGCGAGCGCCTTCGCGGGAATCACCGTCTTCGCTCCCGCCCCGGTAAATCCGCCCGGCATCCCATGCACATCCATCGTCGGCCGCGCCCACGTCCGCTCCAGCACCGAATACCCCGGCTCCCCCGTCAGCTCCTTCGACCCCACCTCCGCCTCTCTGTATTCCTCCTCGTCAAACGGCAGCGCCTTCCAAGCCTTCAACTCGTCCGCCGTCGGCGCCTTCACCTGGTTGTAGATCCCCGGAACCAGAATCCGCCCATCGGCATCCTTCAGCTTCGCGATGATCTGCGCCAAGGCCACAAACGGGTTCGGCGCCGCCCCGCCATACATCCCCGAATGCAGATCCGTCCGCGCCCCCCGAACCTCGATCTCCGTGTAAATCATCCCGCGCAGCCCCACACACAGCGTCGGCAGCTCCGGCGCGAACATCTCCGTATCCGACACCAGAGCCACATGGGCTCGCAGCTGGTCCCCATGCTCCCGCACAAACCGCGCGATCCCCTCCCCCCCAACCTCCTCCTCGCCCTCCAGGATCACCCGCACATTCACCGGCAGCTCCCCGTCGCCGGCCGCCAGCAGCGACTCCAGGGCCTTCACATGCATCCACATCTGGCCCTTGTCGTCCACCGCCCCCCGCGCATACAGATTCCCATTCCGTTCCGTCGGCTCAAAAGGTGGCGACGTCCACTCGTCCAGGGGCTCCGCCGGCTGCACATCGTAGTGCCCATAGCACAGCACCGTTGGACCACCCTGCCGCCCCATCCACTCCGCATACACCAACGGATGCCCCACCCGCGCGGGCACCATTCTTGCCGGTCCAGCCGCCTCCGCTACCATGCTCTCAGCCTCAGACGTCTCGATCAGCCGCACCTTGTCCATCCCAATCCGCCGCAGCTCCGCCGCGCAGAACTCTGCCGCCCGCCGTACATCCCCGATCCGCGCCGGATCCGTCGAGATCGATGGGATTCTCAACAGCGCCTTCAACTCCTCGACAAACCTGTCCCCATTCTCCGTCGCAAACTCCACCGCCGCCGCCATCACCGCTTCCATGCCTTCGCCTCCAGGAAACCTCTTCCAACCCTCGACGGCCTTCGCCGCCTGGGTGAACATCGAGTATAGGTAAGATCGAAGGGCTGATGCATCCCGCCTCAATCACTGGCCAGACCTGGAACACCTCGGCCTACGCCGCCCACGGCCGCTTCGTCGCCACTCTCGCCACCGCTGCCGTCGATCTCCTCGCGCCCGTACCCGGCGAACACATCCTCGACGTCGGCTGCGGCGACGGCGCCCTGACCGAACATCTCGCCGCCAGCGGAGCCATCCTCACCGGCATCGATGCCTCCCTCGCCATGGTCGAAGCCGCCCGCGCCCGAAATCTCGACGCTCGCCAAATCCTCGCAACCGAGCTCACCTTCGATCGGCAGTTCGACTCCGCCTTCTCGAACGCCGCTCTACATTGGATCCCCGCCGCCGACCAGCCCCTCGCCCTCACCCGCATCCGTCAGGCCCTCAAACCAGGCGCACGTTTTGTCGCCGAGATGGGCGGCCACGGCAACATCGCCGCCATCCGAACCGCGCTATCCGCCGCCCTTGCACACTTCGGCATCGACGCCGAAGCCGCGGCAGCATCCTTCTTCCCTTCTGCTACCCTCTACCGCAGCATGCTTCAGCAGGCCGGCTTCCACGTCGAGTCTATCGACCTCCACCCGCGCCCCACCGCACTCCCCCGCGGCTCCGCGGGCATGGAAAATTGGCTGAACACCTTCCGCAACGGCGTTCTCGATAGGCTGGATCCCTGCCATCGGGCCGAGGCCGTGGCCCGAACCCTCCACCTCCTTCGTCCCATCCTGTCCGATTCAACCGGGAACTGGACAGCCGACTACGTGCGCCTCCGTTTCCACGCCACGCGTTCCAGCTAAACCTCAGCCGCACTTATCGGCGAAACTCCACACTGATGATCGTCGCCACCTCAACTGGGCTCCCGCGGATCGAGTAGGGTCGATACCGCCACTTCCGCACCGCGTCTTTCGCCGCGCCTCGGAGCATGTAATGCCCCGAGATAACCCGTAGATTCTCCACCTGCCCATTCTTCGAGATGATCGCCTGCATCACCACCTTGCCTTGCGAATGGAATAGCCCCGCGAACCCATGCGGATACTGAGGGGCCTGCGAATACAGCAGATTGCCCGCCATCACGCCGGACGACACATGCACTCGGCTCGGAGATGGTGGGATGATCCTTGGAGACGGCGTCGAACTGGACGGCGCATTAGAAGAACTGGATGGCCCATTGGCGTTCGACCCTCCGGCAGTGGAGCCAGACGACGCAACCGCCGGCGACGAAGATCCAGAGCGCGAACTCCCAGCCTCGGCAGCGGTGCGATCCGATGTATCCGCAACCACCGTGCCCGCTCCACTCCCTTCACTCGGCGATCCCATCATGTCGCCCGAGATTGCACCGGAGTTGTTGGTGGCCTTGTTGTTCGCATCGTTGGCAGCCGCATTGCCAATGTCCCCCTTATTATTCGAGTACGCCTGTCCATAAGTCGCCGAAGCACCGGCGAGGTTCCCGGGCAGCACCGCAACACCCTGCTCCACCTTTACGCTCCCCACTCTCGTCCCCGCCACCCGGTTCGCAGCCTCGGTCCGCCCCGAACTGGTCGGCGCCGACGGCCCTCCGCCCGTTCCCCACGCAGATCCGTTCCTTGCTCCATGGCCCGTCGCGCTCTCGAGCCCAGCTCCTAAACCTGCGCCGCCGGTCGAGTTCTTCGGCGTCGAGTGTTGGCCGGAGTTCCAGTAAGCCACACCCAGCACAGCCCCTAGGCCCAGCAAGACCCCAGGCGCCCACCGCTTATGGGCCAGCAGCCGGCCCCTCCAATCCGCATGCCTGCTATTGCCAGGCTCCTGATCCCCAGACCCCCGCTCCCAGGCCTTCCAGGTCCACGGCTTCCAGGACCAGAGCTCCACCTCCTCCACCTCGGCTGGCATGGCGTAAGACGTCCGCCGCCGCTCCACAGGCACCCCCTGCGCCCGTCTCCGCCGCTCGGTGGTCGACAATACCGGCTCTGCCTCCACCCCCGAGGATCTCACCACCCCCGCCACCTCACCCCGCCTCGCATCAGCCCCCTCAGCCAGCTCGGTTCCCTGGGCGGATTCCGGTTCAGGGCCACGCATCTCCTCCAGCCGCGGCTCCATCCTGCTGATCCTCTGATCGATCGAATCCAGGTAAAGCTTCACCTCGAGTGAGTTCATCTCCAGCCGCGCCAGCGACTGGTTCAGATCGTGCGGCGCCCCTTCCCCGGCCTTCAACTCCTCCTGCCCGGAACGCCCTCTGTCCGTCCTGTCCGTCATCTGCTCCTTCGCGCCCCTCGGCTGATAAATGCCGCGCTTATCGGAAGCATCGGCGCCCTCACGCTTGCCACCGGCGCCCTCACACTCGCCGCCATTTCCGTTGCCACCCTCGCGGTCGCCCTCGTTATCCCAACTCGCATCTCCGTCGATCGCTGAAGCCGATCGTGCTGTGTAACTGGATTCGCTCAACCCAGACTCCCGTCTGCCCGCGCCGCCTTCAGAACGGGGCGGCACCAGAACGGCCTCTCGAAACTTCTGCTCTGAATTAGTCAACTCTGAGCCTCCACGAACAACCAGCCTAACCGCGCCCCAAACAACCGGCAAACGCCAAGCAGCGGCATCATATTCTGATGCGAAGCACGGCACGGATGTCTATGCTTTTCTACGAAGCATCGGACTCCGGTCACCAGCCTCCTCCCACAATGGAACCCAACTCGCTGAAAAGACAAATCTAACTGAAACCCAGCACCGGATGCGGAACATAGGCCTCCTCCATCCGCCTGACCTCCTCCGCCGTCAGCCGTACCTCCAGCGCTCGTACCGCATCCTCAATGTGCCGCGGCTTCGATGCGCCCACAATCGGCGACGTCACCGCCGGCTTCGAGAGCATCCACGCCGTCGCCACCGTCGCCATCGGCAGATCCCTCGCGGCCGCGATCTCCTCCACGCGGTCCACCACCACATGGTCCGACTCCTCCGTTCCCCCGTACAGCGTCTTCTGAAATTTGTCCGTCTCCGACCTCCTCGTTCTCCCCGACCCCCACGGCCGGGTCAGCCTTCCCCGCGCCAGCGGGCTCCACGGCAGCACCCCGATCCCCTCCGCCGCGCACAGCCCCATCATCTCCCGCTCCTCCTCCCGGTACAGCAGGTTGTAATGGTTCTGCATGCTCACAAATCGTGTCCACCCGTGCCGGTCCGCCAGGTAAAGCGCCTTCGCAAACTGCCAGGAATACATCGAAGAGGCCCCGATGTACCGCACCTTGCCCGCCCTCACCACGTCTTCAAGCGCCTGGAGCGTCTCTTCGATCGGCGTCTCGTAATCCCACCGGTGTATCTGGTAAAGATCGACGTACTCCGTGCCCAAGCGCCGCAGACTCTGATCCAGCTCGAACAGGATCTCCTTCCTCGACAAGCCCTTTCCGTTCGGCGCGCCCCGCATCACCCCCTGCACCTTGGTCGCGATCACGACATCCTCACGCCGCGCGTGCTCCTTCAGAAACCGTCCCAGCACCTCCTCGCTCGCTCCGCTCGAGTAAACATTCGCCGTGTCGAAGAAGTTGATCCCCGCCTCGATCGCCTGCCGAAAGAACGGCCGGCTCTCCTCGTCGCTCAGCGTCCACGCATGCCTCCCCACCGTCTGCGGGTCGCCCTCCGGAGCCTTCCCATACGTCATGCACCCTAGGCAGATCCTCGAAACCTTCAATCCCGTCCTGCCCAGATTCACGAACTCCATCGCCGGAATCCTCCCAACTGTCATGGCGTTGGATGCACCGGGCATTCTCATCGGCTCATCGTCAAACGTCTGACGATGGATGCATGCCGGAATACACTGCTTGTTCAGCGGCAGAGATCTCGCACGCGATGCTTTGCTTCTTCGGTGGTGCCATAAAATGACCTTCAACTTGCATAAAGTCCTGCCGCTGTCTCTCCTCACACTCGTCAGCGCCGTCCTGGGTGGCGTCATCGGCGCATGGCTCGTTGACAGCCGGCCAAAGAGCGATGTGAGGGTTCGTCAGCTTGAACTCGTCGACGCGAACGGCAGGACGCGCGGTTCGTTCAGGATCAACCAGCGAGGCGGCCCCGTCCTCGATCTGCTGGATGAAAACGGCGACTCCGTCGCGGCTCTCGGAGCTGAACAGGACCTTTCATACCTGCGTTTTCACGGAAACGATGCTTGGAGCGCTCTTGATCTGCAGATGAACGACGGCAAGCCCATCCTGGCCTTCAGCGGAGATGAGCGCCAGGGCCGCGTTCTCGTCGGATATATGGCCGACGACGACACCGTACCCTCCACCCTCGGACATTGGGGCATGCGCGTCAGCAGCGGCGGGCAGGAGACCGGTAAAGCTCTGGCCTTTGGCTCGGAGATGTCGATGGGACGGGACTTCGATCTATTCGCGTCATTCCCGGATAAGCATCCATCGCGGTATCCCGTGTCCCCAGGCAAAATGTCGAAGTAATCGGGCTCGACACCGAATTTTCAAACTCCCGCAGCCTCGTCCACCTCCCACCTCTGCGTCACACGTCCACCCGTCCCACCATTTACACTAAGGCTTGGGCGGAACCATGCCCATGAAGGACACCCGTTTGCTCAACAAAGCCATCGCAAAGGTCTTCGGCACCAGCAACGAGCGCGCCATTAAGCGCCTGCTCCCCCTCGTGACACAGATCAACGCCCTCGAGCCCTCCGTCCAGACGCTCTCGGACGACCAGCTCCGCGCCAGGACCTCCGAGTTCCGCCAGCGTATCGCCGACGCCGTAGGTCAAGTCAACATCCCCTCCGACCCCATCGAAGCCCGTTCCACCGAGGTCCAGGACGCCGTCTACGCCGCCGAAAAGCTCGCCCTCAACGACCTCATGCCCGAGGCTTTCGCCGTCGTTCGCGAGGCCTCCCGGCGCGCCGTCGGCATGCGCCACTTCGACGTCCAGCTCATCGGCGGATCCGTCCTCCACTCCGGCAAGATCGCCGAGATGAAGACCGGCGAGGGTAAGACCCTCGTCGCCACCCTTCCCTGCTACCTCAACGCCCTCGCCGGCCGCGGCGTCCACGTCGTCACCGTCAACGACTACCTCGCCAAGCGCGACGCCGAATGGATGGGTAAGATCTACGGCTTCCTCGGCCTCTCCGTCGGCGTCATCGTCCACGACCTCTCCGACGAACAGCGGCGCGACGCCTACGCCTCTGACATCACCTACGGCACCAACAACGAGTTCGGCTTCGACTACCTCCGCGACAACATGAAGTTCGACCTCAACGAACAGGTCCAGCGCGGGCACTACTACTGCATCGTCGACGAGGTCGACTCTATCCTCATCGACGAGGCCCGCACCCCTCTCATCATCTCGGGCCCCACCGACCAGACCACCGACAAGTACGCCCGCGTCAACCTCATCATCCCCGAACTCGTCCTCGGCGAACTCATCGAGTCGCTCGAAGAGAAGACCTGGTCCGGTGACTTCGTCATCGACGAAAAGGCCCGCGCCATCACCGTCACCGACGAGGGCTGGGAGAAGATCGAAAAGCTCCTTGGCATCGGCAACATCGCCGACCCCGAAAACTGGGACCTAAAGCACCACGTCGAAGTCGCCATCAAGGCCCATAACCTCTACAAGCGGGACGTCGAGTATGTCGTCAAGGAAGGCGAAGTCATCATCGTCGATGAGTTCACCGGCCGCCTTATGCCCGGCCGCCGCTGGTCCGACGGCCTCCATCAGGCCGTCGAAGCCAAGGAAGGCGTCTCGATCCGCAAGGAAGACCAGACCCTCGCCACGATTACCTTCCAAAACTACTTCCGCATGTATAAAAAGCTCTCCGGAATGACTGGTACTGCGGAGACAGAGGCCGCGGAGTTCGACAAGATCTACAAGCTCGATATCGTCGTCATCCCCACCAACCGGCAGATGCGCCGCCTCGAAAATCAGGACGTCGTCTTCCGCACCGCGAAAGAAAAATACTTCGCCGTCGCCGATGAGATCTCGCGCCTCCACGACCTCAAACAGCCCGTCCTCGTCGGCACCACCTCTATCGAAAAGTCCGAGCTCCTCTCCGAGATCCTCAAGCGCAAGGCCGTCCGTCATGTCGTCCTCAACGCCAAATTTCATGAAAAAGAAGCCGAGATCGTCGCCCAGGCCGGCCGCCTCGGCATGGTCACCATCGCCACCAACATGGCCGGTCGCGGCACCGACATCCTCCTCGGCGGCAACGCCGACTTCATGGCCCGCCAGGACCTCGTTCGCAAGTCGCAGGCCCGCGTCGTCTCCGCCGCCGAAGGCTCCATCTCGCCCGTCGCCGGCCCCGGCATGTTCCGCTTCTACTACTCCGGCCAGGAGTTCGAAACCACCCAGGCCGCCTGGGACGCCGCCCTCGCCTCCCACGCCGGCGTCGCGCAGACCGAGCATGAGGCCGTCATCGCCGCCGGCGGTCTCCACATCCTCGGTACCGAGCGCCACGAGTCCCGTCGCGTCGACAACCAGTTGCGCGGCCGCGCCGGCCGCCAGGGCGATCCCGGCGCCTCCCGCTTCTACCTCTCGCTCGAAGACGACCTCATGCGCATCTTCGCCCGCGAATGGGTCTCCACCCTTCTCCAGCGCCTCGGCATGGAGGAAGGCGTTCCCATCGAAAGCGGCATGATCTCCCGCCGCATCGAGTCCGCGCAAAAAGCCGTCGAAAGCCAGAACTTCGAGTCCCGCAAGCACGTCCTCGAGTACGACGACGTCATGAACAAGCAGCGCGAAGCCGTCTACGGCCTCCGTCGCCAGCTCATGGAAGGAGTCGACCAGAAGCAGCTCATCACCGAGGACTACCTCTCCACCATCCTTTCCAACATCCTCGACGAGTTCGCCCCCGAAAAGGCCCACGTCGACCAGTGGAAAACCACCGAGCTCTTCAACGCCATCTTCGACCTCTTCGGCGCCCGCCTCGAAACCGAGATCGACTTCCACGCCCTCAATCGCCACGAGCTCGGAGAAGCCCTCTTCCAAAAGCTCCAGGGCCGCTACGACATCAAGGAGCAGATCCTCAGCCCAGTCACCATGCGCTATCACGAGCGCATCGTCATGCTCTCCGTCCTCGACGGTCTGTGGAAGGATCATCTCCTCGCCATGGACCACCTCAAGGAAGGCATCGGCCTTCGCGGCTACGCCCAGCAGGATCCGCTCGTCGCCTATAAAAAAGAGTCCTTCGAGATGTTTGAAGCCATGATGATGCGCTTCCAGGAAGACACCACCCGCCACCTCTTCCGCATGCAGATCATCGGTCCCGACGGCACCCCCATCGAGACCCCCGAGCAGTTCCAGCAGATCCAGACCCAGCAGGCTCATCTGCAAGCACAGCAGCAGGCCCTGATCGAGGCCCAGCAACAGTTCCAGCACCCGCCCATGCTCGATCCGGGCGCCTCTCCCTCCTCCAGGCCCGGCAATCAGCCCTCTCTCCCAGTCTCGCCCACCGACGCCCCCGCAAAACCCGAGAACCTCCCGCCCCTCCAGCCCCAACCGAAGCCAACCCGGTCCAAAGCCCCCACTACCACCATCGACGCGCTCGAGCGCGAGTTCGAGCGGAAGAAGCAGCGTGAGCTCGATCAGGCGCCCCCCGCCGGCTCCTCCAATGGCTCCTCCAACGGAAACTCCCCCCGCGTGGCCGGAGAAAAGGTGGGTCGCAACGACCCCTGTCCCTGCGGCTCCGGCAAGAAGTTCAAGAAATGCCACGGCGCCGAAGCCTGATCGCCTCACCGTCTCTCCGGCCAGGCTTCGGCAGCCAATCCCAATTCCGCGCTCCGAAACTCCATCCCAGGCATCCGGCCGCAGACCTATACGGCGGCCTGATCCGCCCCAGTCCCACCCATTCGCCGCCTCCTCCACACCAGGTACAGCCCCCACGCCGCGGCCGAGCAGTTATCCATCACCCGCCCGTCCATCAGCATCTCCTCAAACTCCTCCACCCGCACCCGGTGGACCGTCATGTCATGCTCCTCCGGATCCCTCTCCACCGCACCCATCCCCAGCCCCTCCGCTAGATAAACGTGGTGCTCCTGCCGCATCGCGCCATACGCAATCCACAGCCGCCCCAGCTTCGTCATCCGCTCTGCAATCAGCCCGGTCTCCTCCCGCAGCTCTCCCCGGGCCATCTCCTCGATATCTACCTCCGCCGTCTCCCACCCGCCCTGCGGCAGCTCGAAATACGTCCCCTGCACCGTGTACCGGAACTGCCGCACCAGAGTCACGAACTCCCCATCGGCCGTCCGCTCCAGCGGAATCACGATCGACGCCGGATCCTTGTCCATCACCCCATAGATCCCCCGCATCCCATTCGAGCGCTCGATCACATCCTCCCGAACGCTCGTCCACGGATTGCGGTAGACCTCCCTGCTGCTGATCGTCTTAATGCTCATCGCCCGCCTACGGCCTGGCCTCCGCCGTCTGCTCCCCGCCGCCGCCCATCACCGGCAGCTCTATATGGGAGGGATACTTCGGCGACCCATAGATCGACACCGTCTCCGCCTTGTAAGCCTCCGCCGGAGCCGTCATGATGTTCTCCACATACGTCTGCGGATTGCGGTCATACAGCGGAAACCAGCTCGACTGCACCTCCACCATGATCCTGTGCCCCTTCAGAAACGTGTGGTCCGCTCCGTGCAGGCTCCACTTGTACTCGTTCACTTCACCCGGCTTCACCGCCTCCGGATGCTCGAAGCTTCTCCGGTACCGCCCCCGAAAGATCTCATCCGCAATCATCAGCTGGTAGCCCGCCATGGGTGCCGGCGCATCGTCGGGATAGACATCGATCAGCTTCACCACCCAGTCCGCATCCGTCCCCGTCGTCGCCGCAAACAGGTCTGCCATCACGTCGCCCGTCACCGTCACGTCGTGGTCCAGGGCCGCCGTCGAAAAGTTCGCCAGGTCCTTGCGCCCGCTCACAAATCTCTGATCCTCCACCAGCCATGTCCGCCACTTCGATCCCTCCCCATACGTCGCCTGCACGGGCCGGTTGCGATACGGCACCGGGTCCGCGGGATCGGCAATATACGCCGCCGCCTTGGTCTCATACGCGCCGTCCGGCTCCGTCAGGCTCGCTCTCTTCTCCGGCAGCAGGTACAGCTTATCCGGCTTGATCCCAACCTTCGGCGGCCAGGCCGCGTACCGCTTCCACCGGTTCTCCCCCGTCCGGAAGCTCGCCGCCCCCTTCAGGTCGAACCCCGGCTTACCCTTCAGGTAAAACTCGAAGAACGGCGCCTCCATCGTCTTCCGGTACTGGTCGCCCGTCGCCGACCCGAAGTCCAGCGCGCCCAGGTGCCGTGTCGTCCCGTTCCATCCACCGTGGTTCCACGGCCCCAGCACCAGAAACACCTCATGCTTCGCATCGTGCGGTTCCAGCGCCGCATACTCCGCCTGCGGCCCCCACATATCCTCCTGGTCCCACCACCCGCCAACCTCGAGCGTCGGCGTCTCCACCTTGTTCAGGCGCCTCTCGACCGCCATATCCTGCCACAGCTTCGTGTACGCCGGCTGTGACAGAAACGCCTTCGCCGTCGGCAGGTCCGTTATCTTCGCCGCCTTCGCCGCGCCTTCAAAGTTCACGTTTCGCAGGAAAAAGTCGTACGTGTCCTCCTTCGTATTCACCCGCGCATCCGTCTTCTGCGCCTCCAACTGCTGCACATAGTCGAACCCGTACGTCTCCCGAAACGCCCCGTTATGGAAGAAGTCGTCGCCCATCCAGATATCCGTCATCGGCGCCTGCGGGCTGATCGCCTTCACCGCAGGATGCGCATCGATCCCCGCCATGATCGCCAGGAACCCCGGATAGGACACCCCAAGCACCCCCACTTTTCCGCTGTTGTTCGGCACATTCTTCAACAGCCAGTCGATCGTGTCCCGGGTGTCGGTCGTCTCATCCACATCCTTCTTGCCCTTGTGGTCCAGCACCGGACGGTTCATCACGAACTGGCCGCCCGACCCGTATCTCCCGCGATCGTCCGCAAACACAAAGATGTACCCGCTCGCGGCCAGCTCAGGCTTCGATCCATTCACCCGGTCCGACGTGTTCCCGTCCACCCCGTATGGCGTCCTCTCCATCAGGAACGGCAGCCGCTCCCCACCCTTCTCCGATCCCGCCGGCCGCAGCACCACCGCATGCAGCTTCACCCCATCCCGCGCCGAGATCATCACCTCCTGCCGCGAGTACTCCCGGAAGTGGTTCAGCCGCGTCTCCTGTTCGTTCGTTCGCGTCAGTGTGTGCGCCCCGCCGCTGGCATCCTTCCCGGGCGTCACCTTCATGCCCGTCACCCTGCCGCTCGCGTCCCGCACTACCTCGAACACCAGCGACTTCTCCGTGGCAAATCGATCCCGGGAAGCGGGTATCAGCTCCATTCGCGGCGTCCGCTCACCCTCCTCGTACAGGTGCCCGCCCTCCCTATAGATCGAGGTCATCACATCCGGCTCGCCCGTGTCTTGGTAGAGACCCACCACCCCGGCCAGCTCCGCATCCGATAGGGTCACCTTCCCCTCCGGCTTGGCCGCATCCTGCGCAAAGCCGGTCGCCCCAGCCACCAGCGACCCGACCGCGACCACCCACACCAACGACCAGCATGCCTTCACGAGAGAACCTCGACGTTTCTTCGCTTGCCCTTCACATCAGCCCGGGCGCCTCACCACAACCTCGGGCGCCTCACAGCCGGATCCCACCTCAAAACGGCATCTGCACAAAGTATGCGGAGCGACCATTCCAGTTATCCGGAGACAGACCAGCTCAACCGATCGCCACAGGCTCCGCCGGCACCGGGTTCGCATCGCACTTCCATCCCTCGCGGCCATGCGTCCCATCGCAAAAAGGACGCTTCGACGATAAACCACACCGGCACAGCGAAATCGCCGGCTTCCCCGTCAAATCCCACTCCACCCCATTCACATCCACCAGCGAAATCGGACCTTCCACCCGGAAAGGCCCATTGGGGCGCACCGTTATCTTTACCGCCTGCTCTGCCATGTTCCTTGACTCCCCTCTCAAATAGCCTAAGCCAAGCATAGCAAAGCAACGCGGCGGCGCTCCCCCTTCCAGCCCCTCTCAGATCGCGTCCAGCATCACCTCATCCACGTAACACCACGCCCAGTTCTCCCCCGGCTCCACTGACCGCATGATCGGGTGCGTTGACGTGTGGAAGTGCTTCGTCGCATGCTTCCGCGGAGACGAATCGCAACATCCCACATGCCCGCACTCCAGGCACATCCGCAGATGCACCCACTCGGTCCCCTCCCGCAGACAATCCTCGCATCCGTCGGCAGACGGCTTTACCTTCCGGATCTCACCCATATGGGAACACTTCATCACACCCTCCTCCAGCACCACGTCCCGCTCAGAAACGCCGCCGCCATCCTATTCCCTCGCCATCCGCTCTCGCTACCGCCCGCCCAGCTTCTCCACCTCGTCCTCGATCCCATACTCCTTCAGCTTCCGGTAGAGCGTCGTCTTCCCGATCCCCAGCAGGCGCGCTGCCGTCAATTTGTCGCCCTTTAGTTTGCGGATCGTCCGCAGAATCGCCTGCTTCTCCATCTCCGCGATCGGCGTCACCGCGCTCACCCCATTCGGCAGCCCCTTCTGCGCCGCCGGCACGCTCCGCCTCGCCGTGTCCGCCTCGGCCTCCTTTTGTCCGCGCTGAAAGTTCCTCAGCTGCGTCGGCAGATTCGTGTCCGTCAACTCCCGCCCGGTCGCCAGGGCCGTCAAACGCTCCACCGCGTTCTCCAGCTCGCGCACATTGCCCGGCCAGTCGTACTCGCTCATCACCTTCAGCGTCTCTTCCGCGAGCACCAGCGGCTCCCCTCGTTCCCGCTCCAGCCGCTCCAGGAAATACCGCGCCAGCAGCGGGATGTCGTCTCGCCTCTCCCGCAACGGTGGAATCCTCAACGTCACCACGTTCAGGCGGAAGTAAAGATCCCTTCGAAAGCTCCCCTGCTCCACCAGCGCCGCCACATCGCGGCTCGTCCCCGCCAACACTCTCGCCGGGAACGGCACCCGTTCGGACGGTCCAACCGTCCCCACCGGCTGCACCAGCTTCTCCTGCAGCGCGTGCAGCAGCTTCACCTGCACGTCCAGCGGCAGCTCTGGGATTTCATCCAGAAACACCGTTCCCGCACCGGCGCTCACCAGCACACCCTCCCGCACCCGGCTTGCACTCGTGAACGCGCCGGGCACATGCCCGAACAGCTCGCTCTCCATCAGTCCCGGAGCCAGCGCGCCGCAATCCACCGCCAGAAACGGCTTCGCCGCATGCGGCCCGTTCAGGTGGATCGTGCGCGCCACGACCTCTTTCCCGCTCCCGCTCTCGCCCAGAATCAGCACCGGGTGCGCCGACCCCGCGACTTTATGAATGATGCGGCGGAGCTTCTCCATCTCGATCGAAGCCCCGATCAGCTGCGCCGGTGCTCTCATCTCCCACCCCACATCGCAGCTTTCCAGATCCCAGCCTGAGACGCACTCCACCAAACCACCCACGACGCAGCTACGCCATGCCTGATCGAGACTTCAGCCATGGGGCAAAACGAGGAACCGACAGTGCTGCCTGACGTCACGTGCATGGGTGTGGAGCTCCGGTCCCGATGCCACTGTTCTATTCACCCCCACACCCTTTGTCTAGTGTCTTCTCCAACTCCCGTCTAGTGTCTCTCCAGCTCCGCCCAGCCTCTCGCCCACCAACGCCCTCTATAATCGCCGGATGCCTTCCCCCGCCGCGGCGCCCCCCAACCTCTTTCGCCCAGACCGCCGCGCCGCCGATGCCCTCCGCCCCATCCGCCTCACCCCCGACTTCGTCCGCACTGCCGAAGGTTCCGTCCTCATCGAGGCCGGCAACACCCGCGTCCTCTGCAACGCCACCATCGAGCAGGGCGTCCCCTCCTGGCTCCGCAACTCCGGCCGCGGCTGGGTCACCGCCGAGTACGGCATGCTCCCCCGCGCCACCCTCACCCGCACCGCCCGCGAGTCCGAACGCGGCAAGGTCGGCGGCCGCACCCACGAGATCCAGCGACTCATCGGCCGCTCCCTCCGCTCCGTCGTCGACATGAAGGCCCTCGGCGAGCGCACCGTCATCCTCGATTGCGACGTCATCCAGGCCGACGGCGGCACCCGCACCGCCGCCATCACCGGCGCCTGCGTCGCCCTCGCCCTCGCCCTCAACAAGCTCGTCGCCGCCGGCACCCTCAAGTCCTCACCCCTCCGCCAGATGATCGCCGCCACCTCCGTCGGCATCGTCGACGGCAACGTCCTCCTCGATCTCTGCTACGAAGAGGACTCCCGCGCCACCGTCGACATGAACGTCGTCATGCTCTCCTCCGGCGGCCTCGTCGAAACCCAGGCCACCGCCGAAAAAGACTCCTACACCCGCGCCGAGCTCGACCGCATGCTCGACCTCGCCGAAGCCGGCATCCGCCACCTCCTCTCCGTCCAGCAAGCCGCCTTTACCAGCGCCGCTTGACCTTCCTGGCGTCGCCCGCGCCGGAACGCCCGCTCCCGGAATGCTCGTTCCTCGACGCTGCGCCTGAGCCCCACACTATGTGTGCGGTATGCGGCCAAGACGCAGTTGCCTTACTTCGGGTCTGCAACCAACGTTACTAAACCCCGACTTATACCGCCGTCTTGTACGCGGAGGAGTACCTCAGGCCGGAAAACAATCCATCGACCATGCCTACTGTGTGCTACGGAAAGGCTTTGCTTAGTGCCCCGCAAGTAACAAGCAGTTACCAATCAGTGTTCCCGAATTGGAACTGACGAAAGTACGTTAGTGACCTGTTTACAACGCGGAACGGTAACAGGACCTTTGGCTCGCAGCTTGCATTTGAGCTACGCGAGGTTCACCTAATGAAACACTTCGCTGCCCTTCTCGCCCTTGGTTCCCTCTCACTCACCACCGTTTCTCTCCATGCCGATTCGCTCAACGTCCTCGGTACGGCCGGCAACTTCGCCGTCCTGGGCGCCACCACCGTCACCAACACCGGCACCACCGTCCTCAATGGCAATCTGGGCGTGGCTCCCGGCACCTCCATCACTGGCCTTTCGACCGTAATCATCAGTAACGGCGCGGTCCACGACAACGATGCGGTCGCCAGGCAGGCCCAGATCGACGCCCTCACCGCCTACAACTCGCTCGCTTCACTGCCCTTCACGCACGACCTGACCGGACAGGATCTGGGAGGCCTCACGCTCACGCCGGGAGTCTACTTCTTCTCCTCCTCCGCCCAGCTCACCTCCGCTCTCATCTTGGACTTTCAAGGCCTCAGCAACCAAAGCTTTGTCTTCCAAACCCAAAGTACCCTCACCACGTCCAGCGGTTCCTCTGTCGATCTCATCAACCAGGGAACTAACGACAATGTCTACTGGCAAATCGGCAGCTCGGCTACGCTCGGCACAACCACGTCATTTGTCGGCACCATCCTCGCCGATCAGAGTATTACCCTGACCACGGGTGCAACGATCACCTGTGGCAACGCCTTGGCTCTCAACGGTGCCGTTACCCTCGATACCAACGTCATCAGCACCTGCGGTACCTCCATCCCCACCGTTCCGGGTCCAGGAACCACCAGCCCCGTCCCCGAGCCCGGCACCCTGCCGCTACTCGCAACCGGCATCCTTGCTGCGGGAGGTGCAATCCGCCGCAGATTTGCCGCCTAAGCTTCCCGCCTCAAACTTCATTGACGATCCTGTGCCGCCGCGCGCCAGCAGCGGCCCAGGATCGATCTTCCACCTCGCCTCCACATGCCCATCCAACTCCGGCAGCCCCTCCCGGTAGCGTCCAGCGAAGTCCAGCAAACCCTTACCCAACCCGCCGATAGTCATATGTCTGACACCTCTCCGATGCCATGACAACGCAGCCCTGAACCGCCCCGACCTCCCCTCCTCTGTGTAAACTATCGCCTAGACACACACCGACCACATACACAGGATTCAGGAGATTCAAGCCACCATGAAGTTGACCCCAGGCAAACTCGCGGGCCTCAAAGCCGTCTCCGATCATCGCGGCATCATCGCCGCCGCAGCCATGGATCAGCGCGGATCTCTCCAGAAGTCGCTCGCCAAGGAACGCGGAGCCTCCGCCAACGCCGACGACCTCGAACAGTTCAAGATCCACGTCACCGAAGTCCTCACCCGTCACGCCTCCGCCATCCTCCTCGACCCCGAGTTCGGTCTGCCCGCGGCCAAACACCGCAACGGCAAGGGCCTCCTGCTCGCCTATGAGAAGACCGGCTACGACGCTCAGACCCCCGGCCGCCTGCCCGATCTCCTCGATCTCTGGAGCGTCCGCCGCCTCAAAGAGGCCGGCGCCGACTGCCTCAAAATCCTCCTCTACTACAGCCCCTTCGAGCAGCCGCACATCAACGACCACAAACACGCCTGGATCGAACGCATCGGCGACGAGTGCATCGCCAACGACATCCCCTTCTTCCTCGAGTTCGTCGGCTACGACGCCGAAGGCGGCGACGAGAAGTCCCTCGCCTACGCCCTCAAGAAACCCTCGGTCGTCTCCGGCTCCATGGCCGAGTTCGGCAAGGAGAGGTACAGCGTCGATGTCCTCAAGGTCGAGGTCCCCATCGAAACGGCCTTCGTCGAAGGCACCCGTTCCTTCAAGGGCGAGAAAGCCTACACCCGCGCCCAAGCCCTCCAGCACTTCCGCGACGCCGAGTCCATGTCCCACAAACCCTTCATCTATCTCTCGGCCGGCGTCTCCAATCCCGTCTTCATCGAGACCCTCGAACTTGCCGGGGAGTCCGGCACCAAATTCAACGGCGTGCTCTGCGGCCGTGCCACCTGGAAGGAAGGCATCCCCATCTTCGCTAAACAGGGCGCCGAAGCCTTTCAGCAATGGCTCGAAACCGAGGGCGTCGCCAACATCAACAACGTCAACAAAGCTCTCGAAGCGGCCAGCCCCTGGTACCTCAAACTCGGCGTCAACAGCATGGACGAGCTAGGCTGAAGCTCTGCGGCAAACGCAACTCGATTCCCGCAATTAAGGGCAGCGAAGCCACCCCTTCGCTGTCCTTAATCCTGGCCTCATCTCACTCAGGTAAGGTTGCAGGAGATGACGATCAGAGTGGCACTCCTCGCATCCCTCCTCCTCCCCGCACGCGCGGCGTTCTGCCAGTCCAGGCCGGAGGTCCCGCAGCCCGGGCCGGTCGTGCTGCCCGCCGGAACCCCTCTCGTCGCCAGCGTTCCCGACCACCTGCCGATGCGCGTCGGAGCTCCAGTAGATGCGCAGCTTCTCTATCCCGTTTACGCCGAAAACAAACTCGTCCTTCCCCAGCAAACTCATCTGGTCGGCTCCGTAATCGACCTCCGGCCCGACCCCTCGCGCCGGATACGCGCCCGCCTCGGCGGAGACTTCACCCCCTTCCACATCCCGGTCGTCCGCTTCACCGAACTCGTGCTTCCAGATGGCGCTCGCATCCCCATCACCACAGAGACATCGACCGACGGCGCCCCCATCTTCCGCGCTGTCGCTCCCCCCGCTGCAAAGGGCGGCTTCTTTCGGCAGCAGTTCGACCTGGGCCTCGCAGTTGCGCGCAGCGACGTCGCCCTCTTCACCGAGCCCGGCAAGGTCGACCGACTCACTCAGTTCGTCTACAACCGGCTCCCTTACCATCCCGAACGTATCGAGAAGGCTACCGCCTGGACCACGGAAGCGACAGCACCCATCTCCCTTCCAGCCCAGCCCCCAACACCGGCCTCCCCGCCCGTCCCGGCCCCGGCAAAACCCAAGCGGCACTTCTGGGAAGAATCCGCGCCAGTCGAGACCCCGCCGGACAACGCTCCCGGACGCTGGACCATCCACGCCTACCTCGACCAGCCGCTCAGCTCCGAGACCTCCAAAACCGGCCAGCCCATCAAAGCCACCGTCGCAAGCCCCATCTTCGACCCGGACGGCAACGTCGCCATCCCCCAGGGCGCCACCCTGATCGGCACCATCGCGAAGGCGCAGCCCGCACGCCGCTTCGGTCGAACCGGAACTCTCAGCTTCAACTTCCGTCAGCTCACCCTGCCCGGAGGCGACCCGCAAAACGTCGAAACCACGCTCACCGGAGCCGACTCCGCGAGAGATCTAGCCCTCAACTCCGAGGGACAGGTCAAATCCAAGCCCCAGGACAAGATCAGCCTTCCTATCATCCTCGCCATCATCGCCAGCCGCCCGCTCGACCGTGGGGAAAATGGCGCCAGTGACCATCAGGCCGGAAAGAGCGCCGCAAGCGGAGCAGCCGGTCTCGGCCTCGTAGGAACCATCATTGGGCTCTCCGGTATATCCCCGAACGCTGCATCAGGAATCGGCTACTACGGCACCGCACTCGCGGCCTACGACCGCTGGATCGCCCGCGGCAAAAAAGTAGTCTTCCCGCGCGACACTCGGATCGTCGTCCAAACCGTGGCCCGTCGCTCAGCCGCCCTTCACCCCGACCCGGCGCCATCCGCCAATCCACCCCAAAAGCCAGATCGCTAGATCGTCAGCTCATTCCCACTCAATCGTCCCTGGCGGCTTCGACGTAATGTCGTACACCACCCGGTTGATCCCCCGCACCTCGCTCACAATCCTGCTTGAAATCGTGCGCAGCACCTCGTGCGGCAGCGGTGCCCAGTCCGCCGTCATCCCATCCTCGCTCTCCACCGCCCGGATCGCACACACATTCGCATACGTCCGCTGATCCCCCATCACTCCCACCGAGTTCACCGGCAACAGCACCGCAAAGCTCTGCCACACCTTCCGATAAAGCCCCGCCCTCTTGATCTCCTCCACCACGATCTCGTCCGCCTCCTGCAGGATCGCCACCCGCTCCGCCGTCACCTCCCCCAGGATCCTCACCGCCAGCCCCGGCCCTGGGAACGGCTGCCGCTCCAGCACCTCCTCCGGCATCCCCAGGTCCCGCCCGATCCGCCGCACCTCATCCTTGAATAAATCGCGCAGCGGCTCGATCAGCTTCAGCTTCATATCCGCCGGCAGCCCACCCACGTTGTGGTGGCTCTTGATCGTATGCGACGGCCCATGCACGCTCGAGGACTCGATCACATCCGGATACAGCGTCCCCTGCACCAGCCACGCAATCTCCTCGCGACCCATATGCTTCAACCCCCGCTCGCTCTCAAATATCTTCCGCGCCTCGTCGTCGAAAACCGCGATGAACTCCTTTCCGATCACCTTGCGCTTCTCCTCCGGGTCCGTCACCCCGGCCAGCTTCGCCAAAAACCGATCGCTCGCGTCCACCGCAACCACGTTCAGCTCCAGCGACTCCCGCATCGTCCTCTGCACCTTCGCAAACTCATCCTTCCGCAGAACGCCGTTGTTCACAAAGATGCACGTCAGCCGCTCCCCAATCGCGCGTGCCACCAGCACCGCCGCGACGCTCGAGTCCACGCCTCCACTCAACCCGCAAATCGCGTGGCCGCCCGCCGGCCCATCCCCCACCCTCTCCCGCACCCGCTCCACTGTCGTCTGGATAAAGTGCGATGGCGTCCAGTTCGCCTCCGCGGCACAGATGTCCAGCACGAAGTTCTTCAGCAACTCCATTCCGTTGCGCGTATGCGCCACCTCCGGATGAAACTGCACCGCCCATATCGCGCGCCCCGGGTTCTCGATCGCAGCCAGCGCGTTCTCCGTCTGCGCCGTCAACACAAATCCGGCAGGCAGCTCCTTCGCCTCATCGCCATGCGACATCCAAACATCGATCGTCCCTGGAAGCCCGCGGAACAGCCGGCTCTCCGCCACCACCTCCACCGCCGCATGCCCATACTCCCGCCGCGCCGCCGGCTCCACCTTGCCCCCAAGATGATGCGCGATAAACTGCAGCCCATAGCAGATCCCCAGCACCGGAACACCCATCTCCAGCACCTTCGGATCGGCCAGGGAAACGCCCGCGTCATACACGGAGTTAGGCCCGCCCGATAGAATCAAGCCCTTCGGCGCCAAGGCCTGGATCTGCGCCAGCCCCACCGCGCACGGCAGCACCACCGAGAAGACACTAAACTCCCGGATACGCCGCGCAATCAGCTGGGTGTATTGCGAGCCAAAGTCCAAAATCACAATCGTCGAGGTCGTAAGCGTGTCCACACGCCCAGTGTAAATGCGCGTCCGGACCCCCTACGCGCCGCCTTAGCTTGGATCCTTATGACGTGTGTTCGTCACGCCTGTCACAACCCCAATGCCCAGCAAAATCACCACAACAGCAATGATGTACGTCTGAGGAATACGCATCAGGTGAGCCAGGTACGCCACACCAGCAATCAAAATCAGATATCCAACGGCATAAAGAGCAAAGGACATGGACGTTCTCCGTGCTTGAAATTGAGTGGAGGGAATCTGCCGGGAACGCACGATCCGCGGTCAGCTTGGCGAAGGAATCTTCAATCCGTTTCGAACGTGCGCCATAGATGGAGATACGCCACCAATCTGGTCACATGAAAAAAGTCCGAAGCCAGCAGATAGAAGAAGCCAACGCCCACCCACCACCATGTCAGAAACTCCTGCGACATTACGCTCTCAAACGGCAGCGGACAAGCGGAAAACACCAGCGTGAGCACCATCAAGGCAATCTTCACGATGCCCATCACCAGATTAACCTCCACCAGCTTCATCTTCAGGGCTCCCAGGCGGAAGCCCGCCCGCAGGCTATCCAGCACGCCCAACCCGCGCAGCATCGCTAGCAGCGGCGCAATCGCAAACACCCAGCTCACCACCGCCCACAGCGTAAACAGCCCCAGCGTCCCAACAATTACCAGCGCGAAATACATCACCAGGTTTGGCTCTCCACCTCGGCCCAGAGGCTCGGTAATCGCCGTCGTTCCCGCCCACATCATCAGGCAGAACCAGATCGCAAAGCTCCCACCCAGCGCCACCACTCGCACCAGTTGCAGTGTCATCAAGGTCATTGGCCGCGCCTCGAGCGTTGCGTCCGCCCTCCGCAGCACCATCGTTCTCCCAATCGCGGAGATCACCACCCACACCATCAGCAGCAACGGAACCATCCACCGCGCCACCTCCAGCACCATCGGCAGCAGCAAGGTCACCGCCGCCGCCAGCTTCGTCACCGAACCCATCGGGTCCGTCAGGGTAAGCTGATCCAGCCCCAACCGGGCCACATCGTTCGTCCCCCCCGTCGCCGCCGAAAAGATCCGCAGAGCGTACCTCCCCGCAAGCGAAAGCGCGCCCACCCCAAACACCCATCGCCATAACACCTCCAGCCCAACCAGCGATGGATGCCCCCAGCACCACGACATCGTATGGACAAACGACTGCGTCCCCCGCACCCGGTCAGCCCCGGGCGCATTGCTCGTACGCAGCACCTGCCCCGTCGTCCCCGGCAGGCTAGTCCCTGTGTCCTGTTCCCCCTTCCCTGCCCCCGCCTCCACTACTTCACCACTAAATTCACAAGCTTGTCCTTGACCACAATCGTCTTCACCAGCGTCTTTCCCGCTATCCGCGCCTGCACCTTCGCATCCGCCAGCGCCGCCGCCTTCATCGCCTCTTCGTCGCTGTCCACCGGCACCGTCACCACGGTCACCAGCTTTCCATTCACCTGCACCGGCGCCTCGATTACATCGTCTTTCGCCAACTCCGCATCGGCGACCGGCCACGCCTGTCGAAACACCACACCCTCGCCACCCTGCTGCTCCCACAACTCCGCCGCCAGAAATGGTGCGAACGGCGCGAGCAGCAACGTCAGCGTCCGAAACACCTCTGCCGCCACCGCCGCCGAGACCTCGCCCGTCGCGATCGCTCCCTCCTTCGCCCCAATCTCATTCACCAGGATCATGATCGAGGCAATGCACGTATTGAAATGCCATCGCCCGCTGAACTCCTGCGTCATCTTCGCAACCGTCTGATGCAAGGTCCGCAGCAAAACGCGTCCCGCCTCGCTCTCGTTCCCCGCCGCGCCCGCTCGCACATCCGCTGCGTTCGTGTTTGTTGTATCGGCAGCACCCGCCGCTAACCGGTACACCCGCGCCAAGAACCGGCTCACCCCCGCAACCCCGTCCTCCTGCCACTCCAGATCGCGATCCGGAGGAGCCGCAAACAGCGCATACATCCGCGTCGCATCCGCCCCATACCGCGCAATCATCTCGTCGGGCGAGACCACGTTTCCCTTCGACTTCGACATCTTCGCGCCATCCCGAATCACCATCCCCTGCGTAAACAGCCGCGCTGCCGGCTCACTGTTCGCAATCAGCCCGAGATCCCGCATCACCTTCGTCCAGAATCGCGAGTAGATCAGGTGCAGAATCGCATGCTCGACGCCCCCGATGTACTGGTCGATCGGAAACCAGTAGTTCACCTTCGCCGAGTCGAACGGCGCCGTGTCATTCTTCGCATCCGTGTACCGGTAGAAGTACCAGCTCGAGTCCACAAACGTATCCATCGTGTCCGTCTCACGCCGCGCCGGCCCGCCGCACACCGGGCACGTCGTGTTCACAAATCCCGCCACCCGCCCCAGCGGCGACCCGCCCTCCTGCGTGATCTCCACCTGCTCCGGCAGCAGCACCGGCAGCGCACTCTCCGGCAGCGGGACGACACCTCCAGCCTCGACACCTGGCCCACCCGCCTCCGATCCCGCATGACCCTTCTCGCAATACACCATCGGGATCGGCGTCCCCCAATACCTCTGCCGGCTCACCCCCCAGTCCTTCAGCCTATATGTAACCATAGGAGTTCCAAATCCACCCGCCTTGGCAAACGCCGCCATCTTCCCCTGCGCCTCCAGGCAGCTCTCACCCGTCCACTCCCCCGACTCCACCAGCACGCCCTCGTCCTCGCCCAGGTACGGCAGCGCCAGTCCAACCTCATCCTCGTCCACCTTCGGCGCCACCACCCGCCTGATCTCCAGCCCATACTTCGTCGCAAACTCGAAATCCCGCTCATCATGCGCCGGCACGCTCATAATCGCGCCTGTCCCGTAGTCGGCCAGGATGTAGTTCGCAATCCAGATAGGCACCCGCTCCCCGTTGAACGGATTGATGGCGAACCGTCCCGTCGCCACCCCGTGCTTCTCGATCCCGCCGATATCCCCCGCCTCGCGCGCCAGCTTCTGCTGCGCGATCATCCCTTCGATCTCACCCGCCAGCCGAGCATCCGTCTCCGCAAACCCCTTCGCCACCGTATGCTCCGGAGCCAGCTGCACCGAGGTCGCCCCAAAGATCGTATCCACCCGCGTCGTAAACACCGCGATCACACCCACGTTGCCGCCCGCGCCATTAGCCTCTACGCCTACTTGCTTGTCATCCCGCAGCGCAGCCGAGGGATCTGCTTCTCCACCCCAAACGCCACACCCCGCCAACTCTGCCCCCCCCTGCTTGTCATTCTGAGCGAGGCGCAGCGGAGTCGAAGGACCTGTGTTTGCTCTAATCGTGCCGGCCCCCGCAACCGCAAACTCAACCAACGCCCCCTCGCTCCGGCCGATCCAGTTCGCCTGCATCGTCCGAACCTTCTCCGGCCACCCATCCAGCTTCTCCAACCCCTCCAGCAGCTCATCCGCATACTTCGTGATCCGCAGAAACCACTGCGTCAGATCCCGCTGCTCGACCGGCGTGTCCTCATGCCGCCAGCAATAGCCCCTGCCGTTTGGACCAGGGATCACCTGCTCATTCGCCAGCACCGTGCAGCACTTCGGACACCAGTTCACCTTGCTCTTCTTCCGGTACGCCAGCCCGGCCTCGAACATCTTCAGGAAGAACCACTGGTTCCACCGGTAATAATCCGGCAGACACGTCGTCAGCTCTGTGGCCCAGTCATAGCTCAACCCCATCCGCCGCATCTGGTTGCGCATCGCCGCGATATTCGCAAGCGTCCACACCCGCGGGGGCGTGTTATTCTTCAGCGCCGCATTCTCCGCCGGCAGGCCAAAAGCATCCCACCCCATCGGATGCAGGACATTGTGCCCGGTCATCCACATGTACCGCGCCAGCGCATCTCCGATCGCATAGTTCCGCACATGCCCCATGTGCAGCTGCCCACTCGGATACGGCAGCATCTCCAGACAGTAAAACTTCGGCCGCCCCCCGTCTTTCTGCGAAACGTCAAGCCCCTCCGCCGCATACATCGCCGGATCCGCATCCCACCGCGCCTGCCACTTCGGCTCGATCTCCGCCGGGCTATACCGCTGCGCCTGCCGCTCCGCCGCTTGCTCACTCTCGCTCATCTGCGTCTCTTGCATATCACCTCCGATTGTAGAACCCGCAAACAGCGACATCCCCGCCCCAAACTTCGGGTGTAGCCCAAAAACCTTCGCTCGCCATCCCGTCCAGAGCCTCTTGCCGCCTTCAACCTGCGCTGGATCGCCCTCACCTATCTCGTCTCCTTTCGGCCGGAGCAAGCAAACGGACTTCATCTAAGAAGCTCTGCAGGGAAGCTGATCTTTTTGTTGTCATCCTGAGCAAGCGAATGGACCCGCTTATTTACCCAGCTGTTCGCCCGCCGCGCGCGTCACTCCCCGGCAGAGCGCCGCAGCGCCGCCGCAACCGCCCGCACAACGCCAAAACACTTCGTCCCAACCAGCCGAAATGCTACGCTGCGCATAACCCATGCCTCCCGCTCCAACTCCTCTCTCGCGATCCACCAGCGCCGAGCTCCCCCGCTCCCTCACCTCCGCCCATGCCATGTCGATCGTCGTCGGCATCATCATCGGCAGCGGCATCTTCCTCGTCCCCCGCGAGATGATGGCCGCCGTCGGCTCCCCCCGCACCGTCTACGCCGTCTGGATGATCGGTGGCCTCCTCTCCCTCTCGGGCGCCATGACCTACGCCGAGATCGCCGCCGCCCGGCCCCGCTACGGCGGCGAATACGCCTTCCTCCGCGAAGCCTACGGCGACCTCACCGGCTTCCTCTACATGTGGACCTGGATCACCATCGCCAAGCCCGCCTCGCTCGCCACCATCGCCGCCGGATTCGCCCGCGTCCTCGCCACCTTCGCCCTCTTCCACGTCCTCGAGACCCCCGCCGCCCTCGGCCTCCTCTGGTCCCAGATCTTCGCCATCGCCGTCACCTGGGCTGTCACCCTGCTCAACCTCGTCAGTACAAAAACCTCCGGCAACGTCCAGCTCGCCCTCACCTGGCTCAAAGGCCTGCTCATCCTCGTCATCGCCGCTTTCTGCTTCTTCGCCCCCCACGGCCACGCCTCCTGGCACAACTTCGTCACCGCCGCCCCCGGTGCCCGCGGCGGCATCGCCGGCTTCATGATCGCCCTCATCGCCGCCCTCTGGGCCTACGACGGCTGGTCCGACGTCACCCAGATGGCCGGCGAGGTCCAGCGCCCCCAGCGCTCCCTCCCCCTCGCCCTCATCGGCGGAGTCGCCATCGTCGGCGCCCTCTACATGCTCACCAACGCCGCCATCCAATATGTCCTCCCCGCCGCCGCCATCGCCCTCACCGACCGCCCCGCCGCCGACGCCATGCGTCTATCCACCGGGCCCTGGGGAGCAGCCTTCGTGTCCATCGGCATGGCGGTCTCCATCGCCTCCACCTTCGTCGGCTCCTCCCTCTCCGGAGGCCGCGTCCCCTTCGCCGCCGCCCGCGACGGCCTCTTCTTCCCATCCCTCGCCCACGTCCATCCCCGCTTCCAAACCCCCTCCACCGCCCTCATCCTCCAAGCCACCCTCACCACCCTCCTCCTGCTCGCCATCGGCCGCTTCCAGGCCCTCTTCTCCCTAGCCATCTTCGCCGAGTGGCTCTTCTATGCGCTCACCGCCAGCACCATCTTCATCTTCCGCCGCCGCGATCACATCGCCGCTAGACCTCGCCCCTTCAGCGTCTGGGGATACCCCGTCCTCCCCGCCCTTTTCATCCTCGCCGCCCTCGTCGTCCTGGCGTTCTCCGTCATCGCCCAGCCCCGAAACTCCCTCTTCGGCCTCACCGTCATCCTCCTCGGAATCCCCATCCACTTCTGGTTCGGTAGCAGAGCTCCGAAAACAATCTGAGTTAGCTTCTACACAGATCAAGTTTAAAACATAAAACGCGTACTTACCGAATGCACCTTTCCCAGGAACTATCCCGAACTCCGGTGCTGATTCAGTATGCTCTGCTGCCAATGTAAGGTGATTGCATGAAACGACCTATCCTCCTTGCGGCTTTGCTTGTGTCCGCCACCTTATTCACAAGGAGTGGCGCGAGTTTGGTGGATTCCCAGAGCCGCTTGGCAAAGGTGTCTGTACTCAGGTTGAATCGAGAAGTGAAATGGGATTCACGGGCAACTCCCCGAAGACTTGTTCTCATTGCGCTCGAGGATTGCTTGCTCTCAATCGATGGCAAAAGCAATCTTTTGGAGGCGGGAGACTACAAAGAAGTTGACCGTGGGAGCAATTTGACCATTGACTCAACTGGTTCTAGACCAACGCAACTCGTCCTAATTGAAGTCCTCTCTGCATCGCAGCCCCTCACCATTGGCTCGACAACGCTTGCGAGTCATGAGCAATTAGAAGACGCGAGCGACAGGAATCCGACATTGCTGGTCGCAGTGAGCTCTTTGCGGCTCAACGATGTGCGCCATTTGGCCAAAGAAGATGAGCCGTGGAAATCGGATCATTTGCCGACAATCAAACTTCAGAAAGGCCAAGCAGTATGGCTCAAGCGAGGTATACATCGGTTGCATAACGATCGAGAGACTGTTGCCCGATTCGTAACTATTGAATGGTTAGTTAGTTAACATTCCAAAGTCCGTTCTCGAAGCTTGACATTTTGTTTGGCACACGCAAGCGTTTAGGGATCATTCCCTTTTTCCCTTGAATTGGAAGCACCCCTGAGTTCACCCGTGCCCCACAAACCCAAACCCAAATTCGGCCAGAACTTCCTCACCGACGACCGCGCCCGCCACGCCATAGTCGACGCCCTCGGCGACCTCTCCACCCGCACCGTCGTCGAGATCGGCCCCGGCCACGGCTCCCTCACCGAGATCCTCGCCACCCGCGCCCACCGCCTCATCGCTGTCGAGCTCGACCCCTCCCTCGCCGCCGAACTCACCTTCCGCCTCCGCAACCACCCCAACGTCCGCATCCACCAGGCCGACATCCTCAAAACCGACCTCGCCACACTCCTCGAACTCGAAGGCGAAAGCCCTGACACTCAACGGAACGGCTTCGACGTCATCGGCAACCTCCCCTACTACATCACCTCCGACATCCTGCTCAAACTCTTCGCCACCTCCCTCACCGCCCCGCTCCGGCGCGCCGTTCTCATGATGCAGCGCGAGGTCGCCGATCGCGTCTCCGCCCTCCCCGGCATCCGCGACTACGGCATGCTCTCCGCCACCACCGGGATGTATGCCGAGGTCCAGAACCTCTTCACCCTCCCCCCAACCGCCTTTTCCCCGCCACCCGACGTCCACTCCACCGTCCTCCGTCTCGAGTTCGCCCCTCGCTTCGCGGAGCTGGATGTCGACCCCCCAGGCTTCACCAGATTTCTCCGCATCTGCTTCGCCCAGAAACGAAAGACCCTCGCCAACAACCTCCGCGCCGGTGGCTTCCCCCCCGCTGCTATCGCTCAGGCCGTCCACCAGGCCTCGCCAGCCTCTGTCTCCCCCCTCGCCCGAGCCGAGACCATCACCCTCGAAGGCATGGCCGAGCTCTACCGCGCACTCCGCATCGCCTGACAGAACCCCAGGCGCCGCAGGCAATAACCCAGGTGCCCGTCAGGCAACAACCCAGATCCCGGTCAGGCGATACCCAGATTCCTTTACGCAAAAACCCAGGTCCCGTCAGGCAATCTACTTATTCGAATTCCGCGGCGAAACCGGTCCGGCCGCCGGTCCCGAGGCCGGCGGCGGTGGTCCCGGGGAGGGTGGCGGTGACGATCGCATCGGCTGCACCGCAGCGGGCGGAGCAGATCGCATCATCGGAGCTGGCGCCACCGCCGGAGCAGACCGTATCGGAGGCGGCGGAGCCGGAATCGAGCGATCGCTCGGCATCGGTCGCCGCATCTCCACCGGCGGAGCCTGTCCCCGGTTTCCCGGAGTTACCTGCTCGGACCTCTCTCCCGGATGCACGCGCACCACCGGCGGCGGGGGCGAGGGCACCGACACTGACGATCCCGAAACCGACGATCCCGACACCGCCGATCCAGGCTGCGGAACCGAGCCGCCCGTCCCCGCTGCCGGCGCGCCCATCCTCGGCGACCCATCCCCCGGCCAGCGCTCCCGGCCCGGATAGATCCGCCTTTCCCCCTCTGTCGCCTGCCTCCCACCCAACATCACTCCCTGCTCTGTCCCAAAGCTCTCCGTCCCCGAAGCCGCGGGTCGTCCCCCCGCTTCATTCGCAGCTCCCCGCACCGCCGCCGCCGAACCCGGAACCATCTCCGGCCCCCGGCGCCCCGCAGGCACGGTCACCGACCCCATCACCGGCTGCATCGTGGCCCTGTCCACCGGAAAATCCCGTCGCAGCGACGCCCCCACAGCGCTCCCTCCGCGCGGTGTATATTCGTTCCCCAGCGTCCGCAAAGGCATCGCCGTCTGACCGGCAATCTGCCTGGCCTCAAACGCGTGCCCCCGTTCGCCCGTGGGCGCAGGTCCCGCATGCACCGGCACAATCGGATGCACCCGGACCGGCCCCCCCGGCACCGGCGGCTCCGGCCGCCTGTACCCCGGTGGCACATTCGATAAGTTGATCCGGTTCACTCGGCGCACTCTTCCAGGACCGCCTCCTCCGCCATATCCGCCCGGCCCCGATGGAACCCAGCCCCACCCGAAGTCCGGCCAGTAGTTCCAGCTTCCACACCGGAACGGCGTCCATCCCCACCGGTACCCCGAACTCCATACATATCCCGGCCCCGGGTACCACACCCAGACCCCATACCCGTACGGGTCGAAGCCGCTCAGGCTGGCGTCGAACGGCTGCCACACCGGCCCCTGCCCCGTGTCGTACCACGTCCCATTCGCATCCAGGTCGGACCACCCATACCCCTGGTCGCCCGCATACCGGTCACGCGCCGCCGTCCTCGCGGCCGAGTCGTTCGCCGCCGCCTGCTCCCGCTCCTCGTTCCAGTCGTCCCAGGAGTTGTGCTCGATCTGCTGCGTCAGGAAGTACCGCCCGCCGCCCGCCGGGTCGCCCCGCAGCGACTCTCCCCTGCCCACATCCACCTGGTATCCGCCGGCATTCCCTGTCCGCGATACCTGCGCCGTCCCATCCAGCACCGCGACCGCCGGCGGCGGCTGCTCGAGGCTGATCCGAACCGTCGCATTCGTCACCGGCGTCACCGCATCCCCGCCCGCATCGATCCGATATCCGTACCTTGCCGCCGCCCGCAGCTCCGCATACACAAGGCCGTTCTGCAGTGTCAGCTCCGTGTCCGACCTTCCATCCGCACCCGTTCCCAGCCGCGACAGCACCACCGCACTCACTGGAGTCATGCGCACGAGGCTTCCATCCTCGAACTCGATCTCCGCCTCGCCGTCCTCACCCGTCGTAATCCGGGTGCCCTCGGTCAGCGCCATGTTGATATGAGCCGGATCTCCGCCGCCCTGGCTCTCCGGGCGCACAATCCTGACATCCCCATGGAAGTACGCCAGGCGTCCCGCCCGCGCCAGGGGGTCGTCAAACCCCCACGCCGGCCTTGGCAGCACACCCAGCAGCAACGCGAGACATCCCGCTATGCCCAAAACTCCGATCCGCACCCTCTGAGGAAGCCCCTGTGACTGCATGGTTTCGATCCTGCGCATTCCGCCCGGGCCTGCACCTCCGTCCGGGGCGCAAACGCCGTTCGCCTACCGGCCGTCCGATGCCCGGTCCAGAAGCTTGGCTGCCCGCAATCGTACGCGCTGCATCATCTCCGTGTCATCCACCAGCTGCCGCAGCAGCGGCGCGATCATGCCCAGCTCGACCGCTCGTCCCGCGTCATTGGCCTGCGTCAGCACATCCAGCTCCGCATCCAGCCCAAGACGGTCATAGCGGCGCTTGAACTCGATCTTCCGTCCCTCGTCCAGCGTCGTCCCCATCCCGAGGAACAGATCCGTCAGCATGACGACGTTCTTGTCCTCGGTGTAGTTGTAGCTGCACGAGCCCCTGCCATCCGGCCCCTCATAGCTCAGCGTCTTCGCGCCCGTATCGGCGATGTTCTTCGCCTTCGAAGCGCAGGCAGCCTGGAAGTACCTCTCCGCCCGCGCCACCTTGAAGATCTTGGCGGTACTCGCCGGTGTGATCGCGATCGCGCGCTCGACATGCGACATCGGAGCCGGAGGGGCTGTCCCAACCGTCGCGCCGCCGCCTCCCACGATCTCCTCCGCCTGGTAGCTCCCGCTGCCGTCCTCCCGCACCGCAATCCGAAACCGCGGCACCGAGAGCCCGGTCCGTTCGAACCGGTACGTCACCGTTGCCACCCCGGCCGATGGACTCCCCGCCTCCCCGACGACACCGCTCACCACCGCCGCACTCTGAGCCGTCGCCTCCGCCGGAGCTCCGATTCCGATTCCGAGCAGCAGCCCCGCACCCAGCAAAACGCCTACCGAAACCCTCATGGACGGCTTCCGCCCTGGACTCCCAAGACGCTCAACGTCTGCGCCGTGTGGATATGGCAGATCGCCACCGCCAGCGCATCCGCCGCATCCGCGCTCTCCGGTGCCCGGTCGAGCGCCAGCAGCCGCGTCACCATAAACTGCACCTGCTCCTTCTGCGCCAGACCGTACCCCACCACACTGCTCTTGATCGACAGCGGAGCATATTCTGCCACCGGCAGCCCGCAACTCGCCGCCGCCAGCATCGCCACCCCCCGCACCTGCCCCAGCTTCAGCGCCGACTTCGCATTCGCCGAGAAAAAGACCTCCTCGATCGCCACCACCTCCGGCCCATGCAGCGCCAGCAAAGCGGTCAGCTCCGCGTAAACCTGCAGCAGCCGTACCGGCGTTTTCTCCTTCTTGCTCAAACGAATCGTTCCCGCCGCCACATGCACCAACCGTGGCATCCGCGCGTGGTAGTCCACCTCGACCACGCCATACCCGGTGAACTCCGTCCCGCAGTCAACCCCAAACACCCGCATGGGCGAAGTCTACCGCATCCCCACCAGCGAAACCCCATCAAAACACCACGCCGTCACCACCGCATTACCAAGGAAATCACCGGGAAATGCCCTCCATCGGTGAGCTCGCCGTCGCATAAAGCTTCCTCGGCATTCGCCCCGCCAGGTACGCCTGTCGCCCCGCCAGCACCGCATGCCCCATCGCCTCCGCCATCAGGATCGGATCGCGCGCACCCGCGATCGCCGTGTTCAACAGCACCGCGTCAAACCCCATCTCCATCGCAATCGCCGCATCCGAAGCCGTCCCCAGGCCCGCATCCACAATCAGCGGAACCTCGGCAATCAACTCCCGCATCATCCGCAAGTTGTGTAGGTTAGCGATTCCCACGCCGGTTCCTATCGGTGCCCCCAAAGGCATCACAGCCGCCGCTCCCACATCGATCAATCGCCTTGCAAACACAATGTCATCAGAGGTGTACGGGAGAACCGTGAACCCTTCTTTCACCAGAGTCCGGGTCGCCTCAAGCGTTGCCTGCACATCCGGATACAGCGTCGCCTGGTCCCCGATCACCTCCACCTTGACCCAGTCCGATAGCCCTACCTCGCGCCCCAGCCGCGCCGCCCGAATCGCCTCCTCAGCCGTGTAGCATCCAGCCGTATTCGGCAGCAGGGAGTATCGCCGGGGATCGATAAAGTCCAGCAGCGACTCGCTCGATCTGTCGAGATTCACCCGCCGCACCGCCACCGTCACCATCTCCGCCCCAGACGCCTCGATCGCGTCCCGCGTCTCCGCCCCATCCTTGTACTTGCCAGTCCCCACAATCAGGCGCGACTGAAACGCCTTGCCTGCAATCACCAGAGGATTCATCGCTTATCTCACCCTTTAACCTTAGGCCAAAACGCAAACGGCCCGCGCTCTGGATAGAGCCGCGACCGTTTGGCGGTGATCTGTTGAGATTGACCTAAGGGCATCCTCTCGTTGGATGGGCCTCGGTGGGGAACTTCAGTTTGAACCACCAGGTCTAGAGCAGAACGCCCTAAGCCTCAGTCACCTCACGTACATTGTTGATGCAACTATTACAATCTGATTTCATAGGCTGGACCATCCTCCTTTCCCGTGTATCGACAGAATACTACTGCTCCGCACTGGAAATCAAGTCGTCTCCTAAACCCTCCCCTGTAAACAGCGTAGCTATCCTCTACCCCGCCTGCCTATGCCTAGAACGCATCACAGCCAGTCACATAGACCGTGTAAAATCCAACTCGGCCCGATGCCCCCTTCGCTCTCTCAATCCCTGCTCGCAAGCGTCGCTGCGGCATTGCTGACTGCTGCGGCCTGCGCTCAGGAGACGAACGCCTCCCCTCTCCCCGACGCTCCCGCGCTCTCCTCCTCCGCCCCGTCCATCTTCCATCATCCTCCCAATGCCAGATACCTGGTCGCTGGTCAGGCCAACATCATCTTCCAGGCCCACGCGCCCTTCCACTCCCCCTATGAAGGCATCAACTCCACCCAGAGCCGCGGCGAGTATAAGACTTCGCTCCTCGGAACCCTCTACCTCGGCGCACAGATTCGCAGAGCACCCCGCACCAGCACCGATCTTCTGCTCGACATTGAATCGTCCGGCGGCCGCGGCATCTCGCAGGCCCTTGGTCTAGCCGGTTTCACCAACCTGGACGTGGTCCGCAACCCCAACCTCGGCTCCAGACCCTACATCGCCCGCATCCAACTCCACCAGACCATCGGGTTGACGAAAAAGCTCGTCGCAGTGGACCGCACCCAGTTCTCCCTCTCGACTCAAGCCCCGGAGCGACGGTTCGAGCTCCACCTCGGCAAAATGAGCCTCCCCGACTTCCTCGACCTTAACAACAGCGGCTCTGACAGCCATCTGCAGTTCATGAACTGGACCGCGGACAACAACGGCGCCTGGGACTACGCCGCCGACACCCGCGGCTACACCTACGCCGCCGTCACCGAGTACATCGACCGCGCCTGGACCGCCCGTTACGCCTTGGCCCTCATGCCGACCATCGCCAATGGTGTCGATCTGGATTGGAATCTCCGCCGTGCCAGCGGGCAAAACTTCGAGATCGAGCTCCGCCATCCGCTCGGCCCCCTTCTTCCAGCCGAACGCAAAGGCGCCCTCCGCCTCCTCAGCTACGTCAACCACGCCAACATGGGTATCTATCGCACCGCAAACCGGAACTCCTCCCTCGGCCTCACCCCGTCCCCGATCATCACCGAGCACTCCCCCCAAACCACCGTCAAGTACGGCTTCGGCCTCAACTTCGAGCAGCAACTCAGCCCCGACGCCAACCTCTTCGGCCGCTTCGGGTGGAACGAGGGCCAGCACGAGTCGTTCGCCTACACCGAGGTCGACCAGACCTTCGAACTCGGATCCGACCTGGCCGGGAATCGCTGGTTCCGCCCCAACGACAAGCTCGGCGCGCTGCTAATCTCAAACGCCATCAAGCGCGACCACCAGACCTACCTCCGACTCGGCGGCCTCGGCTTCCTGCTCGGGGACGGCCGCCTCCACTACGCTCGCGAAGACATTATGGAGACTTACTATACCATGCGCACCTGGCGTGGTCTCTACTATGCCATTGACGCCCAATTCATTGAACACCCTGGCTACAACCAGGACCGCGGACCAATCCTGATCGAGTCGGTTCGAATGCACGTCGACTTTTAGCACTGTCATGACCGAGGGCTTCCGCTCTCCACGGAGCAGCCTGCTCCACTGCGCAACTCGACGGCATTACTGCTCGTGGTAGCTGCGCATCAGACCGCCATCGATCACATAAGTCGAACCAGTGATGTAACCGGCCTTCTCCGACGCGAGAAAGGCTGCCAGGTTTGCTACATCCTCCGGTCTACCCATCCGGTTCAGAGGAATGTTCCGGAGCAGGGCTGCCATCTCCCGTTGGTCCCCCATCAGGTTCTTATTGATGGGTGTCTCGATCGCTCCCGGAGCGATATTGTTGATCGTGATATTCATCGCGCCGAGCTCCACCGAAAGGTCACGCATAAACATCCGCAGGCCTCCCTTGCTGATGCAGTAGCTGGCAAATCCGGGAAACGACATATCCTCGTGAACGGAACTGATGTTGATCACGCGTCCCGGCTTCTTTTCCCCTTGTAGCTTTTGGACAAAGTACTGCGTCAAGAAGAACGGTCCTCGGAGGTTTACGGCCATCACTTTGTCGTAGTCCGCCTCCTGCACCTCGGTAAAGCCAGCCTTCTTCTCCATTCCCGCGTTGTTGACAAGAATTTCGAGCGCGCCAAACTTGCTGTAGGCAGCGTCTACCAGCTTGCGGATGTCAGCCATATTGGTCACATCCGCCTGGACCGTAATGCCGTCGGAGCCGGCAGCCTTCACCATTCCCAACGTTTCGTTCGCTCCTTCGGCATGCCCGATGTAGTCGATCACGACCTTGGCGCCCTCTTCGGCAAACGTCTTCGCAATACCCTGGCCTATCCCTGAGCTCGATCCCGTGATCAGAGCGACCTTGTTATCTAGCAGTCCCATCAGTTCCTGCCTCTTTCTGCGCCTCAGCTTTCGCTGAACAAAACCCCGTGAGGGGCTATGGAAAAACAACAGTTGCGGTCCAAAGCTGCCCGGCGAGTCTCACGCATCGCTCAACTCATCAGCAGTCGAGAACCAATCCCGCCCAGACCCAGTCGCACATCGTTAGCTGCGTCAGCGATACTGACATCTGATGCCTAAGATCCAACAAGGGGTTTGCATGTGAGTTGCAGACTCTTAGCGAGAAGCCGAGCCGCATCCATCGGAGAATCGTCGCCTCGCAGACCTCTTTAACTCGGCCCTGCACCGCAATCAGATCGGGCGGTCTCCCTGGTCTATATAAAATCGCCCGGCCCAATATTTGACCCTGACCCAGTTTCAGTGCGGCCTCTTCTGAATCCGCTTGACATCACCACCCCCTCTCTCTAGCGTTATTCTCGTTCGCACTCCAACATAAGCGTTGTCGTTATAAAGCATAGATGAAACCGGTTGCACGGCCATCGGAAGAAGACTCCGCAGGAACGCTTCTAACGGTTCACAAGCAACCGAAAGTACCAGAAATACGGAGATCAAGATGATTAAGGTAGGCCAGCATCACAACTTCGAGAGGCTTCTAAGGCTTGTACAGACGTTCCTGTGCTTCTGTCTCATCGTCATCGGGGCGCCGCGTGCGTTTGCCCAGGCTGACCAGGGAGCCATCACGGGACTCGTTCAGGACAGCACTGGCGCGGTTATTCCAAACGCTCAGGTAACCCTCACCAACGTCGACACCGGGCTGACGCTGCACGTCCAGACGGACAACAGCGGCAACTATGTCTTTTCGCCGGTCAAGATCGGCACCTACAAGGTGCAAGCAACCGCCGCGGGCTTCTCCTCGACAGTTCAGGAGAACATCCAGCTCCATGTGCAGGATCGCGTCGAAGCGAACCTCCAGCTGAAGACGGGCTCATCCAACACCGAGGTCACTGTAAGCACGGCTCCCGCCCTGCTCCAAACCGAAGAAGGCTCCACCGGCCAGGTCATCGAGTCGAAGACCATCAACGACACGCCGTTAAATGGCCGAAACTGGGTCTTTATCGCTCAACTGACCGCCGGTGTCGCCCCTGCCAACGGAGCCCGCGGTCAGAAAGGCGGAGATTTCAACGCCAACGGACAGCGCGCCGAGCAGAACAACTACATCATGGATGGCGTCGACAACAACGTGAACGTCGTCGACTTCTTCAATGGCGCCAGCTACGTCGTGCGCCCTCCACCGGATGCTCTCGCCGAATTCAAGGTGCAGACCGGCTCTTACAGCTCTGAGTTCGGCCACTCCGCCGGTGCCGTCGTCAACGCCAGCATCAAGTCCGGAACGAACGCCATTCACGGCTCCCTCTGGGAGTACATCCGGAACGATGCCTTCGACGTCCGCGAGTTCTTCCAGGGCACAAGACCAATCGCCAAATATCGGCAAAACCAGTTCGGAGCGACGCTCGGGCTCCCCATCCTCAAGGATAGATTGTTCTTCTTTGGTGACGTGGAAGCCAACCGCATCGTCTTCGGCCGAACCAGCTCCGGTCTTACCGTCCCGACTTTGAAGGAGCGCACCGGCGATTTCAGCGAGCTGCTGAATACAACACTCAGCGGCCGCTCTGCTAACAAGCCCGGACAGGCTCCATCGGGTACGATCTTCGTCCCCAACCCGACCGCCACCGGTCTTGTCCCAGTCGCTGGCAATCGGCTCGACCTGCAGCCGGGAGTCAAACTCGACCCTGTTGCACTCAAAATTCTCAGCCTCTTTCCGCAGCCGAACATTGGTTTACCTGGGCAGACCTTCAGCAATTACACAGCGCAAAACAATGTTCTAGACAACACCTTCCAGTGGGATGTTCGTGCCGATTACAACATCAGCTCAAAGGACCAGGCATTCGGGCGTTATAGCTACAACCACGAGCCGACGACCTACCCACCCCCGTTCGGGCCCCTCCTAGATGGCGGCGGTTTCGGCACCACCGGGCAAGTGGTTCAGCTGGGCGAGAACTTTGCCGGCAGCGAGACGCACATCTTCACGCCGACGCTGACGAACGAGTTCCGTTTTGGTTACAACTATGGCCACTTTGCGGGCCTTCACTCCAACGCCAACAACCCCACCGCCGCATCGGGCCTTGGCCTGGGCGGAATTCCGTTTGCCCCAAATAATGGTGGCCTGCCTGCCTTTGGAGTCGCGGGTATCTCCGGCTTCGGGTCGCCCACCTTCTATGCAACCAATGAATACGAGAACGTCTACCAGATCCTGGACAACGTCACCAAGGTACTGGGAAATCACACCTTGAAGGCGGGCGTCAACATTCAGCGCATCCGCTTCTCCACGTCACAACCCACCAGCCCGCGCGGCAATTACACCTTCAACGGCCAATACACGGCACAACCGGGAACCCCCAATACCGGATCGGGCATCGCCGACTTCCTCACCAACAACTTCGCAGGTGCCGGCATCTCGAACGTCTTCACCTCCGACGATGTCCGCTTCAATCGCTCCGGCTACGCGCAGGACGACTGGAAGGCAAGCCAAAGACTCACGTTGAACTACGGCCTCCGCTACGACTACTCGACACCCTACTTAGAGCGTCATGACAACCAGGCGGTCTTCATCCCGACCAGCGCTCCCACTGCCGGTAAAGGTACGGGCGTGTACCGGATTCCAGTGAGCAAGCAGGGCATCGCCCTGCCAACCGCGTTCACACGACTGCTCGCGCTGGACAACATCACGCTCGAGTACACCACCAACCGGTATCTGGTTGAACCGCAGAAGACCAACGTTGCGCCGCGTGTCGGCTTTGCCTACAAAGCGACCGACAAAGCGGTCGTTCACGGCGGCTACGGCATCTTCTTCGGCGGCCTTGAGAGCACCGGATACTACCCCAACCTGGGCGAGAACTTCCCGTTCGAGTTCGATTCGAACTTCCCGTCAGCATCGTGCTCCCCGAACACACCTGGAGGGCCCTGCCCGAACAACGGCTTCACGCTGGAGACAGGCTTTAGCAATGCTATCAGCGCGGGCCTGCTCAACTCCATCTCGCAGCCTGCCCTCCGTGGCAGCGAGGCCAAGGTTCGTACCCCCTACAGCGAGCAGTTCAATCTCACGGTCGAGTACGGCCTCAGCAACTCGTTCGTAGCTTCGGTCGGTTATGTCGGTGCTGTGTCCCGTCATTTACAGGCGTTCCCGAACCCCAACGGTGCGGCGGCGCTCGGTCCAAACGGATTCAACAGCTACAGGAACACCAGCGGCGACACCGTCTTTCCGTTGCAGCCCTTCCCCCACTTCGGAGGCGTCGCGTTTACGGCCTACGACGGATCCGGGAACTACAACTCTCTTCAGAGCAAGCTGGAGAAGAGGGTCTCCCGCGGTCTCAGCTTCCTGGCGACGTACACCTGGTCCCATTCCCTGGATAATGCACCTACGCCTCTCGGGAGCACTGGGGATGGTGGCTACCGGAGCCTCAACATTCTTGGCATCGGCGCGGACTACGGCAGCTCGCCGTTCGATGTCCGGCACCGGGCCACCTTCAACGGCAACTACGAGCTTCCGTTCGGACGGGGACGCCAGTTCCTGAACAGTGGCGGCGTCGCGGATTACCTCATTGGTGGATGGTCGAGCAGCCTTGTCTTCCGCGTGCAGACTGGGGAGCCGATCACGATCGGGACAAATGGACTGGTCAACGCGAGCGGATCAGGAATCAACGGCATCAAGGTGCGCGATCCATTCAAGGGAGGCGGATTGCCCGACCCATCCAACCCGGGAATTAAGAAATGCCCGGACCAGGTACGTACCGTGCAGCACTGGTATAACCCATGTGCCTTCGCCAATCCACTGCCAGCAAACAACGGGGCTTTCGCGGACACGAACGCCTTCTATCCTGACTCCGGCGGCGGCGGCGTACACATTCCCAACACCGTGACCGGACAGGCCGCGCTTGCGTATGTGGGCAATCCTCGTGGTCAGATCGCCGGTCCTGGATACAACCGAACCGACATGTCGCTGTTCAAATCCTTCCCCACCTTCCGGGAACAGAACCTGCAGTTCCGGGCCGACGTCTTCAACCTCCTCAACACGCCTGCGTACGGGAATCCCGGCAACACGGGAATCGGTGATAATGGTGGTCTGATCACCGGACCAAGAACGTTCCAGGCCAACACCCCGGACTCGCGCTTCTTCCAGTTCGCTTTGAAGTACACGTACTAAAGCGTAAACTCCATGCTGGATGCCGCTCTTACCCGGAGCGGCATCCGCAGGACGTTCCAAAAATGTTGCCCTCTCACGGTTCACCCCGCTCAACAACCTGGCGCGTTTCAATGGCTGGACTCCTTCTGTCCTGCTGTACGTGTGCGTGGCCGGCGCAGACCTCCGTTCGTGCTGCTTCTGCAAGCCGCATGTCGAGCCAGGACCAATCGCTGTTGCGAATCGCACTCGATGCTTACGACGGCGGCCGACCGCTGGAGGCAGAGCCCACCCTCCGCGACCTTGCCAAAAAATATCCCTCGAATTACGAGGCCAATGAAGCCCTCGGCAGCCTTTACGCCGAAGCCGGCGATCCCGCCCGTGCTATTCCCTACCTCCAGAAGTCCTGCTCCCTGGCGCCCCGCGAAGCTCTCGCACATGCCAACCTCGGCGCGGCTTACCTCAAGCTCACCAGGCCTGCAGAGGCGGTGCAAGAACTCGATCAAGCAGCAGCAATCGAGCCTCGGAACGGGTCGACGCAATCCAACCTCGGCCAAGCCCTGATGCTCGCAAACCAGCCCAAAGCCGCTGCGAAGGCCTTCTCGATCGCGTCTGAGATAGCTCCCAACGACCCTGAGCTGAAGTACAACTGGGCGCTTGCCCTTTACGAAAGTGGATCCGCGCGCGAGGCGGCCGACCTCCTCGAAAGATTGCCCCCTGGCTCCATCACCGATCAGATCCACTCCCTTGCCGGCGATGCCGAGGAGCGGGCCGGCAACTTCGAAAAGGCTCTCACCCACTTCCAGGCAGCCGCCCAGCTAAATCCCAGCGACGCCAATCTCTACGCTCTCACGACCGAACTGCTTCGTCATTGGACCTGGACCGAGGCCATCGAAGTGGCCAACTTCGGCTCAGCCCGATATCCTTCGAGTTCCCACTTCAAGATGGCGACGGGAATCGCATACTACGGCAAGAGCGACTACAAAGCAGCCGTCGGGGTCTTTTCGAGTTTGCTTCGCGCCGATCCCAACAACGCCGTCATAGCAGACCTCCTTGGCCGCAGCTGCAGCCTGCTTGCCGACGGGGAAGAGGCAGGCTGTGGCGCAATCTACGACTTCGCCCAGCGGCATCCGGGCAACGCGGTCACCACCACCTATGCCGCAGTTGCCATCCTGCATGAGCCCCAAGAGAAGCAGGACCTTGAAAAGGCGGCGGCGCTCCTGCAGTCCGCCATCGCCGCGAACCCCAGCTATGCCGAGGCTTACTTTCAGATGGGCGTTCTCGAGCAGACGCGCCTGCACTGGAAAGAGAGCGCCGTCGATCTCGAACGGTCGATCGCTCTCCGTCCAAAGTCGCCCGAGGCCCACTACCGGTTGTCCCGCGCTTACACTCATCTTGGCCGGCGGGATGACGCTCAGACACAGATCGCCCTGCACCAAACGTACTCCCAGCAAGCCAAGGACAATCTCGACGCGAAGATGCAGGAGGTTGTGAGATTTCTTCTCAAACCCAGCTGAACATGACCCTCCGCGAGATCGCTTCAAGGCAGTCGGTCGACCGGCGCAGGTTCCTTCGCACCGCGGTCGGGGCCGCTGCCTCCGGCGCGCTGAGCGGTTTTTCTCCACTCCGCGCCATGCAGGCTCCGCGTAGGCCGAAGGTCGTTGTAGTCACCTTCGGCGGTGGCGCCCGAGATGAGGAGACCTTCGCCCCGGAGGGCCAGGAAAACATTCCGCACATGCTCGGCGAGCTGATTCCGCAGGGCACCTTTTTCACCCAGGTGATCAACCACGGAATTCTCGGGCACTACGTCGCGACCGCGTCCCTGGCCACCGGAGCTTACGAGACCCTGAACAACTTCGCTTCCACGCCGCCCGAAAATCCCACCGTCTTCGAGTACTACCGTCGCGACCTCAAGCGGCCCGCACAGGATGTTTGGGTGGTCGCGCCCAGCAATGGATTCAATCGGATCGGTAGAAGCAGCCGTCGCGGCTATGGCCCGGAGTTCGGAGCAGAGGTTCTGCTGCCAAAACAGCTCCTCGCCGCCGCGATGTCGAAAGGTTCGAATCTGGATTACGAACACCTGCTGCGGGACAACTACGAGACCCCCCTGTTCGCGCCCCCGATTGGATCGACCGATGTCGACCTCCACCGGACCGCCGGCATCTTGAAACTGTCGCTCGCCGATTTCACCTCGCACGCCCGCACCCTCACCAGTCCGGATGAGCTCTCGGTCTTCATCGCGCGCAGGCTGATGACCGAAGTCTCGCCCAGCCTGCTCTGGATCACCCTGCATGATATCGACATCGCGCATTCCGGGGCCTTCTCCCTCTACCTCGATGGCATCCGCCGCTCCGACCGGCTCTGTTCCGAGATCTGGCAGGCGATCGTAGCCAATCCCGAGTACAAAGGCCGGACCACCATGTTCATCCTGCCTGACTTTGGGCGGGACGCGGATACAAACCCGGCAGGCAACGGGTTCCAGCATCACCGCACCGGAGACGCTCTCTCCCGCACCACCTGGATGCTCGCTCTCGGACCCGGCGTTCGGCAGAACTTCGTCGTCGACCGGCCGGTAGACTCGCTCGACCTGGTCCCGACGTTGGGCTCTCTGATGGGCTTCTCCCCTACATTTACCAACGGCAAGCCGCTGCAAGAGGTGCTCTAGCCTATGCAACCGGCACAGTTGACGGCCGCCTCCTTCTCCGGTTACCCGCCGCAGGCGCGCAGTCTCGCACAGGTCCAGATTGCGCTTCTCCAGGATCTGCCGCCTGTGCTCGTGCCCATCCTGCTCCGAGAGCTGATTACCTACGACTGGAAGCTGCCCGCCGAGGGCCGCGAACTCGGGAAACAGTTCACCTTCCTCTCAAACATGCCTTCCACCCAGAGGGCATCGACCCTGCAGGACTTCCGGTCCCTGCGGCTGAACCCGGATCTCGTTGCGATGGACTGGGTCAACAATCCATCCGGCTTCATGGAGCAGCTTACGGCATGGCTCTGGAGCACGCACCAGATGGACCAGTTCCGCGCAGTGGCCGAGGCCTACGCGACCGCATTGAACCGGGCTCTCCCTGCCCTCCCGCCCGCACTCCCGAGGTTGGGTATCGTCGTCATTGGCGCCGGTACCGAGCAGACAACGCAGCCCCTCTTCCGCAAACTTCGGCCCAGCGGCGTGTACCTCACGCGAGTCGATCCGGAAGGTGCCCTTGCGACCCTTCTAGCAGAGGGATCTCGCCGTGCCGCCATGACTCCTCTGAAAAACTCTAATAGCTCATCGGCGGACTCCGCCTTCTCGCACTGGTACGTTGATGGAGGTGTCCCCTTCCCTGCCGCCCATCTGACCCAGATCTCGTATGCTCGGCTTGAGCCCTCGCGAGCCATGCTTCTCAATCGCATTCAGGAGGCGATCGGCTCCGGCCAGATGGGGCCCGAGGAGTTGCGCAGCCTGCTGGCGCGCATGAAGCCGGGCGACATCGGTTTGAGCAATTCGGGAGCAGACGCGGTCCTCGATCACTTCCAACTGAGCCTCCTCACCGAAGGCGCCGGTACCCAGATCTTTGCAACAACCTTCGTGCAATGGGCAGCACGGGAGTGCGTCCGGCGGGCACAACCAGAGACGCTGATCGTCCGTTACGCTCCCCGTCAACAGGCCCAAACCATGAACACAATGCTGAGCCGCGCCAAGGCGACCGGAACCGACCCCGCGGGTTCACTCATCGACGCCGATCTCGGAGCGTTCTACGCCTGGCTTGAAATGGGCAGGCTCACCGGCGCAGACCAACTCCGGTTCCTAGTCTGGTTCGAGGGCCACACTCAGGCCATCGTGATCGGACCCGGATTGCCTCGTGGCACCTCGTCCGATTCCCCAATGAACATGCATCAGGTAATCTCCCTTCTCAGCTAGGTTATGGGGAGTTGGTCCAGATCGACCGCAGCAATCACCGCTGGTTCAAAAGGTCGCGGCGAACCGTGCACGTTGCTTGTCTTCATCGACGACGCGACCAGCAAGCTCATGCAGCTGCGCTTCTGCCGAGCGCGAGCACGGCCTCGTACTTCGAAGTCTGCACGCCTATGTGGAGAGGCACGGCTGCCCTGTCGCGTCTTACTCGGACAAGCACTCCGTGTTTCGGACCAATAGAGATGCGCAAGCTGGCCAGGGCATGACCAAGTTCGGCCGTGCGCTGGCCGAGCTGAACATCGAGATCCCGTGCGTCAACTCCAGCCAGGTGAAGGGTCGCGTGGAGCGATCCAACCGCACGCTCCAGAACGGTCTGGTGAAGGAGCTGCCGATGGCCAGCATCAGGGACATGGCCGCCAGTAACGCGTTCCTGGCCAGTTTCGTCGAGCGGTTCAACGAACGCTTCTCCATAGGCGCCGCGAAGGCTGACGACCTGCATCGTCCGTTGCACGTTACGCCACAGAAGCTCAACGACATCCTGTGCCACCGCGAACAGTGCTACATCGGCGGTCAGCTAACGTTCCGCTACGACCACAAGCAGATTATCCTGGAGCAGACGGAACTCGCCAAGGGCCGGCAAGTGTAAAATTGGTCCCGCGCTGACCAGCGCGATCCCTTTGATGAAACGGCACACCCGTCCTCCCGTCCCAAAATCCGCCCTATTCTTCCTCCTCTGCTTGCCCCTAGGCTGCGCAAGAAGAGAGCCGAAGCCGACCGTCGGCTTTTCCCAGATGGAGAACAACAGTCCTTTCCGCATCGCTGAGACCAACAGCATGAAGGCCGAGGGTCGTGAGCGCACCGATGGCTTCTCATTCATCAGCACAGACGCACACGGCGATACGGCGAAGCAGGTGGCCGACGTGGAAGACCTTGTTGCCCGTCGTGTTTCGGCGATCTTTCTTGCGCCACGCGAGTTTGAGGGTCTCGCTCCTGCCCTCGAGACCGCGCGTCAAGCGAAGATCCCCGTGTTCCTCATCGACCGGCAAGCAGCCGGAGTTGCGGGCGTGGACTACGTTACCTTTCTCGGATCCGATTTCGTCCAGCAAGGCCAGTGCGCTGGAAATTGGCTGGTGACGAAGTCCTCCGGATCGGCAGGCATTGTGGAGCTGACGGGAACTGCGGGATCCTCTGTCGCACTCGACCGGGCAGCAGGATTTCGTCTTGCCCTGCGTGATCATCCGGGTATGAAGATCCTCGGATCGCAGAATGGGGACTTTACGCGCTCCACCGGCCAGAAGGTGATGGAGAACCTCCTTCAAGCCTTCGGGCCCCGCATCACCGCCGTCTACGCGCACAATGACGAGATGGCGCTTGGCGCGATCCAGGCACTGCGCTCGGCCGGCAGAAGGCCTGGCAAGGATGTCCTGATCGTTTCCATTGACGGCGAAAAGGCAGCTCTCCAGGCAATCATCTCCGGTGACCTGAACGCTGTGGTCGAATCAAACCCGCGCTTCGGCCCGCTTGCCTTCGACACCCTGGAGCGATTCCGGCGAGGCGAAAAGCTCCCTCCGAGGATCATGCTGCAGGACCGCTTCTTCGATGCAGCGAATGCCCGACAGTTCGCGGATGCGGCCTTCTAGGAGCAATGGATGAACGACCAGCACACGCGGCTCCGTATGACCAGCATCAGCAAACGCTTTGCTGGCTTTGCTGCGCTCCAAAACGTCGACCTGGAACTGAACCGCGGCGAGGTGCATGCGCTCATCGGAGAGAACGGGGCGGGCAAGTCCACCCTCATCAAAATCATGACAGGCGCTTACCGACCGGATGCAGGATCGATAGAGATGGAGGGCGAGCGCGTTTCCTTTCACTCTCCTGCCTCCGCGCAAAGGGCCGGTGTGGTCGCGATCTATCAGGAAGTGAGTCTTCTGAAGTATCGAACCGTTGCCGAGAACATCTACCTCGGCAACGAACCAAAGCGCTTCGGCCTGATGGATAAGCAATCGATGAATCAGGATGCCGGCGAGGCTCTGCAAAGCCTGGGCCTCAGCATCGATCCGCGCACGCCGGTAGGTGAGCTCAGCACGGCGCTCCGACAGATGGTCGCGATCACGCGTGGAGTTTGCCTCAATGCAAAAGTGCTTGTGTTCGACGAGCCGACCAGCTCCATTACCGAGCAGGAGACGGCGATCCTGTTTCGGGTCATCCGTGACTTGCGGGCCAGGGGCACCAGCATCGTGTACATCAGCCACCGCATGGAGGAGCTGTATGCCATCTGCCAAACAGTCACGGTGCTACGGGATGGCAAGCTTGTAACCACCGGCGCGCTCGCAGACATGCCAAGAATCGCTTTGATCCGCGCGATGCTCGGAAAGGAGCGCGTCTCCACCATCCGGCACACCGCGGCCGAGCGCACCCCGACGACATCGAGCCCTGTGCTGGCGTTGGCGGGAGTCTCGGTAGGAAAGCGTGTCCGGGACGCAAGCCTGCAAGTGGCCCATGGCGAAGTCGTCGGGATGGCCGGGCTTCTCGGTTCCGGCAGGAGCGAGACTGCCCGGCTGGTCTTCGGGGCGGACCGCCGCGACGGAGGCTCGATCGCTCTAAAAGGAAATGCCTTCCAGCCATCCTCTCCTTCCGATGGCATCCGCGCAGGAGTGGGCTTCGTCTCGGAGGACCGGAAGCGGGACGGCATCATTCCTGATCTCTCGGTTCGCGAGAACCTCACGCTGGCTGCGCTGCCTGAGCTGTCTCGGTACGGCATCATCTCCAGGCGGCGCCAGCGCAAGATCGTGGATCGCTTCATTGAGCGGCTTGGAATCCGCCTCAGAGATCCGGAACAGAAAATTCGCGAGCTCTCCGGAGGCAACCAGCAAAAGGTGCTCCTCGCCCGTGCGCTCTGCCGCAATCCTGCGGTCCTACTGCTGGATGAGCCTACGCGCGGCGTCGACCTCGGCGCGAAGGATGAGATTCAGAACCTGATACGTGAGCTTGCCGCGGCAGGCATGGGCGTCCTGATGATCTCCTCCGAACTCGAGGAGTTGGTCGAGAACTGCTGCCGCGTAGTGGTGATGCGGGATGGACGCAGTGTCGCCGAGGTCGCTGGCCAGGAGCTCTCCGAAGGAAGGATCATTCACATCATGGCTCAGGAGAGTGCGTAGATGGCAACCTGGGCCGCGGCGGAAGGCTTCCGGTTGTGTCGTTGGTGGGGGAGTGGAGCGTACGGACCGAAATACGGAGCTCTCCTCGCGCTCATAGCCCTGGTACTCGGCAACGTCTTCTTCACGCCAAACTTCGTGAGCTGGGCCAATGGGGCGAACCTCGCCCTGCAGGTGACCACCACCGTCCTCGCCGCGACGGGTTTGACGCTGGTCGTCGCTGCCGGCGGCATCGACCTATCCGTTGGCTCGGTGATGGCCGTTGCCGCTGCCGTGGCTGCGGTGTTGATCCCACACGGAGTGCTCGTTGCAATGGCGGCTTCTTTGGTCGCAGCAGGGGCCATTGGAGCGACGAACGGCGTCATGACCGCGCGCTTTGGGATTCAGCCGATCGTAGTGACCCTCGCGATGCTGATCGCCGGGCGTGGTCTCGCGCAGGTCATCAGCAATGACGGCCAACTGATTCTGATCACAAGCGATCGGTTCAACCAGCTCGGGCAGGGTAGGCTCGGCCCCATCTCGATCCCCGTGCTGGTGATGGTAGCCGTCGTCGGGGTCACCTGGTTCATCATGCGGGAGACCATCTTCGGACGGTACGTGGTCGCTGTCGGGGGCAACGCCGAAGCAGCGCGCATGGCAGGCATCCCCGTCCTGAGGACCCGGGTCGCTGTCTATGGAATCAGTGCGCTCTTCGCGGCACTTGCCGGTCTGGTCGAGGCTGCACGGCTGGGCGCAAGCGATCCTGCGAAGATCGGCCTCGGGATGGAGTTGGACGCGATCGCGGCCGTGGTCGTCGGTGGCACCGTGCTCTCGGGCGGTCGCTCTAACATCCCTGGAACGCTGATTGGTGCTGTGCTCCTGCAGGTGATCGCGACCAGCATGAACATGCACCTGGTCGGCTTCGCCTGGTCGCTGGTGGTCAAGGCTATCATCCTGCTCGCTGCCGTGTACGTTCAGAGGCCGGCCCGTGTTTAGTCCAGCGGCCATCGACGCAGTGCCCGCGACGCACGGCGGGCGTAACTACGGCCGCATGCTGAAAGAAAACGCCTCCTGGCTCGCACTCGTTTGCGTCTTCATCTTCGCCGCGATCCGCTATCCAGCGTTTCTCTCCAGTGAAAACCTGCTCAACATCCTCCGGCAGAACAGCATGCTCGGCCTAGTGAGCGTGGGCATGACCTTTGTCATCTTGAGCGGTGGAATCGATCTTTCAGTCGGCTCGCTGGTGGCAGTGGGCGGTGTGGTCGCGGCGGAGCTCTCCTACCATGGCAGCCTTGCCGCCATAGCCTGCGGTCTCCTTGCGGGTGGGCTGCTCGGCCTTACAAATGGAGTTCTGATCGCCAGGGCCCGACTCCAACCCTTTGTGGCAACGCTCGCCATGATGATCGCGGTGCGCGGGTTTGTGCTCGCGGTCACGCACGAGCAGTCGATCCGTATCGCAAAGACCGCAACGGCACTCACCACGCTAGGCAGAGGGCATGTCGGCACGGTGCCAGTCTCCGTGCTGCTGGTTCTGGCTGCCTTTGCCCTTGGAGCGCTGGTGCTGGCGTATAGCGGCTTTGGGCATCACGTCTTTGCGGTAGGTGATAGCGAAGAGGCAGCCCATCTCCTCGGCCTCGATGTGGCCCGTACCAAGATCGCGGTCTACACACTCAGCGGTGTGCTGGCCGGGGCTGCGGGAGTTCTGCTCGCCTCGCGTCTGGGAGCCGGTCAACCCGTCGCGGGAACCGGCTGGGAGTTCGATGCCATCGCCGCCGTAGTTGTCGGCGGCACGCTGCTCACAGGCGGGCAGGGCGGCGTCGGCTCCAGCCTGATCGGCCTCCTCCTGCTTGGCTCTTTGTTGAATATCTTCAACCTGGAAGGGACGATCAGCTCCTGGTGGCAAGGGGTGTTGCGTGGCGTCTTGCTCCTGCTCTTCGTAGCCTTGCAGGCCCGCAGCAAGCCTTCCTCAGGGTGACACTGCCGCACCTTTAGGCACGATCCCGGAGTGCCCCAATCGGATTAGAATGGCTAGCACTAGGCAGGGGGCTTCCGGGCCCTCCGCGACAACGGAGATGATCAGCTTTATGCCCACCCAGCGCTATTCCCCCGAGCAGATTCAATCCTTCATCCAGGACGCAAAGCGCGACGGTTTTGTCGTTCTCCGTGACCACCTCTCGCGAGAGAAGCTGCAAGGGTGGGTCGAGCACTTTCCACCGCTGCTTGAGAAACAGATAGAGGTTGAAAAGGACTTCCCGAACCGGGGTGCGCAGCGATTCTACGTCACCCTTCCGTTCACGGCCCCGTATGCCGATCCTTCCATCTACGAGGATGAGGATGTGCTCGCAATCGTCGAGGAACTCGCCGGTAAGGACTTCGTCATGTGCCAGCTCGCGACCGACACCCCGCTGCTCGGTTCCGACTACCAGGAGCTTCATCGGGATACGCCGCCCTTGTTCCCCGAATGGGAGGTCGAAACTCCCTCGTTCCAACTCGCGGTCAACTTTCCGCTTGTCGATGTCACCCCCGAAATGGGGCCGTTCGAGGTCGCTCGTGGCACCCACATGGTGAGCAAGGCAGAGGGCTTACGCATGCTCGAGACCGGGGAGGTCAAGCTCGAAGCGATTTGCCTCGCACTGGGAGACGTCATGATCCGGGATGTGCGCGGAATCCATCGGGGCACACCGAACCGGACCGAGACCCCACGGCCAATGGTCGTGATCGGCTATAGCCGCAAGTGGCTGAACCGGCCTGAGGTCTCCATTCGGATACCGCGGGAGGAGATGGACAAGGTGTCAGAGCGAGCACGCAGGATGCTCCGGTTCAACCCCGTCCTCGAGTCCGTCGAAGAGAAGCCAGCGCAGGAGACCTATCAGGCATTCGCCTATTAGCCACCACGCACAGCGTGATCGCGCCTAAGCCCGGAAGGACGGATCGCTCAGGCGCTCCATCGCGTTGCCATCGCGGTCAAACAGATACGTCGATCGGCTCCGAAGCTTCAGTTGCCACCCGGAGCTCAACTTCCCATCGGACTTCACGACCAGGGCATCGCCCATGGCACTTGGACTCTCCCGCCCAGGCGTTCGCGGTCAGGGCGATGTGCTCGGGACGAAATGTCCAGAGTGATCTTCTGCTCTGCCGCGGTCCGATGGGACTCCGATGGGACCATGTGCAGCCGGTCAGCCCCTTCAGACGTCCTCAAACATGCGGCCGGCCGGTGTGAATTGCTAAAGGGCCGGTCGGGCTCAGTTGAAGTTCAGCCTGCGTAGGAGCAAGAGCGCGCTATAGACGAGAGCACTAGAAGCGGCCATACCCACCAGCAGCATTCCGATCCACACCAGAACCAACCCATGCGACCATGGTCTCATGAGCCCAGAAGGCAGTCCTGACACCGAAGGCCTGACACCCTCAGGGCAGGTCAGGCTATTTAGAGCAATAAGGTAAGAACAACCGTTCTTTCCGAAAACGCACATTTGCCGGGAGCTCTCGTCTTACAGCTTTGAAAGTGTGTTTCATAAATCATCGATTCTCGTAAGAGATGCCTGCGTCAGAGTCCACCAAGATGCGAATGCGACTCCAACGTAGCTTCCTCACACTCAGATCGCTGTAGTCGAACCTTTTTGGCCTCTCCACGATCATCGATGGCGAAGTAAGGAGCCAGGGAGAGACTATCGACATTTCGACCGAGCAGATCGAGTTTCCAGTGTCCCTGACCGAGAGCGGCGGAGCCCCGCACGGCTTGGAAAGTAGCTGCTGAAACGATGAACGATATCCAGGCAGATTTCCGGGACTTCGGTCTGAGCATTGCCGCTGAGACATGCTGTCCACGTGACTTGTGTCCAAGATGAGCCTTTCCGCACGAACGCCTATGGAGATGGAAGCGTAAATCCTGCCGTCGACTAAGCCACCAAAAAGGGTCACCTTCTGCTGTCATCATCGAGGCTAGATGCAAACCATTTGCGAAGCTTACATAAACCACTGGAAGTCTACCGGTCAGCTCCATAGAGGTCACTACCTGGCCCTGCAATCTTCCAAAGGCTCACGGCCAGCGTTCTCCGTCGCTCCAACTTCCGCACCATATTGTGCGCTTACCTGCTTAGGCGACGTGCATGCCTTCCGGGAAGAAGTACCGCGGGCGTGCCGTGGGTGCATGTTGCGACAGAATCCATTGGGTGGAGCGTGCGAGTTCCTGCGCAAGGGTGGAGGGAAGGCCGATGCCAAGGAAGAGTCGCATGGTCAGACGGCGAAGGGAAAGGTTTCGGGCGCATCGTTCGGAGCATCTTCAGGCATAGCTGGAGCGAGGTCGTCGAGGAGCTCGAGCGCGTGTGTGCGGTCGATGTGGAGGATGGTGTCGAATTGCTCGGGAGGCGCGTGTCGAAGTAGTTGCTTACGCGTTCGGTCCGCGGGTGGTAGACGACCCCGATCGCGCGCTCCAGCATGGGGCCATGAGGGCTCGGCGGGCGGCGTTGTCGGAGCGCAGGTGCAGGAGAAGTCTCCCCTGCGGCTTGCGTGGAACAGGGCCTCATAGCTGCGGGCGAGGGCGGCGCACGCGCTTGCTCTGACCGGGCTCGTCCCAGTCGCTTGCGGCGCGGACCTCGCCCTCGTAGGTGCTGAAGCCGATGATGTAGCAGCCGGCGCCCTAGCGCTGGCGTGCGAGTTGGCCGACGTTGAGCTCGCCCTCTTCTCCCATCTGGGTGGCGCGGGCGCCGCCGACGTGCGAGTTGTGCGCCCAGACGACGATGCGGGAGTCGGGCCCGAGGTGTTCGAGGAGGGCGTCCAAGGTGTCGGCCATGTGGGTATCGCGGAGGTTCCAGGAGTTTACGCGGCGGCTGAACATGGTGCGGTAATACTGCTCGGCGTCGCGGACAAGCCGGGCGTTCTGGGCGGCGGAGAAGATGCTTTCGCGGTCCTGCCGGGAGAAGGGTATGGCGAGAGGATTGGGCTTTGCGTTCCAGCTCGAGGAGCTGGTCGATGGCACTTGCTCGCAGCTTTCATTCGTGTCGAAGCTGGCGGCGTAGGCCGTAGGCCTGGGGATTTTCGCCGAAGTGCTCGAAGCAACTGTAGCGAAAGCGGGCGCGGGCGGCGGCTTCGGGATCAGTGCGATCGAGATACTGCAGCACGGCTTGCGCAGACCCGTAGAGGCCGTAAAGATCGAGACCGTAGAAACCGGCGGACTTGTTGTTCTCGCAGCTGTAGGAGCGGAGCCATTCGGCGAAGTTGGCGACATCGCGGTTGCGCCACATCCACGACGGGAGGCGCTGAAAATCGCCGAGGGCTTCTGTCGCGTTCTGGTCAGTTGCCTGATGCTGGCAGAAGCGGTTCAGGCGCCAGGCGTCCGGCCAGTCGGCCTCTGCCGCAATGCCGCAAAAGCCCCTTTTCGCGATGAGCCGCTGAGTGATGCGGGCGCGTTCCCGGTAGAACTCGTGGGTGCGTGCGAGGCCTCGCCGATGAGCACGACGCGGGCTGACCCGGCTCTCGCAACGGCGAGGCTTGCTTCCTGATGACTTGTCTCGATTGGCATGGCGGCTCTCGCCTGACTGAGATGCGAGGTCGCGATGAGAGGTGTGTCCGAGAGGCTAGCCTGTCGGCGGAGGCAAGTGGGGAAACGCTGGAGCAGCTCGCGGCACTTCGACTTTCGACGGACCGACGCACGCGAATTTTGAGTCAGGAACAGCGATGCTGAACCGAACACTGACCTAGCGGACGAGAACATCACGCCACGCGACCCGGAGGACCGGCCCACTCTGCCCGGACATAAGCGTTCGATTCGCGAGTAGAACCATGACAAGACGCTGGCGGATTCGTTCCCGACGAACGACCCGCCCTCGAGCATTTCCGGATCCATCTGAGGAAGAGGACTGAGGCTGAAACGACTACGGCAGTTCCGTGCGGCGAAGGGTTCCGGGCCGTCCAGGGAAGGTCCACCTGAGCTGTGGGCGATGCGGGATGCGTTGCGGGCAGGAGAGGTGGACTGGCCCACAAAGGCCGTGGTGCTGGTGGATATTGACGGCACGCTTTCGAATCCTCAGCACCGGTTATGGAAGATCCGTGGACCGGGACGAAAGAACTGGAACAAATTCTTCGCGGCATGCGACCGTGACCCGCCGGTCGAGGCGGTGGTCCGCTGGACACGCGCGTTGGCAGAGGACCGGACCATCGTGCTGGTATCCGGGCGGCCGATCGACAAGGCAGGGGCAAAGACTCTGGAGTGGCTGGAACGTTTTCGTGTGCCGTTTCACAAGATCTATATGAGACAGGGAGGCGACCGGCGACCGGATACTGAAGTGAAGCAGGACATTCTGGATGACATTCTTCGCACGCTGCCGAAGGAGTGCATCGCGTTTGCCATTGATGACCGGGTGAGCGTGGTGGAACGTGTGTGGCGGCGGAACGGGATTCGGGTGTTCCCGGTGCGTGCGAACGACGAAGACTTCGAGTAGCTCGGCCTAGAGGCTATTATGGACTTGCACCTCGAATTCGTCTGTGGAACGCTCATTGGATTAGTGATTGCTGCTCTGATCTTGCGATCTCGATCCGGCGAAGATGCGCCAATTCGATCATGGCTATGCTGTGACCTCGCACAGCTCGCAAGGGCTCACGATGGAGGGTTATGCTCCACTTCGGCCTGTGAAGTGCGTCTTTTCTTTTACCTCGTGCAGCGCTTTTTGTCTCTCGCCCACCCCGTTCGTCCATTGACCAACCGGTGTCGAATCAACTGGGGACGTCTTCTCTGTCCCTGGCTGCGGGTCATAGAGGGTGACATCGAGTCCGGAACCGCCCTTCACCTCCGACTGGACCGTATGGAGCCCATTCCCGCTATTCCACGGCCCTTTATAGTCCATCTCGCCATAGTGACTTTCACCTGTTGATCCAACAAGAACTGGTCGACCAGAACTGGGGTTGGTTCAATGATCCCACCCGCAAACTGTGGCTTTTCCATGCTCTCCAACGCTGCCGTGAACGCACGCATGTGCGTGCGTTCACGGGTCATCAGAAAACTGCAACGCCTCTTTCGATCCGGTGTCTTGCGTAAAGCCGATCAGTTGTTCGTAAACGATCTTCGCGCGCGCCTGGGCCGCGATGTTGCTTCGGATTGTCAACTGGCCAGATCGCCCGTAATAGTCTCAGAGCCCCAACAACCTTAAAGTGACTCAGCTCTTCTGTACCGATGTCCATCAGAAGGTCTTTGTGCGCAGCGTCTTCACAGTTGAACCCCTGAATGGAGTACTGCATGGCTGCCGCGAGTTCACCGTTCCGCGCCTCCGAACTGCTCAAATAACATCTTGCCGAACTTCGGGTCGGGTTCCCATTTTGACTGTATACATCAATTTCTTTACGTGTGATACATCAGTCACTCTCCAGCATATGCAGCAGACCGTTTAAGGGTGCCGTACCTTCTGCAAAGGGGAGACGGATTGCCGTGATGGCCAAACAGAATGGGCTATACAGTGAGATTCAAGGGGATAGACGTATGTTGTGCGTTCGTCGGCGAGGGCGGACTGCCGTTCCTGCTCACCAAGTCTGAGCCGGTTAGGCCCGGTGACAAGCTGGGTTTAGCCGCCGTTCTTGACGAAGACCAGTCCAGCCATACCAAGGACATAGGTCAGTAGAACGAGCCAGGAGTCGATCCCCAAACGCGCGAAACGTCTTGAGGGCCGAAGGACAAG